>Ga0209631_10006271_pt1 | contig 12290 bp, 15 predicted proteins | sample COG_08_FD_184752 | JGI IMG/M metagenome (GOLD analysis project Ga0209631, IMG submission 184752) | Pelagic Microbial community sample from North Sea - COGITO 998_met_08 (SPAdes) (version 2) | ecosystem: Environmental > Aquatic > Marine > Neritic zone/Coastal water | place: Helgoland, sampling... | reverse complement strand
ATAGTAGCAACAATGGTGCTATCATCTATTTTTTTTCCATCTGATTACAATTTGATGGTTTATCCACTGGCAATCGGTGGTGCATGTATTGTTACATCAATAATAGGAACTTGGTTTGTTAAATTAGGAAAAAATAAAAATATAATGGGCGCTTTGTATAAAGGCTTTATTGTTACAGCGATAACTTCTCTTTTAATTTTATATCCGGTAACAAATGTAATTGTAGGACTTTCTGAAACTTACAGCAATAATGGAAAAACTTTTAACGGAATGGATTTATATATCTGTGGCGTTGTAGGTTTTATTATAACAGGATTATTAATATGGATAACTGAATATTATACAGGAACTAATTACAGGCCTGTTAAAACAGTTGCTCAATCTTCAACTACTGGTCACGGTACTAATGTTATACAAGGATTAGCTATTTCAATGGAGGCAACAGCAATACCAGCATTAATAATAGTCGCAGGAATTCTTTTTACAAATGAATTAGCTGGTTTGTATGGTATTGCAATAGCTGTAACATCAATGTTAGCTTTAACTGGGATGGTTGTTGCTTTAGACGCTTACGGTCCAGTTACAGATAATGCTGGTGGAATAGCTGAAATGGCTAAGCTTCCAAAAAATGTTAGAAAAACTACAGATGCTTTAGACGCCGTAGGTAACACAACAAAAGCAGTTACAAAAGGTTATGCGATTGGTTCAGCAGGTTTAGGAGCATTAGTTTTATTTGCTGCTTATACTGAAGATATAAAATATTTTTCAACAGTAAAAGGTTCGGCTTTAGAAGGAATTATTGTAACTTTTGATTTATCCAATCCGTTTGTTGTCGCGGGTTTATTAATTGGAGGAATGTTGCCGTACTTGTTTGGCTCAATGGGAATGCAAGCTGTTGGTAGAGCAGGCGGTGCAGTTGTTGTAGAAGTAAGAAGACAATTTAAAAAAATTCCTGGCATCATGAAAGGTAAAAGAAAACCAGACTATGGCCGATTAGTCGACTTATTAACACAGGCTGCCATTAAAGAAATGATAATTCCATCGCTCTTACCGGTTTTATCTCCCGTGGTTTTGTATTTCATAATTTTACAAATAGGTGGAATGGAAGCCGCATTGTCATCTCTGGGAGCAATGTTATTAGGTGTTATTATTACTGGATTATTTGTAGCTGTATCGATGACAGCAGGCGGCGGCGCTTGGGATAATGCAAAAAAATATATTGAAGATGGAAATTTTGGTGGTAAAGGATCTGAAGCACATAAAGCTGCTGTTACAGGAGATACTGTTGGAGATCCTTATAAAGACACAGCCGGACCAGCGATTAACCCGATGATAAAAATTACAAACATTGTTGCTCTTTTGCTATTAGCGGTTATCGCTCACTAAGTCTATTTTTGATTAGAATACATTTTTGATCTAATACTGTTAAGAAAAGATTCTACGAAACTTGTTTCGGCTAAATTATTCTCTGTATATTTTTTCGAAAATCTAACTTTATTTATGTCATCTTTATCAAGAAAGTTTTTTTTATCTAAAATACCATATTTATCAAATGACAAGACAAGTATATTGTTTGTTTTAAGAATATTTTGCCCTAATTTATGGAATTCACCTTTCGATAAAACGCGTTCTATATAAATCCACTCGTTTAGATTATTAATTGATTTTGTATGAGGAGACCCAAACAGTTTTAAAACATCATTTTTATTATCTTTGTTGACTGTTAATTGATTTGATCTATTTTCTAAATATAAAATACCGTGATTTTTTGCTGGTTCTTTAAACTGACATCCAGTAATAATTATAAAAAATAAGACAACAAAATAATGTTTTTTAAAAAAAACCAACATAAGATTAATCTTTACAATATTTTACTAAAATTATCTAGAAACAAGTTTTTCTATGAAAAAATTGTCCTTAAAGATACAGGCGAAACTCGTATCTATTTAATGTTTTTTCATTTTTCTATTTTAATGATTATTTTTAAAAAAAAAGGAAAAAAATTAGATCAATCTATTTATGACTACCTTTTCCATAATATTGAGAACAACTTACGAGAATTAGGTTATGGAGATGTATCAGTAAATAAAAAAATGAAAGATTTAAATAAAATTTTATATGATATATTGCTTAAAATTGAAAAAACTAACAATCAACAAATATTTGATATCAATTACTCTCTAACTACAAAATATTTTAGGGAAATCAATGAGGAAAAAAGTGATAAATTTATCAATTTTAGAGCCTATTTTTTAAATTTTTATAATTTTTGCTTTGATTTATCTTTGGAAAATGTGATAAGAGAAATTGAAAAATATAGATATTAAATATGGCTGTACCAAAAAGAAAAACATCGATCTCTAAGAAAAAGATGAGAAGATCTCATCATAAATTGTCTTCTTTAAATATTGTAGAAGATAAAAAAAGCGGTGAGTACAGGTTATCACATCATGTAGACCTTAAATCAGGTTACTACAATGGAAAAAAAATACTAGATATTTAATAGCTCAATTATGTCAAAAAAAATTTCTATTGCAATCGATGCAATGGGTGGTGACAATTCTCCTGATAAAACTATTAAAGGTATTAAGTTATTTTTAGATAAAAATAAGACTCATGATGATTTTATTTTAAATATATTTGGCAAAGAGTCTGACATTAAAAGTAAATTTCAAAAATATAAAATTAAATCGAATTCAATTAATATAATTAATTCAAATAAAGTAGTTTCTGACGCAGAAACCCCTATGACTGCAGTTAAAAATTCAAAAAATACCAGCATGTGGAACTGTATTCAACATCAACTTGATGGTAAATCTGATATAAGCTTATCTGCAGGTAATACCGGTGTCTTACTAGTAATTTCTAGAATGATTTTAAAAATGATGAACGAAGTAAGCAAACCAGCTTTAGCTGGTTTATGGCCTAACCAAAATGGAATGAATATTGTTCTAGACTTGGGTGCAAATATAGAATGTGACGATCAAAATCTTGTTGATTTTGCAGAACTTGGTTCTGCACTTTTTAAGTCTTTATTTCCAGATGAGAAACCAAAAGTTTCTCTATTAAATATTGGTTCTGAAGAGATAAAGGGTACAGAGATGCTTAAAACAACCTCGAAAAGATTAAAAGCTTTATCTAGTGATAAAAATTTTATTTATAATGGTTATATAGAGGGAAATAATATCATGAGTGGTGACTCTAATGTTATTGTTACAGATGGTTTCACAGGTAACATTGCATTAAAAACTGCAGAGGGTACTGTAAAATTTATTACTAAAAATCTAAAAAAATCTCTTACAGAAAATATATTTTCAAAATTATCTTTAGTTTTATCTTATTTTTCCCTTAAAAAATTTAAAGAAAAATTAGACCCTAGAAAATATAATGGAGCAATATTTTTAGGTTTAAACGGACCAGTAGTAAAAAGTCATGGAGGAATAGACTCAATTGGTTTTTATTATTCAATAGATCTTTGTTATAGAATAGTTAAGGGCAACTTAATGAATGAAATTCAAAAAAACTTAAACCAATCAAGTGATTAAAAAAAACATAACAAAAAAAGATTTAATTAATAAATTAACTTATAAAACAGGGTTTTCTTCTAATTTTTCAAAAAAACTTTGCGATGATTTGATTTTAATCATCACTGAAAATATAAATACTGGGCACTTAAATATAAAAAATTTTGGAACATTTAAAACTATTTTTAAAAAAAAAAGAATTGGAAGAAATCCGAAAACAAAAAAAGAATTTATAATTTCGGCAAGAAATTCAATAAGTTTTAGAGCATCAAAAAAAATTATTGATAGTTTAGACAGTTTTATATGAACAAATTTTTAAGTATTTCTGAATTATCAAAAAAATTAAGTTTAGTTCATCCTATCACAAAAAAACCCCTTAATCACATATTGAGATATTGGGAGAAGGAATTTAAAGAGATTAAACCAAAAAAAATTAATAACCGTAGATATTATTCTAGTGAGAAGATTAAAATAATCAAAATGATTAAATTTTTACTAAAAAACAAAGGTATGACTATTTCTGGTGTTAAAAATTTGTTAAAGTTAAATATAAAAAAACTTGACGATCATAAGTATGATAGTTTAAAAGCTAATTATTATAAAACAAATTTAAAAGTTAAAACTCAAAAAATTTTAGATAAAATTTACAAAATAAAGAAATATGGCAAAAAAAACTCATCTTAAAGTGCGTATGGTACCTGAAAGTAACCCTGATAGTAAATTTATTTACTATGCAAAGAAACCAACAAAAGGTGAAAAAGTCAAAGACAAGCTAAAACTTAAAAAATATAATCCAAATACGAGAAAACACGAGTTTTTTGTAGAAAAAAAACTTCCACCTCATAGTAAGTAATTATTTTTTTTTAAATTTTCTATACTCGTAATCAATAAAAGCGCCTATCATTGATTTCCATATTTTTTTAGTAATTAAAGGATCAATTCTCTTTTTTTTTGATTTTTTTGAAATATTTTTAAGTATTATCCTGATTCTTTTTTTATCTATTATTTCTTTTTTAAATTTTTTATTTTCAATTACAATGTCAACTAGCTTTGCTCTTTTTTTAATAATATTTAATAAAATATCATCAAGTTTATCTAATTTTTTCCGAATTTTAAGTATGTTTTTATTAACCATAGCGACAAAAATAAAATTTAAGTTTGATTAATTAATTATATATTACATATTATGACTTCAAACGAGAAAAAAATAAATAAACTATTTTTTTACTGGTTATCTGCAACTTTGTTTTTGGTTTTTTTAATTATTATTGTTGGTGGTTTAACAAGATTGACGAATTCTGGACTTTCGATCACTGAATGGGAACTATTCACAGGGATAGTCCCACCATTAAATGAAGCGTCATGGCTTGAATATTTTAATAAGTATAAACAGATTCCTCAATTTACAATACTAAATTCCGATATGTCTTTAGAAGAATTTAAGATAATATTTTATTGGGAATTCTTTCATAGATTTTTAGCAAAATTAATAGGTGTATTTTTTTTTATACCTTTGATTGTATTTTTTTTTACAAAAAGTATTAAAAAAGAGTATTTGAAAATTTCTTTTGTGATTATGACACTAATAATTCTTCAGGGTTTAATTGGGTGGTTTATGGTGACGAGCGGGTTAATTACTAACACCTCAGTTAGTCATTATAGATTATCCATCCATTTAACAACAGCAATTTTAATAGTTTCTATAATATTTTGGTTAATGCTAAATATAATTTCCAATAAAAATAAATTTTTTTTTAAATTTTCTAGTAAAAATTTACCTTTCCAATTTTTTATATTATTAATTTTTGTTCAGATAGTTATGGGAGCTTTTGTATCTGGTTTAGATGCAGGAAAAATATATCAAACTTGGCCATTAATGGGCAATACTTATTTTCCTAACGATCTAAAATTTGAAAATATAAATATAATTTTTGATTTCGACAACCATTCTTTGGTTCAATTTTATCATCGAAATTTAGCTTATTTGATAATTTTATATTTTTTATTTTTATTAATATATATTATTAAAAATAGAATTTTATCTTTATACAAACCATTATCAATATTAGCTTTTTTTGTATTTTTGCAGGTAATATTTGGAATATTCACATTAATAAGCGGACTAAATATTTTTTTAGCCTCTGCACACCAAGTCACAAGCGTGTTATTAGTATTAAGCGCAGTATATCTATACTATTTAAAAGTAAAATAAATTGACTTTATTGTTCTTTCTTTGTATTTATCGCCCATTATCATGACGCCATTTATTAAAAAGAAAGACATTAAAAAAGATTGGTATGTTATTAATGCCCAAGATGCAGCTGTGGGTAGATTGGCCTCATATATATCAAAAGTTTTAAGAGGAAAAAATAAGGCTACTTATAATCCTCATATGGATAACGGGGACTTTGTAGTAGTAACAAATATAGATAAGATTAAATTTACTGGTAAAAAATTTGCTAGTAAAAAATATTATAGACACACAGGTCATCCTGGGGGCATCAAAGAATTAACACCTCTACGAATGAAAGAAAAAAATAAAACTGAACAAATTCTAAAATTAGCTGTTAAAAGAATGTTGCCTGGGGGTCCACTGGCAAAGAAGCAGCTGACAAAATTAAAAGTCTATATAGGTGAAAGTCATCCACATGAAATTCAAAAACCCAAAATAATTGAATTTGGAAAATTAAATAAAAGAAACTTAGTTAAATAATGACTGAATTAAATCAAACACTTGCGAAATCAAAAAAAATAAAATTAAACTTTAAAGATAGCAAGTATGCAACAGGTAGAAGAAAAAGATCAATTGCTAAAGTTTGGGTAAAAAAAGGTTCAGGAAATATTCATGTTAATGGATTAAAAATGAATGAATATTTTAAGAGGCCAGTGCATCAAATTATAGTAACAAGACCATTAGAAATTTCTGAGGTAGCAACAAATTATGATGTTAAATGCTCAGTTAAAGGTGGCGGCTTATCAGGCCAAGCTGGAGCGATTATTTTAGGAATATCTAAAGCTTTAATATCTCATGATGAAGGGTTAAAAAAAAATCTAAAAAAAGATAAACTCACCACTAGGGACTCAAGGGTTGTTGAACGTAAGAAATACGGGCATAGAAAAGCTAGAAGAAGTTTTCAGTTTTCTAAAAGATAATCATTTAAATTTAACTATTAATAAAGACAGTGATATAAGAAATTATGTCTATACTTAAAAAAATTAATGTAGCTGTGATTGGCGCCACAGGATATACGGGTTTAGATTTAATTCTAATGTTGTCAAAACATCCAAAAGTAAAAATTATTAACTTGTGTGCAACGAAAAATTTAGGAAAAACAATTGATTTTTTCGATAAAAGAATAAAGAAAAAATTACCAAAAATATCTTCTGTAAATGAAATTAATTGGAAAAAACTTAACGTAGTTTTTCTATTACTCCCAAATGGGGAGGCTCAAAAAATAATTAAAGTTAGATATGAAGAAAATAATCATCTTAAATTCATTGACTTATCAGCTGATTTTAGAATTATAGATTCTAATATTTATGAAAAAAATTATGGATTAAAGCATAAAGCTAAAGAGTTGATTAAATATTCACTTTATTCAATTCCAGAATTTACTAAAAAAGTAATAAAGAAATATAGAATAATTTCAAATCCAGGATGTTATCCAACTTCAATTCAAATTCCATTAATACCTTTGATTAAAAAAAAATTGATAAAGATTAATGACATCACGATTGATTCAAAATCTGGCTTTTCAGGTGCTGGTAAAAATTTGGAAAAAAAATTTAAACACAAAAATTTATACAGTTCAACCTATGCATATAGCACTAAAAACCATAGACATATATGTGAAATAGATCAAGAATTAATAAAACATACTAAAGCAAAAGTTAAATTTTCTTTCAATCCTCATTTGCTGCCAACTTTTAGAGGAATTTTAACATCTATATATGTGTACACAAAAAAAGGTAAATCAGCTGATACACTAAGAAAATCATTAATGAAATTTTACAAAAAATCAAAATTTATTAAGGTTTTAAAAACAAATTCCTCATTAGGGTCAGGTAATGTTTTGAATACTAATAATTGCGAGATATCAATTTGTGAAACAAGAACTAAAAATAAATTGGTAATATTATCTTCTATCGACAATCTTGTTAAAGGTGCATCAGGACAAGCTATACAGAACATGAATCTTTTATTCAATTTTTCAGATAATTTAGGCCTTAAATGAAATTTTTTTTTTTTTTAATATTTGCTTTTATGTTAACTAATTGCAGTAAACCAAAAACTGTTTTAATTTGTGGTGATCACATTTGTGTTAACAAAGTTGAAGCAGAGCAGTTCTTTCAAGAAAATCTTACTTTAGAAGTAAAAATACTTAATAAAAAAAAAAAGAAAGAAGTTGATCTAATTGAACTAAATCTTAGAGAAAGTTCAAATGTCAATAAGGTAGTAAGTGTTACATCAAAAGAATCAACAGATTTAAAGCTTAAAACTTTATCCAATCAAGAAATTATTAAGATTAAGAAAGAATTAAAAGATAATAAAAAAAAACAAATAAATGTTAAAAAGAAAGAATCAAATAATAAAATTGTTAAGAAAATTAAAAAAAATAATAAGGAAAAAATTGTTAAAGAAAAAATATTAAATGTAAATAATCGTAAAAATGCTAGAGATGTGGCTGATGTTTGTTCTTTAATTGATAAATGTAATATAGAAGAAATATCAAAGTTTTTATTAAATCAGGGAAAAAAAAAAAAATTTCCAGATATAACGAAAAGAAATAATTAGATATGAGAAAAATTAATATAGCTATTATTGGTCTTGGTAATATTGGCAGTTATCTATTTAAATACTTAAATGATAACAAAAAAAAATTAATGGAAAAGAATAATTGCTTGCCAGTTATTAAATATGTTTCTGCCAGAAATAAAAATAAAAAAAGACACATTAAAATAAAAAAAAATCAATGGTTAAAAAACTACCTAGACTCTACTAAACTTAAAGATGTAGATTTAGTAATTGAATTGATAGGTGGCGCTGAAGGACCAGCCAAAAAATTAGTTTTTAGTGCTTTAAAACATAAAAAACATGTTGTAACTGCTAATAAGGCATTAATTGCAAAATACGGTGATCAATTATCCAAAATTGCAGAAAAAAATAAAGTTAATTTAGAATTTGAAGCTTCTGTTTGTGGCGGGGTTCCGATTATAAGGTCTTTGAAAGAAGGTTTAATTGCTAATAAAATATCAAAAATTTATGGAATTTTTAATGGAACATCAAACTACATACTATCTACTATGGACAGGTATAAAAAAAGTTTTGATGAAGTTTTGATTGATGCAAAAAAACTGGGTTACGCTGAAGCAAATCCTGTTTCAGATTTAAACGGTGATGATGTTGCGTCTAAATTAAAAATATTATCTTCGTTATGTTTTAATTCATTTTTAAATAATAAAATATTTGTTGAGGGCATTAAAGAAATAGACAAAATAGATATAAATAACGCAAATAAGCTTGGTTATAAAATTAAACTTTTAGGTTTTGCGGAACTTTTAAATGGTAAAATTTATCAAAGAGTACATCCTACGTTAATAAAAAAAGACTCTTATGTTGCTAGTATTGAAGGGGTATTAAATGCAGTTATTGTCGATGGTAGTCCTGTTGGCCAAAGCATTATCCAAGGAGAGGGTGCTGGACCGGCTGCGACAACTTCAGCCTTAGTTTCTGATATTTCTTCAATATCAAGAGGTAATATAAAATTTCCTTTTTCACTATCTAGCAAAGAAAGAAAAAAATTAGTATTTAATGATATTAAAAGTAGGTTTTTTTCTGCTTATTTGAGATTTGATGTAATAGATAAACCTGGTGTTTTGTCTAACATTACAAGTATTTTTTCAAAGAATAGAGTTTCAATTAAAAGATTGATACAAAATCCATACAAAAATAATAAGATTTCATCAATAATAATAATAACACATGACTCTAAAAATATGTCTTTAACTAAAATTTTAAGACAAGTTGCCAAAAAAAAATATATTTATAAAAAACCAAGATTAATTCGAATTGATACCAATTAAAAAAGATGCCAATTGATAAAAAATTTTTAAACCTATTTATCAAGGTTACTGAAAAAGCAGCAATTGGTGCTTCAAAATTTATAGGAAAGAAAGATAAAATTGCAGCAGACAAAGGTGCTGTAGATCCCATGAGAAGAGAACTAAATAAAATTAATATGAAAGGAACAGTTGTTATTGGAGAAGGTGAAATGGACGAAGCCCCCATGTTGTATATTGGAGAAAAACTTGGCACATTAAATGGACCAGATTTCGATATAGCTGTCGACCCTTTAGAAGGCACAAAATTTACCGCAAACGGTCAGCCCAATGCTTTTTCTGTTTTAGCTATTTCAGAAAAAGATTGTTTATTATCTGCTCCAGACACTTACATGGAAAAAATTGTAATAGGATCAAATCTTCCAAAAAATTTAATGGATGTTGATTATGGAGTTGAAAAAAATATAAAATTATTAAGTGAAGCTAAAAATAAAAAAATATCTGATCTTAATGCATGTGTTTTGAAAAGGCCAAGACATGAAAAAATTATAAGAGAATTAGAAAAAATGAGCGTTAACATTAATTATATTACTGACGGAGATATAGCAGGGGCTTTAAGTGTTATAGGTGATAATCCTAAAAATGATATTTATTACAGTACAGGAGGAGGACCTGAAGGCGTAATAGTTGCAGCGGCACTCTCTTGTTATGGGGGGCAGATTCAAGGTAGATTAGTTTTAGATGAAGATGAAAAAGTTAGAGCAAAAAAACTGGGCATTAAAGATTTTAATAAAAAATATAATATAGATGATATGGTAAAAGGTGATGTAATTTTTTGTGCGACTGGTGTAACTTCAGGAGATATAGCTAATGGTGTAAAAGATCTTGGTAATGAATTTGAAGTTAATACTTTTGTTCTTCATAAAAGCCAAAATATAATTAAGTCTGTTAAGAACATTTACAATAAATGAACTCACTTTCAATAAGTGGTAAAAATTGGATTTTAAAAAAATATAATCAAGAAGATATAACATTTATCAAAGATAACTTCTATTTAGATGAAATAACATCAAAACTTTTGTCAATAAGAAATATTAAAAGAGAAGAAATAAGTTCTTTTTTAAATCCATCAATTAAAAACTTTCTTCCTAATCCGGATATTTTAATAGATATGAAAAAATCAACTTTGAGGACTGTTGATTTGATTTCTAAAAAAGAAAAAATAGGAATTTTTGGAGATTATGATGTTGATGGGGCTAGTTCTACGGCCTTGTTGGGAAACTATTTTTCTCATTTAAATTTAGATTATGAAATTTATATTCCTGATCGTAAAAAAGAAGGTTATGGCCCCTCAATTAAAGGCTTTGAAGAATTAATTAAAAAAAATGTAAAAACTATTTTTACTGTTGATTGTGGGACTCTTTCCTTTGAAGCAATTAATTTTGCAAAAAAAAAGGGTATTGATGTAATTGTTTTAGATCATCATCAATCCGAAGTTAAACTTCCAGCTGCTTATTCAATAGTTAATCCTAACCGTTTAGATGATAAATCTAATTTACAATACCTGTGTGCAGCAGGTGTTTCATTTATGTTTCTTGTTTCATTAAATAGAGAATTAAGATCTATAAATTGGTTTGAAAATGAAAATATCATGGAACCAAATTTAATAAATTTTCTTGATTTAGTTTCATTAGGCACGATTTGTGATGTTGTGCCTTTAATAGGTTTAAATAGAGCTATAGTTAAACAAGGTCTAAAGATTATTAAATCTAAAAAAAATTTAGGCTTAAAAACTTTATTAGATATTTGTAAAATTGAGTCAAATCCTTCAGTATACCACCTGGGTTTTATGTTGGGACCAAGAATTAATGCTGGTGGTAGAGTTGGCAAATGTTCTCATGGAGCTAACTTACTTTTAAATAAAGATCCAAAAAATACCTTTAAAATAGCATCAGAGTTAGATCAGTATAATAAAGAAAGACAAATGCTTGAGAAAGATCTTCTACAAAAAATTTTAAATCAAGCATCTAATTATATAAATGATCCAGTTTTAATTATTAGTGGACCCAGTTGGCATGAAGGAATAATTGGAATTGTAGCTGCAAGACTGAAAGATAAATTTAATAAACCAGTTATAATAATTTCACTTGAAGGAAAATTAGGTAAAGCATCCGCAAGATCAGTCATCGGTTTTGATATTGGGTCGGTTATTTTAGCCGCTACTCAGGAAAACATATTATTAAAAGGAGGTGGGCATAAAATGGCTGGTGGGTTTTCAATAAAAACTGAAAATATTGATAAATTTAGAAATTTTGTATTTAAAAAGTTTAAAAGTGTCAATGAAGATTTATCTAGTAACAAACCTTTATTATTAGACAGCATTATTTCCCCCTCTGCGATTAATATAGATTTTTATAATAAGGTAGCTTTGTTATCTCCATTTGGATCTGGAAATCCTGAACCTAAATTTATTATTGAAAACATGAAAACTATTAATGGAAAAATTGTAGGAGAAAAACATATTAAATCAATTTTAATTGGTGAAGACGGAACTACAATAAAATCTATTGCTTTCAATGCCGTTGATAATGATTTTGGAGGATACTTGATCAAAAAAAATAATAAAACATTTAATATTGCTGGAAAATTATCCCTAAATGAGTGGAAAGGGCAATCAAATGTAGAGTTTATTATCGATGATATTTC
>Ga0209631_10006263_pt1 | contig 12299 bp, 14 predicted proteins | sample COG_08_FD_184752 | JGI IMG/M metagenome (GOLD analysis project Ga0209631, IMG submission 184752) | Pelagic Microbial community sample from North Sea - COGITO 998_met_08 (SPAdes) (version 2) | ecosystem: Environmental > Aquatic > Marine > Neritic zone/Coastal water | place: Helgoland, sampling... | reverse complement strand
TAATTTTAATTAAAGTTTTTAAATTTATTAGGTTAATATAAAAAGATAATATAAATTATTTAAATGGAGTAAATATGTCAGAAGTAAATTATACTTTATATGAAAATGACCTTCCAAAAACTATAGAATTTTCTGATTGTATTGCAATTGATACTGAAACTATGGGCTTAGACTTTAGAAGAGATCGTTTATGCTTAATACAAATTTCAAATGGCGATAATCATGCTCACCTTGTCCAAATTAAAAAAAATACTTCATATCCAATATTAACTAAAATACTAAAAAACAATAATATAATGAAAATATTTCACTATGCTAGATTTGACTTAGCTACTATTCAAAAAAATATGGGAATATTTTGTGAAAATATTTATTGCACTAAAATAGCATCAAAATTAATAAGAACATATACAGATAAACATGGTCTTAAAGAACTATGTAAAGAATTAATTAATGTAGATATTTCTAAACAAAAACAAAGTTCAGATTGGGGAAATGAAACACTAAGTCATGATCAACTCAAATATGCAGCATCAGATGTACTATATCTTCATAAAATAAAATATGAACTAGACATTATTTTAGAACGTGAAGGTCGAAAAGAATTAGCAGAAAAACTATTTCAGTTTATTGGAACTAGGGCTTTTTTAGACTTAAACGGTTGGAACGAGCCTGATATATTTGATCACTAAACAAAATTATACTAATCAGGAGTTATAAATTGTCATATTTTAAACAATTAAATTCTATAAAGGATAATATAAAAAAACAAAAAATAGCATTGTCTAAACTAGAGAAATTTATAGATCATTCTATAGTTAAAGCAGTAAATATGCTATTTAAAACAAATGGTAAAATAGTTATAACTGGAATAGGAAAAAGCGGTTATATTGGCTCAAAATTGTCAGCTACCCTCTCTTCAACTGGTTCTCCAGCAATATTTATTAATAGCTCTGAAGCAAGTCATGGAGATATAGGTGTAATTCAAAGTAATGATATTTTAATTGCCTTATCTAAGTCAGGTGAGACTAAAGAAATGTTTCCTATAATAAACTATTCTAGAAATAATAATATTAAAATTATTGCAATTACAGCTAATCCTGAAAGCTTTTTAGCAAGTAATGCAAATATTGTATGTTTAATTCCTGACATCAATGAAGCTTGCCCTCTTAATTTAGCTCCAACAAACTCTACTACTATGATGCTTGTTTTAGGTGATAGTATTGCTATAGAGCTTATGATAAAAAGAAAATTTTCTAAAAATAACTTTAAACAGTTTCATCCAGGTGGAATGTTAGGAAGAAGTCTTTTATTAGTAAAAGATCTAATGCATGTTGATTCAAAATTACCAATAATTAATAGAAACAGTAACATGAGGGATGCTCTCTTAAAAATGACTTCTAATGGTTTTGGTTGTGTAGGGATTACAAATAATAAAAATCATTTAGTAGGAATTATCACTGATGGAGACTTAAGAAGAAATATTTCTAAAAACTTTATAGATATTCCTATCAATAATATTATGACTAAAGATCCTGTAACTATAGAAAAAGATTTAAATATCAAAACTGCTATTGAAATCATGAATAAAAATAAAATAACAGCTCTATTTGTTGTAAATAATACTTCAAAAATACCTGAAGGAATAATTCATATACATGATTGCATTAAAACAAGATAGTTATGAAAATCCAGGATAAATCATTTCATAAAGCTTGGATAAATAATATTCAAAGTAGAGAAAAAATTAGTAATAATAGTATTAATATTTATAAGTATATATTAAAAATTATTATTATTTTATTAATATTATTTACTTTATTAATAATTTTTAGATGGTGGCAAAAAATACCAAATGTAGAAATATTAAATCTAGATTTAGAGAAAAGCCTGAAAGAATCAGACACTTTAATAAAGCCAGTCCTATTATTTAAAAATAAAAATGATAAAGTTATTACAGTTGAAGCATTAACGGCTAAAAAAAATATTTCAAACCCTAAAATAATAATCTTAGAAAAGCCTCAAGGTAACTATCAATTATCAAATAAAAAAAATATTTATTTTTATTCGTCAAAAGGTATATTAGATAGCAATAAAGATTTATTAGAATTAATAGGAAATGTAGTTGTAAATTCTTCGAAAGGTACAAATTTTTTGACTAATAAGTTATTATATACAATGAAAGAAAATATTATAACTAGTAATGATATTATTACTGTAGATGGAAGTTGGGGAAAACTTGTAGGTAAAGGCTTTAAATACAACATAGAAAATTCAATGTTAAGTCTAAGAGGAAGGCCTAAACTTTCTTTAAATAATAACAAGGGCAACATTAAATGAGATATATAATAATAAATATTAAAATTATTTATCTATTATTTTTTTTAATTTCTAAAACTTTAGCAAATGAAGTTGTTCCTGTTGATATTGTAGCTGATGAGATGCAATGGAATGATAATAACAAAATTGCTTATGCAATTGGAAATGCTGTGGCAACTCAAGGAAAAAAGAAAATTTCTGCTGATAAATTAATTATTCATTTAGATAAAGGAGAAGATAATAATGAAATTATATTAATTGAAGCAGAAGGTAATGTAATATTTAATAATGAAAAAGAGGTGGCTACAGGTAAAATTGCAAAATATAATTTTATAGAAAATAATATTATTGTTGAATATGGTGTTACACTTAAAAAAGATGATAATATTATGAAAGGGGAATTTCTTATAATGGACCTTAATACAGGAGTAAGTCAAATTAGCAGTAATAGTGATACTAATAAAGTAAAGATGAGATTTATTCCTAAAAAAGTACAAAAAGATGAATGATAACCCAAAATTAATAGTAAAAAATGATGGTTTAAATATAACTAATTTAGGTAAAACCTATAGTAAAAAGCCTGTAGTTAGAAGTGTATCTCTTAAAATACAAAGGGGAGAAGCAGTTGGACTTCTTGGACCCAACGGAGCCGGAAAAACTACCTGCTTTTATATGATTTGTGGTTTGATAACTCCAGACTATGGAAGAATTAAACTCAATGATAAAGATATAACAGATACCCCAATATATAAAAGAGCAAAAGCAGGTATAGGTTATCTTCCTCAGGAAATATCAATTTTTAGAGGAATGACAGTTGAACAAAATATAAGAGCAATTCTCGCACTAAATATTTCTGATAGAAGAGAAAGAGAAATACATTTAGAAGAACTGCTAGCTGAATTTTCTCTGACACATTTAAGAAGGGCTTCAAGTTTATCACTCTCAGGAGGAGAAAGAAGAAAAGTAGAGATAGCAAGAACTTTAGCTATGCAACCTTCATTTATTCTTTTGGATGAACCTCTTGCTGGGATTGACCCTATAGCAATTGAAGAAATTAGAGAACTTATAAAACACATAAAAGATAGGGGTGTAGGAGTTCTAATAACAGACCATAACGTAAAAGAGACACTAGAGTTAATAGACAGGGCTTATATAATGCATGATGGTAAAATATTAATGAGCGGCCAACCTTCTGAAATAATAGAAGACAAAAATGTAAGAAGAGTTTACTTAGGCGAAAAATTTAATTTATAGTTTTTTTAAAATGCTCAAACAAAATATTTCACAAAGACCATCACTAAAAATCAATCAAAGAATTAATCCTAATATAATTAATTCTATTAAAATTCTGCAAATGTCGTCTAACGAGTTATTTGAATATACTCAAAAAGAAATAGAAAAAAACCCTTTTTTAATTTCAAATAAAAATAACTTATACAATGACAGAGTAATTGACATAGATAAATATGCAAAAAATGATAATGTTAAAGAATGGCTATATGAACAAAGTGCATTTATTTCAGTAAATACATGGGAAGAGAAACTAGTTAATTGTTTTATAGAAAATATTAATGATAAAGGGTTTTGCAAAATATCTATAGAAGAAGCAGCATTGCAAACTAAAACTTCTCTAAAACAATCAAACTTAGTTTTAACAAAACTAAAATTAATGGATCCTGAAGGAATATTTTCTAGCACTATAGAAGAACATTTATCTTATCAACTCAAAAAGAAAAAATTATTTAATAATAATTATCAAATAATTATTGGACACCTTAAAGATGTAGCCTCAGGAAATTATAATAAATTAGCTAAACTGTGCTCATTAAAAGAGAGTGAAATTATTAAGATGGTTAATAATATTAAAATGCTAAAACCTACACCTATAGATTCTTTAGAGATGGAAAAAATAGAAAAAATCATTCCGGATATTATTGTAAAGACACACAAGAAAAATATTATATGTACTTTAAATAATACTAATAATTATGAAGTATTAATTGATGAAAAATATTTAAATGATATAAAAATAAAACAAAAATATCAGAATATTCAAGAGACAAAAAATTATATAAAGAATTGTATAGCACATGGAAAAATGCTTCAAAATAATCTTAATAGAAGAAATAATACTTTATTATTAATTAGTGAAAAAATATTAAATTATCAAAAAAAATTTTTCTTTAATGGAGAAGAAGACTTGCTTCCCTTAACAAATAGGGAAATTAGTGAAAAAATAGTAATGAATGAGAGCACTGTAAGTAGAGCTGTAAAAAATAAATATATCAAATTTAACAATAAAGTACTGCCTTTAAGGTACTTTTTAAGAAGTAGAACAAGTTATAAAGATAAAAATATAAATAATTCTTCAATTTCAATAAAAGCCAAAATACAGAAAATAATAGCTGACGAAGAAAAAAATAATATTTTTTATAGCGATAATAATATCGTTAATATATTAAATGAAGAAAATATTTTAATATCAAGACGAACTGTAACAAAATATAGAGAGAGTTTAAATATAGCTAACTCCTTAATAAGATCTAAAAATAAATATTAAATATATAAAAAATACAAGAAATGTGATAAGTTCTCGTATTTTTATTAATATATAACTTTATATTCTTTCTAGAAATAGAATATCCAATTATATTAAGAGACGAAATAAATGATACTTATAAATACTGAAAAAAATATTAATAAGAAAATAAAATTATCTAAAATTATATCTCAATCAAATATTTTTTTGATACAAAATATAAATCATAAAAGACAATTATTTACAGAAATATCTAAAATTATTGAAGCCAATGTAAATTTTTCTAATAAAGAAATACTAAAATTTTTCTTAGATAAAGAAAAAATAGAAAATAGTAGTATTGGAGGAGGTGTAGCACTTCCTAACATTAAATTTACTGATATTAATGAATCTGTAGGTCTATTTTTAAAGCTAAATAAATCTATTAATTATAATGCTATTGATAATGAACCAGTTGACCTAATATTTACTTTGATATCTCCTAAAATAGATTCTCCAATCTATTTAAATGAATTAGCTTATATATCTAGGTTATTAACACAAAAGAAAACTTTACAAAATATTAGGGGGTCTTTAGATATAGAAACTATATATGCTATTCTTACAAATGAAATTTAATTAGGAAAAAATTATGAGTGAATTTACAGATTATAAAGTTGCAGATATTTCACAAGCCGAATGGGGCAGAAAAGAAATAGAAATAGCTGAAACAGAGATGCCTGGTCTTATGGCTCTTAGAGATGAATTTAAAGATGATAAACCACTTGAAGGAGCAAAAATTGTAGGTTGCTTACATATGACTATTCAAACTGCTGTTTTAATAGAAACTTTAACATATTTAGGAGCTGAAGTAAGATGGTCTTCTTGTAATATTTTTTCAACTCAAGACCATGCAGCTGCAGCTATTGCTAGTAATAATATACCTGTATTTGCATGGAAAGGCGAGACAGAAGAAGAATTTTGGGACTGTATAGAAAAAACTATAACAGGTCCTAATAACTGGGAACCTAATTTAATACTGGACGATGGAGGAGATTTAACTAAAATAATGCATGAAAAATATCCTGAGTTATTAAAAAATATAAAAGGTCTTAGCGAAGAAACTACTACAGGAGTACATAGATTATACGAAATGGAAAAAGAAAAAAGTCTTTTAGTTCCAGCAATTAATGTAAATGACTCTGTCACAAAGTCTAAGTTTGATAATTTATATGGTTGCAGAGAAAGTCTAGTCGATGGAATAAGAAGAGCGACTGATGTTATGATGTCAGGAAAAGTAGCCGTAGTAGCTGGATATGGCGATGTAGGTAAAGGTTCAGCAGCTTCTCTCAGAAATGCTGGTGCAAGAGTATTGGTTACAGAAATAGACCCTATCTGTGCTCTTCAAGCTTCTATGGAAGGTTACGAGGTTGTTACTATGGAATATGCATCTAAAAATGCAGATATTTTTGTTACAGCAACAGGAAATTGTGATGTTATAAATATTGACCATATGAGAGAAATGAAGGATAGAGCAATAGTCTGTAATATTGGGCACTTTGATTCTGAAATAGAAATATCTAGTCTAAAAAACTATAAATGGGAAGAAATTAAACCGCAAGTAGATCAAATTACATTTCCTGATGGTAAAAAAATTATAGTATTAGCGGAAGGTAGATTAGTAAATTTAGGATGTGCTACTGGGCATCCGAGTTTTGTTATGAGTGCTTCGTTTACTAATCAGGTGCTAGCTCAAATAGAATTATGGGAAAACCATAATAATTATGAGAACAAAGTTTATACGTTGCCTAAAGAACTAGATGAAAAAGTGGCTTTATTACATTTAAACAAAGTCGGTGCAAAATTAACAAAATTAAATGATAAACAAGCAGAATACCTTGGCTTAAATACTTCTGGTCCATTTAAACCAAGCCACTATCGATATTAGGAGTACTTTCATAGAAAAGAATGAAATTATTATTAAATAATATTGAAGAGACTATTAAGTTTGGTCAAGAACTTGCACTAATTAGTAAATCAGATGATATATTCTGCCTTAAAGGTAACTTGGGCTCTGGAAAAACTACCATAGCTAGAGCTTTTATTAGCTTTCTTACCAAAAATAATAAAATTTTGAGCCCTACTTTTCCTATGCTAATAACATACGACTATAAAAGTAATATTATATGGCATTACGATATGTATAGGTTAACAGAACCTGCTGATGTATGGAATTTAAATCTAGAAGATGCTCTAAATAAAGGAATAATATTAATTGAATGGCCAGAAATAATAGAACACTTAATACCTAAAAAAAAAATTGATATTATAATAAAAGATTTAACAAATAATAGAAGAGAAGTAATAATTAATGGAAGAGAAGAACTTTTAAAAAAAGTTGAAGGTTTTAAAAATACTTAAATGTCTCAAATATCAAAGAATATTAAAAAAAATATTAATACCTTTTTAAATGAAAACAACTTAGCTAATTGTTTAGTAAAGCCTATTCCTCAAGATGCATCAAGTAGAATATATTATAGAATCCATAATAAAAATTTATTATTAATGATATCTAACTCAGATGAAAATAAAAATTATGAGTTTATTAAAGTTTCAAAATATCTTAAATCGATTGGTCTTTCTTCTCCAGAAATAATTAAAGCAGACCATGAAAAAGGTTTTTTTCTAATAGAGGACTTTGGTGATTTAACTTTTAATAAAGCAATGAAAAATAATATTTCAGAAGAATTACTGTATACTAATGCTATTAAATGTTTATCAACTATTCATAACTATAATATAAACATAAATGTACCTCTGTATAATTATAAATATCTAATAAATGAAGTTAATCTTTTTCCTGAATGGTATCTTAAAGAAATAAACATAAAAATAAATGACCAAATCATACAAGAATGGCAAGAAGCTTGGATTAAAGTTTTAAATAAACTAAATAATAATAAACTTGTATTAAGAGACTTTCATGCAGATAATTTATTTTGGCTTCCAGATAGAAGTAATATTAGAAAAATTGGTTTAATTGACTTCCAAGATGCTTTAATTGGTAATGAAGCATACGATATATCATCTTTACTAGAAGATGTAAGAAGAGATGTTTCAAAAAAAACAAAAGAAATTTCTATTCAAAAATTTATTGATCTCAATAAAATTAATGACAAAAAAGAATTTATGCAGAATTATAATATACTTACAGCACAAAGAAACGCTAAAATTGTAGGTATATTTATTAGACTTACAAGAAGAGATAAAAAATTTAACTACTTAAAATTAGTAAATAAAGCTATGAAAATATTTTTAGAGTTTGCTAATGAAGCAGAGTTAAAAGACATTCTTAGTTGGGTTGAAAAATATATACCAAAAAATAAGCTCTATTTATAGGAAAATACATGGTTATAAGTAAACCTAAAATATCGCAAGCAATAATTCTAGCTGCAGGCTTTGGAACTAGGATGCAGCCATTAACTTTTAAAACCCCAAAACCATTAGTCAAAATTAATAACAAGCCTATTATTTACTATATATTAGAAGAGCTAAAAAATAATAACATAAAAAATTGTTTTATTAATACTCACCACCTTTCTGGAAAGGTAGAAAATTATATAAATGAATATAAAAATATAAATCCAACTATGAATATAAATTTAGTTAAAGAAGAAAAAATACTTGATACAGGAGGAGCAATAAAGAATATAAAAAATAAAGATGCATCAAAACCTATATTAGTCATAAATGGTGACTCAATAATAATACCTAGTAATTTAGAAAATTTTCTTGCCCAGCTCATATTTAATTTTGAACCAAAAAATATGGATTTTCTATTACTTCTAGATAACTTTAAAAATTCGATAGGCTATGATGGTAAGGGTGATTTCTCTTTTTCTAATAATAATATGCCTTCTAGAATATATAGAAATAATGTTGATAGTTATGCTTTTACAGGTTGGCAAATATTAAATCCAAAAATAATAGACCAAATAAAGATTAATAAATTTTCTCTTAATATATGCTATGATAAAGCTATTAAAAAAAATTCTATTTGGGGTATGATTAACACTGGTAAATGGTTACATATTGGTACAAAAAATGCACTAAATAGCTCAAATGAGTGGTTTAAAAAAATAAAAAAATGAATTATATATTTTATGACTTTGAAACAACTGGTAGGGATAGTAATTGGGATCAAATAATTCAAGTTGGGGCAATTTTAACTAACTCAAACTTTCAAGAGATAGATAGATTTGATGCCAGATGTTATTTACTACCTGATATTATCCCATATCCTAAAGCAATATTAGTAAATAAAAGTTCTGTAAAAGATTTAACCCAAACTAACCTATCTCATTTTTCATTAATTGAGCTAATGATTAAAAAGTTTAAATCATGGGGAAAAGCTATCTATATAGGTTATAATTCTATTTCTTTTGATGAAGAGTTTTTAAGAAAATCTTTATTTAGAAACCTATTTAATCCTTATTATACTATAAATAATGGAAATAAAAGATCAGACCTACTTAATATTATAAGAGCAAACCATATATATTATCCTGATAGCCTGAAAATACCTGTCAATGAAAAAGGAAGATTATCATTTAAATTAGATCAAATAGCTCCCTTTAATGGTATTAAAGATTTTAATGCGCACGATGCATTAGGAGATGCTGTAGCAACAATTAAATTAGCTGAAATTATTAATTCGCAAAACCCTAAGATGTGGGAAGCCAGTCTTTTAACAGCTAACCGTGAAAGCGCTAATAATGAAATAGAAAATAACAAACTCTTTTGTATAACTGAGACATTTTTTGGAAAAATTATGCCTTTTGTAGTATCGTTTATATGTTATCATCCAGTTTATAAGTGGGCACAATGTTTTGATTTAAAACATGACCCTGAAGATTATATTAATTTGAACGAAAACTCTTTAGAACATTTTATGTCTAAAAGTCCTAAAATAATTAGATCTATTAGAAGTAATAAAAGCCCAATTATAATGGAATCAAACTTTATTTCACACATAGATGCGTATAAACATATTTCAAGTGAAGAATTATTTAAAAGGGCTAATACCATTAATTCTAATTTAGAGTTCAAACTTAAAGTTGAGAAATTATTAAATAAGCAAGCTTCAGAAAAAGAAGATTTTACATCTCAAGAGGATATTAATTTTGAGGAAACAATTTATCAATCTTTCTCTAATAACCATGAAAAAGTCATAATGGAAGAATTTCATAGCGCTAGATGGGAAGACAAAATAAAAATAGCAAATAAATTTAAGGAAGAAAGAAACTACTATTTTGCTGAAAAACTAATTTATGAAGAAAACCCTTCATTACTTCCTGAAGAAATATTTAATAAAATAAATCGTAGGATTGCAAAAAAAATTTTTAGTACTAATGACGAAAAATGGAATACTATTCCAAAGGCTTATAAAGAAATAGATGACTTGAGATCTCAATATGAGGATGAAAATGATCAAGGCACCCTAAATAATTTAAATAACTTAAATAATTTAATTGAAGATATTGAAAAAAAATACCAAGATGTTTAATGTAATATAAATTCATAAATTAAGGAATGTTATAAATGAGTACTATAGAAATATCAGATGACACATTTGAAGAAAATGTTATTAAAAAAGGTCAGCCTATTATTGTAGATTTCTGGGCGGAATGGTGTGGACCTTGTAAACAAATAGGTCCTATACTTGAAGAAATATCTGAAGAATATAGTGATAAGATTACTATTGGTAAGCTAGATGTAGATGAAAACCCTGAAACTCCTGGAAAATTTCAAATTAGAGGTATACCTACTATGCTTCTATTTAATAATGGTGAACTAATAGATACAAAAGTAGGCATGTCATCAAAAACAGATTTGACTGAATGGATTGATAAAAACATTTAAAATGTATTTAATCTCATAGTTTCTCCTACTAAATATAAAGAGCCAAAAATTAAAATTTTTGAATTACTTAAAATTAGATCTGATTTAAGTGCCTCTTTAAGAGAGCTCTTACTATAAGATTTTATTTTTAGATTACTAGCTATATTTTTTAATTCATTTTCAGATAATGAATTTTTATTATCAATTGGAATGCATATAATATATTTAATATGTTTTTTTAAAATAAATAAAATATCTTTAGCATCTTTATTCCTTAAAAATCCACATATTAAAATAATGCTTTTTATTCTTTTAGATAAAATCCAATTTTTTATTGCTTCAGCCCCTGCAATATTGTGACCTCCGTCTAACCAAATATTTGTCGAATTAGGAATATATTTTTTGATTTTTCCTGTATTAATCTTTTCTAATCTTCCAGGCCAATAAGTATTTTTAATACCATTACTAATATCTTCTATTCTTACCTTTAACTCCGAGCATAATATTAAAGCAGTAGCAGCTAATGAAGCATTAATGATTTGGTGTTTACCTTCGAGAGAAGGTATAGGAAAAAAATAATCTTCATTTCCTAGACCATTTATTATAAAGCCATTTTTTAAAATACTAAAAAAAGACCCATTATTACAAATAATTAATTTTGATTTACTTTTTTCGCATTTATTTATTAATACTTTTTTTACTTCTTCTGATTGAGGAGCCGATATACATGTTATTCCTTTTTTAATAATACCAGCTTTTTCTTTAGCTATTAAAGATAGGTTATTACCCAAAAAATCAGCGTGATCTAATGAAATGCTAGTTAAAATTGTTAGAACAGGATTTTTTATTACGTTAGTAGCATCAAGCCTTCCTCCTAATCCAGTCTCAATTAATGTTACATCTGCTTCTACTTTAGACATTACTAAAAAAGCTATGCAAGTTAGTAATTCAAACTGTGTGATATGTTCTTGTTCGTTGATTTTTTCACAATGATTTAGAGCGCTATTTAACTCTTTATAAGTAATCTGATTGTTAGCTATTATAAATCTCTCGATCACTTCTATTAAATGAGGAGATGTGTAAACATGAACTTTTTTTCCAGCACATTTTAAAGAATTATATAAAAATGCAATTGTTGAACCTTTACCATTTGTTCCAGCCACATGAATTACTGGCGGTAGTTTTAAATGAGGATTATCTAATTTAAATAATAATTTATTAACTCTATCAAGAGAAAGATCAATCACTTTAGGGTATTTAGAAGTTAATTTTTCTACTCTGTCTAAAAATTTTCTATTCATGAATAATTAGAGATTCTCTCATTATTCTTGTTATTTTGTAAAAGAAAAATAGTATTTGAAATAGCAGCTTTTAAGTTTTTTCTTGGAATAACATCATCTATCATTCCATGCTCTAAAAGATATTCTGCAGTTTGAAACCCTTCTGGAAGGGTCTCTTTTACAGTACTTTGAATTACTCTAGGACCTGCAAAGCCAATTAATGCACCAGGCTCAGCAAAGGTCACATCGCCTAACATCGCAAATGAAGCAGAAACTCCTCC
>Ga0209631_10006257_pt1 | contig 12307 bp, 11 predicted proteins | sample COG_08_FD_184752 | JGI IMG/M metagenome (GOLD analysis project Ga0209631, IMG submission 184752) | Pelagic Microbial community sample from North Sea - COGITO 998_met_08 (SPAdes) (version 2) | ecosystem: Environmental > Aquatic > Marine > Neritic zone/Coastal water | place: Helgoland, sampling... | reverse complement strand
TGATTTATATATTGCAGTAGGTATTTCAGGCGCTATACAACATTTAGCTGGTATGAAAGATTCCAAAGTTATTGTAGCAATCAATAAAGATGAAGATGCGCCAATTTTTCAAGTTGCTGATTATGGTCTTGTTAGTGATTTATTTAATGCCTTGCCTGAACTTGATTCAAAGCTCTAATTTTTTTAATCTATCTAGAATAGGGCATTTAAGCCCTATTTTTTTATCTAAAGATATGTAGAATGATTGTATGAAATATTTATATATATTATTTTTTATCTCCTCAAATCTATTAGCATCAACAGTTATCTATACAAGTTCTTATATTGATGTCATTAATGAAAGTGTTAAAGAAAACTATTCTATTACTATCGAAAAAAACTTAATAACAGCGATAGAAAAGGGCTTCATCAAAATTGCTATAGGTGATAATTTAATAGATTTAAGAGGTAAGACTTTGATGCCTGGATTGATGGATATGCATGTTCATTTTGGTCAAGAGTATCAATCTAAATCAAAAAGACCTGTAAAAGTTGAAAGAGAAACATCTGCTATTTTAGCCACTAAGCATGCATTGTTAACGCTAAAATCAGGATTTACAACTGTTAGGCAGGTTGGTGATAGTGGTTTTGTTGCAATATCCTTAAGAGATCTTATTAATGGTGGATATATTAAAGGTCCAAGGATTTTTACCTCTGGTAGAAGCATTGCTACCACTGGTGGTCATGCCGATCAAACTAATGGAAAAAATATTGAATCTTATGAATACCCTGTAGCTGAGGATGGTGTTATCAATGGTCCATATGACGCATATACTGCTGTTAGACAAAGATATAAAGATGGTGCTGATGGTATAAAACTTACAGTTACTGGCGGCGTACTAAGTGTTGCTAAATCTGGTGACAATCCCCAATTTACAATAGAAGAGATTGATGCTGTGGTTTCAGCTGCAAAAGATTACGGAATGTGGGTAGCAGTTCATGCGCATGGATCCGAAGGCATGAAACGGGCTGTTTTAGCTGGAGTAGACTCTGTCGAGCATGGTACTTATATGACAGAGGAAGTTATGGATTTAATGATTAAAAATAATACTTATTACGTTCCAACAATATCAGCTGGTGAGTTTGTTGCTGAAAAGTCATTAATTGATAATTATTTTCCAGATATAGTTCGTCCAAAAGCAGCTAGTGTAGGCCCTCAAATAGGAAGTACATTTAGCATTGCTTCAAAAAGAGGTGTAAAAATTGCATTTGGTACTGATGCTGGAGTTCAGCCACATGGAACTAACTGGAAAGAATTTTATTATATGGTCAAATATGGCATGTCAGAAATGAAAGCCATTAAAGCTGCAACCATTAATACTGCTGAGTTACTAAATATTGATTCATCATTAGGCTCTATAGAGATTGGCAAGATTGCAGATTTAGTTGCTGTAAATAATTCACCTTTAAAGGATATCTCCATAATGAAAGATGTTGCATTTGTTATGAAAGAAGGGGAGGTAATAAAAAATGACTAAGTTATATTACTTTAATATTGCTTTACTTGTATCCGTATTATTTTTATTTGTTTTTACAATATTGAGTGCATTTGGTCTAATTCAATCTTCTGAAGCCGCTTACCTTATAGGAGAAGCTTCTAGATGGTGCGAAAGGGTTTCAGGAGGCTTATTCCGAGAACCCCTGAACACATTAAGCAATCTTGGGTTTATGGTTGTTGGTTTATATATTTTTTGGATAATATCTCATGATGAACAAGATTCAAAAAATCCATTTATAGGCATATCTACTATTTCTTTAATATATGCATCTGTTGTCATATATCTTGGTCCTGGTTCAATGCTTATGCATGGAACAAATACTGAATGGGGCGGTTGGGCTGATAATTTAAGTATGATTATGTATATTGTGCTTCCATGGCTTTATAACATTTATAGTATGTCTAGATGGACTGCAAAACAGTTTTTAATCATATATGTCTCTATAATTTTTATTTACTCTGTCTGGAGGTGGTTCACCGACTGGGGTCTTGGTATTAATTTAAATTTATTTGGTGTATCCATCGGGTTATGGGCAATATCTGAAACTTTATTTAAATTTTGGTCTCCATTATTTCGAGTCCTGTCGGGATTTGTTGGATTTATTGTTTTAATGTTATTTGGCACCATGCCCACTGAGGTTTTTCAAAATTTTTCAGAGTTTTGGTGGGTAATTTTGTTTTGGTTGCCTGGCTTACTGTCAACAAATGAACCCAGGGCTACAAGAACATATAAATGGTATTTTCTAGGGATGATTGCTTATTTTTCAGCATTTGCGATTTGGACAACAGGGGTTCCAGATAATCACTTGTGTTCACCTGATTCGTTTATTCAGGCACATTCTATATGGCACTTGCTATCAGCATTGGCTACGTATTTCTTCTTCCTGCATTTTAGAGATCAGAAGTCTATCGAATAATACGAATCTAGTTAGCTTAAGTAAGTCTATCTGCCTCTAAAGGTTATTCTGCCAACTGTTAGATCGTAAGGTGTCATTTCTACTTTAACCTTATCACCTGTAAGTATACGAATATAATGTTTTCTCATCTTCCCAGAAATATGAGCTGTAATTATGTGATCGTTTTCTAATTTAACTTTAAATTTTGTATTGGGTAAAGTTTCAATAACTTCTCCCTCAAATTCTAATGCATCTTCTTTTGACATGATGCTATCTTACACTAATAAATCTATTTATATTCAATTAGATTTTTTTAGTTTTATATATCAAAACGATTGAAATAGATTGAAGTAGTCCAACAATAATAAATGAGAATATATTCATTGGAATTCCATATGGAGATAATTCAGTTATGTCATTTCCTACTGATAAACCATCATATAAAGGCATAGTAATAACTGATATAAAGAATCCTATTATTAAGCATGAACTTAACATAGCAGGCAGTAAATTTTTATTTTTGTACCAAATTAAATAAAGTCCTAATATTCCAATTAAAACATTGGTTGATAATCTCCAAACTTCATGAACACGAGAGTGTTCATCCCAATCTGGATTAAATAAATGTGTATCACCAATATCTAATAATAAAGGTCCAAAACCTGCAGCAACCAAACAAAAGGAAGTTAAAATTCTAATCACTATTTGTTGGTATTTTTCCTTTTAAAAATTCAGGTAAGAATCCTACATTTGCATGATCTTCAATTCTTACACACTTATTCTTAATAGAACCAATACCTTTAATACTAGTAGTTATAATATCACCATCTTTTAATAGCTTACCTTGTGTTGCTCCAACACCAGCTGGAGTTCCGGTAAAGATTAGATCTCCAGTATTTAAAGTTAAAAACTCTGATATATATGAAATGATATAAGGTATATCAAAAATAAAATCTTGAGTGTTATCTTGCTGTCTTAACTCATCATTAACATAGCATTCAAGTTCAAGTGAATTTTTATCTTCAAAAAAATCTGGTGACACTAATACAGGACCAATAGGACCAAAAGTATCAAATGATTTGCCAAGATTAAACTGAGGTGGTGTTGCATGAAATTGAACGGCTCTATCTGATATATCTTGACCAATAGTTAAGCCAGCCACATGTTCCCATGCATTATCTTTCGTTATATTTTTTCCACTTTTACCAATAATCGCTACAAGTTCAGCTTCATAATCTACGATATCGCTTTTGAGCTCAATATTAGAATTGGGACCAACTATACATGTCGTATGTTTTGTAAAAATCATTGGGAATGGTGGAATTTCCATTCCGCTTTCTTCGGCATGATTTTTATAATTCAATCCAACTGCAAAACAATTTTTTGATCCTTTAACAGGTGCATCAAGACTAATGTCATTAATACTACCTGTTGGTATAAATGTATCGAGCTTTTGATATAAGGATGAAAGCTTTTCAATTGAGGAAATGGATTTTATTGAATTTGATGAGATGTCACCATTAGATATAGTCTCTAGATCGTAATAATTATTATCTTTTAATAAGGCTGATCTATTATTTATATTTACTAACTTATAACTCATATTTTTATCTCCTATTTTTTATAATCTGTAATGCGTCTTTTAGTTACATCTTTGTGAAATCAGTATCAACAGATGTTAAGTAAATCACGGCAGATTAGTTTAAGATCTACCGTGATTTAAGGGGTTGCTAGTCATTAAAACTAGACTTCGAAATCAGAATTTAGCTGATAATGTTAAACCAACTTCTCTTCCTGGACTCCACATTGAAAAATATGAACCAGGAACTAAAGGTAGGTCAAATATTTGATGAGCTGTAATTCTATCGGTTAAGTTTTTAGCATATAAAGAAACTTCAAATCCATTAGAATTTGTAATTGATGCTCTTGCATCAATTTTTGTTGCATTATCATGAATTCCATTAGGATCTAAGTCACCACTACTATAGTATTCACCAACACTATTACCACTAACTGAAAGCTTAAATGTTCTGTCATTACTAAGTGTTTGATAGTAATTTACATATAAAGATGATGACATTTCAGGAGCATAGTCACCTGTTCTACCTGTTAAGTCTTGTTCACAACCATCTTTCACACCAGTCGCTATTCTATATGCTACATCTTGAGGTGCAGTACATCCAGCATTGGTAAATTCTAAATATGCAAAATCCAATGAAGTGACTGATCCACCAATAACAAGATTATCAGTAGGAGCCCATGTGAAATCAAATTCTACTCCATCAATTTCAGCGGATGCTGCATTAGTAACTACGAAACCTGACCCATCAAATGTAGATGTTTGAAGATCCTTATAATCAGTCGTGAAATAAGCAATACTTGCTCTAAGTGATCTGCTTGGAAAATCTAATTTTGCACCAACTTCAATTGTCTCAGCTTCTTCAGGTTCAAACTGAAACTCTGCACCTGGTGTAATACTTGGTACTCCTGGAGTTGTGCTAGCTACTTTAGGTGCATTTTCTGATCCATCAAAACCACCAGCCTTATAGCCCTCAGCATAACTTCCATAAAGCTTAACATTATCATTTAGGTCATACATAGCTTTGAATGACGTAGTTGTAAATGAATCAGATCTACTCTGAACTGGAAAATTATATGGAGCTCTTTTGAGTAAAGCATTAAACACTCCTAATACAGGTGGTGCCATAGTGGGCGTATCTATACCTAGTCCACCTGTACCTGTTGAACTCATTACTTGAGAACCTTTAACATCTTTATCATCATCAGAATTTCTGACTCCAGCTTTTAAAGTAAGCTGATCATTAACATAAAGAGTTCCCTCAAAGAAGACTGATAATGAGGTTGAGTTTTGATCAAATAAAGTATGAGTTGCTGCATCTGGTGCTGAAAACTGACCTTGCGTCTGAAGGGCAAAAACATTAGGTAGTGGGAATGCATCTGCAAATAAACCACCTACAGTCATATCGAACGTTCCGTTATTTATTGAGTAGTAGTTTACATCGTCATAAAACATACCTGCAATATATTCAAACTTATCACTTTGTGGTGATGTAATTACAATCTCTTGAGTGAATGATTGGAAATCATGATAGCTATCTGTTGATAAGAAGGGCAGTGGACCAAAATCTGCATCTAGACCCCATACATAATCATATTCTGAATAGGATGTAGTAGATTTAATATCAAAATCATTCCAAGACATTGTAATATTCAAGATAGCACTATCAGAATCAACAGTTCCACCTGTTGGGTTAAGTCCTTGTGTGTTATCTAAGTAAGTCATACCAGGTTGTCCTGATACTAGATCGGGAAATGAATTACCCATTATATTCCAAGCAATTACTGCTCCAGTGTAAGGAGGTATTGTAGCCTGACCAATTACTGCACCTTGACCAGCTAGGACGGGAAAGGGTGCTGCAAGAGCCCATGTTGATATACCGGATTCTTGACTTCTTTTGGTATTAGAAGATGATGTTAATTTTAAGCTTACTTCAGCATTTTCATGTTGTTTTAGAAAAGTTACTCTTAATGACTCTGCTTGATTTTCTGGTCCATCAGTCCCTAAATATAAATTTTTAGTATAGCCGTCAGAAGTTTCAGATGAATAAGCAACTCTCATTGCAAATGAATCGTTTATAGGTATGTTAGTAGCACCTTGAAATTTCCATGTATCAAATTCTGTAGCACGTGTGACTTTCCAATAACCATCAAATCCACCACCTATTTCAGGAGATTTACTTACAGCATTTATAACACCACCGATTGTATTTTTACCAAATAGAACACCCTGAGCTCCCTTAAGAACTTCAACTCTTTCAATATCAAGCATAGCTGCTGCATATTGTTGACCTGCAGTGATTGGCATACCATCAATGAATTGTGTTATTGATTGCGAGAAGCCTTTATTAGCTTTTGAGCCAATGCCTCTCATATAGATATTCCATTCACCAGCACCTTTTGAAATATGAAGTCCAGGCACATGGTCAGCAAGTGACGTTAAAGATGTAATTCCTAAATCAGCAATTCTTTCATCAGAAATTACTTGAATTGATATTGGCACCTCAGAAAGACCTTCTTCTTTTTTCTGAGCTGTTACTACAACTTCTTCAAGTCTTGATGTTGATTCATCATCTTGAGATATTAGATCTTGTGTAAACAGACCTATAGTTGACATAAAACTTATGACAAAAAATACTTTTTTATTTAATAACATTTTTTCCCCCTAGGATAAATAGCATGTTGTATTAATTCTAACCATATGGTTAAAAAAAAACAACTATCCAAGTGGATAAAATAAAAATTATTTATTACTATCCAGTTGGATAAAATTTAGATTTATGTTTTACTTATTAGATAAATTAATTAAGAAAAAATGAATAGTATTGAATTATACGGATATGGAGAATCAGTTGCTTCTAATATGGCAAGGGTTGCTTTATCTGAAAAAAATATAGCTTATAAATATAATATTATTTATCTTGAATCAAAAGGCCAGCATCTAACAAAAGAATATCGTAATTTAAATCCTAAAAATCTTGTTCCAACAATGATTGATAACGATAGGGTCATACCAGATAGTATTGAAATAATGAAACATATAGATAGCTCTTATGATCAAGGAACGAAACTCTTCCCGGATACTCTTAATGGTCATGAGCTAAATAAATTACTTGATTTTGTAAAACTAGATGAAGCAAAGGATTTAGGTGAAACATTAGGTACTACAGCTGGTGGAATATCAGCTCCAATTTTGGTTAGGTTATTATGTAAAAGGCCTTTTTTAAGTATATTTTGGGATTATTTGACGAAACATTCAATAAAAAAAAGAATACCAATATTTATCTTGCTAAGAATACTAGGTAAACCTCCAGAAAGTTTAAATAAAAAAATGGCATTAAAGCTTGCTAATCATTTGATTAAAATTGAGACAATTCTTAATCATCAAAAAGAATTTATGATGGGTGATAAATATACTGCAATTGATGCCTGCATGACATCATTACTTCACAGAGTAGATGAGATGAGGTTTAGCAAATTATTAAGAAATAATAGCTTGCCGAATCTTAGGAATTATTGGAAAGCTCTTATGTTAAGAAGAAGTTATCAGGAAGGTATACTTGATTATGTAACTGGTGAGTGGGAGCCAGAGATACAGTCTCTTTTTGGAGATGGACCAAACAAGTACGAAGAATTAGCTTTAACAGAAATTAATAGAATTTTAGAGGAGAAATAGTATGAATGAACCGATTTGTAAAGTTGCTGACATTATATATGTAAGATTTGAGCTTACAGAATTTGAAGCTCAAAAAAAATATTTAAACCATTTTGGAATGATACTAGCTCATGAAGATGACAATAGTATCTTTTTTAGAGGTACAGGAACTTCTCCTTATATATATGTGGCCACTTTAGGTACTGAAAATAAGTATATTGGCTCCGCATATAAAGTTAATGAATATTCTGATTTAGAGGCACTGTCAAAAGAATTCAATGTTGATATAGTAAATAATGCAGACCCTGGTGGGGGTCATAAAGTAACTATTGTTGATCCCGATGGAATTCAGGTTGAGGTGTGTCACGGTATGACTTTATCAGAGCCGGTTGCTATTGTTTCTAAGGTACTGAATACAGGCCAATCTAAACAAAGAGAAAATAAATTACAACGTTTTGGTAAAGCAGCAGATGAGTGGCAGGTTCATGGTGATAAATGGGTTTATGAACTCACTTCAAAAGTTAAGAGACTTGGGCATACAGCTATCAATTGCAAAGATCCTCAAGCATCGGTGGATTGGTATGCAAATGTACTCGGTTTTTTAACTAGCAACAATTGTATTGGGCCCGATGGAAACTCAATGGGTGCTTTCATGAGATGTGATCAGGGTGATAAACCAGTTGATCACCACACCTTAAATAATATGGGCTTACCTGGTGACATGGATGTTGTTGCATATGGGCATGCTGGTTATGAAGTAACTGATTCAGTTGATGACTTAATGGCAGGCCATTACCATATGAAAACAGTTGATGAGTACTATCATGAATGGGGTATAGGAAGACATTTACTTGGTAGTCAGATGTATGATTATTGGCGCGATCCACATGGGTTTACTCATGAACATTGGACCGATGGAGACCTTATAGATGCTTCAGTTCCAACTGAAAATTCAGGATTTAGAGATTTAGCTATGGCTCAATATGGGCCAGAAGTACCTAATACATTTGGTATAACTATGCCTGTTGATCAAATTGATAAAGCAAGAGCTGAAAACCCAACAATACCAGGAATGATAAAAGAAATGGAAATAGCTGCTAAAGCATCTATTAGTGAGGAATAATAATGATTGAACTTTCAGAAGAACAAAAAAAAGCTGTAGCTGATGCGCAGGACACTTTCACAGAATTAAAAGATAGTTCTAAACCGCTAAATGATGAACAATTAAATTTACTTTTTGGAGAAGCAAGAAGTATGAACGGTTGGCAAGATAAAGAAGTGTCTGATGATATGGTTAAATCTATTTATGAATTAACTAAAATGGGTCCTACAAGCACAAATTGTTGTCCAGCACGCTTTAAATTTGTTAAATCTAATGAACAAAAGCAACTTTTAAAAGAAGCTTTACTTCCTAATAATGTAGATAAGGTAATGAGCGCTCCAGTTATTGCAATCATTAGTTACGATCTTGATTTTTCAGATAATATGGGTAAGTTATTTCCTCATATGGATATAGCACCTATGTTCAAAGGTAATGCTGAATTAAATCAAGCAACTGCTTTTAGAAACAGTACTCTGCAAGGTGCATATTTTATGATGGTATCAAGAGCATACGGTTTAGATTGTGGACCAATGTCAGGCTTTGATAATGAACTCGTTGATTCAATATTCTTTAAAGATACTAATATTAAATCTAATTTCTTATGTTGCATTGGTTATGGTGATCCATCTAAAATATTTATGCGCCTACCTAGATTAGAATTTGACGAAGTTTGTAAAATAATTTAATAAGATTAAGTTTTAAATATCAACAATATCAACAAGTCTTTTTCTTTTTATAAAGTTTATTACTCTCATGATATTTTTTATAACTAAAAGAGGGATATCTGACCTAACTTCCTTTGAGAATTTTTTATTTTTGTTTAATTTTTTAAACCAAAAATAAACATATGTATATTTTTTAATAGGAAATCCAGTACTTATTAATCTCACAGTTGAAACATACCAAGCAATATCTAATATTGAAATTGATTTCCCATTTAAATATTCACTTTTTTGAAGAGTTTTATTTAATTTCTCATAAATTTTTTGAAACCTGCTGACAGATACTTTAACTTGATCTTCAGTAATACCATTTTTATGGTGATTTATCCAAAAATTTATTTCTTTATCTTCATTAGGATCATTTTTTCCCTTGATAGTTCCCTTTTGTTCTTTTTTTGAATCTAATAGATATCTTTCTTTTTTACCAAGTTTATGAGGAACAATAAATCTAAAAGTTAAGGTTCGAAGATCAAGATGAAGATCATCCTCAACGTATAGCTCAGACATAATATAATCAAGATTATATGTAGGATATAATTTACTAGAATCATCGATTATATCTAGATACTTCATTATTTCATTGCTTTCAATATGAACCTCCCCATCATGAACCAGAGTAGGGACAAGTCCTCTTGGGTTTATTCCAAGGTACCAAGGGCTAAAATTTTCATTTTTAATTAAATCAATTGGGTGAGATACCCAATTTAGATCTTTAATATTAAGGAATATTCTTAATTTCTGAGAGCAAGATGAGCCAGAAAAATGAAAAAGATGAATTCCTTTCCATTCAAGAACTTCTTTTGTTTTTATATCACATTTATCTAAAAGCATATCTTTTTATATAAATTATAAATAATAATAATAATATGAGTCCCAAAGCAAGATTTTTATTTGCTAATAATAAAATCCATATAAATATTAATTTGCCTATTAGAGGATGGGGAGCTTCCTTAAGCTCATAATCTCTTTCAAGCCAAGGGTTTCCAATAAACCTTGTATCATCGGTAAATCTATCACCCCACAAATACATCATCACAGGATCAATTTTTGGCGGGTTCATCCATAAGGCTTGATTATCTATAACCTCCCTCATATCATTGAAAATTTTAGGATAATCAACAGATAGATCATTTGTCTCTAGCGGATCATTTAATATATCGTAAAGCTCATAAGTTTTTGGACCCATTGTTTGAACATTTTGACTATAAAATAACTTCCATTTACCATTAAATAGAGCTCTTTCATCATTTATAACAATATTACCTGTATGAACATATTTTGGCTCTTTTATTGTATTGTTAATTAAATCATTCCAACGATTAACACCAGTAAAATTTTCTTCATTGAACTTTATGCTAGCAGCGGTTAGAAGGGTGGGAAGTATATCTTGTGCAAAGAAAAACTGTTCTGATTTAGATTCTTCTAAAACACCTTTCCAGTAAATAACAGCAGGTACTCTTATACCGCCCTCGTATGTTGATAATTTACTTCCTTTTAAATCTCCCGAGCTACCTCTTGCACTCATTAAGTCAGGAGCTATAACTTTAGCTATTGGATCAATATCAAAAACTGGGCCATTATCGCTAAAAAATAAGATTATTGTTTCATCCAGAATGCCTGTATTTTCAATGCTTTCTATAATTTTTCCAATTTCTCTATCAAGTGAATATATATTAGCAGCATATTTTCGTTGATATTCATCGTCAATATCATTAAATAATTCAATGTCATTATTTTCAGCTTGAATTGGTGTATGTGGAGCATTAAATGCAACATATAAAAAGAGGGGTTTATCTTTTATTTTATTTTTAATAATATTTACAGCCTCATTGGCAATTAATGTTGTTGAATATCCTTTCTCGTTAAGTGGTTTGTTATCTCTATACCAATCTAGTCTTCCTGAAAAACCATGATCAAAATAACCTATACCCCCCATTAAATGTCCATACGTTGAATCAAAACCTCTATTCATTGGCAAATAAGCATCTTCTGCCATTCCTAGATGCCATTTTCCTGATAATGCTGTCTGGTATCCAACATCTCTAAAATATTCAGGCATTATTTTATGTTCAAGTGGCATGCCAAATGATTCAACTCTTGGGTTTGCAAATGGTCTTACAACTCCATTAGCAAAACTATTGATGCCTGTGAGCATAGATGCTCTGGTTGGACTACAAGAAGGCTCACTATAGAACCTATTCATTTCCATTCCGTTTGATACTAACTTATCTATATTTGGTGTTGGTATTGAACCACCATGATATGAAACATCTCCCCAACCAAGATCATCAGTGAGGATTATTATTACATTGGGCTGTCCATATATAGACAGTGTAAAAAATAACAATAAAAAATTATAAAACTTCATCTAAGCCCAGCTGTCTTGCTTTAAAGAATAAGTCCATAAATTTTTTCATCTCTTGTTCATTAATATCTAATACTTCCATAATGTATGGCTTCATTGATGCAAGTCCAAACTCCACAACCATAATTAATGCAATAGCAGCTTTCATTTCAGCTGTTGGTTTCTTTTTATTTTTTAATTTAACTAATTGATCTAAGGTTTTTTTTGACATAGATAGATTGGAATCAACCTGAACTCTTACTAAATCCATTCGATTATCTAGTACCGCTCTTATGACTGCTCTAAAGTAATTATTTGTTATTTCTGACAAAGGTTCTTTAATCATATTATCAGGAGTAACATTTCTTCTTTGTAATTGCTCGACGTGCTCAAAAGCAAGTAATTTATATGTTGCTATAAGCAAACCATCTTTACCACCAAAATAGTGGTGTATTTGAGCATGATTTACTCCT
>Ga0209631_10006254_pt1 | contig 12311 bp, 9 predicted proteins | sample COG_08_FD_184752 | JGI IMG/M metagenome (GOLD analysis project Ga0209631, IMG submission 184752) | Pelagic Microbial community sample from North Sea - COGITO 998_met_08 (SPAdes) (version 2) | ecosystem: Environmental > Aquatic > Marine > Neritic zone/Coastal water | place: Helgoland, sampling... | reverse complement strand
TGGTGGTGATGGGATGCGCCAAGATCGTTTACCCATTCACGGCCGACGCGGTGGTTTGCGCCAACGAGATTGTCCTGGCGCGCGTCAGGGAGCTCGTCGCCGGCGTCCAATGACGAACGACGAAACACACGGGCGACTAACCTTAGCAACTAACTAGCGCTGTTGTGAGATGGGCGAATCATATGACGAACTCCACGGGACTCGCGTGTGTGTGTGTGTCGAGCGTTAAAACATCCGCAGTAACTTAGTCGAGTGATGATCACCCCTTTCCATCCGTGAACGCCGTCACTCCCTCACTCCGCCTCACTCCGCCTTCGTCGCCTCCACGACGTCCCGCCTGCCGAGGTAGTCGCACGCCGCCGCGAACTGCGCACCCGCGGACACCACGCGGCGCGGCTGCCCGTGGTACCGCGCGAAGTCCCCCGTTCGGTCCACGCCGCCGAAAGGGCCGAGGCACACGGGACGAAACTCGCCGGAGAAGTTCTCGACTGCGCCGGCGTTGAACGCGGGCTGCTTGTAAGAAGCGCCAAACACGGCGGTGTTGTGCGCGTCCTTCGCCTTCTTGGCGCGCTCCATCGCGGGCGCCGCGATGGACATGTCCGGGAGCGACACGCCCGCGGGGGGCGTCCGCCCGGTGAGACCGTAGTACGCCGCCAACAAACTCTGCGCCTTTGTCATCGACGGCTTGGCAGCCTCCGCCTCCGCGGCGGCTTCCACGGCGGCGACCGCGAGGAGCGCAGCCTCGCGCTGGCGCCTCGCGTCCGGGCCGGAGATGGGGTCCAGGCCGGCGAGCTCGCGCGGCACGGCACGCGCTCGGGTGGGCTCCTTCGCGACGGCGTCTTGGGTCGCGATTGGATCGCGGTTCTCCTTTGCATCCGCCTTGGCATCCGCCGCCGATGCCGCCAGCTGTGCGCGCTCGCGATCCTCGCGCTGCGCCTTGCGCTTCGCGGCAGCCGCGGCGCGTTTGACCTCCGCCGCCGCCTCCTTCGCCTCACGCGCCGCCTTCTTCCGCGCCGCCTCCTTCTCCTTGGCCTCCGCTTCGTCAGCGGCGGCTTTTTCCTCCTTCTCTCGAAGCTCCCGTTCCTCCTGTTCGCGCCTCTTCGCCGCAGCCTTGGACTGCGCCGGGGTTCCCGCGGATGCACGGCGCGCCGCCTTGGGCTTTGGTACGTCGGCATCGACGGCCTCGTCGAGCGCCTTGACGAGGTTGGCGACCGGCGCCAGCTGTGCGCGGCGGGCATCTTTGGTTCCTCTGCCGGAGCTTGGTTGGCTGTTCGATGCGGAGGCGAGTCGCGTGTGCGTGCGCCCCTGTCCGGTCGTGGGCGTGGCCCTCGCGGACATCGACGCCTTGGCGTTGGGGGCGACTGGTGTCCCTCTCGCGGCGGTCGCGGGCGCCGGGGTGGCATCTTCGCGTCGTGACGACGGCGGCGAGCGCGTCCTCTTCCCGACTCGGATCTGGGTCGCCGTCTGGATCTGCGTCGACGACGGCGGGGCGACTCCGTTGAGGGCCGACGGCGCGGGTGTCGCGGCGACCGACGACGGCACCTTCACCCCGGGCGTGCCCGTGAGGTCCGGGGACTTGAACCTGTACGCCTGCGCGTTCCCGCCGGTCACGGTCTTGTCCGCGACCACCTCGGTGAAATCTCGCATCATGGCGCTGCCGGGCGCGTGCCTGACCACCAGCGGATCCCACGCCCACGGCGCGAGCGACGCGAGCTCCTTCTCGACCCTGCTCATCTTCCTTCGCTTGGGCTCATCTTCCTGTAGACATGACGGCGTTGGCGCGCGGATCGTGAGTGGCGGCGCCTCGAACGAGTATCGGTGTCACGAGACAGCGGGCGAGGGACGGGCGGGAGACGACGGGACGCGGGGCGTTGCCCGTTCCGTCGTCAGCGTGAAGGTATTTTTGAGTTTTCATGCGTGCGGGTCGCGGCGCGTGGGCGGGGCGTCGGGCGTACCGTGGGGGGCGGGGAGTTCTCCTTTCCGTCCATCGGGTCGGAGGGCACGGCGGGCACGACGGGCGCGGCGGCCATGGACTCGCGCATGGCGATCGCCAGCTGCTGGCGCTCCGTCATCCTCGCCATCTCAGCCGCGTTTCAAACAAAGAGGCGGAGATGAGGTGAGAGACCCGGCCGCGCCTCTCGTTCGACTCCCGAGACGCCGCTCGGTCGACGCGACGGGGTATCCGCCTCTCGCGCTCGCGGGTTCGCGATGGACGAACCGCGGGGTATGCGACGCGCGGGGTGGCGACGGCGTGCGCGTGAGCTGCGTGCGGCGCGCGCGACGATGCTTTGACCGCGCGACACGTTCACACAAGCGCTCTCTCAAGACCTGCTGTCTGTTGCCCAAGTTTTCAAACCGGGCGATTTTCATTTCACCGTGCGGACAATAGAATCAACCGACCGTGACAAGACATGTCGGAGGTGACGATGCTCGCGTCCGCTCACTTCCACCCGCGCGCACCGCCTCACCATGTCGACCCAGAACAACAAACGTAAGCTCGATGATGCGTACGGTCCCACCTTCGATCCCGGCCTGGATATCGCGACCGTGGTGTTCTCCCACGTGCAATGCGTCAAGACCCGCGACAACCTCGCTCGGGTGAGCGACTCGTGGGAGGACGCCTCCATGACTGCCGCTGCGTACCCTCTCAGGTTCGACTGGGGCGGGTTCCCGGACATGGATGAACAAACGCGGATTCCTCGTATCATACGCCGGTTGGACAACGACGAAGCTCTGTCTCTGCCCTACGAGAGAGTCGTCGGACTTCTTGGTGAAGCTGCGGAATACGTATGCGACTTCGCTGCTCTCCGGGGGAGTGTAAGACTGCTGAAGTGGACGCGAGAGAACAACCTGTGGGCGCGAGAGAACAAACCTTCTCGGAGTGCGGACACGTGCTACTGCGCAGCCATGTTTGGGCACCTGCCCGCTCTCAAGTACTTGCACGAGAACGGGTGCCCTTGGGACACCAACACGTGCTTTTGCGCCGCCTATAACAAACAATGGGACTGCCTGCAGTACCTGGTGGACAACAAGTGCCCGGGGTGGGAGGAATACGCCAAGAACTACGCGAAGCACCTCCGATGAAATGTCACCACTCGATAGACGGCTCGCATGCATCACAAACTCCACGTCTAATCAACCCCTCTCTTTCCCTTGGTCACGTCCCGCCGAAGCTTCTTCTTCTCCTCCATCTCCGCCGCGTTATCGTACTGCTTCTTCCTCAACGCCGTCGCCTTACTCACACCCTTCGCGCCAACCTCCGGCGCGTACGACCGCATCGCCTCACTCGCGTTGGACGCCACGACATCATCCGTAGGGTCCGCCTTGACGACGTCCTCACCGCCGGCTCCGATCCTCGCGACTCGGAAAAACGGCGCAGCGTCCGTCCCGACAGTCCCACCCACCCACAGCCGATCACCGCTCGCGTCGAACCTCACGCACGTCACCTCCACGTCGTCCCCAGCCACCGGTACCGGTATCTTCGCCACGATGTCGAGCGAGTCACCCGACATCACCACAACCTCCGGGACGCCCTCCACGGCGGCGACAATCGTGCTTCCGCTCGGATGCGACGCCACGCTGACAACCGCGGGGGCGTTGACCGGGATCCTCGACACCTGTCCCCCGATGATCTTCGCCAGTTGCTCGGGCGACGGCGGGTCGATGGGTTCCGACAGCTGCGCGCACGCCAGTTCTTCTCCGTCGTCCAGGCGGTACAGACGGACGGTACCGTCGCCGCCGCCAGAGGCGAGCCGCTCAATCTTCGAAGCTTCATCGCCCCCCGGCTCGGGCACCGCCGTCGCGCACGACACGAACGCCAGGTGCCCAAACAGAAAGCTCTGGATGTCCCACGAGCCCTCGACGAGGGGCACGGTTCGTGGAAGGTTAGACGCGCGGAGCTTGTGGTCGCGATCGGCGGTGACTAACAAGGAGCTTCCCCGCGGGCACACGCAATCCTGTCAACAAAACACGACGTCATGCAAATTGCCCGTACACAAATACAAATACACTCACCGTCACGACGGCGCAGCAGTGGCCGAGTAAGAACGCCGGGTGGTCGATCTCTTTCAGTTGTTCGTACTCGTGGTCTGTGCCCACGGGATCGCCGGGCTTGCGGTCGGTGAGGACGATGTGAACGTCGCCGTATTTGTTCGAGAACATCAGGTGCGTTCCGGCGTCGTCGAACGCGAGCGCGGATGGCTGTTAATGGCAAATAAACACGACGTCAATCTAATTGCCCGCATGTGGAAATGAAAAGAAACGAGTCACCTTTTTACGATCGTGCCATCGCCGGACGCACTCGTACGCGGGTTCGTCCGTCTTGGCGAAGAGCCGGACCGCCTTGTCGTCGCCGGCGGTGGCGAGGAAGCGTCCTGACGGGTCGAACGCGATGGCGCGGATGGCCTCTGCGTGCCAGTCGCCGGACGGGTCGAGGGGCGCGCGCATCGCGGGAGATGCGGGGGTGTGCGCGACGCCCTCGCCGATGGACGGAACGTCGGACGCGGCGCGGAGCGGGATTCGCGCGCCGGTGGCGGTGTCGAAGACCGCGACGCCCTTGCCGTAAGCGACGGCGACGTGCGCGCCGCTGGGGTGCATGGCGAGTATCGGCGCGGCGGCCTGGTTCATGTGCTCGCCGCCCCACGACTCGCCGGGGCCTTGGTAATCGGCGCTCGGGCCCGCGCCTCCCTCGGCGCCGGGCGGGCCGTCCTTCTGCTTGCGCTTGCTCTTACCCTTCGCCATCGTGGTTGTCGTCGGGTGGCGATATCGATTCAGTCCTGGGCGATGGAACGATACGCGACGGCGACACTGAGGCAATGGCCGCCGCTTAGGGCAAACTATACTTTTTGTCACCTCCAACGAACTCACTCGCCTTTGCTTTCGGAGACTTTCGCCGGAACGCGCCGCTCGCTGAGTTTTTTAACGAAACGGTCAACTTTTGACCATGAACGGCGAGTTATTTTCACCCAACGAATGGAAATGACCGCGTTTCGACCGAAATTCTTATGCGCATCGTTGCTGAGACTCGATTTTCGCGACCGGCCGTTTCGTGAAAAGCAGTTCGTGAAATCCGTTTTGAAGTCTCTTTTTGCTCGGGGGCAACAATCACTTTAGTCGGGCGCGGGAGGCGCAACGGGTGGAGAGGGAAGGCCTCGCCGAATTCGGCGCAGGTTGGACGGGCATAGCCTTTAGGGAGATACGCAAGGGCGCGTTAGGGGATACGCGGTAACAAGTCGCGCGGGTCAGTCGACGCGCGGAGAGAGAGGAAAGAGAGAGGGGTTCCGTTTGGGGGACCAAAGAAAAAAACATGCCCGTGACCCGGTCGTCCGGCAGGGGCATCACGCGGGCCAAGGGCCCGGCGGTCGATGTGGAAAAGTCGCAGGGAACTCACATGACGCCGACGCGGACGTTGATCATGGCGAAGCCCAAGAACGACGATGCAGGTGAGCGCCGCGCGATCGTTTGACCCGACCTCAATCCCGTTTACAGCCCCGAAAAAGTCGTTGGTTCGCGGGAGACGACGGTTCGGGGGAACCACCCCGCGATCGATCGATGTCGCGCGAACCACGCGGGTTTCCGCCGCGCGGGGGTATCCACCACACCCATGGAAGCCCCCGGCGCGGCATCTTCGGCACGATACGCGCCCAAGGCGACCCGGCGGCCCCTTCCGCGGGCGTGTCACCAGATTTAGTGCCCCTCCCTTTTTCGTGCCACCACGAGGCGCAGAGTCCCCCTTTTTCGTCACACGCGCTGACCTCGCCCCCGTCTCCATCCCACGATCCCAGTCTTCATGGACACGGCGGACAGCGCGATGGGATGCTACTACAACCCCGACGTCATGCGCTCCCCGTGTCTGAGCCCGTACAAGCGCAGGATCGACGAGTGGGCCGCCGTCGAGGTGTCGCGGGGATGCTCCACGGTGAAGTCCAAGCGCCGGCGCTTGACCACGCAAGCGCATTCGCCCGACGACCACCTCGGCGACCTCGGCGTCCTACCCGCCGAGCTCGTCGACGTCATCCTGCACAAGTGCGGCAGCAGAACGCTCGGCGCGCTGAACTGCGTGTCCAGGCACTTTCGCGATTCGTACATCACGGAGCGATGCGCCAAGGAGCGCTGCGAAGCGCATCCCCTGGTTGACAAAGTCGTCTTGGAAGATCAGTACCACGCCAACATCGCCCACCTCGGCGTCTCCGACCCGAAGCGCAAGGCGCCCAACTACGCGCGTCTACTCGACTTCGTCGAGCGCTCCGACGTCGCCGCGAGGACCAGCGCGTGCCTCTCACTCGGCGCGTTTCACACAGCCGTGCTGGGCGTCGCGGAGGCTGTCCCGGGTCTGCCCCCCGCCAAGCGCGTGTCGCCGAAAAGGACCGACGCTCGGTCGTTCTGCAACCGACGCGACATCGCGGACGTGCCGCCGTTCACGATGGACACGACGCAGTACCAATGGGGCGACGGCGCGGCGGCGGGCGGCGTGAACGGCGGCGACGTCATCGTGTCGCTGTCCGAGGATGAGGACTCCAGGCCGCCGCCCGAGACGGTTCCCACTGCGATTGCCGAAAAAAGAGACGAGTTCGGAGTCGGAGTCGCAGCGCCCGCACCGCCGACGGAGGCGACGTGCGAGTTCAACCCCGCCACCGATGGAGGATCCAAGGAGGAGGAGGAGGAGGAGAACGTGGATACTGCGGAGAAGGTGGAGATCATCACCCCCGCGGCGGCTGCTGCGGCGCGGGAGAAGGCTGGCCTGTCGCAACCGCGCGGGCGCACGATGTACACGTTCGGCCGCGGCTTCCACGGCCAGCTCGGGCAAGGCGGCTACGACGACGCCGCGGCTCCCGCGGCGGTCTCCTTCGGCGCAGAGGCGGGCATCAAGGATACCACCGCGATCGAGAGCGTGTCCTGCGGCGCGTCGCACTGCGCGGCGGTCGATCCCGACGGCGTGCTCATGACGTGGGGGCTCGCTTCGAGCGGCGAGCTGGGCCACGGCGGGTGGACCCCGATCGAGGTTGACATCCCGCGGCAGGTGAACTCGATGGCGGGCGTCAAGGTGACGCAGATCGCGACGGGCGCGAACCACACCGTGATCGTGAGCGAAGGCGGCGGGCTGTGGACGTGCGGGCGGGGCCGCCACGGCCAGCTCGGGCACGGACACTTCAACGACGCCGGTCCGCTGCAACGCCTGGAGGCGCTGAGGGGCATGAACGTGACTCGAGCCGTCGCGGGTGGAAGCCACACGGTGTGCCTGACGGACTGCGGGAGCGTGTGGTCGTGGGGCGCGTGCCGCCACGGCCAGCTCGGGCTCGGCGACGTCGCCTTCGCCACCGCCGCGGGGTGGGACAGCGGCGTCCCGTGGCCGTGCCTCGTCGAGCACCTCAACGACATCGACGAGCCGATCACGTCGCTCGCCGCGGGGGGCCACCACACCCTCTTCGTCACCGCGGGAGGCCAGCTGTGGGCATGCGGCCGCGGGCGGCACGGCGCCCTCGGCGTCGGCGTCAAGGGCACGCACCAGTGCTACTACTACTACGAGGAGGATCAGCGCGGCGCGGTGCGAGGTCCCAACGACCACCTCACGCCGCGGCTCGTCCCGGTGCATCACAAGCCCGAACCCGAACACCCGCCGGCGCCGGCGAACGCGGTGCACAAGGAGCGCAACACCGTCCGACGCGCGTTCAAGCGGTTCGAGCAGACGCAGAACGGCGCCGGTACGTGCGGCGCGGACGTGCTCTTCGGCCCGACGCCGCCCGCGAGGAAAGCGGGCGGCAGGCGGCTCAGCGTGTGCCACGACTCAACCGGCCGAGCCGAGTTGCTTCACGACGTCGCTAAAAAACACGATCCCGCGAAGAACCAGGCGTACCTCAAGCGCGCCGGAGCTAAGAAACGCGAGCTGGAACACCCAGGAGCTAACGCCGAGACCGAGGATGACGGGCGGCCGCCCAAGAACGGCGTGTGGATCAAGGTTCCGTGCGCGTGCGGTGACAAGTGCAAGATCGTCCGAGCCGCCGCGGGTGGTAACCACTCCGCCGTGCTCACCGCGTGCGGCGCCGTGATGACCACGGGAAGTAACTCGTACGGCCAGTTGGGCCACGGCGACGTTCAGAAGCGGTACGCGTTCACCCGCGTCGAGTCCCTCCGCGGCATCGGGCTCGCGACGGTGGACTGCGGCGAGGACCACACGGGCGCGGTCGCCGGTAACGGGCGTCTGTACCTGTGGGGCCGCGGCGACTGGGGCCAGCTCGGGTCGGGCGACGGGCGCTCGCACCGGGTCCCGGCGCCCGTGAACGGCGTGTCCGTGGCGCCGCCCGTCGCGAGGGAACACTTCAGGGGGTACAACCACGAGTGCGACGTCGACGAGAACGAACGCGTGCGCAAGGAGAAGGAGGCGGCGGAGCGGGAGATGGGCGGGCCCCACCAGCACTTGGTCAACGACGCCGCCGCCGCAGTTTACGACTGAGGGTTTCAGTTATAACTGAGGGTTTATAACTGACAGAGGGGCGAGTCCGGCCGGGGATCAGGGCCCGACGAGCTGATGGAATCAGATGGGGGAATCAATCAGAGGGTGGCCGCGTCGGACGACGGAGTCCGTCGCGGCGAATGGGATGAGGTGATGAGACTCACAAAACACGGGGCGGCTCTTTTTGAACAGCCGCCGAGACGACGAAGGGAAAAACCGTGACACGAGACGCGGGCGGGCGCCGAGACGCGGGTCGGTCGCCTCCCGTCGCACGATAGTAGAACACACACATTGAATGCCACGCGAGCACTCGAAGAACACTTAAGCACTCGTCTCTCGTCACAATCGAATCTCCTAACTTTACTTACACCTTATGATGCATCTTGAGCGTGTGAACTTTCCTTCTCCGCCTGTTCTCCGCCCACGCCCCGACCGCGATCCACGCGAACACAAGCGTCCACGCGACCCTCCGTTCCCACGCCTGGTCCGTCTCCATCCAGCTCAACATCGCCGCCCCCGTCGTGCAGTTGTACGCACCCAACGCCCAAGTACCGCACCCGACGATCCGATGCCACTTTGCCCAAACCTGCCGAGAGAACGACTTGCGCCAGAAACCGCCAAGCGTCTGCACCGCCACGAGCGCGCACACCACCGCGCCGATCTTACCGTGCATACCCCACGGCGTGGACCACCCGCGCGCGTCGAGGATGAGCGCGGCGCCCGCGAGTGTCGCGAGCGCGACACCCGCGTTGGCGTTGCGGTGGTACTTGAACCACCATTTGTTCTTCCGCCCGTGCCGAGCGGTGAACGCGGCGGAGGGCGCGAAGACCAGCCACGCGGCGCCCATCGCGAGTCCGTGCGCGAGCCGCGCCGCGCGGCGTCGCTCGCGGTCGTTGAGCGGTGGCTTCGTCGCTAGGTCCTTGCGACCGCCGCCGGCGCGGGCGCTACCGACGACTTTGTTGTTGTTCTTAGCCGTCTTGGTCTTGGTCGGGGCGGCGAGGGGGTCTTGAAGCGCGCGCTCGTGCGGCTGGATCACCGGCGCGGGTTCACCGCCGCCGGGCTTGGACTTGCCGTCCCACCCGCCGAGCACGGCGGCGCCCTTGGACGGCGCGCGGACGCCTCCTCCGTTCGCGCCTCTGTTCGCTCGCGGCGCCATGCCTGCAGCCGCGAGTTTTAATCCTTTCTCGCCGGCGCCCTCTTCCGTTCCCACGACGAACGTCTGCTCGAACGCGAACCACGTCTCGTAGTCTCGCACGACAGTCACCTTGAACTTGACGATGGATTGTTTTGGGAGATCCGAGGCGTCCGCGGGGGCGATCCACGGGAGAACGTCGGTGGTGATGCCGGTGTTGTGGAAGGCGTCGTGCGTCGCCGCGTGCGAGCACTGGGGATGCGCCTGGCATCCGTCGGGCATCGCGGCGTTGTCCCATGCGCCGAGGGGCTTGGTCTCCTCGTCGTCCACGGCGTAGACGAGGAAGCCCTTGTGCGGCTCGGATCCCGTCAGGACCACAGGGACGGTCGCCCCCGGCACGTTCACCCCCGGGTGGCCGATGCGAAGTTTGTAGCCCCCGTCGCCCTTCTGCGGGGGCGCCGCCTCGATGCCGTGGACGACGCCGGCGTGCTCGCAGCTGCCCGCGACCGAGCTGTACGCATCCACGGGCGCGATCGACAGTCCGAAAACCGCGATCGCCACGATCGCGATCGACATCGCGACGCCTCGAGCCATCGCGGGTTTAAGGCCGCGTGTCGAATTGTGACGCAGACTTGGGCACGTGATCGCAAAATAAGTTAATCTCTCCCGTGTACACACGCGAGCTCGCTAAAGTACAACATCTCGGCTCCTACACCGATCCCAGTCACGGGTTCTCCACCACGACGGACACCGGCGCCTGCGTGCGCTGGAACCTGAGCGTGTCCAGCCGCATCTGCTGCTCCTGCCGGCGCCGCAGCCTGTGCTGCACCAGCATCAGCTCATCCAAAGACAAAGAACCGAACCGCTCGCTCAGGTCACGCCGCCCGCCACCCCCGCCGCTCCTCCTCCCTCGCATCCTCTCGATCGCCGCGTTGATACACACAGCGAGGCCGCACATCACCCGCGCGCGGTGCCTCGCCGTCCGTGCCTCGTGGATCTCCACCTGGATCTGTAAACTCGCCATGAGGCCCTCGTTCACCGCCTCGTCGTCGTCCACCGTCGGACCGCCCGGCGCGCCCGGTACCTGTTCTTCATCCCGGCACCTCATCGCCGCCGCCACCTCGCCGCCGGGTTGCGTCAGCTGCAGCACCTTGTACTTGACCGCGCGTTCCTCGTCTTCTTTCAGGACCCGGATGATGTCGCTCGCTATCCGTCGCTTGGCGCGTTCCCTGGATTGGAAGCCGCGGTAGACGGCGTAGAAACCAAACAGCACGAGCACCGCGAAGAACGTGGCTCCGATGACGTTGGCGAGCGCGACGTCCACCCCTGCGTTGGTGTACGGCGCCGGGGAACTCTCCGCGACGTAGCACGCGGTCGGCTGTGATGGTTCGTGTGGGGTGTTGGTTGTCAGTGGTTTAGTCGTGGTTGTTCGTTTGGCGGACACGCGAGCCTTCGTGATACATTCGGGTGCGTGTCGGATGGAGAGTCGGGACGTTCGCGTACCTGCCCCGGCGCCTTGGCGTCGTCCACGCACGGGCACGGTGTGGAGACCCACGACTCGTCGAGCCGTCGCTGCTCATCCTCCCACGCCTCGCAGCGAGCCTCGCGAGACGAGTCGCCCATCGTATTCGAATCTGGATCTCGAGATGCGCCCGGGCGGTTCGTGCGCCGATCGCGCGCTCGGTCGCACGCGTCGGACGCGCGCGGCGGTCTTCGCGCGCGTGACTCGTCCCCCGCGCCTTTTCGAGCGGCGGGGTGACGCGACCGTCGCCGGCGGCTCGGTCCTCGCGCCGCCAAGTGTGCGCGCGAGCGAGGCTGTTCACTCGGTGTGACGTCAGCTTTTGCGCGAAAACAGAAGTTCTCGCGACACCCGCTCGGGATTTCGCAGTCGTCGACCCGTGTGCAGCGCGAGTGGACCTCGGCAGAATTTGATCGGCGATTTGAAAGTGAGACGTGGCCCGATGGTTTGAAAGTTCTTCGTTTTTGGCTTGAAAGTTCATTCGCTTCATGCGAGTTTCGGCCGGCAGGGCGGCGTCACCCGCGGACCGAATTTCTCAGAGACCCATCTTCGGAGTTGTTATTTAGCCAACGTGGCTCTGGGGGCAATTCAGAGGGGCGCTACGCGACAGGCGCGGGTTGACGACGCGGGCGTGAACCATGCTGTACAAGAAGAACAGCATCTTGGACCGGCCGGTCAAGCCGCCGTCCATGCGCAACTACGAGTCCGGCCCCGACGAGTTCGCCAACAAGCAGCGGCGCGACGCCTTGGTCGCGGAACGGATCAACACGCACAAAGACTTGGACGGGTACGCCTCACGGAACGGGTGGACCGACCCGGGGCACCTGAGCACCACGATGTACGACAACACCCACAGGCTGCACACGATCATCACCGAGAAGGGCGTGGAGAAGGTGTACAACGCGGACATCGACACACCGAGCGGCGTGATGAAGGTTCCCGCGCCGTGGGATCGAGCCGAGAACTACAACCCCGAAGCCGCGCTGCTCGACATCGTGGCCCCGATGTCGCCGGGCGCGGCGCCCAACTCCTCCCCGGGCGGTTCCTTCTCCCCCGCGAGCGGCACACCCAAGCGCCTGCTGCACGGTAAGCAGTACAGCGTCCCGGAGAACGACCCAACCGACGACAGCACGCAGCTGAGAAGAGTGCAACCGCCGAGCGCGCTGGACGGGAGCTACAATCCAATCTTACATCACTGGAACGTAGAGCCG
>Ga0209631_10006252_pt1 | contig 12312 bp, 5 predicted proteins | sample COG_08_FD_184752 | JGI IMG/M metagenome (GOLD analysis project Ga0209631, IMG submission 184752) | Pelagic Microbial community sample from North Sea - COGITO 998_met_08 (SPAdes) (version 2) | ecosystem: Environmental > Aquatic > Marine > Neritic zone/Coastal water | place: Helgoland, sampling... | reverse complement strand
CAGCGTCGGGATGTGCGGCGGGCAGGTAATCGGGATCGTGTGGAGCGTCGCCAAGTGGTACGCACGCGACGGGAACGTGCTGGGGTTCGGCGGGGAGGCGAACGAGCGGGAGAAGCGGGGTAAGTGGGTCGAGCAGGTTGAACAGGAGGAGGTTGAGATTCGCGAGCGGGGAAAACGAAACGCGGAGTTTCGGCGGAAGCGGCGCAAGGGTGAGCGCGAGCGGCGGCGACGGGAGCGCGAGGCGGAGGAGGCGGAGATGGAGAAGGAGGATTGATCGTTCTAATCGCAAACTACTACTACCGCGCTATCTGCTACTCTAACTCGTCGCGGTCGTCGATCCTGGAGGGGGCTTCGGGCGAGGATCCTTCGGATCCGTCCGGGAGCTGGCACCACTGCCATGCGTTCCACCCCATCAGCGGGAGGGTGAGGAACGCCCCGAAGAAGGTGACGCGTCCCCCCTTGGGTCCCTTACCACCGCCGAACCTCCATGTCACCGGGCCGAAGAACCAGAACCCCATGCGCCGTTCGGCAGTGCGACGGAGCACCCAGCCTTCATTCATCTTAAAAGGCAAACAACGAAGAAATTCGTTTGGCGCTTAGCGTGTGTCGGTATTTGCAACCGACCTATTTCCGTATGGTAACCACCCTGCCGACCGAAATCCCCCTTCAAGCGTCTCAGCGCAGAGCGTCTCAGCTGTGCCATCTACCGAGCCGATCCTCCCTTCAGACCCCAAAACCCTCAGCCGCCCACGCGACGCGCACGAGGCCGCTCGGTTCATCGAGTTTAGGCTCCGATCGCCGCCCGGTATAACCCCCCGGCCCGGACGTGGGTCACGCCACGAGCGAGATGGACGTCAAGTCGGAACCCGCGGCCGACGGAGGCTCCCAGCCTCCCAGCGCTGTGAAGAGCGAACCGCCGTCCCATACCAAGGCCGAAGCGGACGGGGACGTTCAGGGCGACGCGACCGCGACGCCTCCCAAGATCGAGGTTCCCAAGGACCTGATCAGGTTCCCGGATGTACCAGGAACGACGCTGTCGCTGCGACTCCTCGACGGTACGTCCGCCCCGGTGGCCACCCTACGCATCGATCATCGATGGATGATGATGTCCCCGTCGCGTCCCGCCTTTTCCCCGATCTCGCTTTCCCGCCCAAGATCCACGCCGCTCACCGAACGATCCATGTACCCCCGTCTTTCACTCACGCAGACTTCGAGATCAGGGACAAGCGCGACGAGGGTAAGATGTGCGGCCTGGAATCCTCCCGCGTCGCCAACGTCGTCGTCTTCGGCAAGGCGCGCAAGGTGACGGGAGGCGAGCACGATCGACCGCACGAAGTACTCGCCGGCGTCAAAGCCATGACCCCGCTGGACAAACCACCGCACCCGCTGAAACTCTCCGAAGTGCTGGACTGGACCGTCTCCTACACGAACCCACCGACCGTATGGCTCGTCACACTGCGGGCGTGGTACAGGCTCGGGAACCCGTCACCCGCGTACCTCAGAACCTTCGCGGGGGTTCAGAGACGCACCGAATTCGTCCGAGTCGTCGCAGACGCTCTCCGGAAAGATTACCAGATCACTTTAGATGCCGCGTTGGACGTGATGGCGGCGTGTGATGTGGTGGAGGGCGACCTGCTCGATCCACAGTTCAGGGGCGCGCACGCGGCGAACGTGTCGGCGCGGGAAGCCGCGAGGGCGGACGCGGAGAAGGCGGCGAGGGACGCGGGCGTCGGCGGCGGCGCCATGCGCGCGGCGGGCGACGCCGCGGAGCGCGCCGCGGAGCAGACGCCGCTGCGGTACACGAGGCGGCAGGTCATCGACGACGCATCCTTCGTGGCGTCGCAGATCGAGGGGCTGCGGAAGAGCGGGGGGTTGGTGAGCGGGAGCGAGCTGGCGCGCCCGCCCGTCGTGAATGATCTGATGAGCATCCTCGCCAAGACGAAGAAGGAGGAGGCGGTCGCGGAGAGGCGCGCGCGGTCCAACGCCGCGCGCGCCGCGCAGCGCGCGGCGCAGCGCGAGAAGGAGAACGCCAAGCGCACCGCCGCGGGCATCGCCATCAACACCAACAAGCCGCTGTCGCAGATGGAAAAGGCTCGGCTGGCGATGGCGGATTTACCCCCGCGCGAACCTCGAACCGCGCCGCCGCCACCCGCGGAGGGCGTCGTCCCCGAGTCCTACGGCGCGTCACCCGCGCTGATCAACGAGACCTTGACCTTGTGGGACCTGACGCAGACGCACGGGGGGTACCTGCAGCTGCCGCCGTGTCCGTGGTGGCGATTCGCCCGCGCGTTTCTAGAGCCATCCGGAGCCGGTTCGGACGGCGGCGACGTAAACACGGGGGCTGTGCGACCGTCGGACGCCGCGCTGGTCCGCGACGTGTGCGTCTCACTCGTCCGCGTCGCGGAAGGGTACGGGCCAACCTCGTCCGGCGCGCGGAAACTCGTCGCGCCGACCGCGTCCAAGTCGATGTCGAAACTGGAGGAACCCGACGATTTGCGAATGCTCGACTGGGCCGAACGCGTCGGCGTGACCCTCTCCATGTACACCCAGGGCGTCGACGGCACCGCCGGGAACTCGTGGCCCTCAGAAGCTGTCCGCGTGGGCGCCACGGCAGCCGCGGAGGCTCTCTCGGGGCAAGGTATCAGCGACGGCGTCGCCGTCGCCGCGACGCTTCGACCGGCGGAACGAGTCGCTCTGTGCGCGGCGCTCGCGTGCGTCGCGTGCGATGACGAGATCTTCGGGAGCTACCTGCGCGATCGCGTCGATGACCTGCACGCGGCGCACAGGCTCGGGCAGCTCCGGCTCGCGCCGAGCAAGGCGAGGGCCAAGCCCAGCGTGAACGCGGCGGGTCCGTCGACGCCCCCTCGCGACGGCGGGGACGAAGCCGCCGACGCCAAGGGTGCCGAGGGTGCCGACACAGCTGTGCACGACGACGACACGCACGATACCCCCAAGGAGGAGACGACGGACACTGCAGAGGCTAAGAAGAAGGTTGTTCAATCGGCGAAACCGGACTGGGCCGAGTCGTTGATCGAGTGGTGCGGTAAAGCCGCGGACCGGTCGGTGTACCTTCGATCGCGGCCGCTCGCCCGGGACGAAAACGGGCGACGGTACTTTGTCCTCGGCGGCGCCGCGGGTGCCAACATGGTGTTCCTCGAGGAACCCTCCCCGGGTGAGAGCGAGGAGCGACGGAAGGAGGCGGACGAGGAGAAGGAGGAGGAGTTGAAGCTAAAGGCGGCGAATGCGACGGCGACGGCGGGCGCTTTGCTCGACGCTGGCGAAGACAAAACCCCGGAGCAACGTGCCGCGGACGCCGCTGCCAAGGCGGAGGCTGACGAGGCCAAGGCTGAGCTCAGGGCCAAGCAGGTGGCGGCCAAGTCCCGCGCGTGCATCCTCCGCGGCAAGGCGAAGGATAAGCGCATCGCCGCCGGCGGTGAGTTCGGCGATTGGCCGGTTCGTTGGCGGTGCTACAAACCCGGGCCGAGTTTGAAGCGGCTGCGTGACTGGCTGGACGACGACCCGAGGAACATTCGTGGCGGCGAGGAGAAGAGGCTCAAGTCCCTCTCCGCGCTCCTCATGAAGGCGGCGAGCCACGACAAAAAGTCGGCGGGAGCTTCGTTGGGTGAGGACGTCGTCGCTTCCCAGCAGGGAGCGGGTGCCGACGACGGCAAGAAAAAGTTTGACTGGGACGCCCTGGCGAAGGAGCTCGGCATCAACGTCGACGGCTACGCGCACCTCGAGGACCCGGACTCCACGGACGCCAAGGAGGTGCTGGTCCCCGAGGCTGAGCAGAGGGACGCCGCGGCCACCGCGCTGTGTTCCGTGGTTCGTTACGTGCTCTCTTCCGTGACTGCATTTTGGAAGCAAAAACCGCCTTGGCTCTTCGCGTGCCTTAACCTGCTCTCCGCGCTTCCCGATACGCTGGGCACGGGTAACCTGGGGGTGGGCGCCGCGGACGCCGCGGGTGACAGGCTCTCCGTCCTCGTCGCCCGGGTCATGCCCCCGCTCGAGGCTATGCTCCGCGCCAGCCAAGCGCTCGCGGATGAGTGGCTTGAACGCCGCGAGGCTTGGTTCACGGGACTGCGCGGCGCCGAGGATTTCGACCTTCGCGTCCCGCCTCCCGAGCTCATGAGCTACGAGGAAGCCGAGGCTGCCGTCGCCAACGCCGCCGCCGTCGCATCCGAGGCGATCGAGTTCTCCACCACGGACGAGGCGCTGGACTGCGCCGTGCGTCTGAGCGTGGCTCGGTCCGCCCGTTTGTTAGCCACGCTGTGCGCGGCGATCAAACACGACCCGCACAGGCTCACCAGGGAGGGTTTCCTAGCCGCGACCCCGCCCGCGGCGCACCCTGGGATCGCCACGTGCAAGCCCGGCGCCGTCGTCGCGCTGATGCGCAAGGGTATGAAGCTCACGCGGGAGCGATACCTGGACCTGAGGGCAGTTCCCGAAGGTTGGATACCGCTCAAGGAACTTCGACCGGTGGAACGTGCCGTCGTGCGCGCGGTGGCCTACCGCGGCGGGATCCCCCCGCCCCCCGGCGCGGACTACGCGGGTACCCCGCCGTGCTGCTGGGTGCTGTTGGAGCTCCTGGACCCGCCCGTGGAGACGGTGGCCCGGGGAAGCAGGTGGCGGCAGAAAAACGATCCCGCGCCTTCGTACGGCGACGGCCCTCGGTTGGTCAGCGCGCCGATGTTCGCGGGGGGCGAGATCGCCGACTACATCATCGACTGGGAGCGGTACAGCCGGTCCGCGCGGCGCGCTTGGTCCAAGCACGCGAGGATCGTCATGGAGTTTGACGACGGGACGGTTGACGCGGACGCTCCGGGCGCGGTTCCGATTGTTCCGGTTGTTCCTCCGGCGCCTCCCGTTGTTCCGGCTGTTCTTGAAGGAGCGCCTCCCGCGGATGGAGCCGCTCCCATGGACGTCGACGCCGCGGCGCCCGCGGCGCTCCCCGCCGCGGACGGTGCACCCGACGCACCCGCGGACGCCGCGCCGATCGTCGACCCTGCCGACGTCAAGCCCGGCGATCTCATCCCCGGCAAGACGGGCATCATCATGGGCGACAACGGCAAGGAGTTCTGGCTCGGCCGCGTGCACCGCGTCCGCGGCGGGGATGACCCGTGGGAGAACACCATGGTCGTCTTCGACTCGGACCCCGACGGCGAGGAGCCCATGTGGGTCTGCCCTTGGGAAATCGAGCCCGCCCCCGAGCGATACCAACCCAGCGAGGACCTCAACGCGGAGCCCGTGGATCTTAACGACGACGACGACGACGAGCGAAGCGCGCAGGACCAACTCAAGGTTGACTCCGGCACCGAGATCGCCGAGCGGCTCGGCTGGCCCCAGGGCGTGTACGCCGCGCGCGAGGAGTTTGACAACTGGCGCATGACCTCCACGGGGGTGGAGCGACTGTCCCGGGCGCCCACGTTCGCGGGCTCTGAACTGGACCTCTACAAGGTGCTCGTGGAGGTGATGTGCCGCGGCGGGTACGAGCTCGTGACGAACGAGAAGCGCTGGAAGACCATCGCGAGGCTCGCGTGCCCCGGCAAGGACCTCACCACGCAAACATCCGCGTCCTTCGCGCTTCGCACCAACTACCAGCGGTTTCTGTTGGACATGGAGACGTGGTTGTGGAATAACGCGGACACCTTGGGACCACGGCCGGAATCGTTCACCCCCGCGGAGTACGACGGCGAGGCGGATCAAGGTAATACCGGCGGCGGCGGCGCGAAGGTGACCTTCACCATGGGCGCCAAGAAGGGTGCGGATGAAGATGAAGAGGATGATGACGAGGATGTGCACGAGAAGGCTTCTGAGGATGGGGAGGTCCCGGAGGGCGAGGAGGACTACGTGGCGGATGAGGATTCCGACGACGGCGACGACGATGGGGACGAGGAGGAAGAGGACGACTCGGACGAGGACTTCAAGATGGTGTGATGAGGGACACCACGATGGGTCGAGACGCGTTAGTTAGCACGCCTGTTATGGATACGAGTGACTCTGGAAACAGTTAATTTTGAACCGCCCAAACCACTCGGATCGCGGGAGATATTTCTGTGGCTCTCGATTAGGCAGCAATTAGGTACCCTTTTGGACTGTTTGCTCTGTTAGCGTCTTAAAATGGAACGGTTTCCGAATTTCAGATCGGTCCGTGACCAGCGAAGCAGTGCCTTTTTGGGCGGCCGAGGTCCTTTTTTGAGAGGGGCCGTTTGACGGCTCCATTGCGTCGGTCACGTCCTCGGGCGAGCGACGCGCGGAGACGGAACATGTGCGTCCCACCCGCGCGAAAAGAGAGAAATGGAGTTCCCATGGTCGGTCGGATGGGAGGCGGCGCCAAAGGTACGCCGATCCGCTCGTCTAAACCCCCACCCGCGACGCGCGCCTCATCGGTCACGTGGCGCCTCATCCGTCCTCAACCGAAGTCACCCCCGTTCAGGACACACGCGCGGCCTTCCGTTTCCCGACCCCACGCCGCGGCGCTGACCGCGCCGTTCCCCACGTCTCCCCCCCGCGATCGATCCAGGATGCGTGGGCAAGGAGGTCTACCTCGACGACCTGACCGCCACGCGCAACGAGGCGGTCTTCGCCCCTCCCGCCTTCGTCACCTCCTGGCTGAAACGGAACCTCAACGATGAACGAGACATGGAGATCGCCGTGCTCCTCTTCAACATCGCGGTCACGATGTGGCCCGCCGCCGTGCTGCTCTTCAACTATCCCTCGCACATCCTCGGCGCGTGCTACTTCGCCGTCTTCAACGCCGTCTTCATGCAGCGGTTCATCCTCGCGATGCACTACAGCACCCACCGACGGCTCTTCAAGCCCGGCACGTGGGCTGGGGAGACTCTGAACAAGCTCAACATCTGCCTCTACGCGCCGATGTTCGGCATCCCGTGCAACACGTACAGGCTCCACCACATCGTCATGCACCACGTCGACAACAACCAGTGGAACAAAGACCTCAGCGCCACGGAGGCGTACCAGCGCGATAACGTCCTCCACTGGGTCTGCTATTGGGTCCGCTTCATGGCTGGGTCGTGGGTGGAATTGCCGTACTACTCGTTCAAGAAACGCCGGTGGGACCTCTTCGCGGGGTGCTCAGGCGGGTTCGCACTCACCCTCGCGTCCTGGTACGGCGCGTGGGTGTACGGCTCCCCGGCGTTCGCCACGTGGACCTGTTTCGTCCCGTTCGTCGCCGTGTCAACCGCGCTCATGTTCGGCAACTGGTCGCAACACGCGTTTGTCTGCCCCGTCAATCCGAGGTGCAACTACAGACTCACCTACGCTGTGCTGAACCATCCCGATAACCAGAAATCGTACAACGACGGGTTCCACACGCTGCACCACGCCAACTCCATGACCCACTGGAGCGAGTTTCCCAATGTGTTTGTCCAGAAGCTGGACGAGCACGCGCAGCGGGACGCGCTGGTGTTCAACGGAATTGGATTTTTTCACGTGGGATTTGCGTTATTCACGCGGAACCACGGGTACCTGGCGGACCACTACGTGAACGTGGGGCAGCCCAAGCGGACGCGCGAGGAGCTCATCGCGCTCATGAAGGAGCGCCTCGCGCCCATGAGCACGTGGAGGAACAAGGATGAATTCCCGGAATCGAAAAAGGCGACCAAGGCGGCGTGAGCAAACCTACGAACTGAAGGTAATTTATTTTTTACCCGGGGAGATGAGCGTCGCCCCGGACTGTATGCCCAAGAAGAACACACACACATGAGAAGCCAGGCATGGACGCTGGACACCGAGTATTATTATATCACTGCTGAATCGCACACGACTGTTTAATATTTTGGGGATGACGAACGGGTCCGTCTTAGCCGCCGACCCTCGCCGTCCCGGAGGTTGAGAGAACAAATTATTCGGGTGCGAAGAGTCACCCTCACGTTGGACATTTCTAATACAAACCGCTACTTTTTGTGATCACACGTGTCACCCGCGCCCGACGCATCAGTCGACGCCCACTAACAGCTTGAACATCTCGTACGAGTAGTACCCGAGCGCGGCGCTCGGTAGAACCTGCATCACGCTCGGCGCCGCGCCCACGTACAGACCCGCCAAACCCTTCTTCTTCACGATGACGTTCAGCGTCATCGTCATGCGACGCAAAGCCTCGCTCCCAAACACCTGCGACATGGAGCTCGTCCCACCCTGCAGCTGCATGCGACGCCGGACCACCTCGAACGGGTACGTGCTAAACTCCGCCGTCGCGCCCGCGATCGCGCCGAAGAGCATCATGTAGTGCTGCTCCACCCGGGGCGTACCGGACGCATCCTTATTCGTATTTGTATTTGTATTTGTCTGTTTGCCGCCCCCCTTTGTCTGTTTGCCTGGCCTCTTCTTACCCTTCGTTTCTTCGACCCCTCGTTCGGCTTCGATCTGCTTGATCCGCCGGGCTTTCAGACGGTCGTAGACGGTGTAGTACACCGCTCCGTTGGGGGTCATGGCGATGATCGCCGGGAGAAATCCTCGGTAAAACGCGCCGATGCCTTCGCGAGTGTACAGCGTTTTAATGCAAGCCGCCACGCCGCCGTACTTCTTCATACCCCCCGTGACCAGCAACCGCGTGCGCACGACGTCCATGGGGAAACATGACGAGACGCTGGTGACCCCGGCCGCGGCGCCGGCGACGGCGAGGAGTATTTTATCCACATCCTTCGGGTCGCCGCCGCACGCCATCACCGCTACGCCTTTGTACGCGTCGAACGCGGCGAAATTGATGGCTTTATACGGCGTGGTTCGCAATAGGTTGACGAAGTTCCCTTTCCAGAACCCGCGCGCTCCTTCTTTGGCGAATATGAGCTTGACCGCCGGTATCAGGGGCGTGGTGCTGCGGTTCAGCATGTATTCGAGCTTCATCCGCTCGAAGGGCGCGAGGAGTGTGCGGACCGCCATGGTGCTCATGGCGCCCGCCGCGAGCCTCTTGGCGGTGGCGCGCGCGGCGCTGGTCTCCGGGTCGACCGGGGTGACGGCGTGGAAACCGGCGTCCGCGGTGTCCGCGAGACGCCCTCGCGCGCGGTGCGTGCGCCAGCGCTCGTGCGCGGCACTGGTTATCGAGGCGATCGAATGATGATGGGCACCGATTGCAGCGGGGCGCGCCGTTGTGAGCGACGCGGTCTCTCGCGATCCGTGCTCCGGTTGGGCATCGTCCGCGGTTGGGCTCGCGTTCACGCGTCTCCCGAGCGGCCCGCGCGATCCCCACCGTCGCCTGGTGCCGCGAGGTCCACGCCCGTCCGCCCCGATGTCATGGTTAACCGTCCTATCCTCATCTTCCCCGCCTCCCCCACCCCTTCCCGAGGTGGAGACCGCTCCCGGTGAGGACCGTCTGGCGAGGGCGGCCCACGGGTGGGTCCATCCCGCGCTCTGACTCGCGCCCTGACTCGCCATCGATCGTCACCCGCGCGGCAGTGCCTTCTCTCCCTCCTATCGAGAGCCCCGCAGCCGGCCGCCCTCTATCGATTATGTCGGGGATTTCACAGCAGCGCAGGCGAAACGACCCTAACCCCAAACTGCCAAACACGAAAGCTTCGAGACCACTGCGAGCCGGTCTCGTTTTGATTGGCTCGCGCAAATTCGAAGATTCTCGCACCGTCTCCTGACCGTCGGCCCATACAAAATCCGATTTTTATATTTGAAAAAATCCGATTCCACGTGTGTGGTTGGTGCGAGAAAATGCGCGGGAAGGAGCGAGGAGAGTCGTCTAAGTTTTAAGAGGGGACCTGAAGATCGGTCAAAGGAGTCCGCGCGCGGCGCACGATGGTACCCATGAGCGCGACTCTGATGCCGTCGCACCGGGTCTTCGGCCCCAGGGTTCCCGCCCTGAGCGCCCAGAAACGCAACGACGGACTCACGCGTGCGCACAGGGGCGTCGCCGTCCGGGTGACCGCCATGGGTGCAAAGTACAAGCGCACAGACGTCGAGGTCGCTCGACAGATCGGCGAAGGCTCCTTCGGCGTCGTCTACCAGGGCAAGATCGAAGCGCGGCGCGCCGGGGACGTGGTGCTCAAACGTCCCAAGCTCACCGTGGAGGGTGCCGCCGAGCTTCAGGAGGTGGAGGCGTGGATGAACGACAGGGTGACGCGGGACGCGCGCGGGTCATGCGCCGACTTTCTCGGATCGTTCCGCGTGACACCCGACGAATCGTACCTCAACAGCAGCGAAGGGATCGTCGCGAAGGAAGGCCTGTGGCTGGTGTGGAAGTTCGAGGGCGATCGCACGCTCGCGCAGTACATGGCGCAACCCGACTACCCCGCCGGCATCGCCAAGAACCTCCTCGACATCAACCAAGCGTCGAGGGGAGATCCCGCGGTGGAACTCGAGGTGACGCAAGCAGTCATGCGACAGCTGTTCAAGAACCTCGCGTCGGTGCACCGCGCCGGCCTCGTCCACCGCGACATCAAGCCCCACAACCTCGTCCTCACCGATGACAACTTCACCAACGAGCAGGAACCGAGGTTTAAGATCATCGACCTCGGCGCGTGCGCGTGTTTCCGCACCGGCATGAACTTCGCGCCCGACGAGACAATCATGGATCCGAAGTACGCGCCCCCCGAGGAGTACCTCATCCCGAGCGACGACGCCCCGGACATCCGCAAGCTCTTCGGGCCCGTCGCGCTCGCCGCGGGAAGCGCCGCGTGGGTCCAGCACAAACCCGATCGATTCGACATGTACAGCGCGGGGGTGGTCATGATGCAGCTCGCGCTCCCGTCGCTTCGAACCAACAGCGGGTTGGTGAGTTTATTTCTATTTCTATTTGTTATTTCGTGTGATTTCGTGTGGGCAATTAGACTGACAATTCGTGTCTTTCGACAGATTACGTTTAACCGATCGCTGAAGCGATGCGGGTACGACTTGTTTCTGTGGAGGGACTTAAACCGCGGGCAGCTCAGCCGTAGCAAGACGGCCGTGCTGGACGCCGGCGACGGCGCCGGGTGGGAGCTCGCGCGGAACCTCCTACGGCCCAGGGCGTACGACGACGACGCGTGGGCCGCCGCGCAAGTCACCGCGGAGAAGACGTTCGCCAAGAAGAAGAATCTCGTCAACTTTAGTTCCTCCGAGGACGACGAGGACGAGGATACAGAAGAGGATGACCCGTACGCGAGGATGATGGACTCGAACGGCGAGCGGCCGTCCGCGGAGGAGGCGATGCGCCACCGCTTCTTCTCCGTCGATCCCGCCGAGGTTGCGGCGCTGGTGGCTAGTCAGACTAAGACGGTTTCGATGCGCCGCGGCGGCGGAATCTTCGGCTTCTTCGGCGGCTCCAAGGATGATAAGGATGAGTTCGCCGAGGACATGGACGCCGCGGATGAGTTACTGGAGGAGAAGAACGTGCTGTCCGAGATGCTCGGCCTGGAGAAGCGCATCAGCAAGCAGCAGGACCTCATCGCCAAGCAGAGCACGACTATCATGCGGCTGCGACAGACGGGCGCGCCGAAGGAGGAGGTTGAAAAAGAGCAGCGGACGCTGGAGAAGATGAACATCGGCCTGCAGTCCTTGCTCCGCGCGTTCTCGTTCTCGCAGGTGGAGGCGAAGACGACGATGATCAAGGCGGCGACGGAGATTCAGCAAGAGCTCGACGACGCCGGCGTCAAGGATGAAAAACCAGACGCCTTTCGCGGGTTCATGCGCAGCATCTTCGGCAAGAAGGCTAGCGAAGCCGCTTACGGCGCGGCGGACACCGCGCTCGACACCGTGCTCGACATACTCAAGCCCGAGCGCACCAAGTCGCGGGAGGAGGTCACGAGCGCGTCCAAGAAGGAGATGCTCTCGGAGTCCATGAAGCAGGCGAAGGGCGCGGGCGGCGGCTCGGGCTCCGGCTCCGGCTCGGGCTCTGGGTCGTTTGACAGTATGGACGAGGATGAGATCGACGCGGCGCTGGACGCGAAGGACCCCGCCGAGCTGAGGCGTCGCATGGACGACATCAAGTCCGAGATGGTCGCCGTCGCGGAGCAGATGGCGGAGATGGAGCGAAGGCTCTTGGCGCAGCAGGCGAGCCTCGAGCGGGCGCAGGCGGATCTCGAGAACGGCGTCGGTGGTGGTAACGTGACCGGTAACGCGAAGAAGAACGGTGGGGGCGGGACCGGGATGGACGATTTCGTGTCGGAGGCGGCGGACGACGATCGCATCGTCAAGACGCTGAAGCCGTCGGGCGCGTCGATGCAGACGGACATCGCCAACATCGAGGAGACCAAGAAGGAGATCCAGGACGCGCTCAGCCGCATCGACAAGATGCAAGCGGACCAGTCGGATCTCATCAAGTGAGACGGAGGAGGAGGATGTGCGTGTGGAGGAGGATGACACTTATGT
>Ga0209631_10006250_pt1 | contig 12313 bp, 10 predicted proteins | sample COG_08_FD_184752 | JGI IMG/M metagenome (GOLD analysis project Ga0209631, IMG submission 184752) | Pelagic Microbial community sample from North Sea - COGITO 998_met_08 (SPAdes) (version 2) | ecosystem: Environmental > Aquatic > Marine > Neritic zone/Coastal water | place: Helgoland, sampling... | reverse complement strand
AGTTCAAAAAGATTTAGTTAGGAAATAATTGCAAAATAAAAATTTAGCGCGCTAAATTTTTATTTTGCAATTATTTCCTAACTAAATCTTTTTGAACTATAAGGTGATAAGTCTAAATTAGTTTTCTCTCCTGCAACTATACCAGATATAATTTTGCCTGTTACTGCTCCAAGAGTCCAGCCTAAATGGTGATGTCCAAAAGCGTAAATAATATTTTTATTTTTTAAGGAGGGTCCCATTATTGGTAAGAAGTCTGGTAGAGTTGGTCTAAAGCCTAACCATTCATCTTCATGCTGACCTAATTGAGGTAATAGCTCTTTAGCGCACTTAATAATATACTCGATCCTTTTTTTTGAGGGAGGATTTTTTATCCCCCCTAATTCTACAGTTCCAACAGCTCTTAACCCTTGATTCATAGGTGTCATACCAAAACCACGATCTAAAAATATAACTGGTCTTTTAATAAGATCGTTCTGATTTTTGAAGTGAACATGGTATCCGCGTTCAGTATCTAGGGGAATATTTTCACCTAATTGGTCTGTTAGTTCTTTAGAAAAAGCCCCTGATGCAATAACAGTTTTTTCAAATTTATACTCTTCACTTTCTGATTTTATAACAGTTTGATTTACATTAATTTGTTCAATACTTTTAATGTTATTTTGAATAAATTTTCCTCCTTTTTCTAAATATAATTTAAATATTCTTTTTAATATTCCGTGAGGATCTCTAGCATGCATAGCACTCTCGTAAATAACACCAGCATCAAAAACTGGACTTAAATTCGGCTCTAATTCTAATACATCTTTTTGTGATAATAGTTTTTGCTCAATACCAAGGTCATTTCTTACTTTAATTTCTAATTTTCTACTTTTGAGATTTTTATTTGTCCAAACATATATAATTCCTTTTTTTTCAACCAAACCATCTGTGTTTATCTCTTGAAAAATTTCTTCATATGAGTCATTGGATAAACTTAAAATTTGATGCATATATTTCGCTGTATGTAACATAGATTTTTGATTACAATTTTTAAAATAGTAAAAAAACCAATTAAACATTCTAGGAATATAATTCCATTTAAGGGCTAGAGGACCGTAAGAGCTCAACAACATTTGAGGGACATCATACAAAACATCAGGTCGGTTAAATTGTAAAACTGCGTAGGGTGAGAAATGTCCAGCATTACCATATGAAGCTGCTTTAAATTCTGAAGATAAAGGATCGTTTCTGTCAAATATTGTAACTGGAATTCCTTTTTTTATTAATTGTAATCCAGTACAAACTCCTTGAATACCTGAGCCGATTATTCCCACAGATTTACACTTATAATTTTCCACAGGAAATTTATAATGCAAAGTTTGTATTTTTTGTAGTGCGGTAGATTAGGCTATAACTTCAGACTCTTTATTAACTACAGTCTCAGGTTGTTCTTTATCTTTAGTTCTCTTTTCTTCCTTGTTTTTACTAAATATAAATGAGTCAGATAGTTTAGATTTTGAAGAATTAGTCTTTTTAATGTAGCCATCAATGTCAGCTCCATTTTCAGTTTTTAAATTATTGCCAAATTCAATATCACCTTTGATGGTACCACTGCTGCCAACAATTACGTTTTCACCTGATACTTTCCCATCCATATGTCCGTGAATTTCGATGTGATCTGCTTCTATCGATCCAGTTATCGATCCTGTTTCTCTTACTATTACTTCTTTTGAAAAAACTGGTCCTTTAATTAGGCCTGCAACGTCTATGGCTCCAGAACTATTTATAGTTCCCTCTATGCTCATTGTTTCGCTAATAAGAGATCTTTCTGAATCTTTAAGTTTATTTTTACTATCCCCAAACATAATTTATATTATTAAATCATCATAAATAAAATTTAACAAGCTTTATTATTGAAATTCTTGATCAATTTAGGTCTAATTAACAGGAGTATCTTTATAAATCTTGCAGGACATTGCTATACCTAAACCAAGCATAATGGCCATCATTGAAGAGCCACCGTAAGACATTATTGGAAGCGGTGAACCAACAATTGGTAATAAACCTAAAACCATACCCATATTAACAGTCACATATATGAAAAAAGTTGTGGCAAAACTATAGCAATAAAGTTTTCCAAAATTACTACGTGTAATATTTCCAATTTTTATTATTCTTGAAATAATTACTCCATACAAAATTAAAATAAATACTGATCCAAAAAAACCAAACTCTTCTGAAAAAAGTGTAAATATAAAATCTGTATGTTTTTCTGGTAAGTAATCTAAATAGCTTTGAGAGCCATTTAAAAATCCTTTACCAAATAAACCGCCTGAACCTATAGCAATTTTTGATTGTATAATTTGATAACCCGCACCTAATGGATCTCTATCAGGATTTAAAAAAGTTAGTATCCTTGATTTTTGATAAGGTTTTAAAAAAGAAATTACAATCGGTAATAACAGAATAAAAGCTAAGAATGCATATGTAAAAAATTTAATTCTTACACCTGCTAACCAAGCTATAATGATGCCGCCAGACGCAATCAACAAAGATGTTCCAAGGTCTGGTTGTGTAACCACAAGAAGCACAGGAGCAATTATAGCTACGATGGGAGTGAATAAATATTTTAGTCTATTAATATTTTCTATTGAAATTCTATGATAGTATTTAGCTAAAAATAATATCAAACCAATTTTCATAAGTTCAGAAGGTTGAAGATTCATAAAATAAAAATTTAACCATCTTTGAGATCCTGAAGATGTAAGACCAAAATACTTTACACCCAATAATAAAATGAAGAAAAATAAATAAACTAAATAACTAGTACTGTGCCAAAAACGAATTTGAATAAAAGATAAAATAAAAAACATCAAAAAGAAAACAAAAAATCTTACTATGTGGCTATGTGTGTGATATTTATATTCGCCACCATCAGTTGAATACATAGCAAACATACTAACAATACCTAAAATTAATATAGAAAAAACTAAAACATAATCTATAGATAATAATTTATCTTTAAAGCTTAAGGATAATTGAATAGATCTAGGTTGAAACACTATATAGGTTCTCCCACTGAAGCACCTACAGCTTTTCTTAAATCATCTCTTTCTAACACTTTTTTTATTATTTTTTTTGCTATTGGTGCAGCAGATGAACTTCCTGAACCGCCGTGTTCCACTACAACACTAATAGCATATTTAGGATCTTTATAGGGTGCAAAGGCGACAAATAAAGCATGATCTCTACTTTTGTAATCTATATCTTGCTGTTTAACTTCAGCTTCTCGCTGAGCTTCTGTAAATCTTTTTACTTGGGATGATCCTGTTTTACCTGCAAAAGTAAACTTCTCATCCTCTAATCTAGATCTATAAGAAGTTCCACCTGGTTCATTTGATGAGGCAAACATTGCATCTTTAATAAAGTTAATATTCTCTTGATTTCTAAACAAAGGTTTTAAATCAAAATTATCCACTAATAAATTACGAGGTAACGGCTGATCGGGATTTTTACTTTTAAAATCTAAATAATCTTTTAAATTATTATTTTCTTTATCAAAAATTATTCGAGGTTTTATTTTAAATCCTCCATTGGCAATTTGAGCTGTCATTAAACATAATTGCAAAGGTGTGCTTAGAAAATAACCTTGTCCAATTCCTGAGTGTAAAGTTTCACCTAAATACCAGTTTTGACCTATATATTGTTTTTTCCATTTAGTGCTTGGAACTACACCAGAACGCTCCTCTGCAAAACCATTTAGTACTTGTTTTCCAAGCCCAAATTTTTTTGCTGTTGCTGCTAATCTATCTACACCAAGTTTTCTTGCGACTTCATAAAAATATACGTCGCAAGATCTTTGAATTGCAGATCTCATATTCATTATTCCATGACCTTTTTTCTTCCAACAATGAAATTTTTCTCCAAACAATTCAATTTTACCTGTACATTTAACTTTATTGAGTGGTTTTGAAATATCATTTTCTAAAGCACTTAAAGCAACCAAAGTTTTAATTGTAGATCCTGGTGGATATAATCCTGATATAACTTTATTAGTAAGAGGTTTTTTTTCATTATTAATTAATTCATTCCAATATTTATGCTCCACGCCATGAACAAATGCATTAGGATTATATGATGGTGATGAAACCATTGAAACAATATCCCCATTATAAATATCCATTACACAAACTGCTGCAGCTTTATCTTTAACTACTTCTGTTGCATATTGTTGAATATCTAAATCTAAAGTAGTTTTAAAACTTTGTCCGACTTGTCCTTGATTCACTTTAATTTGTTTAATTCTTTTTCCAAAAGCGTTAACTTCATATCTTTGAAATCCTACCTTTCCTATCATTTTTTCATCTAATTTTTTTTCAATTCCAGTTTTACCAACTGCAATACCTGGAACTAATATATCTTGTAAATATTTTTTATTTTTTAAATCTTTAGCACTTATTTGTGATACATAACCTAATGCGTGTGCAGATGAATCATCTATATACAATCTTGCCACAGAAACAATTGGTTCAGCACCTTGTATATCATGTAAAAATAAATTTACTCTTGAAAACTCCGCCCAAGAAAGGTTGTCTGATATTATAATAGGTTCCCAAGGTTTTTGTTTTTTAATTTTTTTTCTTAATGAAAATATTTTTTTATCACTTAAATTTAGGATTGACTTTAATTTAAAAAATACTTCATCAATGTTTTGCGTATTTTCTGGAATTAAATGTAACTGATACACTTGAGTATTGGCAGCTAATTCTTGGTTAAAATAATCTCTAATAACACCCCTCTCTGGAGCTATCTTCCACTCTCTAAATCTATTTTTATCAGATAAAGTTTTATATTTATTGCTTTCATTAATTTGCAGGGATATTAAGCGTCCCAAAACACCAACAACAACTACAGCTTTAGCTGCTGATAATAAAAACATTCTTCTGCTTATTAATTTTGATTTTATAACTGTGTTTCCAGAACCAGCGCTAAGCATGTCTACCTACTTTTAAGATTGAATTGTAATATGAAAAGAAAAACCAAAAAAAGGGAAAAAATATTAAAGTAAAAAAAGTATTATACGATATTTCTATAAAATTAATTGGTATTTCACTAAAATTCACTACTAAGAAATAAAATATTGAATTTGAGAATAATAGGCCAATAAAAAATGTAAACCAATCCGAGGCTATAGTAGTGTGAACAGTCATATTTTTTATATAAGTAGCAATTAATGAAATTGCTAAATAAGCTAATGAACTTAGTCCTAAAGGATAACCTAAAACTACATCATTTATTAAACCTGCAAAAAAAATATGCCCATTTCCAAGAAGTAATGGTGATTTTAAGACCCAAAAATAAATTATTATTAACTGTATATTAAAAGATAATATTTCAAAATAATTTTCAAAATGAGTGTCTACTTCACTTATTGATAAATAATACAAAAGAATTAGTGGGCCAAAATTTATAAATTTCTTTGAGAATTTTGAATTTAACATTTAAAAAGACTCCTTTATTTTTTTTGTTAGGTCTATTTTAACAAAACTAAGTTGAGAAGTATCTGTGTAAAGTATTACTGAGTTTTTATCGTCGGTTTTTCCAACTGGTGTTCCTGGTGTAAATATTTGATCTTTTCCTGAGGTAAATACATTTATCCCTTTCTTAACAATGTACTCATCTGGTAAATAAAATAAAATAGGCTCATTTTTACCAGTTCCTTTTAAAATAGCTTGTGTTCCGTCTTCATCTAATGTGACAGGAACTCTACTATTTAAATCATTTAAAAGCAAAACTCTTGATGATAGATAGTTTGTCTCTACTACACGACCGATTAAATAAGACCTATCCAATACTGGCATTCCTTTAAGAACTCCTGATTTTGATCCTTTGTTGATAATAATTGATTGTAAAAAAGGACTATCTTTATCTAGTAAAACTTTCGCAACAATAATATTTTTTTTATCTTCTTCTTCATAAATTTCTTTTGACTCTATAAATTGTCTTAAGATTTTGTTTTGGTTGGTTAAATATTCAATTTTAAATTCTTTATTTTTATAAGCTTCTAGTTTATTTTTTAATTTTATATTTTCACTTTTAATTTCAAATAATTGAGAAATATTTTCAGTTAAATTTGGTAAAAAACGAGAGGGTAAGGAAGCAACCATAGATACTCGATAAACTGTATCATTTATTAAAAATCTTAATGGTTTCATAAAAGCAACTTTATAAAAATCTAAGAAAAAAATTATAAGTGCAACTATTATTAGAGATACTAATGAGAATTTTTGAGCAGCTCCTTTTTGCAAAAGAGCTGAACGAAAGGCTATTCCAATATCGTCTCGACTAGCAGGCATGAAATCTTTTTTGAAAAATTAATACTCAGACAACATTGTAGAAAATAGTTCTTCATTTTCTAAAGCTCTACCAGTTCCAACAGCTACACAAGATAATGGATCGTCAGCTATTGTTACAGGTAAACCTGTGTCTTGTGAGATTAATTTATCAATATTTTTTAGTAAAGCGCCACCACCCGTAAGAACTAGACCCATATCAATTAAGTCAGCCGAAAGCTCTGGAGGAGTGTTTTCAAGAGCTTCCTTAATACCACCCAAAATTTGATTTAATATTGGCATTATTGCTTCGCAAGCATCTTTTTCTGTTAATGCAATTTCTTTAGGAGTTCCTGATCTAATATCTCTTCCTTTCATTAAAAAAGTATTATTTGTTGATGGTATTGCAGTACCTATTTCTTTTTTTATTTTTTCAGCAGTCGAGTCTCCAATTAATAAATTCATTTTTTTTCTCATATAATCCATTATTGACCTATCTAATGCATCGCCTGCAACACGTAATGATTTAGAATAAACAACACCACCTAATGACATTACTGCTATTTCAGTTGTACCACCTCCAATATCAACAACCATTGAACCAGTTGCTTCAGAGATTGGTAGCCCTGCACCGATTGCGGCGGCTATGGGTTCTTCAATAAGCTGAACTTTTCTAGCGCCGGCTGCTAAAGCTGAGTCTTGAATAGCTTTTCTCTCAACAGGCGTTGAGCCTGTAGGTACACAAATTAAAATTCTTGGGTTAGCAAAGGCGTTTTTCTTATGAACTTTTTTTATAAAATGTTTGATCATCTCTTCAGTAACAACAAAATCTGCAATTACACCATCTTTTAAAGGTCTGATTGCTGAGATGTTACCTGGAGTTCTTCCTAGCATTGTTTTAGCTTCGTCTCCTACAGCAAGAACTGATTTTTTGCCTCCGTCTTCGATTACTGCAACTACCGAGGGTTCATTTAATACTACACCTTGATCTTTAAGAACAACCAGTGTGTTAGCTGTTCCAAGATCAATTGCCATATCTTGTGACCATAATGATGATAAACCTGTAAGTCCTTTAAACATTTTTCCCCTTTATATTTGTGCGCTCAAACTTGCGTCAGGCGCTGTTTTTTTTCTTTTGATTATTAGCTTATTTAAAGCATTTAAATAGGCATTTGCAGAAGCAACCAATGTATCGGTATCTGCTGCTTGACCTACTGTTGTTTTACCTTTTTCTTCAATTCTTACACTTACTGTTGCTTGGGCGTCTGTTCCTTCTGTAACAGCATGCACATTGTAAAGCTGAAGATTAACTTCATGTGCATAAAGTTTTTTAATACATTTAAAAATTGCATCAACTGGACCATCTCCAGTTTCTGTAGCGCTATTAACTTCTCCAAATACTTCTAGTGTCATTTCAGCTTTTTGAGGCTCACCAGTGCCTGCAAATACTTTCAAAGATTTTAATTTAATAACGTTATCTTCAGTTACTAAACTGTCATCAACAATTGCCGCAATATCTTCATCATATATATGTTTTTTTTTGTCGGCTAAAATTTTAAATTTTCCAAAAGCTGTTTGAATAACATCATCTGTCACGCCTACGTAACCAAGGTCATTTAATTTATCTTTAAAAGCATGTCTTCCAGAATGTTTTCCCATCACTAAAGAAGTTTTGTGAACACCAACGCTTTCTGGCGTCATAATTTCATAAGTATTTCTATTTTTCAACATACCGTCTTGATGAATTCCTGACTCATGAGCAAAAGCATTTTTACCAACTATTGCTTTGTTAAATTGAACAGGAAAACCAGTTGCATTGGAGACTACTTTAGAAGCTTTACTTATTAATTTAGTATTTATATTTGTTGTATAAGGCATTAGGTCATGTCTAGTTCTCATAGCCATTACAACTTCTTCTAACGCAGCATTTCCTGCTCGTTCACCTATTCCATTAATTGTACATTCAATTTGTCTTGCTCCAGCCATAACTCCTGCCAAAGAATTAGCTACTGCTAAACCTAAATCGTTGTGACAATGAGTAGATAAAATTGCCTTATCAATATTTGGGACTTTATTTAATAGAGTTTCAATAATTCTTTTAAATTCTGATGGCACAGTATAACCTACCGTATCGGGAATATTAATTGTTTTTGCTCCACATTTAATAGCTAATTCAACTGTTTTACACATAAAGTCCATATCTGTTCGTGTACCATCTTCACATGACCATTCTACATCATCAGTAAATTTTCTTGCATAAGTTACACTTTCTTTAATAGCATCTAAAACTTCTTCTGGAGATTTATTAAGTTTATGCTTCATATGAAGTGAGCTAGTAGAAATGAAAGTATGAATTCTAAAATTTTTTGCATGACTTAGTGCTTCATAACACGCATCAATATCTTTTTTTGTTGCTCTAGCTAATCCTGCAGGAATTGATTTTTTTAAAGTTTTGCTAATTTCAGTTACAGCCTCATAGTCTCCTGGTGAAGCAATAGGAAAACCTGCTTCGATAACGTCAATACCTAGTTCATCAAATACTCTTGAAATTTGTAATTTTTCCTCTAAGCTCATTGAGGCTCCTGGAGATTGTTCTCCATCTCGCATAGTAGTATCAAAAATTATTATTCTATTTTTATCACTCATAATTCAAATTTTTTTTAAGATTTATATATTACAATCAAAGATAGAATTTGCAAATAATTAAGCGATATACTCTTAAATTTTAGATCAGAATGGGCTAATTTTTGTCTTTATCTACTAACTTATTTTTTCTAATCCAAGGCATCATAGCTCTAAGCTCTTTTCCAACTTTTTCAATTGGATGATCAGCTAAATCTTTTCTCATTTTTAAAAAATTTTTTTGGCCAGCTTTATGTTCGTTCATCCAATCCCTTGTAAATTTTCCTGATTGAATATCTTTCAAAACTTCCTTCATTTTTTCTTTACTCTTATTATCTACTATTCTTTTGCCGGAAACATATTCTCCATACTCAGCAGTATTTGAAATAGAATAGTTCATATTTGCAATTCCACCTTCATAAATAAGATCGACTATTAATTTTACTTCGTGAAGTGTTTCAAAGTATGCCATCTCTGGTGGGTAGCCAGCTTCAGTAAGTGTTTCAAAACCATTTTTAATAAGTTCAACTAAGCCTCCGCAAAGGACAGTTTGTTCACCAAATAAGTCTGTTTCACATTCATCTTTAAAAGTCGTTTCTATAATTCCCGATTTACCCCCACCTATTGCAGAAGCATAAGATAATGCCAAATCTCTTGCTTTGCCTGAACTATCTTTGTGTACAGCCATAAGACACGGAACACCTCCACCTTTTTGATATTCACTTCTTACTGTATGTCCTGGACCTTTGGGCGCAACCATAAAAACATCTAAATCTTCTCTTGCATTAATCAAATCAAAATGAATATTTAATCCATGAGCAAATGCTAAACTCGTTCCCTCTTTCATTCTTTGTTCAATATGATTTTTATAAATTTCTGATTGAAGTTCGTCAGGTGTTAACATCATCACAACATCAGCCCATGCAGCAGCATCTGACAGCGACATAACTTTTAAACCTTCCCCCTCAGCTTTTTTAATACTTGAAGAGCCTTCTCTTAAAGCAACAACAACTTCTGCAACACCACTATCTTTTAAGTTTAATGCATGTGCGTGTCCTTGGCTTCCATAACCAAAAATTGCTACTTTCTTTTTTTTAATTAAATTTGTGTCTGCATCTTTTTCATAAAATGTTTTCATTTTTTCTCCTAGTTTTGTATAAAAATTTCTTCTCCTCGTGTCATTGCAACTGCACCTGTTCTTGAAGCACTTATTAACCCTAAAGGCTTTAAAGTCAAAGTTATTTTGTCAATTTCTCTTCTTAAAGCAGTTACTTGAATAACTAAAGACTTTTTTGTTTTATCTAATACTATTCCATTATGTTTTTTACATAATTTCTTAGCTTTATCTAATTTTGAAGATGTTCCAACAATTTTAAATAGAGCAAGTTCTCTAAATAATATATCTGGATCATTTCTTAAAAAATCAGCAACTTTGTGAACAGGCACTAATTTTCCTAACTGTAATTTAATTTGTTGAATAACTTGAGGAGTTCCTTTTGTTACAATTGTAATTCTAGACAAGTGTTTCTTTTTATCTATTTCTGCAACTGCTAAAGACTCTATATTGTAACCTCTTCCAGAAAATAACCCAATTACCCTTGCCAAAACTCCAGCCTCATTGTCCACCCAAACTACAATTATATGATGATCTGCTTTTCCAAGTTTAGTTGGTTCACTATAAGCTGACTTTGACTTAGCCATTAAACTAAAGTTTTCCCTTCATCAGAAACATCTTTTTCATCTTCAGGACCTAAAAGCATTTGGTTATGTGGCTTACCTGAGGGGATCATTGGATAACAATTTTCCTGCTTATCTACTAAACAATCAAAAATTACAGGTTGATCTGAATTAATCATTTCCTTTATTTTTTCATCCAATTCATCAGGTTTTTTTGCCCTAATACCTATAGCGCCATAAGCTTCGGCTAATTTAACAAAATCAGGTAAAGCTTCGGTGTAACTTTCTGAATAATTCTTATCATGAAGTAACTCCTGCCACTGACGTACCATACCCATATACTCGTTGTTTAAAATAAATATTTTAATAGGCAATCTATATTGAACTGCCGTAGAAATTTCCTGCATATTCATTAATATCGAAGCTTCGCCAGCAATATCTATGACTAATTTTTTAGGATGAGCTACTTGAACACCGATAGCTGCTGGTAATCCATACCCCATAGTTCCTAAACCTCCTGATGTCATCCATCTATTAGGTTTATCAAATTTATAATGTTGTGCAGCCCACATCTGATGCTGCCCTACTTCTGTGGTTATAAAAGTGTCTTGGTTTTTGGTCAACTCATATAATCTTTGTACGGCATACTGAGGTTTAATTGTTTCCTTGCTATTAATAAAATTTAAAGATTTTTTTTCTCTCCATTTATCAATTTGTTCCCACCACTTTGATGTCTTTTGTTTATTTGAATTAATAAAATCTTTATTTGTTTCTTTAAATCTTTTTATCAAATTTTGTAAAAGTCCTGATACATCACTTGTAATAGCTAAATCAACTTTCACATTTTTTCCAATTGAAGATGGATCAATATCAATATGAATTTTTTTAGACTTAGGAGAAAATTCATCTATCTTTCCTGTTATCCTGTCGTCAAATCTTGCGCCAATGTTAATCATTAAATCACAATCGTGCATCGCATTATTTGCTTCGTAAGTTCCATGCATCCCTAGCATTCCTAAAAATTGGGGATCATCACCTGGGTAAGCACCAAGTCCTTGTAATGTAGATGTGATGGGAAAACCGGTTAATGCAATTAACTCTCTTAATAATTTGCTAGCTTTAGGTCCTGAATTAATAACACCTCCACCTGTATAAAATACAGGTTTGGATGAATTTTTCATCATCTCAATAAATTTATCGATATCTTTTTGATTAATTTTATTTAGTTTATTTCCATTAAAACTTTTTGGTGATTTAATTTTTTTACTTTTATAAACACCTTTGTTAAATTGAATATCTTTTGGAATATCAACTAGTACAGGTCCAGGCCTACCAGTCGTTGCGATCTCAAATGCTTTGTGCATTACCTCTGCTAGATCTTTAACGTCTTTAACAAGCCAATTATGTTTTGTGCAAGGTCTAGTAATTCCTGTTGTGTCACATTCTTGAAAAGCATCTGTTCCAATTAAATGTGTAGGTACTTGACCTGAAATACAAACTAGTGGAACGGAGTCCATATACGCATCAGTTAATGCTGTTACAGCATTCGTAGCACCAGGTCCTGATGTAACTAATAACACACCAGGCTTACCACTTGATCTCGCGTAACCTTCTGCTGCATGACCTGCGCCTTGTTCATGTCTTGCTAAAATATGTTTTATTGATTTGTGATTTTTTAGTTCATCATAAATAGGAAGAACAGC
>Ga0209631_10006245_pt1 | contig 12316 bp, 13 predicted proteins | sample COG_08_FD_184752 | JGI IMG/M metagenome (GOLD analysis project Ga0209631, IMG submission 184752) | Pelagic Microbial community sample from North Sea - COGITO 998_met_08 (SPAdes) (version 2) | ecosystem: Environmental > Aquatic > Marine > Neritic zone/Coastal water | place: Helgoland, sampling... | reverse complement strand
CCTGCCGCACCGGAAGCCACAGCGGCAGCCACTGCGCAATCCGGTGGCGGCATCAGCCCCGTCGTCTGGGTCGGCGGGTTGATTGTCGCTGTTGTGGTCGTTTTGGCATTGCTGGTCTGAAGCCTGCCGGACGAGAACCTGTTTTCCGTTGTTTAAACTGGTCAGGGCGCTTGACCTGCCCTGTTTACAACGGTTAACTGCTTTAAATTGGAGGGTTCGCTAGAACCCGGGATAGACAGTCCGCAAGTGCGTTACGCCGATCAAACGACGGGCGTACCAGCGGTTGAAACGGTCGGGAATATCGTATTCCCGGTGAAATATGGAGGCTCCTATGGCGACAACCACTGTCTCAATGACGGTTAATGGCAAACAGGTTTCTGCAGAAGCAGAAAACCGCACGCTTCTGGTTCAGTACCTGCGTGAAGGTCTGGGCATGACCGGCACCCATGTCGGCTGCGACACGACCCAGTGCGGTGCCTGCACGGTGCACATTGATGGCATGCCCATCAAATCCTGCACGATCCTCGCCCGACAGGTCGATGGCAAAGACGTCACCACGATCGAGGGCCTCGCCGATGGCGACAAACTGCACCCGATGCAGGAAGCCTTCCGTGAAAACCATGCTCTTCAGTGCGGTTTCTGCACACCCGGTATGGTGATGAGCGCAATCGGCATCGTCGATCGTAACAAGGACAGCCTCGACGAAAAAACGGTTCGCGAAGAACTTGAAGGAAACTTCTGCCGCTGCACGGGTTACCACAACATCGTGAAAGCGATCCTGTCAGCACATAAGGAAATGACTGCCTAAAGGCTGACGAAGAACCGGGAAACGGACCCGCAGCCTCAACCATTATACAGGGAGGCACCAATGCCAGACGGATCAATCGGTACACCGATCAAACGCCGCGAAGATCAGCGCTTTCTGACCGGTACGGGACGGTACGTCGACGACTTCAACCGACCCGGCCAGACTTACGCCTGGATGGTGAGGTCTTCGGTTGCACACGCAAAGATCAAAAGCGTCGATACGTCCAAAGCCGAGGCAGCTCCCGGCGTCGTCATGATTCTGACGGGTGCCGACTGGGCCGCTGACGAAGTCGGTGGTTTGCCCTGCGGCTGGCAGGTTATCGGTAAAAACGAAATCCCGATGCATGAGCCTCTCCACCCTGCCCTTGTCGCGGACAAGGTGCGTCACGTGGGCGACAACCTCGCCGTTGTGATCGCAGAAACCAAGGAACAAGCGCGCGATGCGGCGGAACTGATCGAGTTCGACCTCGAAGAACTGCCTGCCGTTGTCTCGATGGTGGACGCGGCCGCCGAAGGTGCCGCACTCGTGCATGACGACCTGCCCAGCAATCTCTGTTACGACTGGGAAATCGGCGTCAAGGACGAGGTCGATGCAATTTTTGATAAAGCCGATCACGTCACCAAGCTGGACCTGATCAATAACCGGCTGGTCGCAAACCCAATCGAGCCCCGTGCTGCGCTCGCGGAATACGACCCGGCAGGCGATCACTACACCCTGCACACAACCAGTCAGAACCCCCACGTCATCCGATTGCTGATGGGCGCGTTCGTGCTGTCTATACCGGAGCACAAGCTTCGGGTCGTGGCGCCCGACGTCGGTGGCGGCTTCGGCACCAAGATCTATCACTACGCCGAAGAAGCGATCCTGACCTGGGCATCGAAGAAAGTCCGCCGCCCGATCAAGTGGACGGCCGACCGGTCGGACAGCTTCATGACAGATGCGCAGGGCCGCGATCACGTCACAACCGGTGAATTGGCGCTCGATAAAGACGGCCATTTCCTCGGTCTGCGCGTGATGACGAACGCCAATATGGGCGGCTATCTGTCGACCTTTGCGCCGGCTATTCCAACCTACCTGTATGCCACGCTTCTTGCCGGGCTCTACAAGACACCCGCAATCTATTGCTGCGTGAATGCCTGGTTCACAAACACTGTGCCGGTTGACGCCTATCGCGGCGCAGGACGCCCGGAAGCCTGTTACCTGATCGAGCGCCTTGTCGAACAGGCCGCCCGGGAAACCGGGATCGAGAAAACGGAAATCCGTCGGCGCAATTTTATTGCCGTCAGCGAAATGCCCTATCAGACGCCTGTAGCGCTCGAATACGATTCCGGCGACTTCATCCGTAATCTCGAAGACGGCCTTGAAGCCTCGGATTATAACGGTTTCGCTTCACGCCGCGCCGATTCGGAGAAAAACGGCAAGCTGCGCGGTATCGGCCTTGCAACCTATATCGAGGCCTGCGGTATCGCCCCGTCCGCCGTTGCAGGTGCCCTCGGCGCCCGCGCGGGACTGTTCGAATCCGCCGAAGTCCGGGTCCACCCAACGGGTTCGGTCACAGTCTTTACCGGCTCGCATCAGCACGGCCAGGGTCATGAGACGACCTTCGCGCAGCTCGTTGCCGACGGTCTTGGCGTATCGGTCGACAGTGTCGAGGTCGTTCACGGTGATACCGACCGGATTCAGTTCGGTATGGGCACCTATGGATCGCGCTCACTCGCGGTCGGCGGCTCGGCCATCGTCAAGGCGATGGACAAGGTGGTGGAGAAAGGCAAAAAGATTGCCGCGCATCTCCTCGAAGCCTCGGTTGACGATATCGAATTCGATGCGGGTACATTCCGCGTTTCCGGCACCGACAAGGAACTCGGGATCGGCGACATCGCGCTGACCGCATATGTGCCACATAACTATCCGATCGAAGAGCTGGAGCCGGGGCTGGACGAAACAGCATTTTATGACCCGAAGAACTTCACCTATCCGAACGGGTGCCATGTCGCCGAGGTCGAAATCGACCCGGAAACGGGCGTGGTAGATCTCTGCAGTTTCCACGCAATTGACGATTTCGGCAAAATCATCAATCCGATGATTGTCGAAGGCCAGGTTCATGGCGGACTTGTCCAGGGTATCGGACAGGCGCTGATGGAAAACTGCGAATATGACGATCAGGGCCAGCTTATTACCGGCTCGTTCAATGACTATTGCCTCCCCCGCGCTGACGACGTCCCCAATTTCGTCGTCGGCACGAACGAAGGGGCACCCTGCACGCATAATCCCCTTGGCGTAAAAGGCTGCGGCGAAGCAGGCACCATCGGTGCCGGTGCAGCCGTCACCAATGCGGTGCTCGACGCGCTCGGCACCCGCGGGATTCACGATATCGATATGCCTGCCACCTCCCACAAGGTGTGGCAGGCTTTACAACAATCTAACGGCTAACTGGAAAGGTCGAACCATGTACGATTTCAATTATGAAAAAGCCACCTCGGTAGACGGGGCTGCGTCAACACTATCGGTCGCGGATGACGGGAAATTCATGGCCGGCGGAATGACACTTCTGCCGACGCTCAAACAGCGTCTGGCAATGCCGTCCGACGTTATCGACCTTGGCGGTATCCCCGAACTTGTCGGCATCACGGTCGATGCCAGCTCCGTCACAATCGGCGCAATGACCCCGCATGCAGTGGTCCACGCGTCCGCTGACGTTCAGAAAGCCATCCCGGCACTTGCAAAGCTTGCCGGGCTGATCGGCGACCCTATGGTCCGCAATCGCGGCACCATCGGCGGTTCGATCTCCAATAACGACCCGGCAGCCGATTATCCTTCAGCCGTCGTCGGACTTGGCGCAACCGTGCACACCACCAAGCGTGAAATCGCTGGCGACGACTTCTTCACCGGTATGTTCGAAACCGCGCTCGAAGAAGACGAAATCGTCACCAAGGTGGTCTTCCCGATCCCCGAAAAAGCCGCCTACATGAAGTTCCCGAACCCGGCATCGCGTTACGCTGTTGTCGGCACCTTCGTCAGCCAGGGTCCTCAGGGCACACGGGTTGCCGTCACCGGTGCCGGACCGTGCGTCTTCCGCCAATCCGACATGGAAGCGGCACTGACGTCTAGCTTCGCGCCTGAATCGGTCGAGAATATCAAACAGGACGACGAGGACATGAACTCTGACATTCATGCCAGCGCCGAATACCGGGCGCACTTGGTAACCATTATGGCAAAACGCGCAGTCGCTGAAGCCAACGGCTAAACGCTTCGGTCAGCGGCCTCACGGCCGCCAAAACACATAACCAGGATATTCCACCGGCGGGTTCGGCGGAATATCCTGGTTTTTTGTATACTGGCCGACCCCGCTTGCGACATGGCACCCAAAGTATCGACCCGTGACGGTCCACGGACGGGTAGCGATAATGACCTGCCGCTTATCCAACAGCGCTATGCTAAAGGGGTCTCATCCGTCACTTGAGAATAGCCCCACAATGCTGTACTTGCTTTAATCATGACCGATAAAATCCCCTCCTCCGTTGATGCCGTTGTCGATATGCTGCGCGGCGGAAACTATGTCGCAGACCGTTCGCTTTCGACCGCCCTCTATCTGGCGCTCAAGCTGGGGCGGCCCCTGTTCCTCGAAGGCGAAGCCGGCGTCGGTAAAACCGAGATCGGTAAAGTTCTGTCTGAATCGCTCGGACGTCGCCTGATCCGTCTGCAATGCTACGAAGGGCTCGATGTGTCCTCGGCAGTGTACGAATGGAACTATTCGATGCAGATGATCGATATCCGCATCGCCGAGGCCGCCGGACAACAGAGCCGCGACGCCATTACGGACAATATTTTCTCCGAAAAGTTCCTGATCAAACGGCCCCTCCTCCAGGCGCTGGAAGCCGATGAATCCGGCGAGCCTCCCGTCCTGCTGATCGACGAGCTCGATCGCACCGATGAGCCGTTTGAAGCATTCCTGCTGGAGATCCTGTCGGACTTCCAGGTCACAATCCCTGAAATCGGTACTGTCAAAGCGGCAAAGCCGCCCATTGTCATCATCACGTCCAACCGGACGCGTGAAATTCATGATGCGATCAAGCGGCGGTGTTTCTATTTCTGGGTCGATTACCCGAATGCGCAGCGCGAGCTTGAAATTCTAAAAGTCAAAGTGCCGGATGCCCCTGAAAAACTGACGCAACAGGTTGTTAATTTCGTCCAGCACCTCCGTAGCCGCGATCTGTTCAAATTACCGGGCGTCGCCGAGACCATTGACTGGACCAACGCACTTATCCAGCTCGACAAGATCGACCTCGATCCGGAGACCGTGAATTCCTCCCTCGGCGTTCTGCTGAAGTATCAGGACGATATCGAAAAAATTCAGGGCTCAGAGGCAGCACAGATACTCGATGAAGTGAAAGCAGGCATTGCCGCGGGCAACTGATGGCAGACACTCCGGCAAATACCGACCTGACACCGGGCATGCAGCTGCTGGACCGGCTGGACGACAATAAACTTGCCCCCAATATCATGCATTTCGGTCGCGTCCTGCGTGCTGCCGGTCTGCCGATCGGGCCCGGCAAGATAATCGATGCCACACTGGCGGTAATGGCTGTCGGCATTCAGAGCCGTTCGGATTTTTACTGGGCGCTCCACGCCGTGTTCGTCAATCGCCGCGACCAGCACGAACTGTTCGACCAGGCGTTTCATATTTTCTGGAAAGACCCGAAACTGCTTGAGCGGATGATGGGGATACTGCTGCCCTCAGTCGACGGCGGTGAAGAACCCGCCCCCGAAGAACAGCCCCTTCGCCGACTGCAGGAAGCGCTGAGCCAGCAGCAGGAAAACGAGTCCGATAAGGAAGAAGAACAGGAGCAGGAAGAGGAAATCGAACTCGATGCCGCGATGACGGTATCGGAGCGTGAACTTCTTCAGACCATGGATTTCGAGGAAATGTCGGCCGACGAGATCGAGGCTGCCAAGCGTGCGATCTCTCATATGCGCCTGCCGATCACCGAGATTCCAACCCGCCGCTATCAGGCCAGTAACCGCCAGGCGCGGGTTGATATGCGCGCGACGATGCGCGCCGCCTTGCGATCTGGTGGCGATTCAATCCCACTGAAACACCGCAAAAGACGCACCCGGCCGCCGCCGCTGGTAATCCTGTGTGATATTTCAGGCTCCATGAGCCGCTATACACGCATGTTCCTGCATTTCATGCATGCAGTGACCAATGACCGTGACAGGGTCCATACATTCCTGTTTGGCACCAGGTTGACGAATGTCACCCGATACCTCCGCAACAAGGACATCGATCTCGCAATCGAACAGGTCACGGATGCGGTCGAAGACTGGTCAGGCGGCACCCGTATCGGTGAAAGTCTCAGTGATTTCAATCGCTTCTGGTCCAGACGCGTGCTTGGCCAAGGTGCTATCGTTATACTGATTTCGGACGGTCTCGACCGGGATGCCGGTCGCGGCCTGCATATGGAAATCGAACGGCTGCATAAATCGTGCCGGCGCCTTATCTGGTTGAACCCTCTTTTGCGATTTGACGGATTTCAGCCGAAGAGCCAAGGCATTCAAGCAATCCTGCCATCCGTTGACGAATTCCGTCCGGTGCATAATCTAAGTAGTCTGGAAGAACTTATCGGCGCGCTTAACCGCCCCGGCGGACCACGCAAGCAAGGAGTACAGGAATGGCTGACGGAAATGTAGCGACCGGCCTCTCGCTGGACGACGATGTACTGAATGAAGCTGCCAAATGGCGCAAGGAAGGACGAAACGTCGCCCTCGCCACCGTGGTATCCACCTGGGGGTCCTCCCCCCGCCCTACCGGCAGTCACCTGGCCGTCGATGAAGACGGCAAACTCGTCGGCTCGGTCTCCGGCGGCTGTATCGAAGGTGCGGTCGTTTCAGAGGCGATGGAAGTCATGCAGAACGGCAAACCCAAGGTGCTCGAATACGGCGTCACCAATGAACTTGCCTGGGAGATCGGCCTCGCCTGCGGTGGAACGATCCAGGTTTTTGTCGAGAAAGTCGAATGAAACAGGAAATCCTCTCCCGCCTGCTTGAAAACCAGGCTTCCAAACGCGCATTCGCGCTGGTCACGGATATGGAGTCCGGTGATCAGACGCTGGTCTACCCGGACAGTGCCGACGGCGCAGACGGCGGCAATGCGGAAATACTGTCTGCGGCCCGTCAGGCGATCCAGGATGACCGCAGCAAGGTTCATGAATTGAGCGGACGCCGCATATTTGTCGAAACCTTCAATCCGCCGCTGCGCATGCTGATCGTCGGCGCGGTGCATATCGCCCAGCCTTTGTCACGGATGGCCTCCGTTGCAGGATACGATGTCACCGTCATAGACCCCCGGGGGTCCTTCAACACCGAAGAACGCTTCCCCGGTATCTCATTGAATGCGGAATGGCCCGATGATGGTATGCGCGCCCTCGACCCTGATCGTCGTACCGCGGTCGTCACCCTGACGCATGATCCCAAGCTTGATGATCCGGGTCTTGAGGTCGCACTGAAATCCGACGCGTTCTACATCGGCTCTCTGGGCAGTCGGAAAACCCATGCCGGACGGGTTGAACGCCTGACCGCCGCCGGGTTCACGGAAGCAGAAATCAGCCGGATTCACGCGCCGGTGGGACTCAATATCGGCTCGATCTCGCCAGCCGAGATCGCGGTATCGATCCTTGCCCAGATCACAGAAGTACTCCACCGCAAGATAGAGGCGCGGGAAGCGGCGTGACGCCGCAGCGGCCGGCAAGCGCATCATGAAATTCGGGGAAGTCACGCTCGACGCAGCCGCAGGGACAATCCTCGCGCATTCCGTGCGTGTGACGGACGGCGTACTGCGTAAAGGCCGCCGCCTGAACGAAGAAGACGTCACCCGTATGCGCCAGGCCGGGTTGAACGCTGTTACCGTCGCAGAGCTCGAAGACGGTGATCTCGACGAGAACGCAGCCGCCCTCCGGCTCGCGGAAGCTCTTGATGCTCCGGGACTGTCAGCGTCAGGCGGTCGAACAGGACGGGCGAATTTGCGGGCCGACGCCGCCGGTGTCGCGCTGATCGATGCAGAGACCATCCACCGAATGAATGCCGTCGACGAAGCCCTCACGATCTCCACCGTTCGTCCCTTCGATGCTGTCGCTGCCGGACAGGTAACCGCAACCGTAAAACTGATCACCTTCGGTCTTCCTGCGAGCACCGTCGACGCCTGCGCCGCCATCGCCCGGGCCGAGAACCCACCCGTTCGCGTTGCGCCTTATGACACCTCGCTCAAGATCGGCCTGGTTCAGACGGTCCTTCCCGGGCTAAAAGAAAGCATCATCGCAAAAGCGACCTCTGCGACTGCAGCCAGACTGGCGGAAATGGGCCTTGCAATAGATACCGAGCGTCATTGCGCGCACTCGACCGCCGGCGTCACCGAAGCACTCGCCGAAATGACAACAGCAAAATGCGATATCGTCCTCGTACTGGGTGCATCTGCCATCGTCGACCGACGCGATATCGTTCCCGCCGCCATCACGGCCGCCGGTGGCCAGATAGACCACCTTGGCCTGCCGGTGGATCCCGGCAACCTCATGCTGTTCGCCAGACTGGGCGATATGCGCGTTCTGGGCATTCCCGGGTCCGCGCGTTCTCCCCGCCTTCACGGCTTCGACTGGGTACTTCAACGGCTGGTGGCACGCCTTGCCGTGACTCCAGAAGACCTTACCCGTATGGGCGTCGGCGGATTGCTCAAGGAAATGCCCGGCCGGCCGATGTCGCGCGAGGATGAAGATATGGCCCTGGACATACCGGAAGACGCCCAATCTGTCGGGGGATTACTGCTGGCAGCAGGTCAATCCCGCCGGATGGGCAAGGCAAACAAGATGCTGGTGGAGATCGACGGAATACCGATGGTGGTCCACGCCGCCCGCGCTCTGATCGCCAGCGGTGCGAACCCGGTCGTTGTGGTGCTGGGCCATGAACCCGCCGCTGTTGAAGCCGCACTTGAAGGGCTGCCGGTAACGATAGCCCGCAATCCGGACTATACGGGCGGCCTGAGTACGTCTCTGAAAGCCGGCATCGCCGCCCTGCCTGATCATTGTACAGGTGCTGTGATCGCCCTTGGCGATATGCCGGGCGTTACGCCAGCGGATATCGACAGCCTGATAGAAGCTTTCGATCCCGCCGCGGGACATACGATCTGTGTACCGACACATCACGGCAAGCGCGGCAACCCGGTTCTCTGGGGGCAACGCTACTTCGCGGAAATGTCTGGGGTTTCCGGCGATGTCGGTGCGCGCCACCTTATCGGCGAAAATGCTGACCAGGTTGTCGAAGTCGCGCGCGACAACCCCGGCGTCCTGATCGACCTGGACACACCCGAGGCCGTCGCCGCCCATCTTCGCGGCTAGACAAAAAAGGCCACTACGTTCCTACATGGAACCAGCGGCCAGTTCTGGTGCGCCGCTTACGTCTTTATCAGTTAGTACCGTTCCAGGGACGAAGGGAATGATCCGTCAGTGAGTCTCGTTCAGGAGCGCCCCGATCATCGCATTCTCTGTCGCAATGACCTTCAGGTTTGCGGTGTAGGCGTGTTCTGCTTGGGTCAGATTTACCGCTTCCCGGATGTAATCAACATTTGGTCGCGCCACCATGCCATCATCATCAGCGAAGCGGTCTCCCGGGTCATACGACTTCACATGAGGTGGCTCGACGGACACAAATTCAGCCCACGTGCCACCACCGCAATCTGATGACTAATCTACCCGTACCGGTTCGTAAACCGGTGGATCGCGACGCTCGGGGCGCGCGCCGCCGGAGTCAGTGCGAGCATCTTCCGTCCGGATCGTACTACGCGAGTTCGCCAGATTTGAAGCACTGGCTTCAACCCGTTTTGCAGCAGCATCCATGCCGCTGAGTGCTGTACTTAATGCGCCAACTATATTTTCACCTCTTTTATTATTTTACATACTCCCACTATTTTGCTTATACATTTTTAATATTGTATATATATTTAATTGTTATTTAATCTCATTGCTATTTAATCACACCTATACCAGATATTACATCGGATGAAATTTTTAGGATTTGCGTTTTACCTGAATACGAGAAACAGCCCACTCACCGCTTAACCAATTGAAATAACGGGTTCTTTACAGTTGAAAGACAAACTGTACGCGAACAATCGTGTAGGTGTAGTCAATACATGCGTTACTCTCTCTTTGTAGGCGCCCTGCTCGCCGGTATCGCCACCGCCGGCTCCGCCACGGCCCAGGATAATTTTAAACCGGCTCCACCGCTTATGCTGTTGGACTCTATGGGTCAGCGGCCCGTCACTGGCTTGCGCTGGCCGAAAACGGAGACCCGCCTGCCCAGTACAATGTGGGACGAATGCTGTATTACGGACAAGGCGTGCGCCGCGACCAGATTGAAGCCTATAAATGGTTCCTGATTGCCCGCGATAATGGTGTGCGCCGTAGCGCCGAAGCCGCACGAATACTGGGCGAACGCCTTTTACGCCACCAGCGTGTCGAAGCCATGGTCCGTGCCCGCGACTGGCATCGCAAGAACACCCACTGACGCTACCTTCCCGCGCGCAAAAAAACGGGCCCCAAACAGGGGCCCGTTTCAATTGTATTCCGTAAGATACGCCGTCAGGCAGCGACCGCATTCCTGCCCGCTTCTGTATCCAGGTAGCTTTTGGGCAATTCGCGGAAATCCGTCAGCAGCGAACCGAACCCTTCGATAATATCGTCGTAACCGTTGGCCCGCATCGCATACCAGTAGGTTGCTGTGTTGATGGCCATAACGGGCTTCTTAAGCCATTTTTCAGCTTCACCCGCGAGGCGCGCCATGGCGAGGTTCGTCCCCACCTGCACGATCGCGTCAGGGTTATGCTCGTTCAGTTCAACCAGTCCATCAAGAAGCTGGGCTTCGGTCACCTGGGCGATGTTCGCAGGGCTGTCGCATTTGAGCCCCTTGATCGCCAGAACCTCGAATCCGCAGTCTTCGAAGAACTTGCGAACGTTCTTGTCGCCGACCGGCCAGTATGGCGTCAGCACGCAGATCTTCTTGATGTCCCCATAGCAGCGGAGCGCGGCCTGACAGGCGTCGGAGCCCATCGCAACGCCCATGCCGGACAACTCCTTGACCCGCTGACGCAGCTTGATCGATTCCGCGAGCCCATCCCAGAACGTTTCGGCCGACATGCCCATCACTATATAGTCGGGATTGCAGGTCATAACCCGCAGAATCGCATTGTCGAACTCGTTACGGATGTTTTCCATCAGCGCATTGAATTCTTCATCCGAATTCACCGGCTCATCCGGAATCCAGATACGGACGGTATGGTTCGTCACGCCACGCGGACGCATATCGTCGAACTCCGGCTGTACCGATGTGTTGGTCGACGGGATAATGACACCCCAGTTTGCCCGGTAGCCAAGTGAATCTGTCATTTTTCTTACTCCTGAGTGTCCACGATATTCGCCTGCTTAGGCGCTAATTTATCCAATTCCGTCATTACGTCTTCCAGTGACATAACGTCGCCATATTTCTGATCGATATCGAACAGATTGGCTTCATGCGGCCCCTTTGCACGATCACCGGAACATTCACGCGGCACAATCGGGCGGAACCCGTTCGACATGGCATCTACCGCCGTTGCCCGAACACAGCCCGATGTGGTGCAACCGGTAATAATCGCGGTATCAATACCTCGTTGGGCAAGCCAGCCGGTCAGGTCCGTATTTGAAAAGCCGGACGGATAGTGCTTTTCCAGAACCCGTTCACCGGGCCGCGGCTCCAGTTCGTCAACCACCTTGGTCTCGTGTGAGCCGCGCTTGAGTTTTGCAAGGCCGGGCGATTTGAGATTGAACACCCCGTCTTCACTGCCGTCTTCTGCATAAACATGGCTCGTGAATACAACAGGCATATCCATATGTCTGGCCACGGCCAGCAATTCTGCCGTGTTGTCGATGGCATCCTGGATATTGCCCCCGCCAAAGGCGTCAGGATCATTGAAGCCGTTGATGAAATCGATGATCAACAGGGCCGGTTTTTTGCCGAAACCAATCCGGTTGCCGAAGCCTTGTTTTTCATAAACCGCGATATCTTCAGCATCATGTGGGTTATCAGTCATCTTCGGCTCTCCCTGAGGTCAGAAACGATACGTAATACCTAAAATTAAATCGTGCGAGTTATAGCTTTCTGCCTTGATCGTCTGGCCATCAATATGAGGCCCACTTTCAACTTCACCAAGGTCAATGTAGCGATAGCGAAATTCTGCGTCCCAGTTCCGGGAAAATGACCAGATAGCACCGAGCGCTGCGTTCCAGCTCAGGTTATTGGTCCGGTTGGTCAACTCGGATCTCTGGCCTCCGATCAACGGGACGCGCAAGACCTCCGACACGTTCTGCGCCCAACCGAGCCCCCCGCCGACGAATAACGCCCAACGATCATTCATCTGGTAATCGTAATACGCATTGACGATCAGGGCATGGGACGAGAGCTGATTTTCATAGCCGGCAGAATCCAAAA
>Ga0209631_10006243_pt1 | contig 12320 bp, 11 predicted proteins | sample COG_08_FD_184752 | JGI IMG/M metagenome (GOLD analysis project Ga0209631, IMG submission 184752) | Pelagic Microbial community sample from North Sea - COGITO 998_met_08 (SPAdes) (version 2) | ecosystem: Environmental > Aquatic > Marine > Neritic zone/Coastal water | place: Helgoland, sampling... | reverse complement strand
ACCTTAGAGCTTTAATATATTAAGAACGCGCTATACTCAAATCAAATCAAATTGAACGTGACGACGGCGCCATGACCAGTGGCTATATTCCTCATCAAGTTATCTTTCCAATTGTAGTTGATCCATTTTTTTGTGGTGAGATCTACAGGTTTGCCACCTAAAGGTAAAAAAATTCGACACACGTCGACGTCTTCGCGTTTCATTCCGGAAAGCACGGACGCGGTCGCGACGTAGGACCAACATTTTAAGCTCGTCTTGTTTTTCGCTTTTTTAAAGTGCTTCAGCTCGAGAATAAAGGCTGAATTTTCGGGGATGTGTCCAACTGTCGTTTGAAAGCAGCACTCCGCGCCGGAGGTGTAATAAATATTCGAAGTGCCGCTCAACTTGCGCTGAACTCCTTCTCGCACCTCTTCACTCACGGCGTCGTTTCGAACGTCGAGACAATTCCATCTCTCAATAACATCACCTTCTTTACTCGCGAGCGACAGCGTCACACTCACTCCTTCCATGAGTTCCGCATCTTTCAAATTCGTAAACGCGTCGACGCGCATGAATATCGTTCTCGTCGACTCGGCGTTTACCACGTCGGCGAGCGTCTCGATGTCCGCGCTACTCTCCACCTTGGCTATTTCGAGCTCCAGTCTTTCTTTTTCTCTGTCCAAAATCCGTTTCCCTTCCTCCGTGTTGTTTACAATCTCCAACAGTTCTTTATTCGTAAACTCTCTCTGTTCTCTTCTCGAGAAAAATTTCTCCTTCTCTTCCAACTTCCTCGCGATTAACCTCGCGCGTTCTCTCTCTAACTTCTCTTCCTCTTCCTCTTTTCGTCTTAACTCTTCTTCCTCTTCGATTCGTTTTTTTTCTTCCTCGATTCGTTTCTCCTTTGCCATTTGTGCCATCGATTCTCGTTCTTCCGTGTTTTCGCGTTCGCGTATTATTTTCGCCACCTCGTCCGTGTACTTTAAAAGCCTCTCTTCTCCGCTGCATAATACAACCGTCCTGAACTCTCTCTGTTCGTATTCGTTCAAGTAAGTGCAAAAGAGATTTTCGTAGCATTTGGAGCACACGACCGGGTTCATTTCATCTGTTGTTGTTATTCTTTTCCCGCACTTCGAGTATCCCAGGTAGACTTTGTCGTCTTCGTTTTCGTTCGAATGAATATTCTCATCGTCATCATCATCATCATGTATCTTCTTCTTTGTCTTCTTCTTATCTTTCGTTTTTAATTTGTTGATAAACAGTCGGCATGAAAACGAAGATGATTTTACCGAATAAACCTTGTCCACAAGTCTCACGAAACGAGCGCACTCCTCGGGTGAATCCCGGAAAGGAGTAATTACTCCTACGCGCGTCTCCTTTTCGTCGTCGTCGCATTCAATCTCGCTTTTGTTGTCGGTGGTGGTCGAAGCGCTCATATTGGTATTACGTTATATTGTGTTGTGTTATCTTCAATTAAAAAAAAGGCCTCTTCAATTAAAATAAAGAAAAGGCGAACAACAGAGGAGCAAAAAACGTAACCATGCCTGAACCCGCTAAAGATACGGCGATAGAAATCACGCCGAAACCGCGAGCATCTTCGGTTCCTATTCCGAGGATTGTCGCGGAAATCAACCGCGTCGCATCTCGCGTGAGAGACAGAAATAAAAAAGAAGAAGAAGATATAGATGATGCCGACGTTTTGGAAAACGACGAACCTGCGCCGTCGCCAAAACCTGCGGATATTCAGATTATACGGGAGAATACACACTATCGCGGGAAGAAGCGTTTGAATATTCTCTTAGCGTTCCTTCTCGTACTCATCAGCGTTCTACTTCTCGCGGTGTGTGTTTTTCTCGCCCGTATTGACGAGAATATTCGTTCGGGTGGTGGTACGAATGTACAGAGTTTGGCTTCACCACCACCACCACCACCTCCACCAACCGTCATCACACCGTCCTCATATGTGAGTATGGAACACAAAGCTGTGTTTTGGAGCAATAGTGTTCCTGATTTCAAAACTTCGGCGGAAAATGAAGGTGTTTCCACGACCGATATGGATGCGTGTAGTACCTCTACTTCCTGGTGGTACAGTTTACCAAGTCTGGAGCAAAAGTGTTTAGCGACGCTCCTACTGAGTACCTTGGAGAAAGAGAATTGGACTTTAATAACGGCTCACGCTTATGGGTATGATACCAACAACAATGCCTACCACTTCACGAGACCAGTTCAGACGAGTTAGTTGTTATACAAAATAATCGCACCTAGTACATAGTAGTATTTTACACCTACGGTAAGTCAACTCACCGTATACGCATACGCTCTGCAAAAAACCCTAAGCCCTATAAAATACGAGAGCGCGACGGTTCGTTTGCACATGTCTCCGCACATGTTTTGCTCATCAACATCATAAGAGAAACACGCCGCGCGCAAACACTTAAATCGATACGAAGGAAGGTCCGAATCACGACAAAAATAACTTTTTTCTTCGTTGCTGAGAGAGCAAACACGACGCGCATATAAAATACTCGCATCATAACCATCTCCGGGGAAGGGAGAGGTAAAGAGCGGAAAACATTCTTTCGCGGGGAAAAAAGTCAACATTTACCGGACTGATTTTTATTGTGTACGAAGACTACGACTATGTTTTCGATGTACCAAGGCGGGACGCACGTGGAAGTGTTCGACGCCGGGACGACGAAATTTTGCACAAATATCACAACTACAACGACCAGTAGTCGCGGGTTGAACGCGTCATCAGGAGCGTGTGGTGACGACGATTCGTCAAAAAAGTCTTCAAAGTCACTTTTTGCTGCTTCAAACACCAACAACGCGCAGTCGGCGCTTCGCCAGGCGAGAAACCAGCGAGGCGTCCAGTGGCAAATTTCGGACGCGAGGAAAACGGTCAACTCGAGGAATAAGAAGTATTACGAGTCTACCGCGAAAGGGTACGTGTTGCAGCTGGAAAACGCGTCCATTGAAACCGTCGTTCAACAACACTCGAATAATACTACCTCTTCTTCGGCGAAAGCGCGACAACTCACGCAGCCGATGGTGTGCGCGCAGATTTACGTCGAGAAACCGGAGGATAAGTTTACCATCGAGTTTGTGTTTTCCGAAGTTGAAACGAGGAGAGACAGGCGGAGAGTGGTTCTCTCGACCGCGTTTTTAGAGACGAAAACGTCGCCTTTGCACTGTCAGGTGCCTATCGTCGCGAAGAAGAGGAGAGCGACGAAGAGTGTTTCGGTGAAAAGCGCAGTAGTTCCAAACAAGAAGAAACACCATCAACAACACGAAGATGAGAACGATCTCACGAGAACATCGAGAGATAGTACTCGACAGTTCACGTACGACTCGTGGGTAAACTTTATCGTTCCTATTCCGAAGCTTTTGAAAAAGTGCTTCGGCGACGCGGCTACGAAACAGAAATACGCGATTGAGAAAATTCGCATCTCCGGGACGTGTTTAATCAAGCGCGTGTTGACGTTGCGAGGAGACCGATTATCATCTGGTGGATTCTTTGGTGAAGACGATTACGTCCCAGCGAGCGTGGACTTCCCGAACGGAGTCGACCGAAAATCTATCCTGTTCTTGGGCGAAGAAGACGAAGAAGTTCGCGTTGATTCGAGATCGACGAAAACCGCCGCGGTGCGCGAAGAAGGTAGATCCCCCGCGAGGAAGAAGCAGAAAGACAACGACATCATCGCACATATCGCTACACCTGCTCGACTTACGTATCGCGAACGTCGCCAGCAGAATCATCGACAAAGTAACATCAACGCGGCGATCAAATCTTCGCTTTCGACTGCCCTCAAAGCCATCGATACGAATTACGAAAAATTGACGAAAATTTCGTCACGTTCGCCGTCACCTCCGTCACCTCCGTCGTCGTTTTCGTCGTTTTCATCCGCCAGATCGTCTCGAGATGACAAGAACGAGAAAAAGGCGGTCCGATTTGCACCAGATACGCCGCCAAACGAGGTGGAAGATGTCGAGGAAAAGAGTGAAGACGCGCGTTCGTCGCATTCGGATGGATCGATAATATCGAGATCATCGTCTTCTTCATCTCGCTCGCAACCTATGATCGGCGGCGGCTGCGGCGACGAAGACGACGAAAACGACGACGAGAATGGAAAAGATTCTCCTGAAAAACTGGTCTCTTTTGTCGACGTTGTTCCGTTACCGAGAAATGATCTCTCGGTCCGAGTGCCCAACTCGAGGCGGTCAAACTTGTACCGCGACTCGGCTGAATATAAATCGTCCTCAGAAAGCGACGACGACGACGACAACGACGACGAAAAAGACGACGAAAAAGAGGACTTGGATGAAAATGGTAAAGACGAACAACTGCCCCCTTCGAACTGGGACGCCGCGCTCGGTTTCAGCAGCGATGATGATGAAGAAGAAGAAGAAGCGTAAAACAGATGTGACTTCTCTCTAAATTTACTACTTGAAAATACAACGCGTTCTCTATGATAGAAGCGTAAAATCTCTCTCTCTCTCTCTCTCTGGATGTGTGTGTGTGTTATTATCCACACTTACATCTCAAACTAATACCCAACGCTCACCGCGGCGTTGACGACGATAAAGTCGTCGTTCGCTCGCCCGTCCGCGTCGAAGCCGTCGCCCATGGCTTCTATCGCGATCCCACTCGACGCCACCATCCCTCCTCTCACTAACTCCACGTCCACCGAACCGTACGGAAATACTTTTTTCACCTCATCCACGTCCACTGGATACGCATCGATCGGCGCGGCTACGAGTACGTGTAACTTCATCCCGCCGTACCCGCCCGGTATCAAGTCCGCGATAGCCGGTAACGAGTTGAAACTAATCGCATCTTTACACGCTCGCACCGCGGCTTTCGTGCCGTCTTGTCCGTGTTGATCCGAGCCGACGCCGAGTTCCACGAACAAGGTTTTCGACATTTTGTCGTGCTTTTCCACGTTTTCTGTTCTTTGTTGTTGCGTCGTCTCCGATGATGATGAAGCTTTCGCGCGCAGAAGGAATCGATTCACCATCGCTCTTTTCCCGAACGAAAGACTTTTACCAGAGGAGGAGGAGGAGGACCCGGAAAGGAGTAAAAACGGAGACGTCGCTCGCACGAACATTACTCTCTCTCTACTTCTCTCTCTTTCAAATAAATGGTGCGTGTGATGTGCGCAGCAGAGAAGCGCGCGCAAGTTTGTGAAGAATTCCAATTCCGTTCGGGAAATACCGTTAGAGATACGAATGGATTCCTCATTCGACGCGCGCTTTGCGGGCGAGAGATACATAACAAAGACAAAGATATGAACGCTCCCAGAACACGCGCAACGACCAAAACGACCACCACCACGGCGTGTCAAATGTGCGACATCGCGCTCGAATACGACGCGCTGTCGGCGGAGTTTTTAGCGTCTCGCAAAGTCCAGTGCGGCAGGTGTACGTTCGTCAACGACATCAGAGTCGACGCGGAGGAGAAGACGACGACGAAGACAGCATCGTCGTCATCATCAGAAGGAGTAAAAGGCGACGAAGCATTCGCGAGACGATTACAGAAGGAAGAAGACGCGAGAGGAAGTAATCATCGCGGGAGGAGTTTTGGGTCGTGGATGAAGGATTTGTTTTCAGCGCTTCCTTTGCCTCAGGAGGAGGCGAAGAAACGACCGCCTACATGCGCCAAGTGCGAACGAACGGTGACGGACGTCGGGGTGTTCGATCCCGGCGAGCGAGTGACACAAAACAACGTGTTCTCTCGAACAACAACGACGGTGAGATATTATCAAACCTCGGAGTATTGGAACGAGTTTTTGTGTCGGGAGTGCTTCGAGGGCGAGAGACGCGGATACGTGGTTCGGTGCGACGGGTGTCAAAAGATCGAAAGCGAGCGGTGTAAGCGAGAGTTGGGTGGATTCGTGAGGCTTCCGGAGGAGGAAGAGCAAGGACCAGGGAATGCTGGTGCAGATGGTGGTGGAAGATATTTGTGTTTAGAGTGTTCTGGGTCTGTCGTGGTCGATAACGAGGACGCGTGGATATTGTACGAGGAAATAAAGCAGTTCATGATGAACGAGTTAGATTTAACGATGCCGGAGAGGATGCCGCCGTTGCACGTGGTGACGGAAGAATCAATGCGCTTATCCATGGGGAGAGACCAAAATACAACAGCGCACGTGTACAACGACGACGACGTAAACGACGACGACAGAGCAGGAGGAGGCGTAGATTTTAGCAACACCCGAACTCGAGGTTTATGTCTGTCCACCGAACACACGCTCACTCGCGTCGTGCGTCGCCCGGAATTCTCCTGGCAAGAAGGCCTCACATTCTCTGAGACGCCCATCCACGTCGGCTCTCGGAGCAACGTCACCGCCATCATCGTCGTCAACTGCCTCCCGCGACTCCTCTTCGGCTCCATCCTCGCTCACGAAATGACCCACGCGCACTTCCGCCTCACCCCGGGATACCCTCGAAAAATCAACCGCAAAGTCGAAGAAGGCTTGTGCCAACTCATCGCCTGTCTCTGGACCGAACGCGAAGCGCAAAAGATCGACGGAAACGACGAGGAGGCGAAAAACCAGCTCGCGTTAGCCGGATGCATAGCGCACAACATCCGCAACGAACCGTCGGAAATCTACGGCGACGGCGCCAGAATCGCTCTGCACAGGTACGAAAAACTCGGCAACTGCAGAGACGTGTTCGACTGCGTCAAAAGTACCGGACAGTTCCCCGAGTACGACGCATGATCATCTCTCTCGATAGTTTTAGATCATTAGAATACTCTCTATAAATAAGAGCTTGTTTGTGTCTTTTCCTTTCTTTTTTTGCTTACAAATTCCACATTTTTTATCCACAAAAGAAGTAAAAATGTCCTCTGATACGGCGGAATCGGTCTCTGCGCAAATCGCCTCGCAAGGCGCGCTCGTGAAAGCGTTGAAACTTTCCGGGAAAACAAACGACGACCCGGACGTGTCTTCGGCCGTCTCGCATTTGAAACAGTTAAAAGCAAAGTTAGCCGAGCTCACCGGCGTGGAAGAGATTGTTGGCGGCAGGGAAAAGAAGAAAAAAAAGGACGGAGGAGGGAAAAAACCAGCACCATCGTCGACGAACAAAGAGATGAAGAAAGAGACGAAACTGGGGATGCACGTCGGGATCAACGAAGATTTCGGGGCGTGGTACTCCCAAGTCGTCGTCGAAGCGGAACTGATTGATTATTACGACATCAGCGGGTGTTACATTTTACGTCCGTACGCGTTCACGCAATGGGAGTACATTCAGGAGTTTTTTAACAAGGAGATTAAAAAGTTGGGCGTAGAGAACGCGTACTTTCCGATGTTTGTCTCGCAGTCTCGATTGGAAGCGGAGAAGGATCACATCGAAGATTTTAGCCCAGAAGTCGCGTGGGTGACGAGATCGGGGGATTCAGAGTTGGAGTGTCCAATTGCAGTCAGGCCGACGTCGGAGACGGTGATGTACCCGCACTACGCGAACTGGATCCGGTCGCACAGAGATTTGCCGCTGTTGTTGAATCAGTGGTGCAACGTCGTGAGATGGGAGTTTAAACACCCGACGCCGTTTATCCGGTCGAGAGAGTTTTTATGGCAGGAAGGGCACACGGCGCACGCGACGAAGAAAGCGTGCGACGAGGAGGTGAGGACGATTTTAGATTTGTATCGACAAGTGTACGAGGACTTGTTAGCCGTGCCGGTGATTCCGGGGGTAAAGAGCGAGAAGGAGAAGTTTGCCGGAGGTTTGTATACGACCACCGTGGAAGCGTTCGTGCCTTACACTGGAAGAGGGATTCAAGGCGCGACCAGTCATTGTTTGGGACAGAATTTTGCAAAGATGTTTGACATTACCTTTGAGAACGATAAAGGCGGACGATCCATGGTGTGGCAAAACTCGTGGGGGATGACGACGAGAATGTTGGGCGTGTGTTACATGGTGCACGGTGACGACGTCGGGTTGAGGTTACCACCGAGAATTGCGCCGATACAAGTGGTCATCGTGACCATTCCAAACTCAAAGTTGAGCGAAGAGAAGGCGCAGATGTTGAAAGGTATGTTTTTCGTCTCGCGACATAAAAATCGCGATTTTGTTTTTGCGCGTTTGTTTCTCGTACCGACTCTCTTACCTTGTGTTTGCGACTTTATTCGTGTCGTCGACGCTCTTTTCATAAAGAGTCGAAGATTAAAGATTAGAATTACTCCTTTACCAATAGTCCATCGAAGTTATCGTTGGGTTATAATGGCTTGGAGCCGACATTTTTTTTTTCATTTCTTTCTGTTGGTTTTTTTTTCTCTCTCTCACTCACTCACTCACTCGCGCTTTCAAAATCAAACACAGATAATGCTGAAGCGATCGGGAAATCTCTCACGGATAGCGCGAATGTCCGCGTCAAGACGGATACCAGAGACAACTACACGCCGGGATGGAAGTATTCGCACTGGGAGGTTAAAGGCGTTCCGATTCGTCTCGAGTTTGGACCGCGGGATTTGGACAACGAAACGTGCGTTTTAGTTCGCAGAGACACTCGCGAAAAAGAGGTGTGCAAATTAGCCGACGTAAACGCGAGAGTGCCAGAGCTTTTGGTTGAAATTCAACAAAACATGTTCAATCAAGCCAAGGCGATTCGCGACACGTCTACGATTACGGTCACGGAATGGAAAGATTTCGTCCCGGCGTTGGACCAAAAGAAGATGGTGTTGACCCCGTGGTGCGAGACGAAAGAGTCCGAAGAAGAGGTGAAGAAACGCTCGTCGGAAGAAAGCGAAGGCGGGGCGGCGAAGACGTTGTGCATCCCATTCATTCAGCCGCCGTTAAAAGAAGGAACGAAGTGCTTCATCACCGGGAAACCTGCCACGGTCTGGGTGTTGTGGGGAAGATCGTACTAAGGAGAAAGAGGAGAAGGGGAAAATATCTATTTAAATGAATATTGTTATTGTAACCATCTACATTCTCTAAAACTACCAGTCGGTACTATGTTTTCGTCTTACTATCATCTAGAACTAGAACGAGTTTCGACTTCTATTCGCTACGTTTGGTCCCCACTCCTCGTACGCGCTTTTACTAATCTGTTGATTCAAGTTCCACGTCACTTTACCGAGCACCGCGCCTCCAGTCCAGCTCAAGTGCTCCATACTTTTCTCGTGCAAATAGTCCGGCGCGGATGCGACGACGTTCACTTTGGCACTTTCCGGTGCAATCTTTGTTCGAATGTCTTCGCCTAACCGTTCGCGGAGACCTTTGACGGAACTTTCCGTGCCGTGCGCGACGACGCACTCGAACGCGTTTTCTTTCCCGTGAGAAAAGAAATGCCCAGCTTGCGCGTGTCTGAAGGAATTCTCTACCGCCGACTGTATGGCTTCGACAATTTTACTATTCGCGTCGTCGTCCGTATTTGAGGAACAACAATACAACGCGTCGCCGAGCGCAAACGCGTCTTTCGTTTCCACGCTAATCTTATTTCCATCCGGCAACTGATACGACTCCATTCCCTCTCCTCCTCCGTTCTTTCCATCATCATCGGCGTTCCATCTCACCCTCGCTAAGTGTCTATTCACAATCATCCTCTCCCATTTCTCCATCTCCGCGTAAATCTCTTTCCCTTCTCGCACCGTCGTTCCACTCAACGCTTTCTCGCAACACCGCTCGCCCCCGCCTTCGATCCGTCGACACGTGCTCTCCACAATCTTCCCGTCCGAAACCGTCGCGCAATCCACCGTCTCCGCGCCAACGTCCACCGATATCCCGTTCAACCTCCCGACTCCAGCTAACGCGCACACCGCCGCGTTCTCCGCCGCGTACCCGGACACTCGAAACTCCTCGAATAACATTTGACACACGCGTTCTCGTTCTCGTCTCGAGGCTAAAATCGGTTCCACGATAAACACGTTCTTTTTGTTCTTCTCTTCCTCTTCCTCTTCCTCGGGTTTAATCCACCCGAAATTCTCGTAAAAGAGCGCTTCGAACACCGCTCGCAAGGCGTCGAACGATTCCACGCGTCTCCCAAGAATCGCGCTTTCCAAGTTCGACGTTTCTTCGACGACGGTGCAGTCCGAGGAAACTCTCGTCGGTTCTTGCGTTTGATGTTCTCGTTGGTGTTTGCTTACCATCGACGACGAGGAGTACCCGCCGAGAATATGGTTTCGATTGCCGTAATCGATCACGACGATCGGTACCGCGTTGTTGGCTTTCGACAGGTACGCGTCCATTCAGAGAGATGATTTGAGTGATACTGATGTCGCGTTGTTAGTGTTTTGATGAGATGAACTTCTGCCGCACAATTTCCCCGCAAAACACACTGCTTTCGTGTTAAATATGTATTACCAAACCTTAACGACGAAGATGTTTTCTCTCGCGACGACGCGAAGGATGATGCTCGCGCGGAGGAACTACTGTTACGCTTCTTCTTTTCACGCGAGTGCTGCTGGGAAGAGGAAAACGTCGTCCTCGTCGTCGTCTTTCTCGGCGTTAAACAACGACAACGACGAGAACAACGTCGTCGTTCTCGTCGAGGATGATGATTACGACGACGACGCGAGACGCGAGAGTAGCAGCAGCAGCAGTAGCAGTAATAATACGAATAATAATGGGCACATAGTGCTCGTCGACGGCATGTCCTTCTTATTCCGCGCGTTTTACGGCTTCCAAGCGCGCTCGGACGCGACCAAACTCATAAACAGCAAAGGCGAAGATGTGGGCGTTTTGCACGCGTACGCGCACGCCATGTGCGCTCTGTTGGAATCGAAACCGTCGCATTTCGCGGTGTGTTTTGATAGCAAAGGGAAGACGTTTCGACACGAAATGTTTGTGGATTATAAAGCGAATCGGCCGCCAACTCCCGAGGCGTTGATTGCCTTGATTCCGAAGGTGAGCGAGTTAGTCGAGGCGATGGCCATCGAGACGGTGAAAGTGAGCGGCGTGGAAGCGGACGATATCATCGGGACGTTAGCGACGCGGTCGGTGACGGAGAAAGGGTTTAAGGTGTCCATTGCGAGTCCGGATAAGGATTTTTGTCAGTTGTTGAACGAAAACGTTCGGATGTTGCGGCCGGGCGGCGGAGGGCAGTTTAGCGCGTTCACTTTGAGAGAGTTCGCAAAGACCCACGAAGAGTTGATTCAGCCGGAACAATTCGTAGATTTCTTAGCGTTAGTTGGAGATTCAAGCGATAACGTCCCTGGAGTCGAAGGCGTGGGACCGAAAACGGCGAGAAAATTGTTGAATAAATACGCCAACGTGGACGCGATATTAGAAGCGGCGAAGAACGGCGAGGACGAGTTTGAAAAGATGGGCACGAAGAAAGTGAGAGAGGCGTTGAAATCGGAGAAAGGACAAAAAAGCGCGCAGTTATCGCGAAAGTTGGTGGAAATTCGTACGAAACTGTCCGCACCAGACGTGAATGGTGATTTAGACGCGTTTCGCGTGACGACGCCGGACGATTACGGGCGCAAAGCTATGGACTGCTTCGAAAGGTACGAGTTACCGAGCGCCGCGGATAGATGGAAAGCCATACACAACATCATACTTTAGATTTCTTTTTATATCATCATTATCGCTAAAGCCTACGTACCTACGCTATAGTATTATCATCATCTTTGTGTTTTATTATTCGTCTTCTTTACTACTACTACTACTACTCATATCTTTCGCGGTTGTTCCTACTAACAACGCGAACACGAGAACCACGTTCATCAACGCAAACACATCCAGAAACCAAAATCCGGTGATAGATCCTAACCCTTCAATCGGCGAGGCCGATTCAAACACGTTCGCGAGCGCGTTCGAACCTTCCGTTGGCGGTTGCCAGACGGTTACTCCCGCGATGGATGCATCTTCTAACAACTGTGGCGTTGATGTTGGGGAAACGTTCGCTGCTTTCGATATATTCACACCCCTCCTCTCGAAACTGCTTTTGTTGTTCTTCTTCGTATTATTTATTCTCCTTCTGCTGGAGGTGAAAGGCCCAAACGCATAGGATGGTGGAACACGACAGACGACGGCGTGGTGCATCTCTCGTTTTATTAATTTATGCGTAGTATAGAGAGCGTCTTGTTTCGCCTACTTTGTCGAGTTACACGTGCAGGGGAAATTTCAAAATGAGGAAATGCAGATTGTTGTGTGGTTCTTCTCTCTTACGATACTGAGGTATGGTTGAGATAAGAATCTCAATTTGTTTTTGCTCTCGTTGTTGTTACCAACAGCGAGAAGAGGCCGTGAACGCTTACGCGGAGGTAAACTCTGTTGTTTTGATGATGATAGAAGTAATCATAAAGAGAGAATTGGAAAGGTGAGTAAATTTCGACCCGTTGAAGGAATTTAAAAAAAAACGCACTGGTGACAGCCTTGGTCCCTTCGGAGACGGCGTG
>Ga0209631_10006238_pt1 | contig 12324 bp, 15 predicted proteins | sample COG_08_FD_184752 | JGI IMG/M metagenome (GOLD analysis project Ga0209631, IMG submission 184752) | Pelagic Microbial community sample from North Sea - COGITO 998_met_08 (SPAdes) (version 2) | ecosystem: Environmental > Aquatic > Marine > Neritic zone/Coastal water | place: Helgoland, sampling... | reverse complement strand
ATTAATTAGTTGATCAGGATCAATATCTAATGCTATTGCTATTTCTTTTAAACATGTATGCCATTTAACAAAAGGTGCTAAAGCAGGATTAGCTGCTGTTTGCATAAATGTCATTAATCTTTGTGATCTTACTTCTTTCTGCATCAATGAAGATGTACCTCTTGCTTTTATTTCAAGATCACCTTTGATTATTGGAATGTCTGCATTGAATTGCATATTCCAATGAAATAAACTTTCACCTAGGGGCTTTAATAGATAATCATCTATATTTTTAATTACTGTCTTAATACTTAAAGCTGCTGCACCCATTAGCATTGACATACCTGCAGCAGTCCTAGTTGTAGATTGTATACCTGTTGCACCATGTGAGTACGATGGTATACCAGTAGCTTCATCAGCTAACTGTCTAAATCTATCAAACATCATCATATTTTCCTGTGTACTATTAGGAAACTTAATTGCATTTATAGATGTTCCTGGTTGACCACTTTGTCTTCTAAATATTTTACCAGGAAAAATCTTCATATCCTGTCCAGGTACAAGTTGTGTTTCATCTACATCAAATACCATATTACCTGATAGTGCTAAATTATCAATAGCCATTCTTGCATGACCATTCATAATTTGCTGTGAGTCTTCCATATTTTCTGGAACACCAACACCAAAGAATTGATAAGGGTTTAATTCGTATGGACAAACCATAAAAGGTAATCTAGTTGGTTCAAATGGATTCTCTACCATTCTTAAAACTTTACCACCACATATCCATGCGTTAACACTAATTACTTCTTTGTCACTTTCTATTCCACACTCTTCTGCCATTTCTTTTGAAACAACACCCCAGTATTCTAATACTTCATATCTATTTTTGTATATAGTTTCTACAGTTTCTCTATTGTATAAAGAAGATTCGTAACCTCTAACTTGATAGTTAGGGCCTTCTTCTAAACACATATCAATTGCTGATTCATCAAAGTAAGGCATCTTTCTTAAATCAGAAAACTGCTGTCTATTTAATGAATGTCTTTGAATAACATAATCACAATCATCTATGCTTGTAGCATTTGGATCTGGATAAAAATCCCAACATGATACTGCTTCTACTTTTGGTACTGTTTTAATTTTTTTAGAGTGTACATTTATTGTATTACCCTCTTCATCATCAGCTGTATCAAATGAATGATATGTATGATCAAAACTAAATGGGCCTTTTAATATACCAGTTCCTAATAAACATTGCTCAAAGAACACATGTCTTAAAACTGTTATAGCACTAGACTCTTCTAGTTGATCATGTAATAATTTTTCTAGATGTTTAGCTGCCATCTCTGCTGGTTTTATTTGTGGTTCACCTGCATTTGCTGGGCCTTCATCAAAACCTACATTCTCAAATTCTTGTGCTAAATTTTTCATTAACATATCAGCAGTAGCACCAGGTGGTATTTCTCTACCATCACCTTTGAATCCATATGGATCTTGAGGTTGTTGTGGTTGCTGTTGTTGAGGTTGTTTAGGTTTTAAGTGTGCGTACTCTGGTATATCCTCTGGTACTTGTGTAGGATTAATACCTAATGGAAATTTACCACTAGAAAATAATACTTCAATAATCTGACCAAACGCAGCAAGAACTTTAGTCTTTGTAACTTTTACAAATACTCTTGACTTTTCATTTGATCTAAAAACCATTTCTGGGCCATATAGACCTCTATAGTTTCTATACGCTTGTAACCATCTTTTCTCATCATATAATCTAGAATTTTCTGATTGATAGAACTTCTCTCTTATATGACCAACGATTGGTTTTGATTCGCTAACTTCCTCAGCTGATTTATGTTCTTCTTCGTGCATCTAAATTAGTAATCTCTTTCTTCAGCCATTCTAAAGATTGCTGGGTCTACTTTCGATTTTGACTTACCTTTTTTATCATTAGCATCACCACTCATTGCCCCTTGATTAACTTTTGAGTTAGGGTCAATAGCCATTGGCTCTTTAGGTGCTTTTGATGTATCAGGTGCAAGTTCTCCGTGCATATATCTTTTCATCATGTTGTTATCCTCCGATTAGTATAGTTTATTATTTTTATTTAAATTTAATAAATCAGTTTGTCCGTAATTTTTATTCTTACCAAAGTTGATATTATTAACTTTAAATTGTTGTGCCGTATACTTCTGTTGAGATGCTTTTTGTAAATCTTCATTTCTTTTATTATTAGCACCTGCAAAAACTTCAGGTATAAAATTACTTTTATTGCCTAATCCGTTTTGATTCATTAGTAGTCTCTTTCTTCAGCCATTTTAAATACAGCATCATCTACATGCTTAGATCCTGATTCACTTGGTACAGTTACATCATACTCAAATGCTTCTTGTTTTCTATGCGTATGTTTAGAAAAGTCAATATTAGTATGTTCCCTGTTTGGGTTTTTCCCATCAGGTGCATCACTAAATTGACCTTGCTTAACTTTAGATTTTGGGTCAAATGTATTCATTGTTGTCTCCTATATTTTTAACTTCTTAATCTTAATTATATTCTTGGTAGGTATTACTGTGTGTCCACCACCTTGCTTTATTACTCCACTATCTTCAAATATAAAATCTGCCATTATTACAGTAGTCTTTTCATTCTGCTCTACTAGCCAACCAAAGCTACAGCATACTGCAGTCTTTGCTTTTTTTATATCTGATATATCAGACCATTCACATGATCCAACAATATCTTCCCAATATGCAACTACTAAGTCGTAGGGAAAATTTTGTTTGTTTATTTCTAAAACTTTTCTTTTTGACATTAATATCCAAATTTGTTATCTGATACTTCAAACGTATTTTGCATAGAAGAACCAAATCTATCTGCAAACTTAGGATGTGTTGGTCTACTCATACATCCATATCTTAATGCATCATATGCATGATCTTCAGCTGTTGTATCTACATCTTCGGGATTTTTATCGTCAATCGGTAGTGTTCCCATTGTTCTAATTAAATTTCTACAATTAGTAAACACTCTTATACCTGGTTCATCATCATTTACTTTTAATCTTTTATGTATTTCTAACTTACCATTAATTCTACTTTTAGCAGATCTATCTGATGGTCTCCACTTGCAACCATTCTGTATCATAGTTTCTGCGATGCTTGGGCCCACATCACCTCTCTTTGCCCATGTACTAGCGTCTAAGACCCCGTAATGGATATATTCTCCCTGCTCTAGATTTATAACTTGTCTTGCAAAGTGATCCGCTGTGACCTTCTTAGTATATAGTTCTCTATAAAGCCATAGATTATTATTATAATCAACAGCAAACCATAACACACAAGCAGGAGAAGAATAACCCCAGTCAGCAGCACGAAACTTATACCAGCCTCTAGGTATTTCAAAAGGTTCCACAACATGGATCCTTTTATCAAATTCTGGAAAAGCTGAGTTCTCATATGCATCCCAATCTCCATCCAGGAATTGTTTACGTTGTGCTTCTGGTAAAGATGCAAGCATGATATAATAATCATCTGTCTGCATCAAATACGGATTATCCTGCAACTTAGCTGGAATAAATCTTCTTGTTATATATTTTTTTCCATTAGGCGTATCGATGCCTATATTGAAAGCGGTATTTGGTTCAGCGGGATCTACGAACATTTCTCGTACCCATTGTGAGCCAACGTTACCAGGATTACCTGTTGCTCTCAAATATACAGGTATATCTTTATCAACCGATCTTAAAGATGATCTTAGAAAATTATATATGTCTGGCGAAGGATATTGTGGAAGTTCGTCTATTCCTATCCATGTGTAAGACTGACCTTGGTATCTTAACGCATCCGTCATGTTTTCTGCGTAACCAAACTCGATCTTTGCCCCCGATGGGAATCGCCACTCTTTTTCTTGTTCTCTCCATTTTGCACCAGGATATGCCTTCGAGTATAATAGTTGAGACTTTTGAATTAAGTCTCTTAACTCTGGCATAGTCCTCCTCACTAGGAGTGCTCTATGACTTGCTTTTGTACAATAGCGAAGTGGATCTACTAGCATCGCATATGATTTACCACCACCTCTGGCTCCACCATAAAAAACTTCTCTTTCGGAAGCTGCAAGAAATTGTGTCTGTGGGCCACCGTTGGGCTTAAAGATTACATCTTGCTGGTTGATATGCTCTTGTACTGTCTTAGGTGCACTCTCGATTATGTCTTCAGTAAGTAGTTGCGTCTCTTTACCAGTTAGTGCTTTGTTAATAGTTAACAGTTTACTTTTGGTATTTTCTGCGTGACGTTTAGCAGAACGTAAAGATTGTTCTGCCTTTGCAACTTTCTTACGAGTGCGAGCTAGAATCTGTGTTACTGACTTCTTGGCTTTCTGTCGAATTACTTTCTTGGGTTTCGGTGGTGTTACTTCGTTCAAATCTTTTTTTAAGTCCGACATGTGATATGTATCTTCCTGTTTTTCTGTGTAGCCATTGTGCAGTCTCTCTTAGTGAACAAGTCTTTGAATATTCTTTTGCTTGTCTAAGAGCATCTAATTCTTCTGTTACGGGCTCTAAGTAGTGTGGGTCTTCAGCTTGTTTAAAGCCAAATGGTACTACTCTAGCTCTCTTCTTTATCTTTATTGGTTCCATCTTTTGGTGGTAATATAAAAATTCCGTGTAATGATTTCATATTTATGTCTAGCTGATCTTTTTTTGTTATACCAACTCTATCTAATAATGAGTTCGCAGCTGCTAGACGAATACTTGCCTGCGGTGTTGTGCCGTCTTCGTCTAGTAAGGCTGTTAACCTAGTAGCCGCTTTGGCAGAGTGCGTAGATAAATGGGTTTCCGCTAACTCTGTTATCTCTTTCTTGAGATTTCTAATGACTTTAGGATAACTGTGTTCAGAATAACCAGCAATTCTAGCTGCTTCTCTGGGGTTTCCTTGTGCTTCTGTAAACAAAACATCTAGAAACTTCTCCTGCATATCTGTTAAGTTTCTTTTTTGAGTCTTTGCTATAGAAGAATCCATTGTTTGCATTTATAATCTCCATTAATTCTTTAAAAGGTAGTTCTTTAACCGATGAATACATCTTCGTCTACCTGTATTACCTTTTCTTCTAGATCATCGTCATACCTGTCAGCTGCTTCCTTATCATTTATCTCACCTGTAGTAGGGAAATCTCCTGGTAGTGTTTGCTGTCCTGGTAAAGGTTTCTTTCCTGCCATTAATTCTTTAGGAGGAGTAACTTGTTCTAGTGGTAACATCGGCATTACAGGTTCTGCATCTAGATTTAAATCATTTCTTTGTTTATTTGATTTAATATCTAGGCTTGGTACTTCTTTATTCATACCATCCTGCATCTTTTCTAGGAAATTCTCAGCATCCATTGGTTCATCCCTAGTAATATCGCTTACTGGTGCAAATGAAGGCATTGATGTCTCATTTGTAGTAGGCATATTAAAACCTTGTTTAGCGTTTTCGTAAAAATTAGTAGATTCTATACGCTTTGGCATAGAACTTTCTTTGACTGGGAATACACCCTGTCCTGTTTTTAAATAACTTGGTATGTTTGCTTCGAATTTCATAGTTTAATTATTATTCGTGATGACCCTTTTGTGCCTACTGGCGATTTGCGTGTATATATGTCCTTTGAATAATGTATAAGGTTTATTATAAGGGTGAATACCCAATTTGTCAAGGGATTTTTCAGGTTAAATTTCATATGCGACATTATGGCAATAGACAAATGTGGATGTGAGGTGTATAATGTTATTAGGCACTGCCAGGGGGGTCTAACATATATATCATAGTAGAATTTACAGCTACCCCCCTAGGGTATTCCCTAGTATATTTACTAGAATATTCCCTAGCCCCCAGTGGTTAACAAGGGTTTCTCTGATTTTATGGCTTCCGTATATATAGTATATAGGTACCCCCCCGTGGCACACGCATGGGGTGTAACTAAGGATTTTTTTTGTAGACTTATGAAGCCACTTGTGGCTACCTTATTAGCCTAGATAGGCTCGAGGGAAACTCAGGGCGAAGCCCTAGAGTTTTCCGAGTAAATTTTTTAAGGGATATTTTGTTAACACCTGGAAACATCCCAGGTAGTACGAAATTTTGTACCCCTGGGTGTTCCCTTGTTAACTTAGAGAGAGATTAAAAGGTAAATAAGATAACTCCAAGAAGTTATGCAAATTATACCAAGTAATATTGTGGCAATATTTATAAACTTAATCATTTATTTTCTGTCCTTCCTGCCGTTGGCATTTGGTGGGATTGCTCCAGAACCAACCCTTGAAGGCTCTGTATATTTTACAAAGCCTACAAAAGCATTTCGGGTGATAACTATATTTGGCTAACATATTTCCAAAAATCACCAGTTTCAGTGTCGAAGGTTGTTTTATTAACCATTGGGTTAAACTCAACTTTGGCCTTAGTTTTAGTTTTCATATACTCTTCAAAGTTTTCACCGTTTAAAGCGTCAACAATGTAAAAGTATAAATCGGCCAAAGCCTTTTGGGTTATTGGGTTTTTATTCTTTTCGAATAAATCTATAACCTTCTCAGCTGTTAGGGTCATTTGCTCAACTTCATTTTTAAGCCTTTGATCCATGTTACCGCCTTTTCCCTGCTCTTCCTTAGATACAACCGTTAAATTATGAGTTGTTCCAAATATGCCTTTCTCTAAGTCATTCATTTTTTGAACTGCTTTAAATGTCTCAGATTCTACAGCATTCTTAACGTTTTCGCTAACAATCTTTTTTGGTAAAAAGTATTGTTTAACAAACTCGACTAACCCTCGTTCACCTCTAAAAGTGCAATAATAATCTTTGCCCTTTTCTTCCTTCAAAAAGAAGTTTTGAAAAAGTGAAGATCTGAAAACGTTCTCGGCCTTCTGTTCTTCTGTCGGGTCGATAATCACTGAAGTTTTTAAAATGCTCCAATCAAGTTTAAATTGAACAGGATCAGTTTCCATATTTAAAAAAGTACCTTTCGAATATGTTGCATGATTACAAATCATAAACATTACAACTGGTGACGCTTGTTTAAGTACTGCGTATTCATAAGGGTGATTTTTTTGAAAGTCGTTCAAGTTTTGCCCAAGTGCGGGAATTATGCATTGAGTAACAAACAAATCGAAGTCCTTAGCTATTAACGTTTTTCTTGATCCGTCAGTATTAAAAAACATATTCATCGGATCAACGTTATTAACTTTTTCGCCAAAGTACGGGGCTATATCCATATTTCCATTTTTAAAAATATCAAATGTGTTTTTACAAATAAACAGCATTTGGCCGTTAACTTTCTTCTCATTGCTTGCAACATCTTGAACCATATTCCAAGTCTTAGTTGATAAATCAGTTTCTTTTTTATCAACTTTTTTTGTGTCTTTTATTTTCATAAAATGACCTTTCTATATTTGATTGATTTAATTGTTTTGAACAATTTCGGTTACCATTTTCCAAGAGCCTCTGCCAGATTTAAACTCTAAAATTTCTGTCACTATTAGAGAATATACTGCGGGATCTAACCTAGAATTTTTATGTTATGCGAAATTAAAAAATTCAAAACTGTTTTAAAGTTATTAAAAAAGTAGGGCTATGGCAAGGCGGAATTGTGTTTTAATTGAGATTAATTATTTTTATTTACTATATGCAATAATGGAATACCTTAAAATCGTCTAGAAGTGTTGATTTTATTGAATTTATTAAAATAGAGCTCATTTTTTATAAATCAAAAAGGATCTTCACTATATGCAAAAACTGCATAGCTTACTATATGCAAAAATGGAATACCAGAACAAACCATGAACATATTTACACGTTAAAATGTTCTCTAAATGTTCTACAACTTTCACGGGAAAAAAATTAGGGTCTTATGATTAAGACATAGCGGAAAGGCTTTCACGCTTTTAAAATAGGAAAATTATAATTAAGACATAGCGAATAATTTCTTACTCGCCATGCCATTCGATGTTAAATAACTAAGAGGGAATATTTTAGTTATGTCATATGTGTACCTCACTTGTTTAATATTAACAACTTTTAAGGAGCATTAGAGGTCTTTGAGAATGGACATAATTGTTTTCTTTTTAAAACAATGTGCATCATCATCAAACGACCATTCATCTGAAGATAGTAAGTGTTTAACTGTCTTAACACCATTATCATCATTTGAATTATTTGAATTACTTACAGGCTTATATTCTTTAGGTAAACCTATAAAGAAATCAACTGTATTAATTTGTGGTTTGGTTGCCATACTTAATTTCCTTTCTGATTAACTATTCTTATTTATAACATTTATGTATGGGTGTGTCAAATTAGATAACCATTATGCCAAGCTAATAAATAACTTAGAACAAACATGATTGCAAAATATATTAATAATAAATAAAAGTCTTTCATAATTTTTTTGTAGTAAAGGCTCATGCGTTGGGAACATATACACTTTGCCAAGCATATACATTTTACGGAACCAACGCACAGATCTATAGGATTCATTGAGATATATCTCGTGATCCCGATGTAGGTTTCTCGTTGCAACCCTACCCCCAATACAGCTAGTCCAAATGAATTAAGTTCGCTTCGCTGTATCTTGTACAATTAAATTTATATACTAATTATTTATTAAAGTCAAATCGTTTGACAATAATATTTTTATATGATATTCGTAAGGTAATTTAAATCAGAAAGGATATATGTTATGTACTTGATATACACAATGGTTATGGGCATACCTTTCTTTTTATTAGTTGTTATGCCTATATTCAAGATGCTAATCGGCATTATAACTTAGAGACTAAAAGCCTGTGTCATTCATTTGACATGGGCTTTTTTATTTGGTACAACTAAAATATAATTAATTAATTAAGGAAAAACAATCATGAAGAAAAAAGATATCGTTGCTAAGGCACTTCAAACAGTTAATAAACTTGTTGAAGCTGACGGCATACCTCTCAATATCTGTGATGATTTTCGTGTACTAATTACAATGGTACAGAGAATTAATCAAATAGAGTTCATCACTGTTAACAGAGAGTTTAACATAGATAAAGTTCCAGAAAGTGCTACTGTGAATGCTGTATCTACATCAGAAAATATATACAGAGATTCTAGTTCGTAAGTCAAATCTATTTGACACTAGCTAGATAATCTAGTATAACTAAAGGGCAATCAACCGAGAGGGGGATTGTCCTTTTTTTGTTTAAGTACCTCCCCAGATAGGTAAGGGTTTAAATAATCTTAAAATAATTAGGGGGGGTTAGTTGTCGTGACATAAACTAAGACTTGTAGTGCTACTTAATACTCTCTTAGGTTACCGATAGTAGCTAACGGCTGAACAGGACTAACCCCGAAAATTAATTAGTGTGCATAGTGTAGAGTTCTAGATTAAAAGTCATGCTCCATGCACACTTAAACAAATCAATCAACATAGGAGTAACATGATACCTTTAAAAATACAGATGGGTACATTCTCAGATTATCTTCATTCTATTTTGACATCAACCAAAGCGAGTAAGTTTCGTGCAGGTTTTATCAAGAAAGATGGTAGCTATCGAGAAGGTACATTCGATCTAAAGAATAGGAAGACATGGAAACAAACTGATGGCACTATGTATAAACGTAAAGGTAAGAAAAGAACTACTGACTCTTACGAGTACATACTTGCACATGATCTAACTAAGAAACAACCTAGAAATATATCTGTCGCTACACTTCAGTGGTTTAGCGTTGGTAAAAAAGTATATGAACTAGGGCGTGTAGAACTAGATAATGATATTACTATTATAAACTTTGAGCCTGTTAAGTTTAATCAACTTGACTCTCTTAGAGAACATTATAGAATATTAAATTCAGAAAAACAATCAAACATAGGAGACCAACATGACCAAACTAATCACTAGATTAGAAGAAGAAGACAGCAGAGTATTTAATCTTTGCAGAACACCTGTCAGTTTACAGCAAATAGATTCTATTAAGGAAGGCTTTAAATTAAATAAGCCTGCTTATGCTGTACTAGACACACAAAACAATCGTGCAATACATTTGCATGGTGCGAACTATCAACTGATACCTTATGATTATATATTATATCAACTATCAGATGCACTAGATGATTATGGTATAGATATATCTAACACAGATATTAAATTTACTTTGCATAATGATCTAAACTATATGAAACTTAGAATATTATTTGGTGATGACAGTATGTTTAAGCCACACAATATGTCTAGAGATGCAAATGATAAACTTAGGTTTGGTATTGAAGTTATATCAAGCTATGATGCATCATTAGTATTTACATTAAGAGCAATGTTTGTAAGACTAATATGTGCTAATGGTATGACATCAATAGAAGATGTTAATTCATCTATCAAACGACACACAAAACAGTTTGATGTTGATGGATCATTTGAAAAACTAAGACACTTAAATAAAACATTTACTAATATGTCTGATACATTTGAGGTGTATAGCCATACTGCTCTTACATCGGGTGAAGTAGATGCGTTGTTTAAAAAGTTTTCAAACAAAAACGAGAGTAAATACAATTTACTTTTAAATGTTCTTGAGACTCCAAAAGATAAGTCTAGTTTGTATGATGTATACAATGCCTTAACTAATTACTCTTCACATAATAAAAGAGCAATCAAGTTTGGACAAAGAGGTAATGAGCAGTACAGAATAGATAACTGTACTAAAGATGTTGTAAAGACTAATGAAGAAAGAGGAGATGAAGTTAGTAAGTTTGTTCGTAGTAATGACTTTGTATTCTACTATCACAGAGGTCTATCTGATTACTCTAAACAATTAGCCCAGTAGTGTTCGGGTTATTTATACTTAATGTGGTTGCCCTTCTTGTAGGGGCAATCATAGTATACAAATTAATCAATATAGCAGAAAGAATTAATAATGAAGAGGAAGATTTATAAATTATCTAGAGTATATACTAACCCTCCCCAGATTGATAGGGGAGTATATCATACTTTTAATCAAAATTCAATGCGTCAAGTTGACCAAAGACAAAAATTATGCTATGAGTGTGACTCAAAAGCAGATGTAACAATTAACAATAAATATTACTGTGGTAGACACGGTCTTAAAAAGGTAATCTAAAATGGAAAAAGTAGTATCACAAAAAGTAACAAGGACACCCGAAGAAAAGATATGGATAGGTATAATACAACAAGCCTTTGAAGATTCATTTGAATTAGGTATGGGTCATAACTTATCTCTAGCAGAGATACAGCAAGCAAGAAATTGGTTTCATACTAAAGCATGTGCTGATGCGTGTGATCATGTCAATACAACTCGTGATCATATAATTAAATTGCATAAGACTTTATCAGATAGATACAAGGCTGGACACATAGACAAAAATGATTTAAGATTAGCAATAAGAAGATTGGAGTTAAAAATATGATAGAGTTATTTTTAGGATCGCCAATAGAACTACAAGTTTTATTGTCGTGTTTTTTATTATTAATTATATGGAGTTTATTTAAATGAAACTAAAAGATATAGAAAAAAAGATAGGTACGTTATCTAATCCTGCTAAGATGCCCTCGTATGCGTGGGGTATACCTACTGAGTATTGTAAGACAGGTAGCAAGCTAGCAAAGATAGATGGTACTATTTGTAATAAATGTTATGCAGATAAAGGTTGCTATGTATTCCCAATGGTTAGAGCAATGTATGAAAAGAGATATCAAGCTATTTTCTTACCAGAGTGGGTAGATTATATGGCAGAGATGCTTACCTTAAAGTATAAAAACCTAACAAAATCAAGGAGATACCACAGATGGTTTGACTCTGGAGATGTACAATCTTATGAGCATTTGATGAAGATCTTTGAGGTGTGTGAACTTACACCACACATAAAGTATTGGTTAGCTACTAGAGAGTATCAGATAATAGATAAGATTAAAGAAGAAGACGTACCAAAGAATTTATGTTTGCGTGTGTCAGCTACCAAAGTCGATGGTGCTTTACCTAAGTTTTGGAAATGGACATCTGGCGTACACAAAGATAAAAGACACAAAGGTAAAGAGTGTCGTGCATATACGACTAACAATAACTGTGGCGATTGCCGTGCTTGTTGGAGTCGTTCAGTTAAACAAGTAAGCTATGAGGAACATTAATATGAGTGAACAAGATAACGCAACAGACTTCATACAATCTAGCAACAAAGCTAGAGAATATGAAAATAAAAAAAAGAATAAAAGTACTAAACATAAATGTACAGGTTGGGCAATAGTTGCAACAATGGAAAGACCAGATGGTACTTGGTATGATGAAACTATTACAGAAATGGATGATGACACAGCATCAGCCGTTGATACTTTTTTAACT
>Ga0209631_10006236_pt1 | contig 12327 bp, 10 predicted proteins | sample COG_08_FD_184752 | JGI IMG/M metagenome (GOLD analysis project Ga0209631, IMG submission 184752) | Pelagic Microbial community sample from North Sea - COGITO 998_met_08 (SPAdes) (version 2) | ecosystem: Environmental > Aquatic > Marine > Neritic zone/Coastal water | place: Helgoland, sampling... | reverse complement strand
CCAAATTACCGCCTTAATAGACGTTTTATCAACAACTAACAGGCGATTCTTCTTGACATTTCCTGCATGCCGAACAACACCAAGGTGTAGGGATAATTTTAGCCCTCCATCCATCTCTGAGTCAGATTTTTTTCTTCAAATCTTCTAAGAGCGCTAGATGTTTTTTTTCCTCAACCATCAAATGCGAGAAAATGACCTTCACATCCAGTTTCTTTTCATTTTCCAATAGACTGGACAAAACTTCAATGGAGCGCCTTTCTGACTCGATTCCAAATTCGAGAGCTTCCATATCACTTTTAAAATTTTGCACCGCTTTTGTTTCGGACGCTGGAAAAATTTTCCCCTTGAGTTCATTACTGACAAACAAGTCAAGATGCGTGCGGGATTTTCCTTTACCAGAAATGGCAGGTTGTAAAAACCTAACTTTAGTTTGCAAAGTCTGGATATGATCTCTTTCTTCTTTAGCGAGACGCGTGAACATATCTTTTACTCTCGGGTCAGAAACATTTTTTGCGGCCTTCTCATAAAAACCTAAGCCCTCCTTTTCAATAAACAGACTGATCTCAATGGCATCGACACATTGAAACGATACGGTCGTTTTACCCGGAATTGATTCGCTTTTGCTCTCCTTACTCATACCATCTCCAAAAATAAATGAGGACAACAATCTATCATATCTTTTAACAATGCTTGCTATGAGAATACAAACCACAGACGCATACTCGAGTTTCTTAATAAAAATAATATGTTATAGTAATTCCAGACATTCGGATCACCCATGATCCCAAAGAGCGAGTCTATTTTTTTATGAGGAGGAAACAGCCATTTCCAGAAGCTTGATAACCATAGTCCACTCAAAAACGTTCCGATCTGTTTCCTAATTAGGACAACCTGCCGTGAAGTCTATTGAAATTTTTACAGATGGTGGATGCAAGGGAAATCCCGGTCCTGGAGGTTATGGTTGCATCATTCGGGGCGGCGGCAATGTTCTAGAACTTAAAGGATCTGATCCGCAAACCACCAACAACATCATGGAAATGACTGCGGCAATCGTAGCTTTAAAAGAACTCAGCCAACCCTACCAAGTGACCCTGACCACCGACTCGCAGTACCTCGTAAAAGGGATAACAGAATGGATTCATGGCTGGATCAAAAAAGGCTGGATGACCGCTTCCCGTCAACCTGTTAAGAATAAGGAGCTTTGGCAAGAGCTGCACAGGCTGAGCAAAAAACATAAAATCACCTGGGTGTGGGTGAAAGGCCATGCCGGTCACACCGAAAATGAACGCTGCGACCAATTGGCTAACGAAGCCATGGCTAATATTTAATGCAAGCTTTCCGATAACAAATTAGAACCCAATACAAACACAGGAGACACCGGTGTTTTTAAGCCAGAGACAATTTAACTCTCTTTCCAAAATTCGACTCCCTATTCCACAATTAATTGTTTTAGGATTTTTCTTTCTCATCGCCTCCTGCTCGACCCAAGGCCCAAGTCGAACCGCAGACATCTATCCGGACAAACCCAAAAGGTATGGAGAACAGCGTGACCACAAATTTGACTACCGTAAAGATCGGTTGCGCGCTAAAGAAAAAGAGGTTGAGCCTCCGTTAAAATCGATTGCCGATTTAAAAGGTTTTGCCGATGACATGGACCCCGTATCGCTGGGACGAGTCATCGACAATCAACTAGCCGTCATGTTCAAACAAGACCCGGCCTCCCCCGTGCGCCTGGGCGATTTCACTCTCACCCGTGGCCGCCTCGTGGAAACTCTGGAAGCGTTCCAAAAACTTTTACAAAAAAACCTTTCACAAGAAGAGTTCAACAAAAAAGTTTCCGAAAAATTCCTGCTCTACCGCGTGGGTAAAGGCAAAAACAAAAAAGTTTTGTTTACCGGTTACTACCGGCCTGTCATCACCGCAAGCCCAACCCCTTCACCACGCTATCGGTTCCCTATCTACCAGATGCCTGACGAAGATTCTAAAAGCGTTAAAAGACAGGGGGGCATCCGATTAGTCGGGAGCAATTCCGGGATAAAACAAATTCGACAAAGCACCGAAAACTGGAGAAATCTGACCCGCGAAGAAATTGACAGCAAGGGTGCCTTAAGCCATCAAGGTCTGGAAGTTGCGTGGCTGGAAAACGAACTCGAACGTTATTTTTTGCATATTCAGGGGTCTGGTGTATTGGAGTTTCCTGATGGAACCCGACAAGGAGTTCGCTATCAAGGTTCCAATAACTACTCTTATAATAGCATTGGCAAAAAGATGATCCGAGATGGTGTGATAACCACAAGTCAAGGTTCAATGCAGGAAATTAAAAAATACTTCGCCAACAACCCGCAAGATACCTCTAAATACCTTAGCCAGAATAAACGTTACATTTTCTTCTCGCTCAGCGACAAAGGAGCCATAGGCTCGGGAGGCGGGGAACTCGTCGGCGGACGATCAATTGCTACTGACAAATCGATCTACCCGGCAGGCGGACTCGTCTTCGTTAAAGTGCGGCAACCGGTACTCGATGCCAACAACAAGATAAAATACTGGAAGCCCATTTCCCGATTCGTTATCGATCAGGACACAGGTAGCGCAATACGCGGCAAAGCACGCGCCGATCTATATTTTGGAACGGGTAAGAAAGCAGGAGCTAAGGCCGGCCACTACCATGAGAAGGGGGAAGTCTACTACCTCATCAAGAAAAGCTGATCAAACCTCGTTGAACAATGATACCAACCGCTTGTCGATAAAATCCATTCTTTCATCTGAAACCCACAGATGTTCCTTTGTAGGGTCTCCCCTCACCTCTGAATAATCGAGATTTGCGGGGTTGCGCTTGATCATGCAGGCGAAGGTAATGGTCTCTGGTTTTTCTTCCACTTCCAGATAATCAACAGCGCGAATAAAAGAATGCCCTGTAGTCGCAATATCATCGACGATCAACCAATGCGTATCTGAAGAATAGGCCGGGGCAGGGTTCTGCGCATAGTCCAAACGTTTTTTGGGCATAATATGAAATGGCAAATTCATCAGTTGGGAAAGCTGGTGACCAATGCGAATACCCTCTGTTTCACATCCCACCACCACATCAAATTTTCCGTGTTTCTTCTGCCAGTCGAGGAGTTTTTTGAGTAGCACTTCGCAATAAGCTTCGTTCATTGCATCGGACAATTCACCATACTCATAGGTATAAGCCGACTTGACCCCTGAACTGAGTGTAAAACTTCCTTTATGAATTATTCTTGAAAACACTTTCAATAACTCCCTTTAAAACAATATTTACGTCACTTTTCCGGCCAGCCGTATTTTCCAACCAAGGGAACAAATTTGCAATCGCCTATTTCCCGCTTGCTCACGCGATCGCCTTTTTTAGTAAGAACGATCAGTTTTTGTTTGTCTGCACCACCCGCCGGGGCTACCAACGTACCTCCCTCCCCCAACTGTTTGATCAGGGCTTCGGGAATTTCTTTGGCTGCCGCAGTTACCATAATGGCATCAAACGGAGCCTGATCTGGCCAGCCATAGGTTCCATCAAACATTTTAAAAACGATATTGGCGTAGCCCAATCCTTCAAGAATTTGTTGGGCTTTCCGCGAGAGAGCATTGATACGCTCGATTGTAAAAACCTGCGCGGCCAACTCGGCCACCACCGCTGTCTGATAACCCGACCCGGTGCCGATTTCCAACACCCGTTCATGGCCTTTCAACTTCAAAGCCTCTGTCATGGCCGCGACGATATAGGGTTGAGAAATAGTCTGATTCTCACCAATGGGCAAAGGCGTATCGCCATAGGCTCGATGTTTTAAAGAATCGAGCGTGAATAGATGCCGAGGCACGCGACTCATTACTTCCAACACACGCAAATCTTTTATGCCGCGATCACCCAACTGTTCTTCGACCATTTTGCGACGCTGTCCCGCATGTAAATGGATAGAGTTCATTCGATTCATAATAAATAGGATTATAGCTGCGACCCGCGTGATGCTGGACGATCAATTCTCGTGAAGCTAAAAGCTACTCGCCAAAGAAAGCGATTACTTACTGGCCCCAAGCCGAGTCGTCAGTTTGCAGGTCAGTTTACAGGATGGATGCCGTCTATGTCTTCGATCTCTCGACCGAAATTTTGCAACAAACCCACATCCGGAGAAGGCAAATCGTCCAACATTTTAGGGTTTTGATAAAATACCCATTCCCAGCGATCAGCCTGCTCATCGTATTTGAGGAGATATATGTTGTCATCATCAGCTTTGATTTTGAAATAGCGCGAACCTTCGCCATACCAGCGGTCAATGATCTCCTCTACCTTGTAACGGCTGTTACTGAGGACAAAGGCCACGGGTCTTTCATTCAGCTTGGAAGATGTGTAACACTCTACCTTAAACATGAGGGTATATTATGATTTTCGATCTGAATTGTAAACCCTTTTCTCCGGCTCACACGGGCCGTAAAACGGTAGCAAATGCATCTCCCGCTACACGGGTCAGTTCCCCATTCAGAAAAATTTATTGCTATAATCCAGCTCAATCGAACCTAGCAAAACCCTTTTAAATCATGCCCAAACCACAACTAAAAAAGATTGAAGAGCATCTACAATTCCTAGTCGGAGAGAGGAATCCTTTCACGGAACCAGATCATCTGGAAAAAATCCGCCTTTATATCACAAAACAATTCGAGAGCTTTAACCTTTCTGTCAATCAGGAAGCAGTTGATTTTGAAAATAGCCGATCCTTTAATATCACCGGAAAACCGACTGGCACCCAATCAACACCTTTTGTTCTGGCTGCACATATCGCACGCTGTCTTGCTGACCACACTTTTCATACTCCCATCATTTTTTCCGCTTTCACATTAGAGGAATATGTTTTTATAGGGTCCCGTCATTTTATTGAAAAGGCTGTTACAAGAAACGAAACATTCAGCAGCATGATTTCACTGGAGATGTTGGGATATAAAACTAACGCACCACAATCGCAGACCTACCTCCTTTATGTTGATACTGAAAAATATCCAGACAGCGGAGATTTTATCGCATTGGTCGGCAACCAAGTCTCAGGGCAGTTAACGCAAAGTCTCGCGGAAGGAATGAAACAGCATGTCCCTTCCCTAAAAGTAGAGACCCTTGTAGTTCCGGGAACAGGAGAAAACTTCAGTGAGGTGCGGTTGAGCGACCATGCCCCGTTTTGGGACGCAGGCATTCCAGCAGTGATGGTCACCGACACAGCATTTTTTCGCAATCCACACTATCACAAACCCTCTGACACCCTTGAAACATTAGATATGGAATTCATCCGGGAAAACGCAGAGGCAGTAGCTGAAACCTTAAAAACTTTGCTCGACAAAAAATAAGTGGCATGAAAAAAAACAAAAAAGATCAAGCAGACATAGATGAAGAAAACGAAATCTCCCCTGAAAAGACAAAAAACCGTTCGTCGGCATTTTCTCGAGGAGTGATTTATTTTTTCTTTTTCATCTTTTTATTGATCGTCGGCGCCGGAGTGGTTCTGGAATATTTTTTCCCCGCCGAAGAGTTACGGATACTGGTAGAAAAACAAGGCACCAAACAACTCAACCTCCCCCTCTCCATCAAAAAAATAAAGTTCAGCCTGTTGAGCGGTGTCCGCATTGATGGAGTGAGATTAGGCCCTGCGGCACAGCCTATTGCAAGTGTACAAGCTCTAGCTCTCGACTACGATCTTTCCCAATTGTTGCAAGGACAAATCGTCATCAACCAGATTCTTGTTGACCAACCTGAACTGAACGCCATTTCAAAAAGTGGAGTGTGGAATTTTCAACCGCTATTAAATTTAGCTGGCCCTGCAAAAGCCCCATCAACATCTCCTGACTCGGGTGGCGGACTAACCCTACCCCTTGCCGGGGTCGAACTACAAGAATTGAATATCCGCAATGCTTCCGCACAACTCGACATGGATGGCAACTTTATCGCCTCTCTTAAAGGACTCAGCCTCGAAGCCAAAGGCAAAGCAAACTTGGACGCAATCGATCTGAACTTGCGGGTTCTCATGGAAGCAGGCCCGACTCCCAACATCATTTTCACACAGCAAAAAGAAAAGCTGCACTTTCAATCCCACGCCAGCAGCGATTTAAATTTCTCTGCGCAGGACTCAAAAAATATAAACATTTCCGGGGACTTTGGTTTACAACAAAATCAAATTCAACTTGGCGACGTACTACCTTCCCCCAACCTGAAAGGAAATCTATCCGCCAAAGTTCAATTGCAGCCTGAGCTAATAAACCTATCTGCGTTTTCTCTTACTTTGGACGATAAAAATGAAATCCGGCTTTCTACAAAAGTAAAAAACTTTTCAACTCATCCCGAAATAGAACTTAACATCAAAAAAGTTTCTTTCCAAATCGCCGATATTCTGAGATGGGGAGCTAAATGGATTCCGCCTCTTTCCGGACATGGGACACTGACAGGAGAAAACCTGAACATCATGGCACGGCTTCCCGATTGGAAACCAGATGCTGTGAATTTGAAAGGCGGTCTGCTCACGACAGAAAACCTGACTCTCAATTCGAAAGACTTACAAATTTACATTAAAAAAATGAATTCCTCATTGCAAATCAATGAGGTCGTCTTGAAAAAGGGTAAACCCGAAAAAGTCTCAGCAGATTTAAAAATGGAATTGACAAAAGCTCAGGCGCGGGAAGCAAAAATCCAAAACTGGAAACAGACTCTAAAACTAACGGCAAGCGGTTCCGATCTCTCTCAGGTAAAAATGAATTTTAACACCGACATGGAATCCGTAAATTATGACCACCCTTATTCAAACCAAATCTATCTGCCTTTTCAGACAGAAGGCTCTTTGAAAGGGAACTGGAAAAGAGGAGACATTGAGCTACAAAAAATGTCATATCGCTCCGGCAATATGGTCCAAGGGAAAATTTCAGGAACAGTGAAACAAAAAAAATCCTTTCAACTGCAAAAAAACCTGACTCTGGATATCGCTCAGGCATTAAACATTCTTCCCAAAGAAATTTTAAAAAAAATTCCTGGAATGAAAGCATCCGGTCAGACACAAATCGCCCTATCTTTTTCAGGAAAACTCGACACGAACTTCCAACCTGAAAATATAACCGGTGACACGCAAGTCAACTTGAAAGAGTTTTCAGCTCAATTGGATGAACCCGACATACAAGTTGACGATTTGAACGCCACCGTAGGATTCCCACTAGTCTACAAGGCGGAACAAGGAGTGAAAATCTCTACTCTGGATATCGAGGCTAATTTAAAAAAACTCTCTGCATTGGGCAATTGGAACCTCGACGATTTTTCGGCCTCATCGCAACTGACTTTGGATACTTTCTATAACCTAAAATCCGACTTCAGAACTTTGCCCGTAAAGCTCGACTCGCAAATTAAATTCGGCAACTTGCATTCCGCACAACTCGCACTTTCTTTTGCTGATTTTAATTTAGACACCCATCTGAAGGGAGATTTGCGGTCGGATGATTTTCGCAACGGCCAATTTGACGGAGAAGTTTCATTTAAAAACATAAAGGCCATGGAAAAACTGCAGGCAGGAAAAGTCGAATCACGGTTTTCACTGCAGATGCATAACAAATCCTTATCGCGAATTCGCCTGTCGCAAAAAACGAAAATAACCGACATAAACCAGCTTGAGATCAGCCTAGACGAAGTCACCCTCGAGTCAATCACTCGAAAAAACCTGCAAGACGGAAACTTCGATCTAGACAAATTCCATTTCAAAGTGGCCGACCTGATTGAAATGCAGATAAAAGGCAGTGCGAAAAACTGGGGAGAATCGTTTGCGCTGGAAAACAGTATCGACGACCTTAAGCTTGCATCTATTTGGAAAAAAATACCTGCTGATTTGAAAAAAGGATTAGGGCTGACAGAGTTGGATGGCACGATGGGACTATCCATAAAAGCCCAAGGCAAACTCCCCACTTCTGAAGAAAATTTAAAACCTGCGGAGCGTTGGAAAAAAATATTTGCTACGTTCGACCCAGAAAATCTACCCCCTCTGAATATTTCAACTCGTTTCCAATTAAAAAATGGCAAAACAAACCACCCAGAAAAAAATATCCGGGCAAATGAGCTAAACATTGACACTAGCATCAAAATCAAAAATGGTTCGGTAGAACTTTCTGGAAACACAGCCGCAAAAATCCAGGGAATGGAATTTTTTAAAAAGCTAACCCTCAATCCCGAATTTAAATTTAACTACCGCCTGGAAAACGCAAATACTCTTGTCTTGGCGAAACACCAGTTGGATCTAAAAAATAGAGGAGTTCGCCATAGTCTGGAAGGAAAATTTGATGGACTCAAATATTTTCTAAAAGGCCCTCTTGATCCCGCAAAGATTTTAAAAAAGCTTAATTTCGTTCTGAAAAACGAAAACAATCTTAATATCACAGAAGCAACGAAAGGGGAGCTGTTTGGGGATATTAAAGCAACAGGGGCACTTTCGTCGCAATTTAAAATCCATCAGTCTGCTGGAAAAAGTCTAGATCTGAAAGGCCGGGTCGGATTCAATCAATTCAATGCTCAAATTCCCACCGGAGTTGCACTGAAAAATTTAACGGGGAATTTTCCGTTCAGCAAATCCCTTTTCCTAGACCCCAAAATGCTTTCCATTAAATCCACTTCTCCTGCACAAAAAAGCTTCTTCAAACAGTTACGAGGGTTTTCTCGTTACAAAAATAATATTCAAGCAGACTCTCTGGAAGTTGCGGGACAAAAAATTTTAAATATCGGCATGGATATGGTGTTCAAGGAAAATCGACTCGCGGCAGAAAAATTTATTTTCGATGTTTTGGGTGGAACCGTCGGGGGGCATTTTTCTTTTACGCAAACTGAAAAAGGTTCCTCTCTGAAATTTTCAACCGAGTTCGCCAAAATAGATTCGTCACATCTATTGCCGAACAGTAAGGAAAAAAATATCGATTCCCAAATAGATGGCAATATGAAAATAGTGATAGAAACCGTTTCTCTAGACAAGTTGCTGTTGAAAATAGCGATCACAAGAATCGGAACAAAGACTTTGGACCGTCTATTACTTTTCATTGATCCTGAAGAAAGCAAACCCGCCATTGTAGATACACGGGCAAAGCTCAAACTCGCAGCACCTCACCGCGTGTTGCTCTCTCTCGATAATGGCAACTTGGATATGGAGGTCTGGCTGAAAAGCGACCTGCTTGGAATTATCAAAGCACCGGAACTTAAAAGAATTCCGGTTGCAGGGCTAAAGCAATTTACTGGGATTAACCAGAAACTAGAATCCCTCCAACAAGTACTACAAATACTAAAGGTTATAGGGGCTAAAGGAATTGCTTTTGAAAACGAGACATTGGTTATGAAATATTAGCAATCAACGACGATCTCTAACTCTCTGCCCACCGCCAAGATTACTTTTTCTTGCCCACCCCGGTTATCACGCCGTTCCTGACGTTGGCCTTGCGCATTTTCGCGACGCTCTTGCCTTTGCTGGGGTCTTTCTTCGAAAGCTTCTCTTCGAGTTTCTTCGGTATCTTCTACGGCAATCTGAGCCCAGCCCGTACCCGTAATGAATCCAGAAAAAATTATTACCTCTGATAAAATTAACGTTTTCGTAATTCCTCTTTTAAAAAGCAGACACTATTTTTTATTAGACGATTTGCTCATCTCATTGATTACCATTTCGGTTTCTTTTTCCACTTCTTCGCGTTTCCGCCATTCCCACACTTTCAAATGCGAACCCATATAATAAGAATGATCGAGCAACGATTCTCCATCCATAACGCCCCAGCGACCGTCCTCAACTTCTGTCAAGGCTTCGTAGATTGGGTTTTCTACAGATGTGTAGAGCAACTCAAGGTCGGGGGGGGTTACTTTTTGTCCCAATAAAATTTTCACGGATGTATCATCAATTTCATAATCATCCTGAATCAACTTCAGAGCTTCTGCTTTTGATTTTCCTTCCTTTATTTTTTCCTGCCATTTTTCTTCAATGGCTTTATTGCGCTTAGCAAAAGGGTAATGCGTATAACTCAGGCTTTTGCCTATATGAAAATCCATATCAGGAAAATAAAGATAGGCCCAGTCTTCGAAATCCACTTCCACTCCTTCAGAGGCTCCGAGGTCTTTAGCTTTTTCTGGCGATTCAACCAACATCTGGTTATAGACTCCAACAAATTGCTGCATGCTTTCAAAAACCACCGAGTGGTAAAAAGAGTTCATCCGATACCAGTTATTGGTAGAGTTTTGACTGTTCATCAATTTTCTCAACATCAGCATGAGCGTCTCACCATCAGCAAATTGATGCGATACCGCAAAAAAGTTTTGTAAAAACTGCGACAGCTTTTCACTATCAGAAGAATCTATATTCTCCTGCAACTGGTTTTTTGAGTAATCCAGAGAGTGGTGAACCAAACGTTCATGGTTCAGCTTGCGCTGATAGTCCATATACTGTTTTAGTTCATCATCTTCGCTCTCTTTAGAGTTGGCAGGTTTGTTTTGGGTGATGTCTAACGCAAAAGCTAACATATAAGGTTCTCTTTCAAATAGTTTCTGACGGCAAATCCCCTAAGTGGGTTTTATTCCCGTGGCTTGCAAGGATTTTAAATAAATTTTTTACTTGCACCCCTAGCTTTGGGGTCATTCTTTCAAATGTATTGAATAGCTTTTAAGATAATTTAAAATCCTCCCCCTGTCAATCGGGGGCTTCCGGCACAAAACGGGCATTGATAATTTCTCGTCGGGCACAGCCCAATCCAGAAGCATGAGGGCTTTTGTATTGCAAGAAAAAGTGTTGACCTTTTCCCTCCCCACGTTAGTGGGGAAGGTTGACAAGGATGGTGCGGTCTGATAGCGTAAATGCAATCATTTGTTACTATTTAAAAATCTTTTTCGGACGGAATAAAGCGTATGCCTTGGGATGATTTACACGAATCAAAAGAACCTGATGACAGGTTTAAAAATAGAGGTGGAGGACAAGGCGGAGGTCCACCAAAACCCCCTTTCGATATTCCTCAGATAAAGATACCTCAATTCAAACCTTCCATGCTGTTGGGCATCATTCTAATGTTACTGGTAGTCTGGATTATCCCAGGTACGTTCTATTTTGTAGAACCCGATGAAGAAGGTGTGGTAACACGATTCGGGAAATTCATTCGAACTACTTCACCCGGATTACATTTTAAATTTCCATCGCCAATAGAACACGCCGCCACCCCAAAAATCACGCAAGTACGTCGTGCAGAAATTGGGTTCAGAGCCACGCAGGGACGACCAACACAACAGGTACCTGCAGAATCTTTGATGCTTACCGGTGACCAGAATATCGTCGATATCAATCTGGTAGTTCAATACCGAATTATGGACTCTGTCCAATACCTGTTTAATGTTCGTCGACCTCACAAACTGATTCGCGATTCAGCGGAAACAGTTATTCGCGGAATCACGGGTAGTAAAAAGATTGATGAAGCTCTAACAACAGGTAAAGCGGAAATTCAGGTACTCGCCAAAGTTCAAATTCAAGCCCTACTCGATCATTACAAGTCTGGTTTACAGGTAGTAACCATTCAGCTTCAAGATGTGCACCCACCCGAACAGGTGGCAGACTCGTTCAAAGACGTTGTTCGAGCCCGTGAAGACAAAGAAAGAATGATCAACGAAGCTCAGGGTTATCGCAATGCGGTGATTCCGGAAGCCCGCGGGCAGGCGGCACAAATTATTCGCGTTGCAGAGGGGTATCGTGAAGAAAAAGTCAAAAAAGCAGAGGGTGATGCCAAACGATTTCTTCAACAATATGAAGCTTACAAAAAAGCCCCCAACATCACCCGAAAAAGAATCTACTTGGAAACCATGCAAGAGATTCTTCCAAACGTGAAAAAATTCATCATGGAAAAGAAAGGCGGTGGCGTGTTGCCAATCCTCCCATTAGGCGGAAACTCTATATTAGGAGGCAATAAGTAATAGCCATGAAACAAAACTCCTTTATTATCGGCGGCGTGATTGCGATCATCATTCTTTCGTCTGCAATGTTCACGGTACATATGACGCAAAGCGTGATTGTACTGGAACTTTCAAAACCCAAAGAGATCATTACTGAGCCTGGACTTTATTTCAAGATTCCTTTTCTACAACAGGTGAAATATTTTCCCAACCAGTTGCTCGATAACGATTCTTTGCCTGCGGAAGTAATCACCAAAGACAAGAAAAATCTATTGATCGATAACTTCACTATGTTCCGCATCAGTGATCCGCTAAAATTCCTGGAAACAGTTCGTGGTGAGCAGGGTGCCAGAGCACGGTTGGATGATATTATTTATTCCGAGTTACGCGTTGAGATCGGTAACCACAAC
>Ga0209631_10006234_pt1 | contig 12328 bp, 20 predicted proteins | sample COG_08_FD_184752 | JGI IMG/M metagenome (GOLD analysis project Ga0209631, IMG submission 184752) | Pelagic Microbial community sample from North Sea - COGITO 998_met_08 (SPAdes) (version 2) | ecosystem: Environmental > Aquatic > Marine > Neritic zone/Coastal water | place: Helgoland, sampling... | reverse complement strand
ATGAGTGGGAGTTTATAAGTAACGCTGGACATGTTCCAGCACAAGAAGAGAAAGAAGAAGAATCTAAAAAAGAAGATGACGTAAAAGACTCTATTTGGGACGATTATCCTTATATTCCTATTTCACAGTGGTTGTATAAAAGACATTAAGGTATAAATAATAGCATGAGACTTAAAGAATTCAAAATCTTCGAAGCCGCAACAGCAGGAGCCACTACTAGTGGTAACATTGCCACCGTTGCTAATCCACACGTAGCACACAGCAAACAAAAACCAAAGAAAGTAAAACCTACTGACAATGCTTTGGATATGGATGTTCCTTTACTATCAAGTAAAAACCCTGCTACAATTAGACGCCAAATTCAAGAAGGCTCACTTTATAAAAATGAGCAGTAAAAACCCCCAACTCGACCGCAAGACTTTATAGTAAAATCCCCCAATTTTTCTTTAATTTTTAAAACTCCTTATAAATCAAGCACTTAGACGCACTTTTTTCGTGACATTTCTGTCAGATCACTGTATACTAATAGTATAGGAAATAAAGGAAACGAAGGAAATAATCATGTCAAACAAGTCAACCTACTTTTATTGCGTCGAATTCATGGATGCCCACAATGGGCAAAATTACTTTCGCTTAATCGGTGCTGATGCCAATATGGACCACAGTGAACGTATGTCCTACTTTAATGATGAGATTAACGGGTCAAACCCCCAGTTCACCATCACAGCATATGAGATAGACATGGATGGTGGTGAGATGTTAGAGTGTGGCATTACCTCCCATGTGTTTCAGGAGACCTATTGGGATCGTTCGATCCAGGGAGCAGTATAATGACACAACGATGGATAAACCCACAGGCCGATACGGTCGCATCATTTGAACCCACTGACGATTTTGTCAACGGGTCACATATGCTCGGTTACATCCGTGCCAGTTATGACGAGTTGGTTGAGTTGTTTGGTGAACCTAATGGCAGTGAAACTGATAAGACTCACAATAGTTGGGACATTGAATTTACGATTTACACCAAGAAAGGTGAGGTAGAGGACTACGTGTATTGTAACCTCTACGATTGGAAAGAGATAGACCACACTGCCTCCCAACGTGGCAAATACGATTGGCATATTGGTGGAGTTGACTCAAGGGCCGACTTTCTGATTTATGACCTACTCGGCCATTCACCTAGACCCGAATACAGATTTTTCAGAAAAGGAGCCTAACAATGGAATTGGTATTATGGACTGTGGTTACATTACTCGCCGCCGGAGGACTTTGGCTGTCGATATATTCCAAAGACGAACTATTACGCATAATAGAAACCGAAAATGACTGACTACATCACAGAACTTCGGGCGTGGGCTAACGCAAGAGTTAAGGAACATACCAAGACTCTTAGCAAGCCTACTGTTCGAGAAGTGTTGGGCCGCTACGAATCCAAATCAGCATCAGGCGTTACATATATGGTCGAACGCATGGGCAATAAGATTGTATGTAATTGCCCAGGATATGTATATAGACAACGATGTAAACACGCAGAGATACACAAAAATGCCTAAGCGACAAGCAAGATTAACGATTTTAGCCAATGAGGTTTGCTATAATCAAAACACTGTCGGATGTTATTGGGTGGAACGATTTGAAGATGGAGAGTGTATGGGTGGCAACTTTTTTGAAACTGAAAAAGAGGCCAGAGCATTTATGCTTAACTTTGAAACATACGATGACTTATTAGACTAAGGAGATTAGTAATGAAAAAACGAATCTTTCAACAAACTAGCCAAACAGAAACTGGAACTAAGTTCAAAGATTACTATATTTGTGAATCTTGTTTGGATTTAAAATCTATAAACCATGATCCGGCCGCTAGCGGAGGATGGTTTGAATCGCCATTTGCCAAGTGTGATGAATGTCACTATGTGGACGAAGAATCTCAAATTGAGTATAATGAGTGGCTGGATGGTCTTGTTATTGACGACCTTAGATTTACTTCCTAATATATCAATTACTTACAGCAATTTTATAAGTGACAAATCATACAAAATTTGCTATAATGATATTATGAAAAATAAAGTAAACCATAGCCGCAAAACACGTTTTCATAAACAGTTGTTTGACAACGATACGCCGTACGGACACAAGGTCCAGCGTAACAAAAAAACCAGTTACAAACGTAACATTAAACATAAAGCAACATTTAACGACGGAGATATGTAATGAGCGCAGTAAATCTTAATGATCCTAGATTTTGGAGTCCAAAACAAGTATTAGAAAATGCACCAGGGTTGACTCTTAACCAAATTTCTGAACGGGTTACGTGGGTTGGCGAAAAAATTGGTCACTCAGTGGGCAGTTTTCGTTGGAACTTTACAGACATTGCTACATGGACTGGCGAGCAAGCAGAAAGCGGATCTGTAGTTAAATTGGAAGGTCCGCTAGAAGATCTACACTTTGGAACGTGGGAAGATGCACTAGATTTTCTAACTGCCAACGATAACGAGCAAGCAAAACGTTATTATAACGGCCATATAGAAATGCAGAACGTTCCAGATGAAGATGACGAAGAAGATGACGAGTAATAAACTCTGGGATAAGTACGATACGATGGCCGATTTGGTCATCGTATTCGGCTCCAGAGCAGTTACAGAAGCGACAGCGGCGTTTTTCTCTGAGAAGGACATCGAAGATCTGTCTAAATTCCTGCAACATTTGGAGGTTGAGAATAATGGAGGCAGGTGACATGGTTATTAACATCGACGGCTACAGGACTCAAAATAAAAGATTAGTTAAACTTTTAGAAAACTCAGCCGAATATTATGGACGATCACTTATGCGTAAAGACTTATGCAAAAATATTGATCTAGATATCACACTACATAAGAGTATGGATAACACATTCGGCACAGATAACATACTAGGGTGGTGTGGTATAGTGGATTATGATCTGACTCGTCCGCGAGAATTTCAAATTGATCTCTGTACGACACAAAGCACACCAAAGATGCTTATGACTTTAGCACACGAAATGGTTCATTTATCTCAATTTGCACAATGTAGATTGAGACATTTTAACGACGGCTCCACAATGTGGAATAACGAAAAACTACTAAAAGTAAAAGGGGAAAAACTAACATATAAAAACCTACCATGGGAAAAAGAAGCATTTAGTAGAGAAGGCGAATTATTCGTTGAGTTAGTAAATACTACTAACATAATGGATGAATATGTAGATGGAACTGCTACAATATAATTTAGGTTGGATATTAGGCTGTACAAGGGATGATCAAGAAAAACAATTATTCGATAAACACTTTCTTTGTAAGATCAATGGAGAGTATTATGCGGGTAAATTCAATTATGCCACGCCGATACATCCAGAGATTTTCTTTAAACCAGTGCCGTGGAATCCAAGCGGTCACCAGTTAAGAACATCTTATGGTTGGGAAGGTATTTGGCAAATTATCGATTAATAATAGAGGAAACTAATGAAACTAATTTCAGGAAACTCAAATCTTGAATTAGCAAAACGTATCTCGCAATATGCCGGCACAACGCTTGTTAAGGCCAATATTGGACGATTTGCTGATGGAGAAGTGAGAGCAGAAATATTTGAAAACGTGAGAGGCGAAGATGTATTTGTAATTCAAAGTACCAGTAGTCCAGTAAATGAAAACTTTATGGAATTAGTAGTAATGGTAGATGCGTTACGTAGAGCCAGTGCTAGGAGAATTACCGCAGTATTGCCATATTATGGCTATGCTAGACAAGATAGAAAGATGACCAGTAGGGCACCTATTAGTGCTAAACTAATGGCAAACCTACTAACAACATCCGGTGTAGATAGAGTGCTGACACTAGATTTACACGCAGGCCAAATACAAGGATTTTTCGACATTCCAGTCGATACCTTATACGCCCGACCTATTCTAGTGTCGGATATTCGAAAAAGATTACCAGCAGAAAATTTAATATTTGTTAGTCCTGATGCTGGTGGTACTGAACGAGCAAGAAGTTACGCAAAAAAGTTTAACACAGATATTGCTATTATTGACAAACGACGCCCCGAACCAGGTGCTAGTGAAGTTATGAATGTGGTTGGTGATGTAGACGGCAAACAGTGTATTATTGTAGATGACATTGTAGACAGCGCAGGCACATTGTGTAACGCCGCTACTGCTTTGTTGGGTTGTGGTGCTACAACAGTTAGATCATATATTGCTCACGGTGTGTTATCTCCTAAGGCAAGCGATAATATTAATAACAGTGACTTGACTGAGATGGTTACAACCGATTCCATTAAGCCAAACAGGTCTGTAGAAATATCCACATTACGTCAAGTTACAGTGGCACCATTGCTCGCTAGAGCAATCGTCAGTATACATAATGAACAGTCTGTTAGCAGTTTGTTAGAGGATGACTGGGACGATTTTGACAGGTTTGAATAGTCAGATATTGCCAACAGAAAAGTCCAATAAAATCAAGCACTTAGAGCAACCTTTTCCGTGACATAATACTAAAAAAGTGTTATACTATTAGTATAGAAAGTTAATTAAGGAGAATTAAATTGAAAAGAGTAGTATTATCGGCAATTGTGTCGATGCTGTTAGTAACTTCTGCGCCAGCGCAAAATATTTCCACTGAAACAGCCACTTCAGGACTGGGTGCTATTTTAGGCGGTAGTCTAGGATACGGACTGGCAAAAGACAGCACCAACAAAGAACTGTGGGTGGTGCTTGGGCTTATTACTGGTGCCCTAGTAGGTAACACTGTAGGTCAGCGTTTAGATGAACGCGATAGATTACTCGCCGGGCAGTCAATGCAATCATCATTAGAGTATCAACCAGACCAGGTTGCTACTAACTGGAGCAATCCAAACACAGGAAATAGCGGAGTGGTTATGCCTACTGCTACGGTTATTACTAATCAGGGCGTTCCGTGTAGAGAGTTTGTTCAGCAGATTGTTGTGGGCGGAGAAACGGTCCAAGCATATGGTACGGCATGTCGCCAAGCAGACGGCAGTTGGAGAATTGTCTCTAACTAATTGAACCGGTTGGGTGGGTGAGTGGTTAAAACCGACGGACTGTAAATCCGTTCCCTCAGGGTACGCTGGTTCGAATCCAGCCCCAACCACCAATTTCTTGACTTAACCATAATAATAGTGTATTATTATAAATATGAAATTACGCACCGTTCGTCTAGCGGTTAGGACATCGCCCTTTCACGGCGGCAACACGAGTTCGATTCTCGTACGGTGTACCATATAACAACAACACAAAGGTAAAAAAATGTTAGACACATCTGTTTATGACAAAATGATGAAGTTAGAACAGCGAAAGAAGTCAAAACTTTGGAATGCTGAAAAGAAAAAGTTAAAGGGTTTGGCTAGAGATATTTACTTGCTAGGCATTGCTAGTCTTAGTAGATGCGAAGAAGTCGCACAAAAAGGCAATAGTGGAAGAGGATATAAATTGCCTGTTATTATTAGTGAAGATCGTAAAAATAATAAGAAACCTGGAAAGAAAAATAAAGGAAAAAACTCCGGAGATTAGCTCAGCCTGGTAGAGTTCTCGCTTTGGGAGCGAGCGGTCGCAGGTTCGAATCCTGCATCTCCGACCAAATTGGGGTATGGTGTAATGGTAACACTACAGATTTTGATTCTGTCATTCGAGGTTCGAGTCCTTGTACCCCAGCCAAATCTGCCCGTAGTTCAGCAGGATAGAACAACAGACTTCTAATCTGTGGGTCGGGGGTTCGAATCCCTCCGGGCAGGCCATGTGTAATAATAAAATGAGGGAAAAATATGTCTAAATTACCAAATAAAATTAAGGTAGGTTGGAAAGAAGTAGACCTCGAGATAGTCAAGGCATCTTTTATAAAAGAAACAGCAGACTATTGGGGGCAGTATAACAACAGAACCAATAAGATTGAAATTCAATCTGAGGCGCCTCCGTTGGATAAAGCCAATACATTGCTACACGAAACAATCCATGCGATCGTGTATCACTCTTCTTTGAATCAATCAGGCGGCCCATTACGTGATGACGACTCAGAAGAACAAGCAGTTAATAGTATATCAAATTGGTTAATGGGTGTGTTTATAGACAACCCGTGGTTTTTAGATTATCTAAAAGATAGCATAGAGGCAAATAAGAAAGCTAAATAGTTGTAAGTATATTTAGATAAGTATGTTTTTGCCCGCGTAGCTCAGTTGGCAGAGCAGCTGATTTGTAATCAGCAGGTCGTTGGTTCGAATCCGACCGCGGGCTCCAATTTTTATTCACTCACGAAACTTGAGTACTTTTCTTCTTTGTACTTTCTAACAATAACATCAGCCGCACATAAACATGTTTTACTTCCACACGTAATGGGTCCGTCCGGAATAGTTATACCTTCAAAAATACTACCTATAGACCCGCCCTCCATACAAACTGCTCTATAAACAGTCCCGTCCGCTTCTATTTGTAACCTGTCGATTCCTACAAAGCAGGTCCAGTTTTTAAACGTATTGAGTCCGGAAGTTTTCAACTGATCAGGATTTATCTCTTGATATTTCCCGTGTGTATTGTATATACGCATAGTATTCCATCCGACTTTGTAGTCTTTTTCTAAAAATTCTAATTCTTCTTTTGTATAATAGGGTTTTGGTTCTATAATATCGTTTGAAGTATCATAGGTTAAGTCTTTTTTATTATCTAAAAAGTTTTTATCTTTCACTGTTTCTCGATTTATTGCTTCTTGATCTATATAATGTGGGTGGATTTTTCTAATTATGTATTTTATATTATACTGATCTAATATTTCAATTACCTTTTTAACGTCTTCGAAATAACCATGTTCTGCCATAACGTGAGTAGTTAGATAAAGATCTTGTATAGAGTTTAGTTTTATTAACTTTTCTAGTGTGCGAGATATTTCGGTCCAACCTCTTTCGAAGTGCAAACTAAACACCAATTGATCTAGGTATTTTGATGCTTCTATATATTTTTCTACAGAAACACTTCCATTTGTCACTACGCCTACATATTTGGTAGTTTCTAAACTATGTATACTTCTAAAAATTTCAATGATATCAGGATGTACGAATGGCTCGCCGCCTGTAATATTAAATTTTAGTTCTTTTTTACTTTCTTGTGCTATGTTGTTTAAAGTTTTTAACAAATTGTTTTGTATATCTTCTAACTTAGCATGTGGACTAAATGTATTATGCAAATAAGGACTACAATATGAACAAGAAAAATTACAACGAAGCCCAAGTATCCAGTCTATAGATATTATTTTAGGATCTTTTCTAGTCGCGTGTTCTTTGCTTTCTAAAGAGGAAATAGCAACGAAATCTGATAGATTCATAATAGTTATTTAATCAAAATAGTTGACATCAAACCACTTTTGTGGTATAATGATAACTATTAAAGTAAATAATAGCATGGGGGATTAGCTCAGTTGGGAGAGCGGTTGCTTTGCAAGCAACAGGTCGCTGGTTCGATCCCAGTATCCTCCACCAAATTCGGGTCCTTAGCTCAGCTGGGAGAGCGCCGCCTTTACACGGCGGATGTCGGCAGTTCGATCCTGTCAGGACCCACCATATTCCGAAGTGGCGCAGTGGTAGCGCAGAAGACTGTTAATCTTTTGGTCGTTGGTTCGAATCCAACCTTCGGAGCCAATTTTTGGAGCGGTAGTTCAGTTGGTTAGAATACCGGCCTGTCACGCCGGGGGTCGCGAGTTCAAGTCTCGTCCGCTCCGCCAGTTGTAAGCGGGTATCGTATAACGGCTATTACAGTGCGTTGCCAACGCATAGATGAGAGTTCGATTCTCTCTACCCGCTCCAATTTTTCAATAAGGGGAAATCATGAGTTTACACAATTACAGCGCCACTGATATAAATGGCAATGAAGTTAGCATGAAAGAATTATGCGAAGGCAAGTTAACACTAGTGGTTAATACAGCGAGTGAATGTGGATTTACTCGGCATTATGAAGATATGCAAAAATTGTTTGCAGAACACAGAGACGCAGGGTTTACTGTTGTTGCGTTTCCCTCTAATCAATTTGGTGGTCAAGAGCCCGGAACTAACGAAGAGATTTTAGAGTTTTGCCAAAACAATTATGACGTTACTTTTCCTATGATGGCTAAGAGTAACGTGCAATCAAACGAAAATGATACAGCGACAGAACTATGGCAATGGTTAGGTGAAAATGCTAACGGCGGTGGTGTCTACTGGAACTTCCATAAGTTTTTAATCGACGGCGAAGGTAATATTATCAAAGACTGGGAAATGAATGAAGAGATGGAGCCAGTTATTGAGGCAGTAAAGGCTAATCTAAGTTAACGCCTTTATAATATTCTTCAAATAAACTGTGATACTCGGGCATTGTTTCTTTAAATGATTGCCCGCGTATTTTATCTAATCTATTATTAACCTTCCAAAATGTATCCCGATGTTCTTCATAGTCATCGGGATATGTGTCTATTGCGGCAATACATTGATCAACCTCATTGTGCCAATCTCTAGACAACGAACGACCATTGGGTTTATACTCTAGTAGTTTCTTTTTAACTACTTTCTTAATAGGTTCAGGCAAGTAATGTATATTACATTCCTTTTTGTCGTATACTTTATTACCCCAAGATATACCCCCTGTGCCATAATTTTCTGCCCAACCCTTTTCCGCAATATAATCAAATGTCTCGGGCATATAAAATATATTTAGAATTTGTTGTGTAATTGTTATGGTGGGTGTAACATTATCGTGTTCTTTAAACGCCTCAAAATATTGTTGCACTACACCTTCAACTACAGGCCATTTACTTAGATGTCTTATATAATCATTACGCTCGCCTGTTGCGTCTAGACTCAATCCCAAATTAACATGCGCGAAGTTGGGTAGTTTATTCACAAAGTCTTGATTATATATTGAACAGTTGGTATGTATGCCAAATCGTTGTTTATTTGCTACACCAATAGCAATACTGTGATCTAATAACTCAAATGTTAGGTTATTTAATAACGGTTCACCACCATATAAATCCCAAAAGATTACATTCTCGTTCCACCCACTTTTATTGTCCAATCCAAAGAACACATTACGAATGTCCTTGTTATTTTCATCGTAGGTTATTTGGCCTAAGTTAAATTCGTTCTGCTTAATCCAATCTTTGAGAGGTAAATTACTTCCCTCCATTTTGTGCGAGTCTTTATACCACTTAGTAGAAGTAGTTGGGTGACAGGTTCTGCAAGCATTATTACATACGTTGCCGTGCTTTAGAACGACCGCAATGGGCTGATCTGCACGTGGTTCGACTTTAATTTTTTCTTTCTCAGCCAGTTCAGCAACTTCAGAATTAATGTCCAATCGTTGACTACTGTAGCCATTGGCTTCGGCAACTCTGCATGACTCGCAACCCTTTGGCCATATGCCGGCGTTCATTTCTTCTATTACTTTTTTTCTTTCTTGGCTATTCCACGCGTCTTGTATGCTATCCTTGTGTAGTCGATAATACTCGCCGTTTTGCTTTCTAAGTAAATCAACGTGTTGATTACAGATTGAAGCAAATCCCAGTTCTAGAGTGGATAAGCCTGCTTGAGCAACAGTGCAATATATTGGTTCAGTCATAAACATATTTATAATACTATCATATTATTAAATATATTTAAGGAGAGGTGGCCGAGCGGCTGAAGGCGGCGGTCTACTAAACCGTTAAAGGGAAACCTTTCGTGGGTTCGAATCCCACCCTCTCCGCCACTGACGCATTAATGTATAAACAAGTTAAACATCTAATTCCTTTAGAATGGAATCATAAAAGAAACAATAGCACTGGAGTCTTAGAAGACTTTTCTACCGTAGTTTTGCGACTTGAATCCACCAACTATTGCAATTTTGAATGTATATTTTGCACGTATGGTGAAATGGAACGAGCAAAAGGATTTATGCCGGAAACATTTGCATATGGTGTTTTAAAAGAAGCAAGCGAATTGGGTATAAAAAAGTTAGACTTGCGTTTTATGGGAGAACCAATACTAGACAAACGCTTACCAAAAATAGCAAGCAAAGCACGACAGTTTGGGTTTAACCAAATATATATACACACAAACGGCTATGGCTTAACTCCTAAATTGTTAAACAAATGGAAGAGTGGAGGAATAACTGAAGCAATAATTTCCATATCTCCTACTAGAGAGTTTAGTTTAACTAGGCCCAATAAGTCTGCTAATAGGTTTTTTAAGTATATAGAAGAACTATTAAAACACCCCAACGACTTAGATATCGTAAAGTTTGACTATATTAACTCAGGTATTAGTACACCCTCTGAAGAAGAAGAGTTTTTTAATCTGTTTAAAAAGTATAACGCATTGGACAAAGTAAACAATATTAGTTTACATAACTGGGGCAACGGTACAACAAATAAACATTTTTTATGCCATAGACTTTGGTCAAGCATTACAGTACTATGGGATGGTAGAATTAGTTTATGTTGTCTAGATAGTGATGGAGAGTATATACTAGGAAACTTAAACGAGAACAGTTTAAAAGACATTGTTAATAGTGATCAATACATTAATATACGAAAAAACCATGCGAAAGGACTGTTTCTAAACAAATGTGAAAAGTGTGATTTCCCAGCACAAAAAGAAGCAATATGGGAGTCACAAGTAACTTGAAGGGAATAGTAATTGCGGGAGGCAAAGGAACAAGGTTTAGTAATCCAACTAATAAAAGTCTTTTACTTTACGATGGCAAGCCATTAATATTTTATAATATAGAAATGTTAATTAGTCACTGTAATGATGTCACTGTAGTAACAGGATATGGTAGCGAGCAAACTGTAGCAGAAGTTAGTAAGTCATTCCCTCAAGTTAACTTTTTACATAGCGACAATGGTGTAGTTAATGCATTTAAAGACGCTATAGAATTTGTAGACGATTGTGTTATAACTTGTTTTGGAGACGAACTTGCGATCAATAATAATATCGAAAGTATGATTGATTATTATAATCATCTTGACAGAGCGTTATTTAATGCAGGACCACTCTTAGGCGTAATTGGAGCATACACTAACGCCCCTGAAGAAAGAATTAAAAAGTGTTTTTCATTACAGTTTGGCACAGATGGCGGAATAAGAAAAATTGTAGAGAAGCCTACTAAGATTATTAATAGTTGGCACGGCACGGGATATGGAATATTTAAGAAAGAAATAGTAAAATACATTAACAAACAAACTAACATTCCGTCTGTTTACCAAACCGCAATAAATAACATGGAGCGTATATACGCCTATAGTCTCGATGGTCAATTTTATAATATAAATTACCAAGAAGATTACAATGACTTGGTTATACCACATGAATAATTTACCTCTAGCATTTAGCAAAGGGCTTCCTTCAGAGTTAGCAAGTTATTTTATTAACTTTTTTAACGACAATAAACATAAATTTGATAGTAGTTGGATTGAAGATGAACAGGATATGCTGTCCTTATATGGCTTAACTGAGCCAACTGAATTATGGGAAAGATGGTGCCCACAAGACTCAGAGTATAACGATAAAATAAACCAACTATTGGATTATCTACAAATACAATACACTGACTTTTCTAGTTACATAAAAACAGAATACATTCCTGTTGGAATACATGTAGATAGTGAATTTGTTAAAGTCGAAGGCGAACAAGTTTATTATTCCTTTAACCATAATCCATCACACGATGACGGCCCAGGATATTCTGTTATACTACCAATTGAAACATTTGGCGAGCATCACGAAACTATAGTCTTTAAACAGACAGCGACTGGTAACGCACAACTAGTAGAAAAAACAGAAAATTATTTTTATAATGGCGTAATAGCAGAAGATTGGAGTTTACATAATAACGAGTATGGATTAGATTATAGTGACTATAATCATGTCCATATGAACGAATATCATAATGAAAACTGTATATTAGATTATTTGGAGGTAGAAGGAATTCTTAATTGGAAAAAAGATACTGCTATTGCTTTTAATAAAAAGCAATTTCACACATCAGTGAATTTTAGAAAGCATGGAATTACACACAAGAACTTTATACTAGTTCACACATCTTCTTATCCATATCTATAGACAACGCATCAAAAATATGTTATAATGCTTACTCATTTTTAAACTAGGACTAACAGTGGAACAAATCAGAGATTGTAATAGATGGGACTTTAACAGAATACAATACCATAGCGAATGGCCATGGATGCTGAGCACAGGTAAAAGGATGTCAATTGCTGACGATCCTGTGCGACCAGAACTGTCATTGGATTTTAGATTATCACACGGCAGAGAAATATATACCACGTTTAACGCAGT
>Ga0209631_10006232_pt1 | contig 12330 bp, 11 predicted proteins | sample COG_08_FD_184752 | JGI IMG/M metagenome (GOLD analysis project Ga0209631, IMG submission 184752) | Pelagic Microbial community sample from North Sea - COGITO 998_met_08 (SPAdes) (version 2) | ecosystem: Environmental > Aquatic > Marine > Neritic zone/Coastal water | place: Helgoland, sampling... | reverse complement strand
TATTGGAGCAATGTTGTTCGTTCTTTCTGATACTATAATTGCAGTGAATCAATTCCTATATAAAGGCAATCTATTAAATGCTCAAGTATTTATTATGATTACGTATGTGTTAGCACAGTATTTAATAGCAAAAGGAAGTGTGAAATATCTAAAAGAACTTTAATTTGAGCGTATACAAAAGCTGTTGAAATTAAATCCACTAGCTGAAATTTGCACAGTTAGTTTGAAAAAGATACATTTGCCGACCTAAAAATTAGAAACAAAGAAGAACACTATGGAAAATTTAATATACATCTTACCAGTATTTGGTTTAATCGGCTTAGCCTACATGGGTTACCTATATGGCTGGGTAAAGAAACAAGACGCAGGAAATGATAGAATGAAGCAATTGGCAAATTACATTAGCACAGGCGCTCTAGCCTTTTTAAAAGCTGAGTACAGAATGTTATTGTGGTTCGTTGTTATTGCTGGAGGGGCATTAGCTTATGTTTCAACTTTGGTTGAATCAACACATATTTTTATAGTAGTAGCATTTGTTATTGGCGCAGTGTTTTCTGCAGTAGCGGGTAATATTGGAATGAGAGTAGCAACGGATGCTAACGTAAGAACTACACAAGCGGCAAGAACTAGTTTGTCTAAAGCATTACAAGTTGCTTTTAAAGGAGGTACGGTAATGGGGCTTGGTGTTGCTGGTTTAGCTGTTTTTGGTTTAAGTGTATTGTTTATAGTTTTATGCTCAATGTTTCTTGGGAACGATGACCATACATTTCATTATAATATGACAATGGTGCTTGAAACCCTCGCAGGGTTCTCTTTAGGAGCTGAGTGTATTGCATTATTTGCTAGAGTTGGAGGAGGTATCTATACGAAAGCTGCCGATGTTGGAGCAGATTTAGTAGGTAAAGTTGAAGCGGGTATTCCAGAAGATGATCCACGTAACCCAGCTACAATTGCTGATAATGTTGGAGATAATGTTGGAGATGTTGCAGGAATGGGAGCAGATTTATTTGGTTCTTATGTTGCTACTATGCTTGCAGCTATGGTTTTGGGAAACTATGCTATTGGAGCAATGGCTGGTGAAGCAGCTTTAGATGATGCGTTTATGGGAATGGGCCCAATATTACTTCCTATTTTAATAGCTGGACTAGGAGTTGTTTTTTCAATAGTTGGAACATTCTTTATTAAAATTAAAGATGACAACAGTCTAAAAGAAAAACATGTTCAACGTGCTTTTAACATTGGAAACTGGGGGTCTATTATTTTAACAGGGATAGCTTCTTTCTTTGTAATTGATTGGATGCTGCCTTCAAAAATGCGTTTTACGCAAATTGAAGAAGGTTTGGGTCACTTAACAGGTGATGATAGATATTTTACTTCGATGAATGTGTTTGTTGCCGTAATTATTGGGTTAGCTGTTGGAGGTATTATTTCATTTTTAACAGAATACTATACAGGTACAGGGAAAAAACCAGTGAATAGCATTATTCAAAATTCATCTACGGGTGCTGCAACAAACATTATTGCAGGTTTATCATTAGGTATGATGTCTACATTCGCTCCAATTATTTTGTTTGCAGGAGCAATTTGGGGAGCTTATGCTGCTGCTGGATTTTACGGAATAGCAATTGCCTCTTCAGCAATGATGGCAACAACTGCTATGCAGTTAGCAATTGATGCTTTCGGACCTATCGCTGATAACGCAGGTGGTATTGCTGAAATGGCGGAATTACCGAAAGAGGTTCGTGAGAGAACAGATATTTTAGATTCAGTAGGGAATACAACTGCTGCTGTAGGTAAAGGATTTGCAATAGCATCTGCTGCACTTACATCTCTAGCATTATTTGCTGCCTATGTTACATTTACGGGAATTGATGGTATTAATATCTTTAAAGCACCCGTATTAGCAATGTTATTTGTTGGCGCAATGATTCCAGTTGTATTCTCTGCAATGGCGATGAGTTCTGTTGGCAAGGCAGCAATGGCAATGGTATTAGAAGTTCGTCGTCAGTTCAAAACGATTCCTGGAATAATGAAAGGAGAGAACGAACCAGAATACGATAAATGCGTTGAGATATCTACGAATGCAGCATTGAAAGAAATGATGTTGCCGGGAATATTAACAATCATTACACCTCTAATAGTAGTAGGTATTCCTTTGTTATTCGGGTATGATAAATTGGATGCAGCGGAGATGTTGGGAGCTTATATGGCAGGTGTAACAGTTTCCGGTGTTATGTGGGCAATTTTCCAGAACAACGCCGGTGGTGCTTGGGATAATGCAAAGAAATCATTCGAAGCAGGTGTAAAAATTGATGGAAAAATGACGTATAAAGGTTCTGATGCGCATAAAGCTGCGGTTACTGGAGATACAGTTGGAGATCCATTTAAAGATACTTCCGGGCCATCAATGAATATTTTAATTAAGTTAACGTGTTTAATCGGTCTAGTTATCGCTCCAATATTAGGAGATCATGGGGCAGCAGAGATTGCACCAGTGGAAGAAAACACAATGGAGGTTGAAGCGAATGAAGAAGCTCCAATTGAAAATGCTATAGAAGTAGAGTAAACCTCTCTTAATATAAGAATAAAAAATTCCGACTTGTTCGGAATTTTTTGTTTTTAGATAAGACAAGTTAATTAACTTTGTTGAATGAGTAAATTATTAAAAATAGGATTGGCTTTAGCCGCTGTTGGGTTAATTGCGATTGGAGTTTTGTTCATCATCCCATGGGGTAACGCGGAAAGTATAGTAGAAAAATCAGAAGTTGAAGAGCCTACGGAAACAGTTGAAACTGCTAACGACATTGTTCTAAACGATATGTCAGAAATTACAGGAAACTGGGTTTCTCAGGAGAATTTAGATAAAGTTACTTCAGAAATCATGTTTCACATTACGGGTCCACAAGACGCAACGGGTTCTTTTAAAAAATTTACAATTAACTTTAACTCAGACTCAGACTATACAAAGGCCTCAATTTCAGTTGTAATTGATCCGCTTTCTGTTCATACTGCCAACAGAATGAGGGATGAGTCAATAAAAGGCGAAGGGTTTTTTGAGTCTAAAGATTTTCCTGAAATACTATTCAATTCAAGCCAAATTTCGATTGGAGACACATCTTATACAGCAACCGGAAAATTAATTATGTTAGGTGTGGAAAAAGAAATTCAGGTGAATTTCACATACGAAGGAAAAGGAGAAAATGAAGAAGGAAAGGACATTATTATATTTCAAGGGGAGTTTACTTTGAACAGAACGGAGCATGGAATGGTCGAAACGACCGGAATTGGCAATAATGTTGAAGTTTCTTTTTACGCGGAGTTGGTCGAAAAGGAATGAACTTAATAGTTGACATAGGAAACACATCTATTAAAGTTGCACAATTTGAAAAAGGCAATTGTAGAGACATTAAAAGATTCAAAGATCAAAGATTGTTTTTGCAATATGTATCCTCTATCTCTGCTAATAATGCTATTATTAGTTCTGTAAGGAGCGATAGTTTTACAGATGAGGTGGTAAACCTTTTTCTGGAGCCTCTGCTTTTAACAGTAAACACCGATTTACCAATAATAAATTCCTATAAAACACCTGAAACGCTCGGAAATGATAGAATAGCTAATGCGGTTGGTGCTTTCAATGCGCTTCCAAATCAAAATACCTTGATCATAGATGCGGGTACTTGCCTAAAGTTTGATTTTATAGATGCGTATAATAATTACATAGGAGGAAGTATTTCTCCAGGGTTAAAGATGCGATTTAAGGCATTACATACTTTTACAGATAATTTACCGTTGATTGATGATGTCGAAATAAATCAACTTATCGGAACTGATACAACAAGTTCAATTCAGGTTGGTGTATATCAAGGAATCATTGCAGAAATAAGCAATATGATTAGTCAATACGAAAGAAAATACGACAATTTAAACCTTATTTTAACGGGTGGAGATTTGTGTTCGTTCTTGGATATTGAATTGTCACAAAAAAATAGCATATTTGCAGACGAATTTCACACTTTAAAAGGGTTGAATACAATTTTAAATTATAATGTACGGAAATAAATTACTAGCATTTATACTTGCAATTACTTTTGCTCAAGCCTCATTTGGCCAAATGCTGAATAATTCTCCTTATACACGCTATGGTTTAGGTGAAATAATGGGCACATCTACTGCTCCATTTTCAGGTTTTGGCGGATTATCGACTCCAATTGCGAATTTCAGATTTGTTAATGTATCTAACCCTGCTACCTATTCATCTTTAGCTCGTTATAATCCAGTTTTTGACGTAGCAGTATATGGTAAATCATCGACTTTAAATACGGAAAATGAAAGTGTAGAAAACTCAACGTTCGTTTTGCGTAATTTTACGCTAGCCCTTCCTATTGCTAAAAAATGGGGAGCTGCATTTGGTATAATGCCTTATTCTACAAGGGGGTATAATATTACGGATTATCAAGTTTTGGATAGTGATTCAATTGCCAATAATTATATTGGAGATGGAAGTATTAACCGCGTGTTTTTTGGCACGGGATGCAATATGATTAACAAAGGCGACACCTTGAAGCTTTCTTTTGGAGTAAATGCATCCTATTTATTTGGAACACTAGAAAGAGAAAGAAATGTTATGTTTTCTAACAGCTCTTTTTATAATACGAAAGTACAGGAAAAAAGTGTGCTTAGAGGCATGTCATTTGATGCTGGAATGCACTTTTATCAAAAAATTTCTACAGATTTATCATGGCAATTTGGCGCAACCTATTCATTTGGATCGGATTTAAAAACATCTCAAGATTTTTATGCTTATACTTATAAATATCAACTAGGGGTAATTGAAGATGAAAAAGACACCATCGATTATTATGAAAATATCGAAGGGCTAACTACGCTGCCAACAGGTTTTTCTGCAGGTGTTGCTGTGAGTTATAAAAAATGGATGTTTGGAGGTCAATATGAATATAAAAACTGGCAACAGTTTAAAGAGGTAGTAAACACTAATGAATTATCCGAACAACGACTAAAACAAAGCAATAAGTTTACGTTGGGATTTGAGTATAAACCATCTGCAGCTTATGGAGATAAAAATAAAAGTATTTTTAAGAAATCAATTTATAGAATTGGATTTCATTATGGTAATACTCCAATCGAAATTGACAGTACTCAGCTAACCAATTTCGGCATGAATCTTGGTATCTCTGTGCCGTTGATAAGCTCTCGTTCTCTATCAATGATGAACATTGGAATTGGAATTGGAAAAATGGGAACAACGGAAAACGATCTTATTCAAGAAAACTATTTTAAAATAATCTTTGGTTTCTCAATGGGACCCTCGAATTACGATAAGTGGTTTAGAAAAAGAAAATACGATTAAAACAAACGCTAAACAATGAAAAAAATATTTACAATAGTAGCAGTGTTAATTGCTAGTGTAATTAATGCACAAGAATGTGCAACACAGGCAGAGGATGATTTTGGAGATGATGTAGCAACAAGCAGGAAGTATATTTCTTTGTACTCCAGTTACTTAGGTCAAAAAGATTATCAGGAAGCAGCCAACTTTTGGTGGCAGGCTAAAGAGGCAGCTCCAAGATATAAACCAAATTTATATAGTAATGGTGTTTCTATGTATCAAAAATTAGCAGGTGCTGCTAAAAAAGCTAAGGATACTGCGCAAACCATTGGTTATGCAGATACGCTTTTTAGAGTGTATGATTTATGGATAGACACTTATGGAGATTGTTATAAAATCCAAATGAAATATGCTAACGATAGATTAAAATATTTTCCAAAAGACTTCGAACTTTCTTTTGCAAAATATAAAAAAGCATTTGCGTTTTATCCTACAGATAAAATCCGTTCTTCTTGGGTACAGAAATATTTTACCACAGCTTATATGATGGTAAGAAATGAGAAAATGGAATGTGATGATATTTTGGAGTTATATGATTTTTTGACAGGGATTTGCGATAAAAAATCTGCAACGGACAAAAACTTTGCTACAGCGCAAAAAACGTTGGATAAATATATAGCTCCTTGCGCTAGTTGTGACAAATTGGAAGAATTGTTTAAGCCTAAATTCGAAGCATCTCCTGATGATGTTCAATTAATGGAGAAAATTGTCGGAATGATGGGTGGTAGAAAATGTACTGAAAGTGAATTCTATATTTTGGTTGTAGAGAAAATGTATGGTCTTACACCAAGTTATAAATCTGCAAGAGGACTGGCTCTTTATTACTACAATAAAAAGGAATATAATAAGGCGGCTAAATTTTTTGAAGAAGCTTTAACTCTTACTGAGGATGAAACTGAAAAGTCAAAGTTATATTCTCCTTTGGTGAATATTTATGCAAGTACAAATAATTGTACGAAACGTATTAAATACGCCGGAATGATTGGCAGTAATGAGAGAAATGCGGCAATTGCTAGCTGTATTGCAAGTAAAGCTTCTTCGTGCGGAAATACTAAAGTTTTAAGGAGTTTCGGATATTGCTTAGCTTTAGATTATGCTGAAAAATCGGGGGGAAAAGTATCTTCAGCTCAAGTTAATGCATGGAAAAAAAGTCTGCCAACATCTCAGGAATTATTCTTTGATGGTTTTGAAGTTGGGCAAGAAGTTACTGTACCATGCTGGAATGGAGAGAAAACAAAAGTTCGTGTACAGAACTAGAAATGGATATAAAGTATTTATTAAAATTATCGTTCCGGCCCTTTTCACCGGAATGCTTTTTTCATGTAGCAACAATTTAGAAGAAATTAAAGAGGTAACCTCCAAGACTGATGCTCCTGATGAAATAACGGAGGGGGTTATTATGTTGTTTACAGATATGGGGAAATCTAAATTAAAACTGGAAAGCCCGCTTGTATATCGTTTTTTGGAATTGGAAAAAATGAAAATCGAATGCCCAAATGGGATGAAGGTTACATTTTATGATACGCTAGAAAATATCGAGTCTATTCTTACCGCTAATTATGGTTTGCTCTTGTCTGAAGATCAATATCTAAAAGTAAGAGACAGCGTTGTTTTTCAAAACAATAAAAAGGATCGTTTGAATACCGAATTGTTAAATATCTATTTCGAAAAAGACAGTATTTACACAGACAAATTTGTAAAGGTTTCCACAGAAAGTGGAGTGATTTCAGGAACTGGTTTAGTTTCAAATAGTAACTTTACCAAATATGAATTGTTAAACATACGGGATAGTCATTATAATGTAAACGAAAAGAAGGACGATGAACAAAATGAATAATATTCTGGAAAAGTTTTGGCTGGTAGTTGCTACAATTGCTACTGTATTTACAATTGTTATTGGAATTATAGATAATTTCAAAGGTATTAATGTTTTTTTAATGGTCTGCGGGCTGGCATGGGGGCTGTATTTTATAAGAAGAGGATTAAGAAAGCGTTTAGAAAAAATGGACAACGCATCGTCAACAAAGAAGAAATAATTATTATTTTATTATTCAATACTACAATTAATGAATCATGGATTCTGTCATTATTTTAATTTCCATAATTATTACTCTTGTATTTTCTGCATTCTTTTCTGGAATGGAGATTGCTTTTATTTCAGCAAACCGTTTAAAAATAGCTTTAGACGATAAGCAAGGTGGAGTTAAAGCAAAAATTTTAGCTTATTTTGCAAAAAAGCCTGCATCTTTTATTGGCGCCATGTTGCTAGGTAATAATGTTGCTATAGTATCCTATAGTATATTTATGGCAATGGCAATAGAGCAACCGTTGAATGATATAATTGGGAAGTTATGGTTGGTGTTGTTAGTTCAAACAATCTTCACTACGATACTCGTTTTAATTTTTGCCGAATTTTTACCCAAAGCTATTTTTCGGATTAATCCGAATAGAGCCTTATCAATGCTTGCCTTTCCATTGGCAATTATTTATGGAATGCTTTGGTTGCCAACATTTTTGATTATTGGTTTGGCCGAATTAATATTAAAAATATTTATTCGAGATAAAGGAGATAATTTACCAATAGTATTTGAAAAGGTAGATTTGGATAATTACCTAGAAGAGTATACGGCCGATGTTGAAAATAGCGAGGTGTTAGATCATGAAGTTAAAATATTTCACAATGCGTTAAATTTTGCGGATGTAATTGCGCGAGACTGTATGGTGCCAAGAAATGAAATTATTGCTTTTGAAATAGAGGAAAACTTAATGGAATTAAGAGAAAAGTTTATTCAAACAGGGTTGTCCAAAATATTAATTTATCGCGAAACCGTGGATAACATTATCGGATATATTCATTCCTATGAGCTTTTTAAAAACCCAGAAACCATTAAGTCTATGCTACTTCCGGTAAGTATTATACCTGAAACAATAAATGCAAACAAAATATTAGAAGAATTAATTAGTAAGAACAGAAGCATTGCCCTTGTTGTGGATGAATATGGAGGTACAGCTGGAATGGTAACAATGGAGGATGTGATTGAAGAAATATTTGGAGAGATTCAGGACGAGCATGATTTAAGCGATGTTTCTAATAAGAAAATTAACGAAACAGAATTCGAATTAAATGGTCGTGCAGAAATTGATTTTTTGAATGAGGAATTTCGCCTAAACTTACCTCTAAGTGAAGAATATGAAACACTGGGAGGGTTTATTATAAGTGAAACTCAAAATATCCCGAAACAAGGAGAAGTGATTCGAATAGGTAACTTTGTAATAACAATTAAAGAAGTGTCGAACACTAAAATTGAAATGGTTCGAGTTTTGTTGATAGAAGAGCGCAGTTAGTCTAGTTAAATTGTTTTTTAAAGTGTCTTTCTATCAGGTATCTAACCGGAATATAAGATGAACCTATTCCAATTAAGGCAACAGTTCCAAAAATCATTAAAACATCGAAAAAATGGATTGAAACGGGCCAATATGTGATTACAGAGTTGTCTAGAGTAACAAAGTGAAATGTTAATTGCAACCATGCAATTAATAAACCAAAAGCAATTCCAATTATCCCACCTAGCAGGTTAATAAATACACCTTCTAAGAAAAACACTTTAAGAATAAATTGCCTTGTTGCTCCCATGCTAATTAGTGTCTCAATGTCTTTTTTCTTGTCTAAAATTAGCATTGTTAAAGAAGCTATAATGTTAAACGTAGAGAGCAAAAGGATGAAGCCTAGGATTAAAAAGACCATCCATTTTTCAGTTTCATTCGTCTTAAATACGAGTTCATTTTGCTCATACCTTGTTTTTACTTGAAACTTATTTCCAACAAGCTTTTGTATTTCTTCTTTTACGTGTTTATTCATAAATCCACTTTTTACACTAATTTCATATGCTGTAATATCATTTTCGTACTCCAATAGGTTTTTGGCAAATTGTATTGGCACTAAAAAATAGGTGTTGTCAAATTCCGGGTTAATGGCGAATACTCCTCCAACGCTAATCATTTCGGGTTTAAATGCGTCGGTATTGTTTTTCGAAAATTTTTCATCCCTCAACAGCCCATATACAGTGAGGTAATCATGATAACGGGGGTCACTTGTCACCTGTATTTTATTTTGGAGACCGATGCCAATTATTGCTTTGTTAAATCCATCATCTTGTAACTTAGCTTCACCTTCTGTTAGGACACTGTCTAAAAGGCAAATAGATAAATAGCTGTCCTCGACTCCTTTCATTGTCGCTGTTATCCACCTATCCTCATGTTTTATCATGGTAATTTCTTCAATTACCTCGGTTATGGCATTTACGCCGTCTATTTTCAAAATGTCTTCTTTCGAAATTTCATGAAAATCAAACGTTTTTCCTTCAGCTTTAGTAATTCGAATATCTGCATCAAATGAACTGTATAGTTTTTCAACTAGTTCCTCGATACCATTGAAACCACTTAACACTATTACCATAGCGCAAGTACTAATGAAAATACCAAAAACAGATATTCCAGATATTATATTGATAATGTTTTTCGATTTTTTCGAAAACAAATACCGCTTGGCTATGTAAAAAGGGACTTTCAAATAGTAGTAGATTGCTGCAGCAAAAATATGATATTAATCGAAGCACTTTTATACAACTTCATACTTTTTGCCGGGGAACTGTTTTATAACCCCTTTAAACTCTAAAAGAAGCAATTGAGTTGATACAATACTCATAGGAAGATTTGCTTTAACAGCTATTTCATCAATGCTGATATTTGTCTCATTAAGAATCGTTGCCAGTATCTTTTCCCCCAGTGGATCTAAGTCGATAAAAATTTGTTTTTGGACAGCTTTTGGGGTTTTAACTTTTATATCCCAACCAAGGAGATAAGTAATGTCGTTAACAGACTGTAAGAGGTGAGCTTTATTAATTTTTATTAAATGATTACACCCTTCTGACTGCTTGTTTCCAATCCTTCCAGGTATAGCAAATACATCACGGTTATAATTGTTGGCAATATTAGCTGTTATCATCGAGCCACCTCGGATTGCAGATTCTATAACAATCGTAGCGTCACTCAATCCAGCAACAATTCTATTTCTCTTCGGAAAATTTTCCCTGTCAGGTGGAGTTCCTTTTCTGTTTTCCGTAAGAATACCGCCCTCCTCCATCATTTTATTTGCAATCGAAGCATGTTCTCTTGGGTAAATTCTGTCAAGTCCATGTGCCAAGACTCCAATAGTTGGAAGGCTATTGTTAAGGGAGGCGTTGTGTGCTTGAACATCGATGCCGTATGCAAGGCCACTTATTGTTAACGCATTGTGAGTAGAAAGTTCTTTGACTATAGAATTACAAATTTCTTTTCCGTACGAAGTCGCTGCTCTTGTTCCAACGATTGATAGTACTTTCGAGTTGTTTAACACTCCATTTCCTTTATAATACAATATTATTGGAGCATCAGAACATTGCTTTAATCGTCTAGGGTAGTTGTCATTAGATACACTCAGAACTTGAATGTTATTTCTTTCACAATATGCAATTTCTTTCTCGGCATCCATAAATAGCGCTTTATCGCTTTTTGCAGAAATCAGCTGCGGACCAACTGTTTTTAAACTATGTAGTATCTTATTCGGTTGGCTAAAGATTTCTTTAGCTGACCCAAAATGATCTAATAATTGTCTGGCAATAGTAACTCCTATACCTTCTAATTCTAACAAGGCGATTTGATATTGTATTTCTTCGTAATCCATAAGATTTCACAAATGAATAATAGCAGAACGTAATTTATTCACGTTGTAAAAAATGAAAACAGTTAATAGGTTTTGGATACTAGTAAAAAAGCGCTATATTTGCACCTCAATAACACTAAAAGATTAAGAGGGGACGACAGTCCCCTCTTTTTATACCATGATTGAACGAAAAAGAATAATAGAGTTAGCACAAGAACGAATAGACGAATTAGACAAAGGTCTGTATATCGTTGAAGCAACCGTGTCATCTTCAAATGCAATAAATGTAGAAATTGATTGTATGGAAGGTGGGGTTGCAATTATTGATTGCATGTCTGTTAGTCGAAACATTGAGCATAACCAAGACGAAGACGCACAGTTTGAGCTTTTGGTTTCGTCTCCAGGCTTAGATAAACCGTTTAAAGTTCAGCAACAATATATTAAGAATATTGAAAAGGACGTAACGGTTATTTTTAAAGAGCATGGTTCTATAACGGGTACGTTAAAAGAAGTTGATGACAACAAAATTGTAGTTGAAACATCTTCGAAAGAAAGGTTAGAAGGAAAAAAGAAAAAGGTGGTAGTAGTTAAACAAAACGAAATACCTTTTAGTGATATAAAAGAAACAAGAGTAGTAATTTCATTCAAATAAAAACAAAATGGATGCATTAAATTTAATAGAGTCTTTTTCAGAGTTTAAAGACATGAAGAATATCGATCGTGTAACAATGATGCGTATTGTGGAAGATGTTTTTAGAGCAACACTGAAAAAGAAATACGGGACAGATGACCATGTCGATGTTATTATAAATCCTGATAAGGGAGATTTAGAAATTTGGTTAAACCGAGAAATCGTTTTAGATGGCGAGGTAGAAGATCCAAATACACAAATCTCGCATGCAAGCGCCGTTAAGATTGAGCCAGATTTTGAAGTTGGCGAAGAAGTTTCCGAAGAGATTAAAATGGTAGATTTTGGAAGAAGAAATATTTTAGCGCTTCGTCAAAACCTTGTCGCGCGAATAATGGAGATGGAAAAAGATAATGTTTACAAAATCTACAAAGATAGAATCGGAGACATTATTACAGGTGAGGTTTATCAAATATGGAAAAGAGAAATACTTGTATTGGATGATGATGGCAATGAATTAATTTTACCAAAATTAGAGCAAATACCATCGGATTATTTCAAAAAAGGGGATTCAATCAGAGCGGTAGTTTCTAG
>Ga0209631_10006230_pt1 | contig 12331 bp, 13 predicted proteins | sample COG_08_FD_184752 | JGI IMG/M metagenome (GOLD analysis project Ga0209631, IMG submission 184752) | Pelagic Microbial community sample from North Sea - COGITO 998_met_08 (SPAdes) (version 2) | ecosystem: Environmental > Aquatic > Marine > Neritic zone/Coastal water | place: Helgoland, sampling... | reverse complement strand
TTAACTGGTAAAAAAATAGATTCTAATGATTTTTTAGGATTTTATGATTCTTCTATTTCTGTTATTTCAGAGGGTGGAAGCCGAGAATTTATTGGAATGTTGAGACCGGGTAGCGCAAAATCGAGATATAGTTTAACAAATGCTTTTTTAGGAACTTTAAAAGGTGGATATGACTTTAATACTTTAAAAAATGGGAGCGAAAGATATATGGTACCTATAAATTCATGGGAAGAAGTTCTTCCTATGGACATATTGCCTAATCCTCTTTATAGAGCGATATTAGTAGAAGACGTTGAAGAAATGGAGCAATTAGGAATTTATGAATGCGATGAAGAGGATTTTGCTCTTTGCAGTTTTGCGTGCCCAAGTAAAATAGACCTCGGTAAAACAATCAGAGATGGATTAGATTTAATTGAAAGCGAATCTTAGATGTTAAAATTTCTTCAAAATATCTTAAATAAGTCTAAGCCTCATTTTGAAAAGGGGGGAAAGCTTGAAAATTTGTATCCCGTTTTTGAAGCTACGGATACCATTTTGTTTTCAACTAATGAGGTTACTGAATCTGGACCACACATTCGTGATAGTATTGATACCAAAAGAATAATGATATTGGTGGTGATTTCATTAATACCTTTGTATTTATTTGGAGCTACTAATGTTGGTTATCAAAATGCAGCCGCTCTTGATGTTGAAAGATCGGTTTGGCAAAATTTTTGGGTTGGTTTTGGAAAAATTCTTCCAATAATAGCGGTGACTTTTGCTTCAGGAGCATTTTGGGAATTACTTTTTGCAATAGTTAGAAAGCATCCGGTAAGTGAAGGGTTTCTTGTTACGTGTGCCTTAATCCCTTTAACGATGCCTCCCGGAATTCCCTTATGGCAAATTGCTATAGCAACTTCATTTGGGATAGTAATTGGTAAGGAGATTTTTGGCGGCGTGGGTATGAATATTTTTAATCCAGCACTTATGGCCAGGGTATTTATCTTTTTTACTTATCCAACAAAAATCTCAGGTGATAAAGTTTGGATTTCTGGACCTGATGGTTATTCGGGAGCAACTGCTTTAGCAGTTCCCGCTAGCGAGCTAAATAAGAATGCAGTCACCTTGCTAGAAAGTGTTAGTCAATTTGATTTTTCATGGTGGAACTTATTTTGGGGTTGGGTGCCTGGGTCTATAGGAGAAACAAATAAATTTCTAATTATATTTGGAGCATTATTCTTAATGTATATAAAGATAATTAATTTTCGCATTGTTCTTGGTGCAGTTATTGGGCTTGTCTCTACAGCAATATTAACGAATTTATTTTCCCCTTTCTCTACAAATACAATGTTTTCAATACCGCCCCACTATCACCTTGTGATGGGAAGCTTTCTTTTTGGTACGGTTTTTATGGCAACAGAACCAGTTACTGGATGCCATACTAATCAAGGTAGATGGATATACGGTATTATTTTTGGCTCCCTAACAGTTATTATTAGATCAATCAATCCTGCATACCCGGAAGGAGTTATGCTTTCAATTTTGTTCGTCAACGCATTTGCTGCTCTTATTGATTGGTTTGTCATTCAGTCGAACGTTAAAAGAAGGGCTGCACGTCATGCATAGCAATAGGTATACAATAATATTCACCATGTTACTAACCATGGTCCTTGCATTTGCACTATCATCGGTTTATTCATCGCTCGAAGATCAAACCGAAAGAAATATTCAAGCTGATATTAAAAAGAATATATTAAGCTCACTTGGCTTTACCCCTAATGCAAATATGCCGTGGACAACAGAAAATGTAGAGACGATTTTTAAGAACTCAATAACATCTATTGTTGTTAATGAAAGCGGAGATATTGTTTCAGGAATGCTTCCTGAGGATATAGACCCTAAGGTAGATAAAAATGTTTATCCACTCTATAAAAAAATAACCAACGGTAAGGTTGATGGTTTTGCTATTCCTATTTCTGGAAAAGGCCTGTGGGGTACAATGTACGGTTATTTTGCTATTGAACCTGACGGTGCAACTGCTAAAGGTATTACGTTTTATAAGCACATTGAGACACCTGGCTTAGGCGCAGAAGTTGATAAGCCCTGGTTTCAAGAAAATTATAAAGGTAAAAAGTTTGTTGATGAAAACGGATTATTGATTGGAATTCAGACAGTTAAAGGAAGGGTTGATGAATCTTCAGATGAAGCATATCATCAAGTTGATGGTATTTCAGGTGCAACTATTACCTCTCGAGGGCTCAATAAATTTTTATTAAAAGATTTAGAAATTTATAACCCATATCTAATACAAATTAGGAAGAGCTTTAATAGCTAATGGCATTACTAAGCAAATCATCCAAAGCAGCAGTATCTGATCCATTGATGAGTAACAATCCTATAAGCTTACAGGTCCTTGGAATTTGCTCGGCGCTAGCAGTAACGACAAAATTAGATATCGCATTTGTTATGACCTTAGCAGTGATAGCTGTATTATGTATTTCAAATACAGTTATCTCGCTTTTAAGAAAGATGATTCCTTCCAAAGTCAGGATAATTGTGCAGCTGTCAGTAATAGCATCTATGGTAATTTTAACAGATCTTATTCTTCAAGCCTACATGTATGATATTAGTAAACAGCTAACTGTATTTGTTTCTCTAATAATTACCAATTGTATCATCATGGGTAGAGCTGAAGCATTTGCTATGCAAAATGGCCCCTGGAAATCATTTCTCGATGGCTTAGGCAATGGATTGGGTTATGGAATTATTCTTATCGTAGTCGCTTTCTTTAGAGAGCTTTTAGGGAGTGGTACTGTTTATGGTTACAAGGTTGTTCCTGAGGCACTTTATGCAGCGGGATATGAAAATATGGGTTTAATGGTTCTTAGTCCTGGAGCATTTATCATTTTAGGCTTAATTGTGTGGGCACAAAGAATTTTAGGAAACGTCGAAGAGGAATAAAAATTGGAGCATTATCTAAGTTTAATAACTAAAGCCGTATTTGTTGAAAATATATTATTAGCTTATTTTTTAGGGATGTGTTCGTTCTTAGCTGTTTCAAAAAAAGTTGATGCATCTATAGGTCTTGGATTTGCTGTAATCTTTGTTTTAACAATTACAGCTCCAGTGAATTGGTTTATATATGGATATCTTTTAGGAGATGGTGCTTTGACATGGCTCGGATTCCCAGATGTCAACTTAAGCTTTTTAAAGCCAATAGTATTTATTGCTGTAATAGCAGCGATGGTGCAATTAGTTGAAATGGTAATTGATAAATTTTCACCATCGCTTTATCAAAGCTTGGGTATTTTTTTACCATTAATTGCTGTGAATTGTTCAATATTAGGTGGATCTTTATTTCTTGTTGAGCGTAACTATACCTTAATGGAATCAGTAGTATTTGGATTTGGCTCAGGCTTAGGATGGTTCTTGGCAATAGTAGCTATGGCATCTATTAGGTATCGCTTACGTTATTCAAATGTTCCTGCAAAACTAAGAGGTGTAGGAATAACTATGTTATTAACAGGCTTAATTTCAATTGCATTTATGTCATTTGGGGGTATTCAATTATGATAACTGCATCAACATTTTTAGGCGTTGCTATTTTTACAGGAGTTATTTTAATTCTTGTTTTAATGTTAAATCTAGCCGAGTCAAAACTTTTGCCTCAAGGCGATGTAACATTAAATATAAATGGCGATGATGATAAATCTATAAAAGTTAGACCAGGCTCTACATTGCTTTCTGCTTTAGCAACTGAGAGCATTTTTCTTCCTTCAGCGTGTGGAGGGGGAGGGACGTGTGCATTGTGTAAATGCCAAATTAATGAAGGTGGGGGAGACATACTTCCTACAGAAAAAGGTCATATTAATAGATCAGAAGCAAAAGATAATTGGAGATTGGCTTGTCAGGTCAAAATAAAAGAAGACATGAAAGTGCAAGTCCCTGACGAGATATTTAATATTCAAAAATGGGACTGCACAGTTAGAACAAACAAGAATGTTGCTACATTCATAAAAGAGCTCGTTCTCGAGCTCCCAAAAGGTGAAAATTTAAATTTTACTGCTGGTGGTTATATTCAAATTGATATTCCAGAGTACTATAATTTAAATTTTAAAGATTTTAATGTTGATAAAGAATATCACGAAGATTGGGATAAATTTAAAATTTGGGACGTTGTTGCTAATAACGATGAAGATTGTTTTAGGGCTTACTCAATGGCAAACCACCCCGCAGAAGGCAATATAATTATGCTTAATGTTAGAATAGCAACTCCTCCTCCAGCGTTATGGGATCAAGTACCACCTGGAATCGCATCTTCTTATATTTTTAATCTTAAAGAAGGTGATAAGGTTACAATTTCAGGCCCTTTTGGAGAATTCTTTGTTAAAGAAACTGATCGTGAAATGATATATTTAGGAGGTGGCGCTGGAATGGCTCCAATGAGAAGCCATCTATTTGATCTTCTAGATACTCAAAAAACTAAACGAAAAATTACTTTTTTTTATGGCGCGCGTTCAGCAAGAGAAATGTTTTATCATGATGATTTTCTTAGACTTGAAAAAGAATACCCAAATTTTAAATACGTTGTTGGCCTATCTGAACCAATGCCAGAGGACAATTGGAAAGGTCCTACTGGGTTTATACATAATGTTGCCCAGGAAGAATATCTTAAAGACCATGAAGATCCTTCAGAAATAGAATATTATATGTGTGGACCACCAATGATGATCGACGCATGCGATAAAATGCTTTACGATCTTGGTGTAGAAAGAGATATGATTGCATATGACAGTTTTGGATAAAATCTTATCGAGATTTTTTTTTAAAAATACCCACAATGTATTCTTTCTGTTTATTGCAGCGCTATTTATTAGCTGTGAAGAAAGTGGTACTTATAACGATATCTCTGGTCCAGCAATGGGCACAACTTATACTGTTCGCTTAGTTCCAAAAAGAGGTTTGACTGCTAACGCAAATTTTATTAAGACAAAAATTGACTCAACATTGGAATCTATAAATGATCAAATGTCCACTTATGTTATCAATAGCGATATTTCATTATTTAATAAAATTAGAAAAAATGCAGCAATAGTTATTTCCAATGACTTTAAAGAGGTGATTCTGAGTTCTATATATTGGTCTGAAAAATCAAGCGGTGCATTTGATATTACATCACTTCCTCTTACTACTGTATGGAAGAAAGGAAGAAAAGACAGAGAATATGAAGAAAAATGGGAGCCTCCTTCAGGGCTTGATATAATTACCGCAAAAGATAAAGTTGGTTTTAAAGAAATAAAATTGTCTCAAAATTCTCTTATAAAAGCATTTAAAGGTCAACAAATTGATGTGAACGCTATTGCAAAAGGGTGGGGTGTTGATCATATATTTAATTTAGTAGAGTCCTTTGGGTACAACAACTTCATGGTTGAAATAGGGGGAGAGGTTAGAGTTTCTGGAAAAAATATTCAAAATAAAGCATGGCAAATAGGCGTAGACTACCCTTTAATTAACACTGTTCCAGGTGAAAATATTGTTGGCATAGTTTCTTTAACTGATAATTCAATGGCGACCTCAGGTAATTATAGAAATTTTTACGAACATAATTCAAAAAAATATTCACATATTATTGACCCAAGGACAGGTAGTGCGATTGAATCCAAAATTGCTTCAGTTACAGTTGTAGCTAAATTGTGTATGGATGCTGACGCTGTTGCAACAGCGTTGAATGTTATGTCGTTAGAAGCTGGAAAGGAAATGGTTGAAAAAAACGATAAATTAGAAGCTTTTTGGATATTAAGTGAAAATGGAAAATTTAGGACCGTGCAATCCGCTGGGATGAGCATTAATCTCCTAGATTAAGATTGGGCTTTTGCGAAGGATCATCGCAATCACCGCCTTTTAAGCATACGCAGTTTTCCATAATCCCCCCGCAAGATCCCTGTAAAGGCTTATTATTGAATATAATTCCAATAGACATCCCTAGAATTGCAAAACCAATAACCAAAATTGTTAATAGTAATTCCATATTTTAATTTAATCATAAATTAAAATATAATTTTACATCAATAATTAGGAAGATTAGCAAAACAATATTTAAATTTTGCTAAATACTAATAACAAAAAAACAAGGTATTATGAAATTATTATCAACTCTTTTTTTATTGTCTAGTTTCCTTTTTGCTGGTTCACCTGGATCACCCCACCTTGAAGGAGGAGATTTATCTATACTATGGGTGATTCCGTTTGCAGGTATTTTGCTTTCTATAGCAATATTCCCTCTTGTTGCACCAGAATATTGGCACCATAATTTTGGAAGAGTTTCTGCTTTCTGGGCAATATTATTTATAATTCCATTTATTGTCTCACAAGGATGGCAAATAGCTTTATATGAGGTTTTGCATGTAGGCCTGCTTGAGTATATCCCTTTTATTATTCTCCTCCTGGCGTTATTCACCATTTCGGGTGGTGTACAATTAACAGGTTCATTGGTTGGGACGCCAATTGTAAATAGTGCAATTATTTTAATTGGCACATTGTTAGCAAGCTGGATGGGAACTACAGGCGCAGCAATGTTATTGATTCGACCTCTTTTAAGGGCAAACAAAGATAGAAAATATAAAGTTCACATAGTTATATTTTTTATTTTTCTTGTAGCGAATATTGGCGGATCACTTACACCATTAGGCGACCCTCCCTTATTTTTAGGGTTTTTAAAGGGTGTTGATTTTTTTTGGACAACTAAAGCAATGTTTCTACCTATGTTATTTATGATAATTTCACTTCTAATTATTTTTTATTTTTACGATACTTATCAGTATCGTAAAGAGTCTGATTTACCACCACCTGTTGATAACGAAAAGATTTCTATTAAAGGATCATTCAATCTTTTATTGATTCTTGGAGTTGTATTTTCAGTTCTAATAAGCGGTTTTTGGAAACCTCAAATTGAATTCACTGTTTTTCATGTTCATGTTGAACTTCAAAACCTTGTAAGAGATGTACTTTTACTAATGCTAACCTATTTAAGCTGGACTTACACGTCAAAAGAGATTCGCAAAGGAAATGAGTATACCTGGTTCCCAATCCAAGAAGTTGCAAAGCTTTTTGCAGGCATTTTCATAACTATTATCCCTGCTATAGCAATTTTAAAAGCAGGTACATCTGGCGCACTATCGGTAATTATTAACTCTGTTTCAAGTGATTCTGGCCCTGTAAATCATATGTATTTTTGGTTGACAGGTATTTTATCTAGTTTTCTCGATAATGCTCCCACCTATTTAGTGTTTTTTAACACGGCTGGGGGAGATGCTCAAGTATTAATGGGTGAACTGTCTCAGACATTGCTCGCTATTTCAGCTGGCGCAGTGTTTATGGGGGCTAATACATATATTGGAAACGCTCCAAACTTTATGGTAAAGTCTATCGCTGAATCATCAGGTATTGAAATGCCTTCATTTTTTGGCTATTTTTTTTATTCATTGATTATTTTGTTTCCTTTATTTGGAATCGTTAGCATACTGTTCTTTTAGCTATGAGAATTTCAAAAGTAACGACTAAGTTGGGAGACAAGGGTAATACGAGCCTTGGAAATGGTGATCGAGTTTCAAAGTCTCATTCGTTAATTAAGCTTCTAGGGGATATTGATGAACTTAATTCTCAACTAGGTTCTGCCATATCGGCTTCTAAGTCAGATTTAATTTCATCAGAACTCCTATCCATTCAACAAGACCTGTTTAATCTTGGCGGAGAGATTTCAATTATTAATTCAGGAACTATTCTTATAAATGGTGATAGGTTAGACTTTCTTGAAGAGCGCATTGACGAACTCAATCAAACCTTAAAGCCCTTGAAAGAGTTTATAATGCCTGGAGGCGATGAATTTTGTTCAAGAATTCATTTAGCTAGGGCTGTATGCAGGAGAGCGGAAAGATCATGTGTTGAAATCTTAGATTTAGTAAAAGAAAAAAATATTTGGTTACCTTATTTAAATCGACTAAGCGATTATCTTTTTGTCTTAGCTCGATATGTCTCCTCAGAAAAAGGTTCTGAAGAGATACTCTGGAAACGATAAATTTTAATCCTTCATTCTTTAGTTTTAATATAAAAATAATACTTAAATTTCAGGTCATTATTAATTATGCTAAACTGGAAAACACTTAACCAAAGTATTACGAGTTCTAAGAGGGTAGTTCTTTCAACTCATATGAACCCTGACGGCGATGGGCTAGGTAGTGCATCCGCAATGCATCACTATATATCCTCGTTAGGTATTGATTGTAAAATTATTCAAATCTCTAAATTTCCAGATCAATATGATTTTTTAAATCTTAATAATATAATAGAAACATACGATAAGCCTGAACATGATTTATGGCTTGAAAGCGCAGATCTTGCTATAATATTTGATATAGGCGCATACAATAGGCTTGGTCCTCTTGGAGAAAAAATATATGCCAATAAAATTAAAGCAATAAATATTGATCATCACCCAGATCTAAAAGATGAGCGCTTTTATGAGAGTTTTATTAATATTGAAGCGGCAGCTACAGGCGAAATGGTCTACGATTTTCTTGAGCAAAATAACATTAATATGAATAGTGAAATTGCAACAGGAATATATACCGCAGTAATGACGGATACCGGTTCTTTTCGCCACAGCAACACTACTCAAAAAAGTCATAAAATAGCCATGGATTGCCTAGCCTTTGATATTAATAATTCAAAAATTTATCAGTCTATTTATGAAAATAAATCTAAAGCTCAAATTTCGTTATTAGCAAAAGTAATTAACAATTTAAGGTTTGACCTGAAAGGTAAAGTTGCCTCATTTATAATTTCAAAAAAAATGATTAATGATAGCGGTATAATACCTGGAGATGTTGACGGGTTTACCGATTTTGTTCGATCTATTGATGGAGTTGAAGTTGCTATTATGGTTTGTGAGAATGAATTAGAAAAATGTCGTATAAATTTTAGATCAAAAGGCAAGTATGTTATTAATAATATTGCGAAGTCATTTGGTGGAGGAGGTCATAAATTTGCAGCTGGTGCTACTGCTGAAGGAAAATCTGAAGTTATTTTACAAAAAATATTAGACAAAACAATTTTTGAAATAGATAATCAAGACAAGGCGTTTGTTTAATGAAAATTTTATTAGCAAAAAATGCAGGATATTGTTTTGGTGTTCGTGATGCAGTTGATATGGCATATGATACAGCAAAAGAACATGGAGATGTCTATATGCTAGGACACATTGTTCACAATGAGAATGTTGTTAACGATCTGGATAAAGTTGGAGCAAAAGTAGTTGATTCGCTCGACGATGTCCCTGATGGAAGACCCGTTCTTCTGCGAGCACATGGTACGCACGTTGACATCACTAAAGAAGCAAAAGAAAAAAAGATGAACATTGTTGATGCTACCTGCCCACTTGTTAGAGATATTCATAACGAGATCAAAGAGCTTGAAAATGATGGAAGAAAAATAATAATTATTGGAGATCACGGTCATGATGAAGTTGTAGGCATTGCAAGTCAAGTTAAAAATCCATTAATTGTTGCAACTTCTGAAGAAGCTATGCGTTTGAGAAAAACTAAGAGAGCTGGTATTGTGAGTCAATCAACGCAAACAATAGAAAATGTTCAAGAGATTGTCAATATTTTAATGAGTAAAGTAGTAGACCTCAGATTTGTAAATACGATTTGTTTCCCTACAAAAAGAAATCAAGAACAAATAAAAGAATTATCGGAAAAATGCGATACAATGATTGTTATTGGTTCTTTCACCAGCGCCAATTCAAAACGTTTAACAGATTTATCAAAAGAGCGTAATGCTAAATCTTATCAGGTAACATGCGCTGAAGATATAAATGAATCTTGGCTGGATAATTGTGATATCGTAGGAATATCTGCTGGAGCAAGTACCCCTGATAACATTATAAATGAAGTTCTTGAAAAAATCAAAGAAATAGGAAATGTCCAAAAGGAGGAGATTTATGCCTAAAAAAGAATCTTTTGAAGTAAAGGTGGGATTAGCTGAAATGCTTAAAGGTGGTGTTATAATGGATGTAATGAATGTTGAGCAAGCCAAGCAGGCTGAGCAATCTGGTGCAGCAGCAGTAATGGCCTTGGAAAGAATACCGGCGCTTATCAGAAAAGAAGGTGGAATTGCTAGAGCAAGCGACCCTCAAATGATTTTAGATATTCAAGACTCAGTTTCAATACCCGTTATGGCAAAGGCGCGAATTGGGCATTTTGCTGAAGCTCAAATTCTTGAAGCGTTAAAAGTAGATTTTATTGATGAAAGCGAAGTTTTGACACCGGCTGATGAACATAACCACATTTGGAAACATGACTTTAAAGTTCCTTTTGTATGTGGTTGTAGAAATTTAGGTGAAGCACTTAGAAGAATTGGTGAAGGAGCTGCTATGATCCGCACAAAAGGTGAACCAGGAAGCGGTAACATAGTTGAAGCAGTAAGACATATGCGCCAAGTACAAAGCGAAATCAAAGGTTTGACCGTTATGGATCGAGACCAGTTAATGGCAGCAGCCAAAAGCATGGGTGCCCCATTTACGCTTGTTCAGCAGGTTGCAAAATTAGGAAAGCTTCCTGTTCCTAATTTTGCTGCAGGAGGAATCGCAACACCGGCTGACGCATCCTTAATGATGCAGTTAGGCGCAGAAACAGTTTTTGTAGGCTCAGGAATATTCATGAGTGATGATCCCGTTCCAAGAGGAAAAGCAATTGTAGATTCTGTTACATATTACAAAGACGCTGATAAATTAGTCGAAATTTCTACTGGGTTAAAGTCTGCTATGAAAGGCGTTGATATGTCTGAAATTCCTGAAGGCGAAAGAATGCAAGAGAGAGGTTGGTAGGCATCAGCTTTTAATCGCATGATTGGAATATTAGCACTTCAGGGCAATTTTCATGCTCACTTACAAAAACTTGATGAATTAAATATTTCAGCAAAAGAAATTAGATATCCAAATCAACTAAAGGATATTGATGGCCTAATAATTCCAGGCGGTGAATCAACCACTATAAATGATCTTATGAAGAGAGTCGGTTTCCATAGCGAAATAAAAATTTTTGCGGAGAAAAAACCAATTTTAGGAACTTGCGCAGGTCTTATTATGATGAGCACATTTATTGAAAATGATAATCGAGTTGCGCCTTTAGGTATTCTTGATATAGAGGTAACTCGAAATGCGTATGGGAGTCAAGCTGATTCATTTGCTGGAAAGATTAATATAAATATTGACAATCAAACCCCTACCATTAAGGCGCCATTCATTCGAGCGCCCAAAATAATTAAGATCAGTAAATCGGTTGAGGTGATAGGTACTTACAGAAATGATATTGTTGCTGTTAAATCAGGCATTCACATAGGATTAACATTCCACCCTGAATTAAGCGATACAACTTTTTTTCATAACTACATTTTTAATAAACAAAATGAGCACATAAAAGAAAACAATGCAGCTTAACATACTTCCTAAAATTAAATCTCCAGCTGATCTTCGTAAATTAAATTCAGTAGAATTAAATAAGTTAGCAGACGAGCTTAGACATTTCACAATTGAAACAGTAACTGAAATTGGTGGTCATCTCGCTCCAACCCTTGGAGTTATTGAGCTGACCGTTGCACTTCATAGAGTTTTTAATACACCAGAAGACAAAATCGTTTGGGATGTTGGTCATCAAGGATACGCGCACAAAATATTAACGGGCAGGCTAGATAAATTTAATACTATTCGAAAAATGGGAGGTCTAAGCGGTTTTTTAAAAATCAGTGAAAGCGAATATGATGCTTTTGGGGCTGGTCATGCTTCAACTTCAATTTCAGCTGCAACTGGAATGGCTGAAGCTCAAAAGTTTAACGGTAAAGATCATAGAGTCGTTTCTGTAATTGGTGATGGTTCAATGACGGGTGGATTGGCTTTTGAAGCAATGAATAATGCAGGTCATTTAAAAACCCCCATGCTTGTAGTTTTGAATGATAATGAAATGTCTATTAGTCCAAATGTTGGAGCATTAAATACTTACTTAACCAAAATTGTAACAAACCCAATTTATAATCAGATTCGCACAGAAATATGGGATGTTGCAGGTAAGATAACTTTCGGAAAGAAAACAATCCAGAAGGTTTTAAGGAGAGTAGAAGACAGTTTAAAGTCTTTCCTTGTACCTGGAATGTTGTTTGAAGAATTGGGTTTTAGGTATTTTGGACCAATTGATGGACATAATCTAGATGAGCTCGTTTCAACCTTAGATCGAATTAAAGACATAAAAACTCCTTGCTTATTGCACATCCTTACAAAAAAAGGAAAAGGTATGGTTTCCAC
>Ga0209631_10006229_pt1 | contig 12331 bp, 22 predicted proteins | sample COG_08_FD_184752 | JGI IMG/M metagenome (GOLD analysis project Ga0209631, IMG submission 184752) | Pelagic Microbial community sample from North Sea - COGITO 998_met_08 (SPAdes) (version 2) | ecosystem: Environmental > Aquatic > Marine > Neritic zone/Coastal water | place: Helgoland, sampling... | reverse complement strand
CTCAGCTTGGACCGCAGCTTGTGCCATATTGTTGCCAACTTTATCTGGATCAAGATCCATTGACTTAGCAATTTCACGTACAATGTAATCCATACGTGCAAATGGAGCAAGCGCAGGGTTTGATACGACTTGCATAAATTGCATGAGGCGTTGGCTACGTACTTCATTAGCCATAAGACTTTCTGTACCACGAGCTTTTATCTCCAAATCACCTTTAATTTCTTTATCAAAGTCAAACTGCATATTAAAACCAAAGAAGGCTTTACCTAGTGGTGCTAATAGATAATCATCTATATTTTTAACTACGTTCCGTATACTGCCGTTGGCAGCAGACATGAGCATGGAAATACCAGAAGCAGTACGACCCACACCCGATACGCCTGTTTGACCATGTGCGAAAGATGGAAAGCCAGTTGATTCATCTGATAATACCCTTGCCTTATCGAACATCTGCATGTTCTCGTTACTTACATTAGGAAACTTAGTGCCAAAGATAGCTTGACCAGGCGCCCCTCCCTGTCTCCTAAACACTTTTCCTGGATACACGGAGAGGTCTTGCCCTGGGACGAGATTAGTCTCGTCTACCTCAATCAGTAGATTACCAGACAAAGCTGCATTATCTACTGCCATTCGCATAAAGCCGTTCATTAGTGTTTGAGTGTCATCCATATTCTCAGCGATACCTACGCCAAAAATACTGTATGGATTCATCTCATAAGGAGCTGCAAAGTAAGGAATATAAGCTGGAGTAAATGGGTTCATTACAAGACGTAACACTTGCCCATTACAAATCCAGATATTTACACTTAGCTGATCTGCATCTTCTAAATCTTTAGGGATGTCTACCCCTTGATCTTCTATTACTTCTTTGTCCACAAAACCCCAGAACTCTAGAACTTCAAAACGGTCAGCTCTATCTTCCTCTGAGTTATCTTCCATGATGTGTTCCCACCACTGTTTACGATAGCTTTCACCAAGTCGTAAAGCATTGTCTACAGCATTCTCACGGAAATAGGGACGATTCTTCAAACCACGTACTTGAGAACGTGACATCTTATGACGTTCTATTACATACTCTGCTTCTTCCATTGTAGCTGCATCAGGATCTGGGTAAAAATTCCAAATAGATACAGATGTAGTTTGTGGAATTGTTTTAAACATAGGAGAGTAGTTGCCTTCATCATCCCAGTTTGGATACTCTTTATCTACAGCAAATGGGCCTTTCATAACCCCTGTACCAAAAAGTGCTGTTTCAAAAGCAGCAGCACGTAGGTGTTTCTTTGCGTGAGATTCTTCTAATTGATCATGTATTTTCTTTTCCATTTTTTTAGCTGCAACTTCAGCAGGGTACAATTGTACAGCAGATGGACTACCATTTACCCCAGGTTTTACATCATCAATAACAGGCTCTAACATTCCTGTTAAAGCACCAAGTCTTTCTTTAAACTCTGGTAAAGTTTCTCCTGGAAGTAGTTTAGCCATTTCTCCACTAACTGCTTTACGTACTTCAGGATTTGTTTCATAATTAACAATATCTTCTACACCATCTGGTAAGACTGTAGGATCAATACTAATTGGAAATCTATTACCACCAAACAATACTTCTGTTATTTGACCATAAGCTGCAAGAACTTTTGTTTTAGTTACTTTTACAAATACTCTAGACTTTTCTGTAGAAGTAAACTGTACATCAGGTCCATATAAACCACGATAATTACGATAAGCTTGAATCCAACGTTCTTCGTCTAACTGCCTTGCAGTAGAAGACTTACTGTGTTTATCTTTAACAAACTGAACAATGTGACCTACAGTAGGATCTGAATATTCTTCTTCGGCAACATCTTCTATTGCAGAAGTTCCTTCCATATCCATAATCATTTCTTCAAAATCTTGTTCTGCCATTTTATTTCCTTAGTAGCCAAATGTGGGATCTGATGCTTGAAAGCCTGTACGTTGTGATGCAGGATCAAAATCAAATATATTACTTCGTGGTCTAGTCATTATACCATATCTTAATGCATCATACAAGTGATCTTCTGCGTGTGTATCTACATCTTCTGGATTTTTCTTGTCTAACGGAATAGAGGGTAGTTGAGATATAAGATTAGTGCAACTAGAAAAAAACACAAGTCTAGGTTCCTCCGTAAATTCATCTACTTGCAATCGTCTGTGTAACTCGTTTTTACCTGCTACACGAGAGCCTTTTGATCTATCTGAAGGTCTCCACCTACAACCTTTTAAGATCATTTGTTCTGCTAAACTTGGACCAGTATCACCACGTTTATGCCAAAGAGATGAGTCAAGAACTCCGTAACGTATGTTTTCACCTGACTCATTTTCTATCTCTAGTATCATATCAGCTAGGTCAGTAGCTGTGACCTTTGATACATAAAGTTCTCTATATACTACTAGTTGCTCAGATCCAGGAACCATAGTAAACCAAAGAATGCCAGTGTATGAACCATAACCATAATCACAAGCTCTAAAATGTGTCCAGTTAGATGGTATCTCGTAAGGTTCTATTACGTGCAGATTTCTATTAAACTCAGGAAAAGCTGCACCTTCGTTTATATCCCAATCACCTTCGAGTAGTTGTCTACGTTGATGTTCAGGTAACGACAAAAGATTGGCTTCGTATAAACCATCGTCTGATAGATAAGGGTTGTCGAAAAGGGTGGCAGGAATGAACTTACGTTTGAACAGAGGCTCACCCTCTCGACTGTGACCTTTCGGCCACTGTATCACTTCTCCGTTTTCATCAGTAGCATGGAACGAGTTATTAGGCACTTGAGGATCAATAAACGTTCTTTTTACCCACTGATGGCCTGGACCGCCAGGGTTGCTAGTCGCTCTCATATACAGTGGCAAACCTGAAGCCCTTGTTGTACGGAGACGTGATCTCATATAATTCCATGCGTAAGGTGAAGGCCATTGTGTAAGTTCGTCAAAGCCAATCCAGTTAAAGGCTTGACCTTGGTATCTCATAACGTCATCCTCTCTGTCGAGGTAGGACATCCACAATGTAGCACCTGATGGAGCTACCCAAGTTTTATCTCTTTCCATAAACTTTATTCCAGGTATAGCTTTGGGATAAAGTTGTTTGCTTACTGATATAAGCTCTCTAAGCTCTTCTGTACTCCTACGAACAAGTAGCATTCGTGCATTTGGATTCCCCAAGTACCGCACTGGGTCTGCAACCATTGCATAAGACTTACCACCACCTGCTGCTCCTCCATAAAGAACTTCTTGTTCTGTAGCTGCTAAAAAACTAGTCTGAGGTCCAGGATTAGGTTCAAAGATAACTTCTCTAGCTTTTTCAAAGTCTATTTCTTCAGGCTTCGGTTGGGCTGGAACTAACTCTTTCTCTATAACCGAGTCTTTGGATTTCAAGCTTTTCCGCTTTTTGTAACGCTTCTTTGTACCTTTGGGCGAGGTAACGTTGAGTTGAAGCTTCGTTCTTACGTTGTTGCTCAATTTTTACTCTCTTGTATAAACCTACATGTGAAATGTATTTTCCAGATTGAGTACTGAGCCAAGCTGATACTTCTCTATAACTGTATTGCTTTATAAACTTCTTAGCTTTTTCAAACAACTCTAGTTCTTCTGGGATTGGTAGTAGTATATCACAATCATCAGGGTCTTGTCTATACCCAAATGGTATATGTCTACCAACTCTTACAACAGGTTGCCACTCATATTCACCATCTACCTCTATAGGTTTGGGTAACTTCCAAGTTCTATTCGTCTTCATTAGCTTTCTGTGGTAATATAAATAGTGGATTAGCTGCAGATACTTCTACTTTTTCTGTCTTAATAAAACCACTACGGTCTAAAACATCTTTTGCAGCAGCCATCTTTTCTTTATTACCTAAGTCTGTAGGATTATGCATTACTTCAAACATTGAATATGCAGCTTTTACAGCTGACGAAGAAATAAATTTCTTTGTGAGATCTGCAATTTCTTCTGCTAAAGACTCTGAAATAGCTTTTGTAGATACACCATCTGCATAACCTGCAAGTTTTCTAGCTTTAACTAGATTACCTCCAGCTTCTTCAAATAGTACGTCTAAGAACTTCTGTTGTTTTTCTGTTAAGTTTCTTGCCATTATGCCACCATATAAATTATAAAACCTAGAATGCCTGTACCTATTAAAAGAATAAAGCCTGAAAGACCCCAAGTAACTATTGCCTCTTGTATCTCTGCTTTACGGTACTCTTGTTCTTTTTTCTGTTTTCGTATCTTGCCTTCAGTTGCTACAAGCTCATCCCAAGCAGATGGCCCCATACTAAAGCTAATCCAGTCCTTTAGCTCTTTTCTCATTGATTCAGCTTTTTTCTTAGCTGTAAAAATTTCTAAGGCTTCAGCTTCAACAGAACCCCCATTGAGTGCTTTCCACCAAGGAGGGTTCTTGTTTTTTTGTTCTAGATAGGCTAGGTCACTCATACTACTAGCCCATTGGGTAAGTTGTCCTGACATATCTTGAAGATCTTTTCCGAACTGGAAACCTTTCTTCAACGCATTGAACGCTACGGTAGCTCCACCGATTATTGTTACTGGGTCCACGAGCCTCCTCCCAAAGTACTCCTAGTATCATTAAAGAACTTATTGCGTTCTTCAAAGGGCTTTACCTGTTAGTATAACCTTTTCTATATCATATCTACCAATACCTAAGTCTCGTAGCTCCCTATCGGTCATTCTGTAAAGCTGCATTCTAGCAATTCTACGCCTAGCTGACTCTGTTCTTGCTTCTACTAATCTGTTAAATAATTTTCTAAACATTTTCTACTCCTATGTTAGCCCTAACTGGACAGGAGTAGTTATACTACAAATAGTTATATCATACTACAGACAAAAATGCAACCCCGTTATGTCGGTTGGTAATGCTCCTCACCAGAAAGTATAACATGAGCATCTGCACCCGACTCTTCAAAACCTACAATCTTGTCTCCTGCAGACAGTGCAAGATAGCCACCACCTTGTATTATTTCTTCTAGGCTATTACCTGCAAGGCTGTGATCATCAACAATAAAATGATATGTAGTCGTAGAAGCCTCATACCATTGTAAGCTATACTTCTTAGTAGAGTTAGCACCAATAGATACATGCATAAATCTAATAAGACTAATAAAGTTGTTAGGGCAAGTATATATTAGATCACCACTAGCCCCACCTGCTGTAGCAGTGAGGTCTTTAGCTGCTGAAAAGAATTTAGCATCTGCTAGTAAAGTCACTTGTTACCTTTTACTTTCTTAACCACCTTAGTTGTCCACGCTTCGTTTACATCAGGGGTAGAAGGATCATCCCCAACTAGTTGACCCTTTTCATTACGAGCACGTACTTTTACTTCTTCTGTATCTTTTACAAAATCCAGTACGGCAGGATCTTTAGTGTGCCATTCTCCACGGATATACTCCGCAAGAACAGCACCGTATTGGTCTACTACTTTATCACCATCTAGTTTCATTATCTACCACCACTTCCAAATTTAACCGTTGGTTTTTTGTTTCTTCTTTTTCTAACTCCAGGGACTCCACCACCCTTACTTAAATCTTTAACGTAAAGACCTAATTTAGTTAATTCACCTAGAAGTTCATCCATTAAAGAACCTGGGTTTTTATCTACTTTTTGATTTCTTAATTTTTCTAATTTTTTCTTTGTGTTTTCTAATCTTTTACTTGCAGCTTCACGTTCACCAATACTTACCTTTTTAATATCGGAGTTAATCTTTTTTATCTTATTTGTAACAGCAACAGGTATTTTTGGAGGTCTACGATTATTAATAAGTGTTGTTGTAACTTTTTCTATAGCTAAAGAACCTGGTTTAGCTACAGGAGGTTCACCTGAACCTGGACGTTTTTTAGGCTTAACAGTTTTTTTAGGAGCACCTGACTTTGGTCTAGGCTTAGGTTTAGTTACCTTTTTCTTTTTACTTACCTCTTCTTTTAAATCAGTAGTATATCTTTTACCTTTCCAGGTAAAAACTTTACCTGCACCTTTTTCTATACGTGCAGCATTAAAAGCTTTTTTAAAGCTCATATCATCGTATTTACCTGCCATAGTACTTAACCTTTCTTCTTAGCCATGCCACCATAAAACATTCCTGTTTTACGCATGTCATTCATTTTGCCCATTCCACCACCCATGTAGCCTGACTTTTTCTTAGCCATACCACCGTAGTTATAGCCCATCTTCTTGGCTACCTCTGGTGCTTCTTTCTTTAAGGCTTTCATTCCTTCATTCATTGGTTTTTTCATTGCAATTCCTCCTTCGTTAGCTCTGAACTTCTTTACTTTGTCTGCAACTTTTTTAGGTTGAGCCACAAACTGCTTACCTGCCTTCGTGCCTTCTCGTTTAGCTCTGGTTGTAGCTGCATACTCACTGCTGCTAAGAGACTTAATAGCCTTATCAGGGAGATAACGTTCACCAGTTTTAGCACTAGGCTTACCACTTTTAGTTCTCCACTTTTGTTTAGTCCAAGACTTAAGACTTTTTTGTGGGCTTTTTAGACTCATTGTGAACCTTCTGTATTGCAAAGTTAGCAGACAAGCTTGCTCCTTTATGGGCAACAAACTTACCTGTATGTTTCATTAACTTATAACCACCATCAGGCTGTTTCATCCAGTGGTATCCTTTTGGTGCGTTTACTTTCACGTCTTGTACCCCCCACCTTTTGCTTTGTATTGTTTTGCAACCATCTGTGCTTTTCTTGCCGACCATTGCCCAGGTTTGCCACCTTTGGAACCTGCCTTAACTTTTGAGACAAGATTCTTACGCATAGTCGGTTTTGTGTAGTTACCGGCAGCATTTACAGTGGATTTCTTCTTCACGTTATTAAGCCTTACAGTTACAATCTGCACCGCATTTAATGTTTAATAGTGCACATGCAATTCTTTTTAAATATCTTCCAAACCATTTAATTACTCTCATAATGAAACTCCCATTTTAATTTTTTTACATTCTGGTATTGCTAAATACCCTTCACTTTGAAAGTACCTAGCTACTATTAATGCCTCTTGAATACATGCTTCCTCTGTACTAAACGTTGCTTCTGTCTTAGCCATGACTTCGCAAGTTAATGCAGAAGGTCCAGTACAGAGGAGCATAAATGCTATCCACATTAGAAGCTAACCTTTGCTCCTACTGTTACGTCACCAAACTCTAAGTCTGAGTCGGTTGATACTTCAGTATATAGATTAATGTTTGTACTTGGTACTGAGTAGTCTGCAGTAAAGTCTAGTCCTTGGAAGATGTCTCCCTCGTCTAGTTCTAACATATCAATGTCTGTAGCTACACTTAGTCCAATACCCATAGCAGTTAATCCTGCTGATGGAGTTAGTTCCCACTCCCACTCTTCTACACCAGTGGTATAGTTGATATCAGAGTCTGCACCGATAGATAATGTCTGTCCTGCGACAGAAAAATCCATAGCTGATGTTGATGTAGCTGCTAGTGCAACTACAGTTGCGATTGCCGTTGTTTTCATTTTATGATCCTTTTTTCCATTTCTTTGAGGGAGACTTCGTCTTTGAAGGACTCCACTTAACTTTATCTGCCCAGTATGCAGCAGACATTTTACCTTTTTTAATATTCTTTGCATGACGTGATTTAAAAGCTTCACGTTGCCCTGCAGTCTGGTTTGTCTTTACACCTTTTTGTCCAAACTTGATGTACTTGTACTTACCACCTTCAGAAGCCATAACATGATGGGACTTACCACTGCTATCATTAAGACGTTGAGGTTTGTTGACACCCTTGAGTCCAACCTCTTTCATTTTGTTTTTTACTCGCTCAGGTATTGCCATTATCTTTTTCCTGCTCTACTATTTCTAGGAAAAGATCTGTTAGCACGTTTAGTTGTAACTGACAGGTTCTTTGCGCTATTATCTCTAGGATTACCATTACGGTGATTTACGTCTTTACCATCACCTTTTTTAACTACCCCTGCTTTTTTTAAAGTATTACGAGCTGCATTACGTGAGGCTCTATTCTTTTTCTGTGCAGCTGTACCTTGATACTTTTTGTACTCATTCTTATAGTTTCTCATGTTTTGTATCTTTCATACTTTGGATTATCTTTTCTTCCAAATAATGTTAGCACAAAATTCATAAAACCCCTAATCATTTCTGTTGGAGTAGGTAACAACCAACCAAGTATTAGAAGTAACATTACCCAAGGGGGTATATTAGTATTAATAATATCTAAGTTTTCCACTTTACCTGTCTCTACTTCTTTTATTATTTCGGTTTGTATAACGTCTCTACCTGCAGTAACTTCTTCGGTCTGTTCTACAGACATTACTGACTGCCTATTCTCTGCACCTATCTGTGCATTAGAATTTACTGTAGGACCGCCTGATCCTCCTAGCGACAGAAGAGTACTCAAACCACAACCAGATAAGAATAGAATTAGGACCAACCATCGCATTACATCAGCTCAAAATGAGGCGCATCAATAAATGGCCTACGTCCCTGTGACCTACGTAAGTCTATGTATGCCATCATTGCATCCTCAGCTGTACCTGAGTACGACCTAATATCTCCCTCAGACCAGGCAGCTCCCCACTTAACGGATGCCCCAGTTTCTTCTGCAGCTTGTTTAAAAGCATCACAGATGTTATCGTACAGGTTTAACTCCCAGGATACGTCTGGGCCTACATAAGCTACTACATCAACTGCATGGCTAAAGCCATCGTCCTGTAGTAGGTGCTTAGAACGCATAGTCTGAGATCTTCCTGCAGCTACATTAGCTTTTTGTTCCTCAAAGGTACGTATACCTTGCGTAACTCCAAAGTCTACATCTGTAATCTGAATAGCTCTTTCTACTACTCCAGTCATAGCAGGATGTACACCCTCTAATCTGTCCATTGATCTTTGTGAAAGTCTAAAAGTCATTATCTTTGAAATCCTCTTCTTCGGCCTCTCATGCGTCTTCGTATAGCATCCATACCTCCTGTAGGTCTTCTGCTTGGTCTACGTGTAGGTGGTCTTGTAGGTCTAGGTGGTTTTGGTCTTGGTGTTGGACCAGTTCTAGGTTTAGTAAGGTCAATTTTAGGAAAAGGTCTTCCTGTATTTGTGCGTGTAGACTTTGGCCTTGTTGACATTTTCCCTTTTACCGCAGGTCCAGTTTTTGTACCTTTTGGTACTGCTTTAGGTTTAGGTTTAGTACCTCCAGGTTTTTGTCTATTACCTCTAATAAACTGTTCTATTCTTTGTCTATTTCTAACTCTAGGAGTCCCTTTTACTCTACCACCTCTTGTACTTGGTGTTGGTCTTTGTCTTCGTGTTCTCATTATCTCATATCCTTCTTCATAGCTGTTTATTTATTTCACTGACAAGCTGAAGTGCCATCAAAGACACAAAAGACTTTTGGTTCGACTAGCTGAAACTCTGGCTTAACTATGCTAACTGTTGCTAGGTCTGACATTGTGTCATTAGTATCAACAGCTACTGTAACGTTATTATCAGATTGGTTTATAGATACCTCTTTGTTATTGTTAGATCGAACAACTGCTATCTCTTTATTTGTTCTATTGCCATCAACAGTAGCAGCTATTTGTCCTAGTCCAATTATGGTTGGAGATAGTGCAGCTACTGTGTTTAATACCTTGTCACCAGTAGATGTAGGTTGAGTAGTGATAGCCCCAGAAGCATTGCCGCCTTGCATTAACATAGCTGCTGCTACTACACCACCATCACCCTGTGCAGCTATTGCAGCAATAGTGTCCATGCGTTTCCACTCAGCAGAACTATTATACTTATGGTAAGCCTCGTTCATGGCTACGTCATTTTTAGTTGAGCAAGCTGCTAATAAAATAGCAGGTATTAATATTAAATATTTCATTATCTCATAAGTCCTCTTACATTTGTATTTACGCCACTATACTGACTAGGTGTCATACCTGCTTTACGTTTTTTAGGAGAATTAGGCATTAATCCAGAGGTAGGAGTTGGTGGTGTATATGGTTCCCTCATAGGATCTACTATTGGATTTGGGGGAGGTTGTTTTGTAATTGTAGGTGGACCAGAAGGTACTGAAGGATCTACTACTCTACCTTTATCAACACTTGTAGGTGTAGCAGGTGTAAAAGATTCTCTCTTAGGATCTACTATGGGTTGAACTGGTAGACGTTCTATAGGTTTTAAAGGATCTACCACCATACCTTTATTATCACTTATAGGTGTATCTGGTGTAAAAGACTCTCTCTTAGGATCTACTATAGGTTGAACTGGTGGACGTTCTATAGGTGTAATTGTTTTTGGAACAGTTGTTGAAGGTCTTAAAGGATCTACTATAGGATCTTGTTGAGGTGGTTGTACCGATCTAGATATTATTTCCTTAAATTTCTCATTAGCTTCTTTTATTGCTGCAGCTTGGGCATTATTATTAATATTAGAAGGAGGCAATGTCGTTCTAACATCCTTATCTTCTGTATACGTAGCTTTATTAAATACATAAGCAGGAATTTTAATACTTCCATCGTTAGGTAAACCAAGCATACTTGGATCATACATTCCACGACTACAACCAATATTTCCTATATTTCTTCCATTCATATAAACAGAACTACCTCTTATTTCATAATTAGCATCTGGGGGAAAATAACTTAGTTGAAATTTATTAGCGGTTGGTTGTGCTTGTTTAGGTTGTCCTTGTTGCTGATTAAATTGCATCTGCAAATCTTGAAGTCTTTTTTGTTCTCTACCATAATTAGTTTGAAAATATTGATTTTGTTGCAGTCCTAAATTTTGAAGTTGCCGTATTTCGGGTTGTTGTCTTTGATAGGACGTAACTAAATTTTGCATAATTTGTGGTGAGCTAAGAAACTGCTTTAGTTCTGGTGGGGCAGTATTAAAAAATTGTTGTAGCGAGTTTACATAACCTTGTTGTTTTTGTTGTAAAGAAAGGTTTAGTTGTTGTTGTTGTTGTTTTATACGCTGTATAAAAGGATCAGAGTTTATTCTTGTAATAAAAGCATTTCGTTGTTGATTAAATTGATTAAAAAGATTTTGTTGTGGTGGTAAAGCCTGTTGAGAAGAGGGGACTGCTTGCATGGGCTGTCGTAGTGGTGAACTCATTACCTCATATCCTTCTTCATAGCTACCTTATTGCCCATTGGCTTACCTGCCATATAAGCTGTAGCTCCCATATATGCTGCTACTATACCAGTTTGTGCAATATAAAACAACCCAAGAAGGTCTGCTAGGGCTGCTACTCGTGTATCTGACATTAGAGGTGTAAATAGAACAACTGTAAAGCCAATCATCATTATCATTGCTATCCAAGCCATCTTCTTTTGTGACTCAGCCTTCTCTTCACGTAGCTCTACTTCGAGCATACGTTCTTTCATGGCTACTTCATCTAGAGTAACCTTACCATCACCGTCTACATCAAAGTCTATGACCATTTAGTATTCCCATTCCCGTTTTCTTCTGGGATCTAGAACATCCCTAGCCTTTAAATGGCCTTCAAGGTACATAGCTCTCTCTACCCTGTCCAGAGAGTACTTTATACCTGTATCATTTCTTATTTTCTCTCTAATGTAGAACACATCGGATCTAGGAATGTGCACTCTACGGAGTTTACCTTCGTCTTCTGAAGCTAATGCCCTATAAAATTCCTCTACGACATTGTCAGAAGAGTACATTGCTGGTTTCTTCATCTAGTTATACCTAATTTTTAGGGTAAAGTCAACACTTTTTAAGTGGGACGACAAAAAAAGTTTAGATTTTGTCTTAAAGTATACTTAAAGTTACTTAAAGTATATAATAACTATTAATATATTAGTAATAATTAAAACTTAAAGTTACTTTAAGTATTCTTTATGTAATACTATAAGTAATTATACAGTATATTGCAGCCAAAGTCAACTATTATTTTTAATTATTTTTAAAAAACATTGCGGTTTACCTGCTGCGATCATAAAATAAAGGTTAACAGGCTGTTTTAGCTACAGGGTGCGACAATTTGTCCAAACTAAAAAACCCCATCTCTGTCATTGGGTATATATACATACGGGTATACCCCCCATGCCCCATGCACCCGTTACGTTATAACATAACATTTATCTTGCAGATTACTATCAGAACACATTCACACATTCGAATATGTATAACATATTGTTTTTATTGAATATGTAATACAATATACTATTACATCACTGGTGTTATAGTATAACATAACGTTATATTTGCGAGTGATTCTCAATTGCATAAAGTTTATGTACAACTTTATATTCAACTTTTTGAATATTACACGGTCATCATCCTAGTTGCGAACCATTCTCAATTAGAACATAACAAGAACAAGAGAACAAACCGTGAATACTATCAT
>Ga0209631_10006223_pt1 | contig 12341 bp, 9 predicted proteins | sample COG_08_FD_184752 | JGI IMG/M metagenome (GOLD analysis project Ga0209631, IMG submission 184752) | Pelagic Microbial community sample from North Sea - COGITO 998_met_08 (SPAdes) (version 2) | ecosystem: Environmental > Aquatic > Marine > Neritic zone/Coastal water | place: Helgoland, sampling... | reverse complement strand
CCAGCCGGACCAGCACATCGCCCTTTTTCCCCCTCTGCTCGGCCCTGAACAGCACCGCGACCACCTCGCCGGACACCGACGGATGCAGGATGGCGGAATTCTGGGCGGTGCCGGTGCCGACGGCGCGGACGACCATACGATCTTCGGCAAATGTGACCTTCTGGACCAGAACGCTGGTCGCACCACCGCGCCGGGGGCCTGCGTCGCGCGCGACTTTATCGTCCCCGGCAGCGCCCAGCCAGAACCAGCCGCCGGCCACAAGACCGCCGATGACGACTGTGAGGCCGATTTGGTATGGTAGTTTCATTCAAACAACCAAGGATTCAGAATTCCGGACAGGGAAGAACGGCACGCCGTCGAGCAGCAGGACTTTATTATATCACACCACGCGCGGTCGATATCCATTCCGTCGCTTTGCGCATTCTGCGCCGCCTCGCCTCCTCTCAAAGAGTTCCAGCCCGTTTCAGGCCGTTTCAGGCGGGAAAATGCGACTCCGCCCTTGCCCTAAACCCCCGAGTCGTGGGAAACACGTTCCGGTCCAATCACATCATTGTACCGTTCGTTTTCACCTGCCCTGCCAGACTGGTTTTTACCTGCCCGGTAGCGCCCGGAAGCCTGAACCTGAGCCATGCCCAAACGCACAGACATAAAATCCATTCTCGTTATCGGCGCCGGCCCGATCGTTATCGGTCAAGCCTGCGAGTTCGACTATTCAGGCACCCAGGCCTGCAAAGCGCTGAGAGACGAAGGATACCGGGTCATCCTGGTGAATTCGAACCCGGCGACGATCATGACGGACCCGGAATTCGCCGATGCGACCTATATCGAGCCGATCACGCCGGAGATGGTCGCCAAGATCATCGAAAAGGAAAAGCCCGACGCCCTGCTGCCCACCATGGGTGGCCAGACGGCCCTGAACACCGCGCTGTCGCTTGCCAAGACGGGCGTGCTCGACGCACACGGGGTCGAAATGATCGGTGCCAAGCGCGACGCCATCAACAAGGCGGAAGACCGCGAACTGTTCCAGGAAGCGATGTCCAGGATCGGACTGGAATCGCCGCGCGGCCGTATTGCCCGGTCAATGGACGAAGCGCTCGAAATCCTTGAAGAAACCGGCCTGCCAGCAATTATCCGCCCGTCCTTCACGATGGGCGGTACCGGCGGCGGGGTTGCCTATAACCGCGACGAGTTCGAAGAAATCATCCGCCGTGGCCTCGATGCCTCACCGACCTCCGAAGTGCTGGTCGAGGAATCGATCATCGGTTGGAAAGAATACGAGATGGAAGTCGTCCGCGACCATGCGGATAACTGCATCATCATCTGCTCGATCGAGAACGTCGATCCGATGGGCGTCCATACCGGCGATTCCATCACCGTCGCACCCGCGCTGACGCTGACCGACAAAGAATACCAGATCATGCGGAACGCCTCGATCGCGGTACTGCGCGAGATCGGTGTCGATACCGGCGGATCGAACGTGCAGTTCGCGGTGAACCCGGCCGACGGACGGCTGGTGATCATCGAGATGAACCCGCGCGTCTCGCGGTCATCGGCACTGGCATCCAAGGCGACCGGGTTCCCGATTGCCAAGATCGCGGCGAAGCTCGCCGTCGGTTACACGCTGGACGAGCTGGATAACGACATCACGGGTGTAACGCCCGCCAGCTTTGAGCCGACGATCGATTACGTCGTCACCAAGATCCCGCGCTTCACGTTCGAGAAATTCCCCGGCACCGAAGCGCTGCTCAACACGCAGATGAAATCGGTCGGCGAAGCGATGTCGATCGGCCGGACGTTCCAGGAATCGCTGCAAAAGGCGCTGCGGTCGATGGAAACCGGCCTGACAGGGCTGAACGAAGTTATCATTCCCGGGATAGAACCCGAAGAAGGCGACGACGTTGTCGGCGGTATCGATGAATCCGCCGTGCTCGCTGCGCTCAACCTGCCGACCCCCGACCGCATCCTGACCGTTGCCCAGGCCATTCGCCACGGCCTTTCCACCGATGCGATCCAGACGGCATCGGGCTTTGATCCATGGTTCATCGCGCAGCTGCGTGGCATCGTCGAGGCCGAGAACGGCATCCGGGAAAACGGCCTCCCGGACACCGCGCAAGACCTGCACCAGTTGAAAGCCATGGGCTTTTCCGACGAACGGCTTGCCGAACTCGCAGGGTCAACCGCCGCGAAGGTCACGGCATTCCGGCACGAACAAGGGGTTCGTCCGGTCTACAAGCGCATCGATACCTGTGCTGCCGAATTCGCGTCGGAAACACCTTACATGTATTCGACCTACGAGAACGCCGGCTACGCCCCCGCCGAATGCGAGGCCGAGCCGACCGACCGGCGCAAGGCGATCATTCTCGGCGGCGGTCCGAACCGGATCGGCCAGGGCATTGAGTTCGACTATTGCTGCGTCCACGCGGTCTATGCACTGGAAGAAGCCGGGTTTGAGACCATCATGGTCAACTGCAACCCCGAAACCGTGTCGACCGATTACGACACGTCGGACCGGCTCTATTTCGAGCCGCTGACGGCAGAAGACGTGATCGAAATCGTGCGCAAGGAAGAAGAGAACGGCAAAGTCGTCGGACTGATCCTCCAATATGGCGGCCAGACGCCGCTGAAACTTGCCGCCGACCTCGAAGCCGCGGGCGTGCCGATTTTCGGCACATCACCCGATGCCATCGATCTCGCCGAGGATCGCGAGCGGTTCCAGATGCTGCTGCAGGACCTTAAATTACTGCAACCGGCCAACGGCACGGCACGCAGCGGCGACGAAGCGGTCCGCATTGCGACTGAAATCGGCTACCCCGTCGTGATCCGGCCGTCATACGTGCTTGGCGGGCGGGCAATGGAAATCGTCCATGACGAAGCCGGGCTGACGCGCTACATCCAGACTGCCGTGAAGGTCTCCGGGACAACGCCGGTACTGATCGATTCCTACCTGTCGGACGCGATCGAGGTCGATGTCGATGCGATCCGCGATGTCGATGACGACGTGCACGTCGCCGGGATCATGGAACATATCGAGGAGGCCGGGATTCATTCGGGCGATTCCGCCTGTTCGCTGCCGCCCTATTCGCTGCCCGATTCCATTCTCGAGGAACTGCGCCGCCAGACCGGTGCCCTGGCACGCGGGCTCGGCGTGGTCGGCCTCATGAACGTGCAATACGCCATCAAGGGTGAGACGGTCTACATCCTGGAGGTCAATCCCCGCGCCAGCCGGACGGTGCCCTTCGTCGCCAAGGCAACCGGCATGCCGATTGCCAAGGTCGCCGCGCGGGTCATGGCCGGTGAAAAACTCGCCGACCTGCTGAAGACCTATGCCAGCACGATGACCGGCAAACATATTGCGGTAAAAGAAGCCGTCTTCCCGTTCGCGCGATTCCCGGGCGTCGATATCATCCTCGGCCCGGAAATGAAATCGACCGGCGAAGTCATGGGCATCGATGCGGATTTCGGCCGGGCCTTTGCCAAATCACAGCTCGGCAGCGGCACTTCTGTGCCGGTCGAAGGCAGGGTGTTCATCTCGGTGCGTGATCGGGACAAGACTGCAATGGTCGACGTTTCCAGACGTCTGCGCGATATGGGTTTCATCATCGTGGCGACAGCCGGCACCGCCGACGTGCTGAATGCAGCCGGTGTCGCGACGGAATCCGTTAAAAAAGTACGCGAAGGACGCCCCCACGTGGTCGATTCGATCATCAGTGGAGACATCCAGCTGGTCTTCAATACCACCGAAGGTGCCAAGGCAATTGCCGATTCGTATGCATTGCGCCGGTCCGCGCTGGTACGGAAGATTCCTTACTATACTACCGTGGCAGGCGCCAAAGCCGCTGTGGAAGCCATTTCTGCGATGCGTGCCGGCGGACTTGAAGTTGCGCCGCTGCAGTCTTATTTTACGCGGCCAATCTAGCGACAACCTGACCCCGGCACTGTGGACGGCTTTTACCTGTTAACTGCAGGGCGGGATCATTTTGTGCGAAGGAAGTGAGACGATGGATAAAGCACCGATGACGGCCAAGGGACATGAATCCCTGGAAGCGGAACTTAAGCGCCTCAAAACCATTGAACGCCCTGATATCATCAAGGCGATCGCGGTTGCCCGTGAGCATGGCGACCTGTCGGAAAACGCCGAATACCATGCCGCACGCGAACGCCAGGCCTTCGTCGAAGGCCGCATCGGCATTATCGAAGACCTGCTCAGCCGCGCCGAGGTCATCGACGTCAGCGCGATCACCGGCAAGGTCATCAAGTTCGGCGCGACCGTAAAGGTCGCAGATGAAGACACCGACGAGAAAAGTACCTATCAGGTCGTCGGCGAACATGAAGCCAATATCAAGGAAGGTCTGCTATCGGTCACGTCTCCGATGGCCCGCGCCATGATCGGCAAGACAGTCGGCGATTCAGTGGAAGTCACCACACCGGGTGGCACCAAGTCCTATGAAATCATGACGGTGAAGTACAAGTAGGCTTTTGTGCCGCAGGCCGAGACCGTCCTGACTGATTACCCGACCAGCATCCCATAACCTGTTATCCCGGCCTTGTGCCGGGGTCCGGTCTTCCCGTGGTAGCGCACCCTACTCTGTCGCTTCCACGTTTACCGGAACACCAAAGGCGCGTTTCGACGTGCGGATACCAAGGGCGGATTTTACAACACTGACATTCGGTGCAGATGTGAGGTTGGCTGTCAGGAATTTCTGATAGGCATCCCAGTCGGTCGCAACGATCTTGAGCAGGAAATCCGTTTCACCCGCCAGCATGTGACATTCGCGAACCTCGTCCCATCCGGCGACGCGTTCTTCGAACGCCACCAGGTCGGCCTCGGCCTGGCTGTGTAGCCCTACATTGGCAAAAACCGTCACGCCGAAACCGAGCGCCTCGGCATCCAGATCGGCGTGATAGCCCCGGATACAGCCGGTTTCCTCCAGCGCGCGGACCCGGCGCAGACAGGGCGGCGGTGAAATCCCGGCGTTATGCGCCAGCTCCACATTCGTCATCCGGCCGTTATCCTGAAGATCGCGGAGTATTTTGAGGTCGATCTTATCGAGTTTGATTCTGGCCATATCCGCAATTTCCGTTAGTTTCGAGCTCGGGTCTTCAACATGGTTCTTAGCATGGATAGTGCAGCATTCCCGCAATCAGCCGCCAATTCACGAAATTATATTTTAAAGAATGATAATAATATTTCAAACATCTGTCATCAGGACCGGGTTTAAGCCGTGAACGCGAAGGCCGCCGAACTCGCTGGAAAGTCCGTCTGGATCATGACGGACGGTAAGCCGGGTATGGAAAACCAATGCCTCGGGCTGGCCGAAGCACTTGTGGCGCTTGGCGGCGAAACGCCTGTCGTGAAACGTCTGTCGCCCGGGTTTCCGTGGTCCGCCCTGCCGCCCCAATTCTGGATGTCGCCCTTGTCGACACCCGATACCGACGGCAACCGGCTGACACCGCCCTGGCCGGATATCCTGATCGCGACCGGACGCCAGACCGTGGCGCCCGCACTGGCGATCAAACGGGCGAGCGGCAATGCGACGTTCTGCGTACAGATACAGAACCCGGCCTGGCGGCGCGATGCGTTCGATCTTCTCGCTATTCCAAAGCATGACGGTGTGACCGGCGACAACGTGCTTGAAACCTTCGGAGCGCTGCACCGGGTCACACCGGAAAAGCTCCGCGCCGAAGGAGAAAAATTCCGCCCCTTGCTCGCCCATCTGCCACGCCCACTGATCGCGGTGCTGATCGGCGGATCGAACAAGCAGTACCGGATGACCGGGGCCGTGACCCGGCGGCTCGCTGCAAATCTGCGCACCCTGTGCACGCAGCACGGCACAGGTCTGGCCGTCACCGCATCCCGGCGGACCGGTGCGGAAAACGAAAAACACCTTCGCGCGGCCCTGTCGGACACGCCCTGCTGGTTCTGGGACGGCAGCGGGGACAACCCGTATTTCGGCCTCCTCGGCCTCGCCGATGCCATCGTGGTCACGGCAGATTCAGTATCGATGGTGTCGGAAGCCTGCGCTACCGGCAAACCGGTCCACGTAATCGAGCTCGATGGCGGGTCAGCGAAATTCGCGCGGTTCCACGAAGCGCTTCGGAGGGCAGGCATCACGCGGCCGTTCGATGGCACGCTGGAGACATGGACCTATGATGCGCCGGACGACACAGCCCGAGTCGCCGCGGAAATAGTCCATCGAATTTCATCCTGACGCCTTTCTTCCTGAAAGAAACGACGTTCCTGATTGAAATACCGCGACCGGAGGGATAAATCTTGTCCGTGGATCAGCAAACCTCCAAATCAACCGCCCTCGATACAGACGCGCTCGCAAACACGCCGTGCGGACACGATCCGTATGATTACGTGATCGTGCCCGGCTTTGTGCGCGCAGCAGCGCTTCCCGCTATTCACGAAACCTATCCCGAAATCGACCAGCCCGGCAGTTTTCCCTATCAGTCGCTGGCATACGGGGACGCGTTTTCATCGCTGCTGGATGAATTGCAGGGTCCTGAAATGCGCGCCGCGATCGAAAAAGTGTTCGATGTCGACCTGACCGACCGCCCGACCACGGTCACTGTGCGCGGTCGCTGCCAGCTCAAGGACGGGCGCATTCACCAGGATTCGACCGAAAAGATCATCACCGTGCTGGTCTATATGAACCCCGACTGGGAAGAATCCGGCGGCCGACTGCGCGTACTGCGCTCGGACAGGGATCTCGAAGACTATGCCGCCGAAGTCCCGCCTGCCGAAGGAACCCTGCTGGCATTCCGGCGCAGCGACACGTCGCACCATGGTCACAAGCCGTTCGAAGGGCAGCGCCGGGTGCTGCAGCTCAACTGGGTGACCAGTGACAAGTTCGCCCGGCGCGAACGCCGCCGGCATGCGATCTCCGCCTTTTTCAAACGGCTGTGGAAGTAGATACCCGCCGATGGAGATTCGCCCCCCGCACCCTCATAATGAACAACGCCAGTTCCCACACACAATCCGGATGAAAACGCCCGCATGGCGCTGAAAATCGATACATTCGACAACCGCAGCGGCGGCAACAGCTATTACAAGGCCGTCAGCCATCCGCTTGCCGCCGAAGCTGCCACGGGTCTGCTGTCACAGCTGCGCGCCGCAAACGGTGTGGCGATCTACGATCCGCTCGGCTACTCGGAAGGGTTCGCCGCGTTCTATCCGCTGGACGGGATCGATCTGCGCGGCGTCTTTGTCCAGGATATTCAGCAGATCGGCGATACCGTTCTCGGCCATCGCGCCCAGCCGGTAACGGACCTGCCGGGGTTTGCCGTCGGCGCTGTACTCGATACCGTCTTTGTGATGGCGTTCGATGCCGACAAGCTGGTCGACCATGTCCGCCACCTGCTGCCCGCCGGGACCGAGGTTGTCAGCCTGGATGCACTGCGCCTGCCGACGGCCATGCTGAGCAACGGGAAAACCTATCTCGACTCGATGAATTTCGCCACGAATTTCGCCTTTTTCAGGGATACCGCTGCGCATCATACCCGCATCGTCACCGCCAATTACTGGGCACGCTACGGGGCCAAGAACATCACCCTCTGGCTGCGGCTGATCGACAAGAATGGCGGCGTATTAGCCGAGTGGACTGAAGATGTCAGCGGCGCCGCCCAATCGGTCATCATCGACAGCCGGGACGTGCGGTCCCGCTTCGGGCTCGGTGATTTTACCGGCCAGCTGTTTATCCATGCCATCGGCGCGACCGGCCACGATGTCGTCAAATATGCTCTCGATCTGTATGGCGCTGACGGCGACGCCCTGTCCTGCACGCATGATGCAAATGCGTGGCCGGCCGACCTGTATGGCGGATTGCCGGCGCCGCGCAGCGGCGAAGACGTGGTCCTCTGGGTCCAGAATTCGCATCCCTGCACGATCCCGGCGGGCGAGATCGGCGTGAACCTGATGGGCAACAATACGGTGACCACCATCGACCAGCCGGTCGGGCCTTATGCCACGGTGGCCATTCGGGTCAGCGACGTCCTGCCGGAGGCCGCCTGGCCGCAACAGATAGAGCTTCGCGCGGGCAAACATTTCGTCCGCCCGCGGTATGAAATCACCACCGCCGCGAAGGACCGGCGGATGGCCCACATGAATGTCGAACGCGTCGACCTGAAGGCCGATCCCGGCATTCCCGAACTTGCCCCCCTGATGGGCAAAGGATACATCGTGCCCGCGCCGATCCTGCCGATGGATATCTGGAAGTCGGTGGCACTGCCGACGCCGATGTCGACCTGCCAGACAAACCTGCCCGTCGCCCTGCTGGCGATCGACCCGGAAGGCCGTGAAACAGGCCGTATCGCCCTTGGCAACCTGCCGCGGGATCATGTCCGGATGGTGGACCTGAAAACCGAAATGACGGATGCCCTGTCGGCGATGGACAGTTTCGGCCATATGGAACTGGTTTACGATTTCGCTGACGGCGGCGATGCCGATGGCTGGCTGCACGCGCTGTTTCGCTATGAGAACGAGGCAACGGGCAATGCGGCCGAGACCAGCTTCGGCGCGCATATCTTCAATTCCGTGCTGACCTACAAAAACGAGCCGCAATCCTATACATCGCGCCCGCCGGGGCTGAGCACACGCCTGTTCCTGCGGCTTGCCGGTAATCTTGGGGACGGCTACCCGGAAGGCGGGGCACTGGATTCGATGTGTCACCTGATCTACCCGGCATCCACACCCTGGCACGCCAGGTCAGAAACAGATATCGGCCTGCATGACGGTAGCGGTGCGGAGGTCGCGACGACGCGGCTGGCAATCCCCTGCGGCGGGTCGCGCTTCTGGCGCTATTCGGAAATGTTCGACGATGCCGCCCGCGCCAAAGCCGGCGACGGTGCCCATATCATTATCCGCGACACGACCTGCCGCCTGTTCGGCTATCACGGGCTGATCCACGCCGATGGCGGGTTCAGCCTCGATCACATGTTCGGGTTCTAGGCGCGACGGCGGCGCGTGTATGCCAGACCGGCAAGGCCAATCGCAAAGATCGCCATCATACCCGGCTCTGAAACTTCGGTGCTGGATATCGGACCGGGCGGTGTCGGAATGTCGCCGTTGTAATAGACCTGATTGAGCTGCATCGGCCCGTCCCAGCTTTCAGCCACCACCTGCCCCCAGACAACACCCCATTGCGTGGTGATATCGGCGCCGGTGGCAAGAATGCTGCCCTGGACACCGATACTGCCGAGGTTGAGGGTTTCCGCATCGACAAAATTGAACAACACGTTTTCGCGGTTACGTTCGAAGAACTGATCGAGCCCGCCGCTCATGGAGGCATTCGCGCCGGTGACGTTGATCACGACTTCCGTACCGTCGGCGATACCCTGAACGACCACGTTGGTCGCAGCGCTGAGATCGGCGGCATTTACGGTGAAGACCTGACGATCGGTGGTGCCGCTGCCGGTCAGGAAAAGCTGGCTCCACTGGAAATTATTCGTACCCGTGGCGCCGAGCGCACCGAGCGACTCGCTGATACCTGTCAGCCGCGCCTGTTCGGCGGCGAAATCCACCGGCAAGCCCGCGGCACCGAGATTGTCGGTCAGCGTATAGCCGGCATTTATCGTGCCCCACGCGACAGAACTGGATACCCCGGCTGCACTGCCGCCAACCTTGATATTGCCGTGATAGACCGCGCCCGAGGTGAAGGACAGGTTGCCGCCGGCCACCAGGCTATCGCCGCCGACGAGGCCACCCTGAAGCTTGTCGCCGACGCTGAAGCTGCTGAGCGAAACGTTTCCGCCCGTATAAAGCCTGCCTTCGACGTCGCTTGACGGGGCAGAGAAATCGCCAAATGTCAGGACATTGAAATCGCCCAGCGGACCGGCAAGCGCACCACGGAGAGGCAACACCGTCACGGCGGCCGCGATAACGGCAAAAGTGCCGATGATCAGGGAAAAACGATTGAAAAGCCTGGAACGCATCTGAAAACTGCTACCTGGTGGGTCGTGAGTTATGTCGGGCCGTCGCGCCGATTTTAAAAGAAAAACCTGTCTATACGTATTAATGCAAGAAGCGTGGCATAGTTCATTATTTGTTTTTTATCAATGGTTTACCTTCATACGCACGCCTTGCCCTTGATCGAATCCGTAAAGAAAATCGACACCTGTTACATATTACAAACGCTCGACAAGAGCCCCTGATCCGCCCCCGGGGTCCGGACACTACCCCACCGCGGACGCGCTCCGTCCTGCAATCGATGCAGCACATTGCCTTAACGGCGTATGCACCTTAAATATCAGCCTCATAATTCTTGCTTGATCCCCAACGCATCAGGAACGCACGGCATGGCTGAAAATCATCGCGTCAAAGTCCTTATCATCGGTTCCGGCCCTGCCGGCTACACGGCTGCCGTCTATACCGCACGCGCTTCGCTGTCGCCGATGCTCGTCACCGGTATGGAACTCGGCGGTCAGATGTCGATCACAACCGATGTCGAAAACTATCCGGGCTTTGCGGACGTTATCCAGGGCCCCTGGCTGATGGAACAGATGCACGCCCAGGCCGAGCATGTCGGCACCAAAATGATCAACGACCTGATCACCGATGTCGATTTCAGCGCGCGCCCGTTTGTCTGCAAGGGCGATTCCGGCGACACCTATACCGCGGATTCAATCATCATTTCGACCGGTGCCCAGGCGCGCTGGCTGGGGCTGGAAACCGAACAGAAATTCCAGGGCTTCGGCGTATCGGCCTGCGCGACCTGTGACGGGTTTTTCTTCCGCGAAAAAGAAGTCGCGGTTGTCGGCGGCGGCAATACGGCTGTCGAAGAGGCGCTTTACCTCACCAACCACGCAACCAAGGTCACCCTGATTCATCGCCGCAATACGCTGCGGGCGGAAAAGATCCTTCAGGAACGCCTGCTCAAACATGACCGTATCGAGGTGATGTGGGATTCGGCCGTCGAAGAAGTCGTCGGCGACGAAGACCCGCTCGGCGTCACCGGTATCAAGGTCCGGAATGTGAAGACCGACGCGGTCACGGACCTTGCCGTAGACGGATTGTTTATCGCCATCGGCCATGATCCGGCGACACAGTTGTTCAAGGGCAAGGTCGATATGGATGACGAAGGCTATATCGTCACACAGCCGGATTCGACACGCACCAGCGTCGATGGTGTATTTGCCGCGGGCGACGTGCAGGACAAGACCTATCGTCAGGCCGTAACGGCAGCCGGTACGGGGTGCATGGCGGCGCTTGAGGCCGAGAAATTCGTCGCCGAACTTGAAAGCACGTCATCGCAAGCAGCGGAATGAGTAACACCGGCGCGCGCGCCGGATAACGCAGAACAGGGTTGGCGTCATGGATTGGGACAAGCTCAGGGTATTTCACGCCGTCGCCGAAGCAGGCAGCTTTACCCATGCGGGAGAGATCCTGAACCTGTCGCAGTCTTCGGTCAGCCGCCAGGTATCGTCGCTGGAACAATCACTCAACGTGCCGCTGTTCCACCGCCATGCGCGCGGGTTGAAGCTCACGGAATCTGGTGAAACGCTGTATTCGACGGCGCGCGACGTATTCGCCAAGGTCGCGATCGCCGAATCTTTGGTATCGGAAGCGCGCGACAAACCGCAGGGACCGCTGCGCATCACGACCGCCGTCGCCTTCGGCTCCATCTGGCTGACCGAACGGCTGAAGGAATTCATCGAGCTATACCCGGACATCCAGGTCACCCTGATCGTCAGCGAGGACGAGCTGGATCTCAGCATGGGGCAGGCAGACGTTGCGATCCGCATGTCACCGCCGACCCAGCCGGACCTGATCCGCCGCCCGCTGCTGGGCATGCGCCACCGGGTTTTCGCGTCGCCGACCTATCTGAAGGATCACGGGACACCGACCACACTGGAAGATCTCGATAACCATCAGATCATCGCCTATGACGATTCCTTCCACCCGCCCTACACGGAAATCAACTGGCTGATGTATGCCGGGCGCGAAGAAGGCGCGGAAGAACGTGAGCCGGTTCTGCGGGTAAACAACATCTACGCCATGTTCCGCGCCGCCGCGAGCGGGCTCGGGATTGCCTCGCTGCCGGACTACATGGGACAGCTTGCCCATGACCTGGTGCCGATCCTGCCGAAACACGAAGGCCCCGCCTATGATGTGTTCCTGGTCTATCCGGAAGAGCTGCGCCATTCGCAGCGAATTGTCGCCTTTCGGGACTTCCTGATCCGCAGCATCAGCGCCAAACGCAAATAACCCAATTGTTTCCAATTATTGCACCTATGCGTTTTTTGCATAGCAGATTGACCAAACGGACAATTCCCATTCGGCAGGTGCGCGCCTATCTAAGTAGGAGTGGTAGGACATCAATTCGATTTTCTGCCCGAGCTGG
>Ga0209631_10006218_pt1 | contig 12345 bp, 11 predicted proteins | sample COG_08_FD_184752 | JGI IMG/M metagenome (GOLD analysis project Ga0209631, IMG submission 184752) | Pelagic Microbial community sample from North Sea - COGITO 998_met_08 (SPAdes) (version 2) | ecosystem: Environmental > Aquatic > Marine > Neritic zone/Coastal water | place: Helgoland, sampling... | reverse complement strand
ATACCAATGCCAAACCTCCCATGGATAGTTTCGGAATTTATCAACTGTCGCCATTTCCATTGGTGTGTAATTCATCGATCCAATTTTCCAGTAACCATCTTCTCCTCGAAAAGTGGGAATCCCACTTTCTGCTGAAATACCTGCCCCAGTTAAGGCAATGATCTGGCAATCTGTATCATCAACAGCAGTTTTCCATATTCCTGCTAAGGTCTCTGAAATTTGGTGCATATCAATTCTTGGATTTGTGATTTCTCGGAGCTTGATTAAATTTAAGTGAAAAAACACATTTTTTTCAGTAATAATCTTATAAATAAAAATCTGAAATTATTTATTAAAATTAATTCAGAGAGAAGAAAATGAATCCAATTTGGAGTCCATCACCAGAGTTTGTTCTACAAAGTCGAATAGAGCAATTGCGAAAAAGAATCTCCGCTGAAAATTCTATCAACCTAAATGATTACAGTGAACTGCATAAGTTCAGTATAGAAAATCAAGAAATTTTTTGGCGAACAATTTGGGAGGATATGGGACTTCAGGGAGTTCAAGGCGAAGTAGCTTTGGAAAATCCCCAGTTGATGCCTGGAGCAAAATTTTTCCCAAAAGGAAGGATCAATTTTTCAAAAAACTGCCTGAATCACGACCAAGCTGATGAGACAATTGCCATAATCTCTCATGATGAAACAGGTCTTCGCAGAGAATTGAGCTGGGGGGAATTGAGAGCAAGTGTTGCGAGCTTTCAGCAGGTACTTAGGGAAGCTGGTGTGATGGCTTCAGACGTGGTTGGTGGTTATGTGGCTAATGGCCCTGAAGCTGTAATTGCAGCTTTGGCAACCCTTTCTTTAGGAGCGATCTGGACCTCTTGTTCTCCGGACTTTGGTGTACAGGGAATGCTTGATCGGTTTGGACAAACAAAACCGACGGTGATCGTTGCAGGTTGCTCGGTTCGCTACAATAAAAAGCCGATTGATCTCACTCAAAGAATAATAGAGATCTGTCAGGAACTACCGTCCGTCACGCATCTCATTCATTTCCCTGGTACAGAGGCTGTAGCGGGGACTGAGTTTTCGAAGCTAAACTTAACTTCGCTTGATTTTCCTGAGCCAGCACCTTTGGGTACTGAATTATTTTTTGAAGACACTCCATTTCTGCATCCGGCTTTTATTCTCTATAGTTCAGGTACCACTGGTCAGCCAAAATGTATTCTGCATAGTCATGGGGGATCCCTGATTCAATTGGTGAAGGAGCATCAATATCACGTAGATTTAAGAGCTAATGAAAGGCTTTTTTTCTACACAACATGTGGGTGGATGATGTGGAATTGGCTGATTGCTGGCCTGGCATCAAGAGCTACAATTGTTCTTTATGACGGGTCTCCTTTCTCAAGAGGAGCGAAGACGCTCTGGGAAATGTGTGAACAAGATGATTGGGCTATTTTCGGCACCAGCGCAAAATACATTTCAGCCTTAGAAAAACAAAAATGGCAGACTCCTGAGAATATGAAGTTATTGAAATTAAAAGCAATTCTTTCTACAGGCTCTCCACTTGCTCATGAATCTTTTGATTATGTATATAATAGATTAAAGGCCGAAGTTCTTCTAGGTTCAATCTCAGGAGGAACTGATATTGTGTCCTGCTTTATGCTTAGTTGTCCTGTCAGGTCAGTCTATAGGGGCCAACTTCAGAGTGCTGGCCTTGGGTTGGCTGTTAACATTTTTGATGAAGAGGGAAAACCAGTTCAAGAACAAAAAGGCGAATTGGTTTGTACCAAACCTTTTCCTGCTATGCCAATTGGTTTCTGGGATGATCCAGAACAAAAAAGATATCGTTCAGCCTATTTTGAAAGATTTGAGGGGATCTGGACGCATGGGGACTATGCTGAAAGAACAGCCCAAGACGGATTTGTTATTCATGGTCGCTCAGATGCAGTCCTGAATCCTGGAGGAGTCCGAATTGGCACTGCAGAAATTTACAGACAAGTGGAAACCTTTGAAGAGATCCTTGAGGCTTTAGCAATTGGGCAGGATAAGAATAACGATGTGAGAGTAGTTTTGTTTGTCGTCATGAAAGAGCAACAAGAACTGACAGACGAATTGAAAGATCAGTTACGTCGGCGAATCAAGCAGAATACCACCCCAAGACATGTGCCAGAGGTGATTGTTTCAGTTGCTGCTTTGCCCAGAACATTGAGCGGTAAGATCGTGGAGTTGGCTGTTCGAGCAGTCGTTCACAATTTGCCTGTAAAAAATCAGGCAGCTTTGGCAAATCCAGAGGCCTTGGAGTATTTCAGAAATATTCCTGAGCTTCAGAAATGAGAGTCTTACTCTAGATGAGATTTCGGGAGTAAAGGATCACTACAGAAGTAGTATCCGTCAGGTAATGCGGTGTTGTAGTGAGGCATGTTGATATCATCTTTTGTGCCTGCTTTCCTGAAGTAAACGATGCGTTTTTCTACAACAAAATGTGAAGCTGCAACATGGCTACAAATTTCAGAAACCCTTTCTTCCTGTGTAGTCGGATATTCATGATAATAGGGGTGAGAGATCGGATTGTTCTGCGTTTTGCAGGCTGAGAGGTGGAAAGCCCCTATGGTACATAAAGTAGCTCCCCAAAATTTTCTGATGGATCGAAGAATAGTAGTCTCAGAAATAGACATCCCCGCTCAGATAATATTGAGATGTCTTCGGAACGTTTTCGCCCATAAATGGCCTGAGAACACCAAAACGAACCTGAAATGGTAGTGGCAGTGGCTCACGTTCCAATTGAGTTAAATTCCCGTAACCAAGTTCAAAATTCCATTGATAGAGGCGCCGAGTGCTCCCGCTTTCAGAACCAAGTGCATCTGGTGCTTGAATAAACCAAGAAAACTCGGCTCCTAGCATAAAATTCTCGACCTCTAGAATCCAACCATATCTCATGTCAAATGAGTTGCCAGGTTGGTAACTGACTTTCTCACCAGCTAAATTTTCACGTTCTCCCTTTAGTTGATTCAGCCCTTCAACCGAGGCGATTTGTAGTACACCCTCTGATTGGGGAGGATACCATTGGGACTGCAATTTCAGTCCAAGATCCATTTGTCCATCACCAATGGCCACAGGCTTGAAACCTCTTGCCTTTCCAGTTACTCCAGTCGGAAAAACTAATTTGGGAGTAAGGGTCCAGAGCCAGCGATAGCTGGAGGAGAGGTTGTAGCGCATCCACAGCGCTACATCTCCTAGACCAGCTTGTGAATCGCTTGCGACATTTTTTTCGACAGATTGAAGCTCAGCAGTTTTATTGATGCCAGAGAATGTAAGCGAGGTACTTTGCTTCTTCTGCTTCCATGGAATGGTTGCTCCAAGAGCCCAAGTTTCTGTCCAACCATAAATCAGATCAACCCTGAGCAATTGTTCAGATTGATTGATGGATCCCGTAAATTCGTCTGAATATTTTCCAAGTACCATTTCCTTGAGGGATGTGTCTTTAACGCCTGCACCCCAAATTTCTGAATATTCTGGCAAAGACTGAAATCGAACTTTTGCTTCAATGACTTCAGGGGGTAGTGGTTGTTCAACTTCGATTGCTCGGAGAGTTTGATCAGAAGTAGCCCAGAGAATCAGTATGAAAGAAACGTATCGAAAAATTTGATTCATTTTAAGAATGACAACAGTCAGGATCTATTTGTTTGAGAAAGAAAGGAAGCCTTCACGATGTAAAACATCCATGATGATCTCTATTGGATAACCTACAACGTTATTGTACGAGCCCTCAATCCGCTCCACGAGTAGCGTACCTAATCCTTGAATTGAGTAGGCACCTGCTTTGTCGAGAGGCTCTCCAGAGGAAATGTACCATTCCAGCCATTTTTTGGGCAAAGATCTCAGCCAAACTCTTGTAGTGACATCTCCAATATGAGTCCAATTGTTCTTGGAGTCCATTAGGCAGTAACCAGAATGAACTAGGTGATCTCTGCCACTGAGCCGCTCTAAAAGCAAAAGTGCATCTTCAGGATCATTTGGTTTGCCTAGGACTTCACCGTCAAGAACAACATCCGTATCTCCTGACAAGATCAAACTTTCAGTGAAGTTACCTTGAGTCGCTTCTGCTTTTTCCAATGCCATCCTTCGAACGTATGCGATTGGCTGTTCCCCAGATTTGCGAACTTCTTCAATATCAGGTGAAAAACTAGTAAATTGAAGGCCGAAACTCTCTAAAAAACTCTTTCGACGAGGCGAGGAGGAGGCAAGTGTGATGGGTCGATGTTGCTGTAAATTCATCCTATGGCTGGTCAAAGGCATTATTTAGTTGCCAAGAAAATGGCACTGTTTGATCTTGAAATGAACTGGCTACACTTCGACCGTAGCGATGTTCCTGATAAAACTCCAGAATCTTCCGGGCTACAGGTGCAGCAGCCTTGCCTCCCCCCTGACCATGCTCAACCAAGACGAGGACTGTAACTTCTGGAGCTTCTGCAGGTGCAAAGCCTGCGAACCAAGCATGATTTTGGTATTTTCGAAGCTCTTTTTCCTCCTTGGTGAGATTTTTCCGAGTTTCATGGCTGATGATCTGGGCTGTGCCCGTTTTACCCGCGACAGTGAAGCCATCAATTCGAGCAACTTTAGCTGTTCCACCATTTGGATCATTTACCACAGCTACCATTCCCTGAAGCAAAGGAGCTATGATTCTCTGGTCTAAAATTAATTGGCTAGGTGACTCTGCCTGATCCCGCAAAAGCTTAGGCGGATGCCAGATACCCCCGGAAGCAATCAAATTTACAAAATTTGCGAGTTGAATGGGAGTGACACTCACGTATCCCTGGCCAATTGCTACCGATGGTGTTTCTCCCGGATACCATCTTTCATTGAAGATTGCTTTTTTCCAATCTGAATCAGGAATCAAGCCGGACTTTTCCCCAGCAAACCCCAAATCTAATTTTTCACCAAACATCATCATTTTGGCGTAATGAGCTAACGTGTCCACGCCCATTTCCATCGCCAATTGATAAAAATAAATGTTACAAGACCCCCGAATGGCTTCTATCAAGTCGACTGGGCCATGTCCGCCTGACTTCCAACACTTAAAGGGGGCACTCCGGCCCTTCACATAGAAATAGCCGTTGCAGGTTTCCTCATGGCTTGGATCAATCGATTGCTGATCCAATGCGGCGTAGGCAGTGACTAATTTGAAAATTGAGCCAGGCGGGTAGGCTCCCTGAACAATTTTGTTTTCCAAGGGGCGATCTGCATCATTGAGCAATTGGTTCCACAAATTTGGATCAATGCCGTTGGCAAACCAGTTGGGATCATAAGCTGGCAGACTAGCCATTGCTAGGATTTCACCACTTCCTGGCTGCATCACCAGTACTGCTCCAGTCTGATTGTCCATTGCGGATTCAACTGCTTTCTGCAATTCAATATCAATGGTTAGTTGGAGAGTTTTCCCAGGTACTGAAGCAATCACTGGGGGAATAGTCCTTAACTCTCTGCCAATGTGATCAACCTCAACTTGTCGCCCACCATCAAGCCCAGTCAAAAATTCATTCAGAGTCATCTCTAGCCCAGCCTTCCCATCAATACTCCTGGAACGCTTTTGATTATTGGGCAATTCCTCTGTTCTTTTATTTGTTGCTCCCACATACCCAAGGACATGAGCAGCAGTTTTGCCATGGGGATAGAAGCGTGCCGCCTCCATTTCCACGGTGACTCCTGGAAATTTGTCAGAATGAGTTTGTAAGAAGGCTGCTTGATCTGGGGTAAGGTCTGATTTTAAACGGATGGATCTGAAAGGTGCTCTACTAGCGTATTGGGACTTTCCCTGCAGTTCAGTTAGGGGCCACTGAAAGGTTTTTGAAAGCTTTTTAAGAGTTTGGAGGGGGTTCGGAGCGTCTTCCCAGACCATTTGTAGGTGGTATGCAGGACGATTCTCAGCTAAAATTTGACCGTTTCTATCAAGAATTTGTCCACGTAACCCTGGCTCTGGACGGAGTCGTATTCGGTTACCTTCAGCGTAACTCTGGTATTCTTCATGTTCAATCACCTGAAGATACCAAAGACGACCACCCAAAAACGAAAATACAAAAGCAATAGCCAGCGCAATACAGATGACACGAGTTCTGAAAAGATCTTGTTCCGATAAGATTTTTGCTGGGCTCATCAATAATGCTTCCTCGATGGAAAACGAGATGTCCAAATCAATTTTGAACCTAGAAACATAGTCGCCAGCAGACCATGTGCCAGGGTACCGTAGATCACCAAGATAAGAAGACTTTTCAGGGTGCTATCAAGGAAAAGCCAGTTTTGTAAACAAACGTTGAAAATTTCTTGGATTGAAAATGTGAAAAGGAAAATTAGTAGAAAATACCCATCAGAAATCATCTGCTTGTTTTGAAGAATTCTATGAAGGATGGCTAAGGAGAGTAGATATGAAAAACCCTCGAGGCCCAGCAATCCATGGCTCAGTGAATCCTTAAAAATTCCGCCTAGTCCTCCCCAAAAAACAGCACTTCGAAAATTTGCTCTAATCAAAAATGCCATACCAAGCCAGACAAGCCTGACAGGAAAAGGCAATGGCTCATGAAATATGCCTCCAAAAATGACTTCGACACCAAAGAGGATTAAAAAAACTAATCCTGGAAGCATATCATTCTTGAGGTTGATCTGGATCAAACAAACCCAACTCCAGTGGAAGAATACCCACTGACTCTAATCGGCTGAAATCAACACCTGGTTCAAGGACTGCAGTTTGGAATAGTTGGTTTTCTGATTGGACGATTTCTTTGATTTGTCCAACAAACAATCCCTTAGGAAATAATTGACTTAAGCCACTGGTAATAATCCGGTCCCCAATTTTCAATTCATCCCTTATAAGTACCTGCCTTAGCTCAATCCCACTGCCAGTACCAACCACAATCCCCCTACTCCTGGTTCGTTGCACTAAAACAGGAAATCGGCTGCGTTGATCCATAATGATTTGAATGGTTAATTGTTTTGCAGAGATATTCTGAACTCTGCCCACCAACCCTTCCGCGACGGCAGCGGGTTGCTTTACTTCTATGCCATCTTGCGCACCAAGATTGAGCCACCAAACTTGAGTCAGTGGATCGGTGCTGATTCCTAAGATATCTCCAAAGATAACGGGTTCTGGATAGCTATTTGCCCAATTTAACTGAAGAGATTGGGAGTTGTTCCGGGCAACTTTTTCATTGAGTGCATTCATATCATTATTGAGATGTAAGATCCGCTTTTTCAAAGACTGGTTTTCTTTTTTGAGGTCTTCAAGCTCTTCAAAATATGATTCAAGCTCTTCAAAATATTTTGAAAACCAAATATTAGCTTTTTGAAATGGACTTGCGATGAGGTGGGCTGCCTCGCTGATCAATGAGGGTTCCGGCCTATCTGCGCTTTGGTAGGATTGATAAAGAAGGATTGCTGAAGAAAGGAGAACTATCCCTAAAAGAAGACCCCATAAATTTCTACGCAACCAGCGCATCTGAAATCCTAGGCGATTTCACGTAAAACAGAAATGGGTTGCAGCAAATAATCAACTTTGTTGATTATTTCAAGAGCTTTTTTTAACAGCGCTTCTTGACAAGCTTCCAATGTGATTGTGAAAATTATGGAATGAGATCCATCCTTTTGGTGATACTGAGGCAGTTGCTCAATTGCGTAAATATTAATCTCGTGTTCTGCTAGAACTTGACCGATTTGACCGACAATTCCTGGCTGGTCATTTACCGTAATTCTTAGAGTGTGCCGGAAGATGTACTCTTCAAAAGGCTGAAGCCTATATTGCTTTGTTGAAGGCCTGTTTTTTGTGCTAAATCCTTTGGAGATTTTCTCAAGATCAGCAACCAGTGCGGAAGCTGTTGGTAAACTCCCTGCCCCCTTCCCAACCATTGAGATTTCCTCACTAAATTTACCTTGAATCGATAAAATATTGGTTGAACCACCTATCTCAGCTACAGCAGTCCCCCTTTGAACCATCAGTGGCAATACAAAAGCCTTCAGATTTTGAGCCTCTCGTTTTAGATAACCGATTAGTTTGATGCGCCGATCCATCCTTGAAGCGTAAGCAAAATCTGCAGGTTCCAGATGTTCAATTCCCTCAAGAGTAATTTGCTCTGGAGCCAACCAAACGCCGGTGATGAGATAAGTTAGAATGACTAATTTGTAGCGAGCATCATATCCGGCAATATCATTAGTTGGATCAGCTTCAGCAAAACCTAAATCCTGGGCTTGCCTCAAAGCAATTTCAAAAGATAGTTGCTTCTGCTCCATTTCGGTCAAGATAAAATTGGAAGTTCCATTAAATATACCGCTGACCTTCTCAATATCATCCACATGAAAGTAGTCTTGTAGCAATCTGACTACAGGGATTGCTCCTGTAACACTGGCCTCGAAAAGAAGTTGTCTCCCATTTTTTTCAGCTAGTGTGAGTAACTCTTCACCATGCACTGCCATCAGATCCTTGTTGGCAGTAACTACATCTCTTTCAGATTCAAGGATTCTGGTAATCAACTCACGAGCGAATGTTTGTCCCCCGACTGTCTCTACAACTACTTGAATGGAAGGATCAGCAAGCAACTCCTCAAGTGAGGAATAGAGTAGATTTTGATCGCGTTGTGCCCAAATAGGTAGGTTTGGATTTTCTTGGTTTTTCTCTAAAATGCCTGCTAATTGAATAGTATTGTGATCTTCCTTCGCGTGTTGCCAGAGGATTTCTGCAACTCCCCCTCCGACAGTCCCCAAACCAACAATAGCTACCCGACATGGATCAGAGCGATGTTTTGATTCAGATAAACTTGGCATGATTACTTCTCCTGATCCGCTACTTTTTTCTTCAGAAAGTTAAACCAATTTGGACGGGCTAAAAGTGTCTTTTCAAGAACGTACAAATGCACCTTGTCAATATTTAGTACCTCCAAGAGCACTTGTGGTGACTTGATGTTACCATCTGCTACAAGAGGTCGCTCAGTGTTTAGGCCAATCAATTCCAATAAAGACTCCTCCGAATCAAAGCACCGATTCATTACATGCACTGCAAATGGATGAAAAATATCAACCCCACTGCTTTCTAGGAGTTGGAGTGTCTCATGAAGATCAGTGATCAAAAATCCATCTTCCATTTTATCAAAAATGGAAAAATAATAACTTATTGGTATGGAAACACTTTTCCGATCACGTATGGCTTGGATAATTTGACAAGTCAGCCGCAAGCGGTTTTCGATAGTTTCGGATCCGTAGTCGTCGTCTCGATTGTTGAACCTGACAGAAAAGCATTGATCTAAGAGCAGTTGGTCTCCGCCATTAATTTCAATAAAATCGAATCCAACCTCTTGAGCTCTCTCTGCAGCATGGACAAAATGTAGGATGATTTCTTCAATGTCTCCCTCGTCAAACTCTCTGCTGAGATCGAAGTCCCGGCCAAAGTTGTATAGAGATGGACCCACTGGATTTTCTCCACAAACTTCCTCAGAAGTTCTTGCGCCAGCATGAGAAAGCTTGATCCCAATACATGCTCCCTCTTTCTTAATGGCTTTGACTAATTTTTCTAAGCCCTCTAAGTGCTCTTCCTCTGAAATGCCCAATTGACCAGCTGCCATCTTCCCTTGACGGGCAACAAAAGCTGATTCTGTAAGCATGGTGCCTACGCCTTGCTTTGCTAGGGCTGAGTAGTGACGAATCATTTCTCCAGTGACAATCCCGCGGTGGTTTGCAAGGTTTTCTTTTGTTGCCGGAGCAAGGATTTGATTGCGGAATTTGATGCCGAACGATTCAAAAGGTGTAAACATAGGTCTTAATTTGGGTGGAACAACAGAAAATGGTCAGGATTTGTTGCGAGAAGCTTTCTCTTCAATTCCTGATTGGCCGAAACGACTCTTTAGTTCATTATCAATATCTTCTAAGGATATTTCTTTTTCGGCCATCAAGACAAGGCAATGAAACCAGAGGTCAGTCAATTCATGCACCATGGCAGCACGATCTTGACCTTTAGCAGCCAAAACTAATTCTGTGGCTTCTTCACCAATTTTCTTCAGAATCTTATCTTCTCCTTTTTGAACAAGGGATGCTACATAAGAAGAGTCAGTTTCACCTGATACAATTCTCTGATGAATGGTTTCTAAAACTCGATTGAGCATTTCATCTATTGGCTATTTGAGGAACTGAGTCTTCTTACCTGTAAAATCTCAATTTTTTTGCGAAGAGTATTTCTGTTGATCCCCAGAATACGAGCAGCCCTCTGTTGGTTCCACCGAGTTTCTTCCAACAACAATTGCAATAAGGGTCTTTCTATCTGGTGAAGAACGGCGTCCATCAAATCCTCTCTTTGCTGATGAACAAATTCAGGAATCACAGTATGTAGTTTTTTGTAGGCCAATTCTTCCAGTGTCTCTTCATATTCTGGGAGTGGGGCTTGTCTGAGCAGATTATGTGGAAGCGCATTTTTGGTAATGATTTCACTCACGTTGATAATCATCAAACTTTTGACTACATTTTCTAATTCTCTGATATTTCCTGGCCAAGAATATTTTTGAAGAATCTCCATCGTCTCTTCTGTAATACTTTTTCTCCCTACTGCTAGTTCTTGACGGCCTTTTTTCAGGAAATGTTCTACCAGCAGCGGGATGTCTTCACGATGTTCCCTGAGCGAGGGCACATTAATGGGGAACACGCTTAACCGGTAAAAAAGATCGGCACGGAATTCCTGTTCCGAAATCATCTTGTTTAATTGCCGGTGTGTAGCCGCAATCACTCGCATGGTAGCGGGGATCAGCTCAGTACCTCCCACCCGCTCAAACTGTCGCTCTTGAAGAACTCTTAACAGCTTTGCTTGCAGCTTTAGTGGCATGTCTCCAATTTCATCAAGAAAAAGAGTTCCTCGGCCTACAAGCTCCAATTTTCCACGTTTGCGATCAACAGCCCCAGTGAAAGCCCCCTTTTCATGACCAAATAACTCTGATTCTAGTAATTCCCCTGGGATTGCCGCGCAATTCATCGCAATGAATGGTGCTTCTGAACGGTCGGAATGTGAATGAATAGAACGTGCAATCAATTCTTTGCCCGTACCACTCTCTCCTAGAATTAGTACGGTCAGATGGGTTGCAGCTACTCTACCAATCAACTTGAAGATGTCGCGCATTTCACGGCTTCTTCCGATCAGTATTTCTTGTTCTTCGCGGTGGGTAAGTTGAAGTTGGCTTTGGCGGTCGTCTCTATGGCTTCTAATAAGATGTTGGCCTCTCTTGAGGATTTCCTCTACCTCCTGGATGTCAAATGGCTTCGTGATGTACTCAAAAGCCCCTTTCTTCATGGCTTCTACCGTGTTGAACATTGTGTTCTGACCGGTCATCACCGTGATCAACAAGGAAGGGAATCGCTTCAAAATTTCTTCAGTGAAAGCCAGCCCATTCTCCTGTTGCAGGTGAATATCAACAAATGCCATGTCTATGGATTGGCTTTCTAGAATTTCCAGTGCTTCTTGGAGATTCGAAGCAATGTGAGGCGTTGCACTAGCTCGAGAGATGGTTTTTTCTAGGACCCAACGGATACTTCGCTCGTCATCAACAACCAGGACATTGCAATTCATATCTCATCAACTGCTCGGAGATCTTACAAAGCGCTGTAGTTCGTCTTTGAGAAGGCGCAAACTCAAGAGCACATCAGCACCAGCGACCGCTCGATCAGGACCAAATTCACCACGAACCTTGTCTTGTAGCTGCATAATATTTCTTGAAACAAGGGTGCGCGCAGCGTTGTAGTAGTATGCGTCTGGCCGAACATCCACAAACGGTGAGGTGTCCCCTACAAATCTAGTAGATTGAGCTGAATCTTGCGTCACTTGAATAAGTACATCTTCCAACATCAAAGCATACTCAGCCCTAGTGATCTCTTTATCTGGGAAAAAGAGGAATTGAGGGTTGGATTCCAGGCCTCGCACCTGAAGTTTAAGAACTGTTTCAATATCTTCACGCAATGGATGATCTGAAATATCAGATGCCAGCGGCCTCTCTATTTTGCTTTCGCCAGGAGTAATAAAATCTTTTGTTGGAGATTCGAACCTTAGCTCTTTCCTTTGCTCAGGTGTATTTCTGCTGTAAAGATCAGCTAATTTAAGTTCTTGCATCAACAACGCTGCCATATCAGCACGAGTAATTTGTTCAATCATCGCAAGTTCACGTCCATGCCTTGTACCTGGTTGAGCGCGGACAATTTTGTTCAGTTGCTTGATTGCATGATTAGCTTCTCTAGTAAAACCACGATTCAGCTCAAGTACTTGGATGAAAGCATTCTGGGCCTCCTCAAATCTAAAAGCTTTCTCATTAGATTGGCCCCAATAATACCAGGGCTCTGCCTTGCTTGCCTGTAGATC
>Ga0209631_10006217_pt1 | contig 12346 bp, 12 predicted proteins | sample COG_08_FD_184752 | JGI IMG/M metagenome (GOLD analysis project Ga0209631, IMG submission 184752) | Pelagic Microbial community sample from North Sea - COGITO 998_met_08 (SPAdes) (version 2) | ecosystem: Environmental > Aquatic > Marine > Neritic zone/Coastal water | place: Helgoland, sampling... | reverse complement strand
ATTTATTACAACGATTTAAATGTCCAATACCATATTTTTTTTCATAATTGGTAATAAAAAGAATGTTCAAACTTTTCTTCCTAGTTGAAAAGCTTCTGCGTTTTTTACTCCTGAAGAACTTCCTCTAAATATTGATAAAGCTTTAATAGTTTCTAATGACCTAGGATGAGGGGATTTTCTTAATTCTTTTTTGTAACATTTGATTGCTTTAATTTTTTTATTTAAATATTTAGTAATATCCTCATACCAATTTGGATTAAAAAAATTTTTCTTCGATGTAACATTCCATTCAGTTGATGATAAAATTTCAAAAAATAGTATTAGTTTAACTTTATTTCTTATTCTTGGTCTACATGCTGTTAACACAGCTCTGGATGTAATTTGGTGATCAATATTTAAATCACTGTTATGGTGAGTAAGAATTGTATCTGGATTATATTTTTTGATTTCAACTTCAATTTTTTTTGTAATCTTTAATAAACTTACTTTATCAAACTCATTATCTGGAAAACTACTAAAACTAAAATCTTTTACTCCTAAAACCTTCATTGCTTTGATTGCACAGTTTCTTCTGTACAAATTTTGTTTATGATTTATTTTTTTTAATCTTGAGCTTTCCCCATCTGAAAGAAAAATTACTTTAACTCTATATTTTTTATCTACAAATTTTGCTATTGTGCCTCCACAACCTAAAACTTCATCATCTGGGTGTGCAGCAACTACTAAAACTTTTTTCATAGATAAGGATTAAAAGATTTTGGATATTTTAAATAATTTTCAATTTTTTCACCATTTTCTATTTTGTTTATTAAAGAAAAAACTTTGTCAATCTCATTAAGGTAAATTTGTAAATTTTTTTTATTATGTAAAACTGATATAAAAATTTTATTTGTAGCTAGTAATTTTTTTTTTAAAAGCTCTTGAGTAATTAAAGTTTTATAAGAATTATGATTCTTGGATTTAAAAATAAAATTTGGAATGGCATCTAATCCTTGTACTTCAATTTTTAGTTTATGTATTTTAGCTAATTTCTTCCATTGATCTTTTAACCAAATCCCAGTTTGTGAAATTTTTTCCCAACTTTTCATATTTTCCATAACATTGAGACATTCAATAGCAGCTGCGGTGCCTATTCTTTCAGTCCACATTGTACTGCTTATAAAATTTGTATTTGCATTTTCCATAATTGATCTTTTTCCAATTACTGCCGTGATAGCATAACCATTTCCTAAAGCTTTACCAAACATAGCCATATCTGGTTTTACTTTATAATGTTTGTGAAGACCACCAAAAGTTTTTCTAAAACCAGAAGTGCATTCATCAAATATTAGTATTATATTTTTTTTATCAGCAATTTTTCTAACCTCTTGTAAAAAATTATTTTTAGGATCTTCTTCTCTTTTTACCTCCATTTTAATAATACCAATATCATGTTCACTTATAACTTTTTTTAAACTTGAAATATTATTGTATTCAAAAGTAAACACTGTATTTTTTAAATTGGAAGGCACCCCATGTGGATTAAGGTTTTTTATAAGATGATTGTTTAAATTTTTTTTAGATGTTAAATTTGCTGCTAAATACCAGTCGTGCCATCCATGATAACCACAGATAGCAACTTTATCTTTTCTAGAAGCAGCCCTAGCAATTCTTATGGCAATCGCATTAGCTTCACCTCCTGATCGAGCAAATTTAGCCATATCTGCCCATTCATGAATTTGTAGTAATTTTTCAGCTAACTTAACATCTTCGATGGCATTGAGAGTCGACATGTTGCCATTTTTTATAATCCTTTTAACTGCATCGTTAACCCTATTGTTTCCATATCCTAATATATTAGTGCCTACCCCCATTGAACAAAAGTCTTGATACACTTTTTTTTCACTCCAAATTTTAATCCCCTTTGCTTTTTTAAAATATGTTGGCCAGCCTAAAGGTAAAAAAAGTTCTGGTCTTTTAGAAATAAGCATATTGCCCCCAGGAATAATTGTTTTTGCTCTTTCCCAGAGCTTTTGATTTTCACTATTTTTGCTACCCGTATTTCTTTTATAATAACTATTTAATTTCATAATGTTTTTATTTTTTTTAATAATTTCGACAACATCTTCTAGTGAATAATCAACTTTACCTTTAATTTGACTAATAATCTTTTTAATAACTGCTAAATCCTCAACATAATCTACAGTCAATCTAAGGTTACTAAAATCTGTTTTATTTATTACATTATATTTAGAAAAAAAATCATTCTTTTTAATAAAAGGTGTTACATGTTCTTTTTCATATAAATTTTTCGATTTCAAATAGCTTTTTTCTAGTGCACTAAATTTAAATATTTCGACATCAAAACCATCAGGAAAAGTTGGTGGATTGCCATTAGACAGATAATCAACATTTTTATATTTAAATATTTCAATAAATTTATCGATCATTTTTGGATCACTTAAAGGGCAATCAGCAGTTATTCTAATTATATTCTTACCATTAAACTTTTTTGCACATAAATAGAATCTTTGAAGTACATTTTTCTCTGACCCTTCAAAATATTGAAAATTATTTTTTTGTAAAATTTTTTTTAAATCTTTATTCTTTTTATTTTTTGGAATAGCAGTTACAATTTGATCAACTTTTTTGCACATATTTAACTTTTTGAGTAAAAAAATAATCAAAGGTATTCCATTAATACTTTGCAAAACTTTATTTGGGAGTCTTGTAGAGTTCTGTCTTGCTTGCAAAATAATCAAAAAATTATTCTTTTTTACCATTTAGTAGGATCAATCAATTTTAAACTTGGTTTAAACAATTCCTTACGTATTGAAATTTTTCTTTTTAGCTTTATATCAAATATTTCTTTTAATTCTTTATTATTCTGCACACCTATCACAATTTCATCTATATCTTTATTATTATTAACAAAATTAAAGCATAATGACAGTGGGCTTAATTTATTTATTTTTGTTAAATTTTCGAAATTTAGAAAAAGGTTTTTCCACTTGAGAAAGAATTTGGGTAATTGATTAGTTTTTTTTAATAAAATACCTTGTAAAAAAATTGATCTTGCTTGAACTTTTATTTTTTTTTTTTTCAGAATATTTTTTATTTTAATATTTTCAATACGTCTATCAAATATATTGTAAGGACATTGTATTAAATCAGGTCTGAAATTAATAATAATTTTTTCTAAGTTCTTAAAACTATAAATGGAGTATCCAAAATTAATTATTAATTTATTTTTTTTAATTTTTTTTAATACTTTAAATAAAATTTTACCTTTTGGAGTTAAAATTATATTCGAATTCCTTAGTAAGAGATTTTTTATAGTCTTAATTGAAGATTGCTTCTTTATTAATTTAATTTGATTTTCAACACTCAAATATAGATTATGTTCTGATGAAAAATCTAAATTTTTAGGATCCATTTTTGTGGTTATTTGCCAATTATTAAAATTAAAACTTTTTATTTTTTTTAATGAATTCTTATAATCAATTGATGTATCTAGATGTCTCAATTTTTTTGCGAGTAAAGTCTTTAAAATTTTATGGGCTTCATTTTGCGATAAATAATCATCTTTTTTAGTTATTCCATAATTTCCAGAAAATTGAGCTGTGCCTAAGATTATTTTTTTCAAATTAAAAATTATTTAAAATACTTATTATTTTTTTTATATTCTTTTCTCCAAGACCAACGAATATTGGGATACTAAAAGCTGTATAGCTATAATTTTCAGATGTTGGAAATTGACCTTTTTTAAAACCCATTTTTTCAAAAAAAGGATTTAAATGGAGTGCTTTGTAATGCAAATTTACAAAAATTTTATTTTTTTTAAAAATTTTAAATATTTTGAGATATTGATCACTACTCTGATTTGTTAATTTTACAATAAACAAATGATAAGATGATTTTGCATCTTTAATATTTTCTTGAAAAATAAATTTTGGATTTTTTATAAATTTCAAATAAGTTCTTGCTATCGAATTTCTTTTATTTACAAAAAAATTCAATTTTTTTAGTTGTGAATTAACAAGTGCTGCTGAAATTTCACTCATTCTAAAGTTGAACCCGGTATCCACTTGCTCATAATAGTTTGGGTAATATGGTAAATTTTTAAATTTACTTTTAATTGAATGTATTCCATTTTCTCTTAATAGCTTAATCTTATCTGATAATTTTTTATTATTTGTTGTAATGGCCCCACCCTCAGCTGAAGTAATTATTTTCACTGGGTGAAAACTAAAAACTGTTAAGTCTGACCATTTACAACTACCTATGAGGCTATTCTTATAACTTGCACCTATGGCATGAGATGCATCTTCGACAATCTTAAATTTATATTTTTTAGATAATCTATATATTTTTTCTAATTGGCAAGGCATGCCAGCTAAATGAACTAAAACTAGTATTTTAGGTAATTTATTTTTTAACTTAGATATTTTTAATTTTTCTTCTAATTGATTGACTGAAATATTCCATGTTTTAGGATTTATATCTACAAAATCAACTTTAGCTCCACATTCTATGGCACAATTGGCTGATGCAGCATAAGTGTTGGGTACTGTCCACACAATATCATTTTTCTTAAGACTTAAAGCTCTACAAGCTAAAAGGAGTGCACTTGAACCACTGTTACATGCGATAGCAAATTTTACATTAACTTTTTTGCTTAAATTCTTTTCAAACTCTAAAGTTTTTTTTCCTTTGGTTAAAAAATCTGAGTTTAAAACTCTAACAACTTCTTTTATATCTTCTTTGAAAATTTTTTGCCTACTATAGGGTATCATAAAATTGATCTATTTATTTTTCAATATCTTATAACTTCGAAAAGTATTATTACCAAAGCTACATTAAATGTCCAAAAAAACCTGTGCAATTAGTAATTAAAGAATTTTTAATTTATTATAATATTGCCTTAAACCTTAAGGTAGTTAATAAAAGCATATAATTTTGGATCAAATTTATTTGGAACACGATCATATAATATAAATAGAGCCCCATCTGCCATATTCCACGACATGTGTCCCAGAAGTAAAAAGATAAAAATATCTTTTTCGATGAACATAGTTAAACAATTGTTTTTATTAACAAATTTTGTTGAACTATTTAATTTTTTAAGTTTTAAAGAATTGAGATCAATTAAATATTTTTTATTTTGATCTTTATCTTTTATGTTAAAAATTAGATTCCATTTAGTTTTATAGTTTTGTCTTTTTTGCTCTGCAAATAACCTTTGAGAGGCATATTCAAGAAGTCTTTCGTCAGAAATTGCTTCGTTCAATTTAATTTTATCATTATCATATTTTTCTTTTGAAATTTTTTTAATAAATTTTTCTCTGTCAGCAATTGTAAAAGATTTAAAGCTTGTATTTGGACTTTTTATATTTTTATTTAAATCATAAGACTGATTTATATTAAGAAGAAGAAAATTAAGAGATTTATTTTTTTTAAAATAATCAGAAACATCTTTTATTGAGGGTGGGTGTGGTGAGTATTTGTTTAAGTATGAATTTTTTCCACCTATTACAAATTGATCAGCAAACGGCATAATTAATTTTGGTTTAATTTCATCAGCAGTTTTTTTTAATATCTCCATTCTTTCTTTTGATATTCTTTTTGCTTCTTGCATTTTTTGGCTATGTGATAAGTTTAAATAACAGTTTGGATAACCTGAAACACCAGTATATGGTAATAAAGCTAAATCAACTTGTTTAAAATTATTCTTAATAAATTTAATAGCCTTCGGTGTTGGCAAACAATCATTTGAGTTAAACAAAACTTTATCTTTTGTTTTTAATACTATTCCAGAGTCAATTACATATGAAAAATAATTTTCTTCATCTGCTTCAACAAATGAAACAAATAAATCAGAAAAAATATTTTTTATTTCATATGGCTTTATTAAGTGAATTTTCTTAAAATTAAACTTGTTATAGTCTAAAAATTTTTTTACAAAATTTGGCCTTCTGTCCATTATAATAACTTCAGCATTTTTATCCAAATATTTAATTGTGCCGGCTGAGCAATGATCCTCATGTATATGGGAGATAATAATATAATCTAGCTTTCCAACTTGGTTTGGTTTAATTTTAGATGTTGGCCATCTATACCACGCTCCATAAACAATCCCGTCATCTAACCATGGATCAAACATTATTTTTTTATTTTTATGTTGAACTATTATAGTTGAAGCTCCTAAATGAGTAATTTTCATAATATTTTAATACTATTTTTATTTATAATTTGTAATTAATCTTTTAGCACACCTGTCTATTTGACAAAAACAAAAATTACCTTTTAAGGTATTTTTTTAATTCAAATGCAATATGATTCGATATTCTTTTTTGAGCATCAATAGTTGAGGCTGCGACATGTGGTGTATAAAAAATTTTTTTTTCATTTAAAAAGATATGATTGTAATTTTTTTTTGGTTTTACTGTATCGTAATTAGGCTCAGGATTGATGACATCTATTGAGGCGTAAGATACTTTCTTTTTTTTTATTGCTTTTATTAGGGCTTCATTTTTGATTAATTCTGCTCTAGCACAATTAATCAAAATAATATTTTTTTTAATTTTATTAAACTCTTTGTTTCCCAACATATTGTGGCTTAAGCTATTCAAGTTACAATGAAGAGTTAATACATCAATTTTTGAAATCAAATTACCAATTGAGCCAACATACTTACCGCCCAATTTTTTAAATTTTGTTTTATTTTTTGAATTTTTATCAAAAGCAAAGAGCTTGCAGCCAAACGGTTTAAGTCTTTTAGCAACTTCATATCCAATATTTCCCATTCCGATTATACCAACATTTAAATTACCTAATTCTCTTCCTTCAAACAAATGTCTTCTAAAATCTTTTTTTTTTATTTTTGGATATAATTCAGGCACCCTTCTACACAAAAGTAAAATTTGCATAATTGTAAATTCTGCTGCTGAAATTGCATTAGCTTGTGGAGCGCTTATTAGTTTAATTTTTTTTTCCTTTAGTAATTTTAAGTCAATATTATCAAGACCTGTTCCAGCCCTTAAGACAACTTTTAAATTTTTTGCATTATCCAAAAATTCTTTATCAACTTTTGTTTTACTTTTTATAATAATTCCAAATGTATTTTGAATTTTTTTAAGATACTGATCCCTTTTAATGCCTAGTAAAAATTTCAAATCTGCAAACTTTGAAATATTATCCAACCCACTTTTGTCTATCCGCTCTAATACTACAATTTCGTGTTTCATATAATGGACATTAAATTAAATTTAAAATAGTTTTTGTTCATTAATTTTATTTAATTCATTAAATGTATTTATCAAAGCATAAGTCGTCCCCAAATTTGAAGGATGTGTGTTTTTGCTTAACAAAACCTGTTTAACATTTTTTTTGAAAGGAAAAAGAGAGAAAAAATTTGTCTTTCTGATAGTCTCTTCCATATTTAGAAACCTCTTATTTTCCTCATCTTGCCATAAAGTAGTACCCATTGCGCACTTGGGTGCTTTTGAAACAAACTCATCAATATTTTTATATTCATATTTTCTTAAATAATACTTACCTAAATCTTTTTTAAATCTATATTTTTTTAGCATAGCTATAAAAAATTCCACCAAACTAATAGCTTGAAATGGTAATCTTACTTCAACAGAGTATTTCATACTGGCCTTTACAAATATATAAAAAAAGCCCACAATTTATTGCGGGTTTTTTACCACTCTACGATAACTTGCCAAATCAAGTTTTTGCAATTAAGTCTATGCTACATTAAGTTTTATGAAAAATATTAATTATTCAAAAATCTTCGATAAATTATTTCCAATTAACAGAAGTCTTTTAGGTGATGAATACAGAAAATCACTTGGTATTTTAAAAAATTTTATAAAAATTAGAGAATTAAAATATAAAAGTGGAAAAAAAATATTTGATTGGATTATTCCAAATGAATGGAAAATAAAAGAAGGGTATATAAAATATAAGAATAAAATAATCATAGATTATAAAAATTGTAATTTACATGTTCCAAGTTATTCTGATAAAATTAATAAAAAATTACCCCTAGAAAAATTACAAAATAATTTATATTCATTACCCAAATATCCTCGATTTGTTCCCTATGTCACCAGCTATTATGAAAAAAATTGGGGATTCTGCATGTCTCACAAACAAAGAAAAAGTCTGAAAAGAGGTTCTTATCATTGTTATATAAATTCGGAGTTTAAAAAGGGATATCTTGTTAATGGATTTGCAGAACTTAAAGGGAAATCAAAAAAAATTAATCTAATCACTACATACTTATGTCATCCAAGTTTAGCTAACGATAACCTAAGTGGTCCATTAGTAATGATAGGGCTATATAATAAAATAAAAAATTGGAAAAAAAGAAATTTTTCATATCAATTTTTAATTAACCCTGAAACTATAGGAAGTCTTTGTTTTTTACATAGTCACGGAAAAAAAATAAAAAAGCATTTAAATGCTGGGCTAGTTCTTACTGGATTAGGAGGGCCAAAAAAAAAATTATCTTATAAATTATCAAAAAATGAAAACTCAAGTTTAGATGAAATTTTTAAATATTTAAATGAAAAAAAAAGAGTTTCACTCATGCCATTTGATCCAGCTATTGGAAGTGACGAGAGGCAATTCAACTCTCCAGGATTTAATTTTCCCGTTGGTAAAGTTTTTAGATCTAATGCCAGAAGTTATACAGGACTACATAATTCAAATGATAATAAAAAACTTATGAACATTGAGATGATTAAAAAATCAGTTAATGAGATAGAAAAAATTCTTAAATTGCATGACCATTTATTGCCAATTAAAAGATACATGCCTTATGGAGAATTAATGTTAGGAAAAAGAAACTTAATTACAAATATCGGTTATTCCGGAATAGGTAATGCAGAGAAAAGAAATATATTGTTTAATATTTTAAGTTACGCCGATGGATATAAAAATATTTTAGAAATTGCTAAATTGAAACGCTTTGATATCAATAAGGCTATAGATGTTTTAGATATCTGTGTTAAGCTTAAATTAATTAAATTTATATGATAATTCTAGTTTATGCCCGTACTAGGGTTTTTAAAAGTTCAAAAGCTTACTGGATTAACAATTGAAAAAACAATGAATATAGATCAAGCTAAAAAAATCGTAATCTCTGTAATCAGTAAAATTTTAGAAGGTAAGTCAAAAATTACAGAAGACATGCAGCTTATAGGAGGCGAATCTTTACTTGATTCTATGAAGCTAGTTGAAGTGTGTATTGCACTTGAAGATTTGGCAGATGAGCAAGGATTTGAGTTCGATTGGACGTCAGAAGCGGCGATGTCGAAGTCACATAGCATGTTTAGAAGTGTTGCTGCACTTGCACAAGAGTTTGCCAATCAATCGGAGGTTTAAATGATTATCGTTACTGGGGCAAATCGTGGGATGGGGCAAGCTATAACTGAGCGCCTCATTGAAAAAGGTGAAGATGTAATAGGGCTTGTTCGTAACTCTAGTGGCTTGAAAATTAACGCAATTGAATGTGATGTACGTGACTATGCATCGGTTAAGAATGCTTCAAAAGAAGTAAAGCGAATGAAAAAGTCAATAAAAGCATTTATTAACGCAGCTGGTGTGGCTTCAATGAACATGGCAGTGACAACAGATGAGTCTTCTGTACAGAAGTTAATACAAACAAATCTCGTTGGAACTATTTATTGCTGTCAGTTATTTGCACCCTTAATGCTGCGACAGAAACAAGGTAGCTTTATCAATTTCTCTACGATTGCTGTGGCATTAGCCTTAAGAGGTGAGTCTGTTTATGCAGCTTCTAAGGCTGGAGTTGAATCATTTACTCGTACATTCGCAAGAGAGATGGCTGACTTCAATGTAAGAGTTAATTGTATTGCTCCAGGGCCTATTCGCACTGACCTCTTAAGAGGCATTACAGATACACAAATTGAAAAAATCATATCACAACAAATAATTCAAAAACAATTCCAAAAATCAGATGTGTGTGATTTAGTTGAATTACTTATTGATGAGAAGGCAAAATCACTTAGTGGACAAGTATTAAACTTGGGTGGTGTCTAATGAACGTTCTAGATAAGCTATCCGAAAGATGGAATGGAATTAATTACCCATTCTTGATACATGCTAACGGTTCGTTGAGGTTCGATGAAGTAGCTAGCCAACAACATATTGATTTGTCTGAAATTAAAAGTGGTGATGTTGTTGCGCTTATTGGTGATTTTAACCCTCAGTCCATTCTTACTCTTTTGCAGTTAATCGACAAGAAAGTAATTCTTGTTCCACTTACTGTTGATACAAAATCTCAGCATGAGTACTTCTTCGAGTCAGCTCTAGTAGATGTTGTGATTGAGAATGATAAAATTAAACGCATTAATCATAGCCAAAAGCATGAACTTATTGACTCGTTGAGATTAAAAGATCATGCTGGATTAGTCCTATTTTCGACAGGAACTACTGGACGTCCTAAAGCAATCTTACATGATTTAACACTATTCATGCAGCGTTTTGAAACCCCGCGTCCAACACTTAAAACAATAAATTTTTTATTGTTTGATCACATCGGTGGGCTCAATACAATGTTCCATACCTTGTTTAACAAAGGAACTGTTGTTGCGCCCAAGTCACGTAGTGTGGAAGATATATTAGCTACATGTGCTGAACATGAAATCGAAGTTCTTCCTACAACGCCAACATTTCTTCGAATGATGTTAATGAGTGGGCTTATCCCAGAACGCGTTCCAAAATCTCTACGTATCATTACATACGGCACCGAACGTATGGATCAACCAACGCTTGATACTCTTTGTAAGTTGTTACCATACATTGAATTTAGACAGACTTTTGGTATGTCAGAGCTAGGAATCGTTCGCGTAAAAAGTAGATCAAGTAATAGTCTCTTCATGAAAGTTGGTGGTGAAGGTATTGAGACAAGAGTTGTTGATAATGTTTTAGAAATTCGCTCTCAAACACGAATGTTAGGATACCTAAATGCTGAAAGTCCCTTCGACGATGAAGGTTGGTATAACACCAAAGATATTGTAGAAGAGCATGATGGCTATTTCAAAGTAACTGGACGTGCGAGTGAAGTTATAAATGTTGCAGGGCTAAAGTTTATGGCTTCTGAAGTTGAGCGAGTAGCTCTTCAATATGATTATGTTGAACTTGCCAAGGCAGAAGCAATACTAAATCCAATCACTGGACAACATGTTGAGTTAACAGTGCAACCTGCCTTCAATAGTGAATTAGATAAGGCTGGCTTGAAAACGCATCTAGCTGCACAGCTGCCGAACCACATGATGCCTAAGCGAATAAGAATTGCGTCCGTAAGCGTTGGGCATAGATATAAGAGAGATTAAGATGGATGCAGTAGAGTGGTTAAAGAAAAGATGGTCGTCAGTTGGGATTGAAAATGAAGACACACTTCTAATTCATTCAAATATAATTAGAACATTGGGAATCCTAAAACGAAATGGCTATGAACCTTCTGCTGATCTGGTTTTAAAGAGTTTTATTAACGCAGTTGGAGAAAAAGGTACTGTACTTTTTCCACTATTTAACTTCGAATTTACAAAGGGAGTAACGTTTGATATGAGAAACACTAAATCACAAATGGGATCTCTAACAGAGGCAGCTCGTAACCATCCTAATTCAGTGAGAACTGGTCACCCAATTTATTCATTTTGCGCTATTGGCAAGCATGCAAGTAAGTTTAAAATGTTAGATAATGTAAGTGGATATGGAGCGGATTCGCCATTTGGAATTCTTCGAAATCTTCATGGCAAGATCGCAGTTCTAGATATCGTAGAAAATGGAAGTATGACCTTTTATCACCACGTTGAGGAAATGATGATGGTTCCCTACCGTTATATGAAGTATTTCGAGGCTGATTATATAGATAGCAATGGGTTTAAGACAAAAAAAACTTATTCAATATATGTTCGTGATTTGGAGAAGAAGGTCAAAACTAATCTTGAGCCTATAGGGAATAAATTATGGGAAGCAAATATTTACAAAGGTAACCTCCCTAACATCGAAACAGGTCTTCGTATAGCACGTGCCAGTGAAGTTTATGATTTTGCAAGCAGCGTGATTGCTGAAGGAAATGCCTTAGGTAATTTATATAGAATAGGAAACTAATTAAATGCCCGCAATTTCTTACGGGCCTTTCTTTTTTTTAATGTGAAAATGATATCAATTTTTTTTGGTATTTATCTAATTAAAAATTTTTTTCAGTGCATAAATCAAGCCAATCGAGCTATTAGTACTGGTCAGCTGCACGCATTACTGCGCTTCCACACCCAGCCTATCAACGTGGTGGTCTACCACGGCTCTATAGGAAGAACTAGTTTTG
>Ga0209631_10006214_pt1 | contig 12353 bp, 7 predicted proteins | sample COG_08_FD_184752 | JGI IMG/M metagenome (GOLD analysis project Ga0209631, IMG submission 184752) | Pelagic Microbial community sample from North Sea - COGITO 998_met_08 (SPAdes) (version 2) | ecosystem: Environmental > Aquatic > Marine > Neritic zone/Coastal water | place: Helgoland, sampling... | reverse complement strand
AGGGACGCGAAGAAGACGAAGAAGAGGAAGAAGAGGAAGAAGAGGAAGAAGAGGAAGAGGAAGAGGGCGAAGAGCGAGTAGACGAATTAGTAGATCCAGCAATTTTGCCGCATCCATATTCACAGGCGTTTAACACAGAAAAAAAGGAGCCAACCGAGGCTCGTAATAATAAATCAAACAAACAAAATTCCACTATGGGAAAAGAAAACAAGAAGAACGCTCCGGCGTTCGTCCAGGGCCTCGGCGATTCAGAGGCCCGCACTGCCAAGCAATTTAGCTTCGGCAAGATGGTAAAGGAAGCTGCTCAGGGCAAATTAACTGGCCTAGAAGCAGAGATGAACCAAGAGGCTCGTAACGAGTTCTCAAACGCAAAAGTAAACGTAGCGGGCGGCATCTGCATCCCTTCGTTCATTCAGCGTGCCGCTCTCGGAACGTCAAGCGTTGGATCCGGCGTCGACGAATCCGTAGCCTTTGGGGGTACAATCGGAAAGGTTGACAACGGAATTGCAGAGGCGTTCAAGCCAAACGACCTAGCCGCTCAAATGGGCGTCCGTAACTTGGGCAATTTGACTGGTGATGTTGTGTTTCAGGTTCAAGGAACTGCTGCAACAGCAGGCAAGCCCAACGAAGCCGCTGCTCAAGGCATCAACAACACTACGTTCTCTTCTCGAACGTTGAACCCAACTCGATACTCAGCTCACACACAGGTGACTGATCAGATGTTGGCTCAGTCTGCTGACGACATGGGCGCTTTCCTCGCGAAAGACATCCGTGACGCAGTAGCGAAGAAGTTTAACGCTGACATCATTGCCGCCATCTTGGGTGACGCTAACAGTGGTGTTTTGAAGAATGCGTCTACTCCTGGAACTATTGAGCCTTATGTCGCTGGTACAATGAATCCTCTCGATTTGGAGGCTGCTTTGATGGGCCGCGATGTACCTCTGGAGAACGTGGTTGCTTTGGCTGGTCCAACTGCTTACCGCACCTTGCGTGCCTTGAGCCATGACGCTGGTTCAGGCATGTTGTTTGCTGGAGAAGCTAAGAGCCCGAACGTAATGGGATACAATACGTTTGTCTCTTCTCAAATGGGAGGCAATGGTGACGACTTCTTCATGTTCGACAAAGAGCAAGTTGTAACAGGAACCTGGGGTGGATTAAACTTGATTATTGACCCTTACACTGATGCGGATCACGGAGTAACTCGAATCATCGCTAACGTCTACCGAGACGTAGAGATCTTGAATCACGACGGATTCGACGGATTCACTGTATAAGATATATCAATCGAATGAAAGGGGGGCGGCTGTTGCGGTCGTCCCCTTTTTTTAAACCAAAGAAATGAAAACAATCGTCACCCAGAATTACTACGCAGAAGACCTAGTTCCTTTGTCCATTGTTCGTGGCCACTTGCGTTATGAGCAAGGGGAGGCTGACGATTTGATCAACTCATACCTCGAAGCATCGATGGACTATATGCTCACGACGACCAATCGTGTGTTCTGTTCTAGCACGCCCGCTTTGCACGAGGACTCGACCTACGCTCTCCAGTCAGGAGACGCCGCCAAGCTGTCAACGGTGACGGTATATATGGATCGCTTTGACGCAAACGAAATCCAAACACTTCGTAACGTCACAGGATCTTATACCATAGACGATATCGACTACCTGGACACGTCAGGAAACTACGTGGCCTACACAGACGCTAAGGCAAAGGTTAGAAATACAGGGTACCCAATCCAGATTGACTTCACAGGAGCAGAGGCTCCCGACGATCTCAACGAGGACCAGGATTACGACCTGTATAAGATTGTTTTAACAGGAGGGGAGAACGTAAAGGATCTTCCAAAGCAGTTTACCCAAGCAGCACTCATGCTTGTGGCTCATTATGACGCGCACCGAGAGGCCGAGTACGTAGGCGGCATTACCACTGAAATAAAAGAGGGGGTCCAGCGATTGTTGGCGTCCGTAAGACGATACTGATGGCAGTACTCACCGCAGGCAACATGAAGAATAAGATTTCCTTTTACAGGGAGTCTTTTGTGGTCAACACAGAATCCGGTGAAAAGTCTAAGACTGTGTCGCTAATAAAAAAGGATGTCGGCGCCGAGTTTAAGTACATAGGAACGCCGTCTGCTGGCGCTTCCGAGGACAACATTCAAGAACAACGGACAGGTAAGATTAAGGCCGAGATCCGCTGCCGGTACTTTAGGGGGATTAAGTTTGAGGACATAATCTACTTTGAGGGTGGTAAGTTTAGAATATACTCTATTCAGTACGAGGGTAGGCACGAGGTTTTAAAGCTACGTGCAGAGCTTCGTGACGACGACACCTATTTCGGATTACCAGATCAGGAGTACGAGTTTCTACCAGTTCAGAGTGAGTTTCACTTTAGAACAAACGCTGATTACGAGGTGGTTGAAAACGTACCATTTCCCAAAGAAACAAACGGTGAGTACATTTTCGAAAGCGAAAGCGAGACCTACGATTTGCTTACAGTTTTTTTAGGAATTGGCTCGGCCCCTTCTACAGCGATAAAATCCGTAAGGGACAGGTTCCCCTACTCCTCAAGCGGCACGAGCATGTTTCCCGACGCAGTGGGAGGCGTGGTTCAAGAAAGCCCTTTTAGCTATACCTCTCCGTGGTACCTTCCAAATCCAAGCCTTTCCGCACCTTACGCTAAGGTCGTAGTGGGGGATATTGTTTTGGCGGAAAAAAACGACAACAACGCAATACTTGTCGGGTCAGGAAATGACGCATCGCCCTATCAAGACGCGAACGGAGAGTGGACTTACACGATTGACACCGCAGGCTTCCCGAATATTAGTGAACCTTTCTATCACCTACAGTTCGGTTACAACCCCGCTTCTTTATTCTATAGGCTCGGCACCATCTCAGGGGGCACAGAATACTACTCTAGACTAAATGCTAGAGATGTTGAAAACTCGATAACAAAGATATCTGGATACGGGGTCATAACGAAGGATTACGAGCTGCCCATGCAGGTTTTCAATGGCTGCTTGTCGTTTCCCACAGACATAAAAGCCAGAACACTTAGGCAGTCAGGACAACTTAGCGGCAGGATGTCTGTCTCCAGTCAAGAGCCTTTGCTAGTTTCTTCTTCAAAAGAAAAACCTAAAACAGGAAACCTACCTCTTACCGGGGATGCCTTGTATCGTTTAGACGTGGCTATGATCAACTCAGTAACAGTGACGGACTCCGCTGGAGTGGAAGTCGTGCTTGAAGAGGAAGAGATGGCCTTAATCGACAGGTTTCAGCCTCACGCAGGAAATACGGCGGGTATAGAGTTTACTGTTTCTCAAGACGAAGACGGTAACGACGTTCTCGCTTCGCTAGACGCAGAATGGGCGGGTGGAGAGATCACTTTCAATGTAAACTTCTCCCCAAGCACGGCCTTCCAGGGGTCTGTGCATAACGAAAATCTAACCAGCGCCCTTAATGTTGACTTGACCTATAAACTTGTGTGATGCCAGGGGTTAAAGTCATAATACCAAAATCAGAAATAGAAAGGCTTCACGGCGCTCTAAAAAAGTTTTCCCACGACGTTGAGAAATCGAAGAAGGCTGAAAGAATGTTCGACAAAGCCTTAAGGATTTCGGCCAAACCTTGGCAAGACGCCTTCAAAGGAGGTACTATGTATCGAAAGCTACGCAGGTTAACCGGCGGTTTTGACGACCCTATGGGTAACAAAAAGATCAAAGGAAAAAAGGTTTACGGAAGAAGGGTGGGACCTAAAGCAAAAGGCAAATCCGCTGGCTGGAGAGTCCACTTTTTTGCTTCTCCGGCAAGGCAAATAAGCCCAGGGAAAAGAATCAACTTTTCAAGAATCTACAGAAAGAAAAACGGAGAAGTAATAAAAAAACTAAAGGAAGAAATAGAGAAACTTTTAACAAATCTCGCAAACCAAAACTTTAAATAACTAACTATGGCTACTATAGCATCAAATCAACTAGCAATCTACAGTGTAGATTCCGGGTTAACAGCACCCATGATCATTATTGATCAAGCAACAACACCAACAGCCGCAGAGGTCACGAGTGCAGGCGTTGCTGACAACGAGAAATTCCTACACGTCGACGGGGGTACGTTTAAGGGGATATACTCATCCGACGGAAGTGCGGTTTCTGAAACTGCAATCGCGGCCTCGAACCTTCTCGCCGCAGCGACATCAACAACTCTCGACACATCTACCGCAATCAGCGAAGTAGGGGCCCGAAACGGGAGCGGAAATTCAGTAAACTACATCGCCTCAGGTGTTTTTAGCTGGAACTTTTCTCTCGACGGTCTCATTGACCTTACTGCTGGCTCTGGCTCTCCGGTAACTGTCTTAGACATCGCTCGCGATAAAAAGTGGGTGATTGTTAAGTTCGTTACCGACGTAAACGATGGGTCAAATAATGTCGAGTACGCAGGACAAGCTCTTGTTGAGTCAGCTAGCCTTACCGGTGGTGTAGACGACATCGCGACATACAGCGCTACCTTCCGAGGATTTGGCGACCTGTACAAACTTGCATAATCTTTATAGGGCGGCATGAAAGTCGTGTCGCCCTTTTTACTCTTTTAATCAACCACATGGATTTATCAAACAACTTTAGGGGCGAGTTTACCGTTACATTTAAGAAAAAGGAAACCCCCGCTTTATTCAGCATGAACGCTCTGCGCATATTGTTGAAGAACGAAAAGCTGAAGCTGGAGGATTTCGATAGCTGGGTGTCTTCTGATCCACTCACTGCGATTCCTCTGATTGCGTACTACAGCGTAATCAACAGTCAAACATATGCTGGGAAAAAGTTCTCAGCAAACAAGGATTTATTTATTGCAGAAATGCTAGACAACGGTCAGCTAGAAAAAATAACCGAAGCCATGACTTCCGCAATGAAAGTGGAGAAAGGCCTGGGAAAGAGCTAGCGGGCGAAGACGACGGAGAGCCGCTTTCCTTGCCGCTTATGTATCAAGAGGCCGTAAGGAGCGGCGTCTCTCCAGAGTCTTTTTGGAAGATGACCATAGCAGAGGTCGCTTGCTGTTGCGATCGGCTGGGGCGAAAAGACAGGCTTGCGTGGAATCACACGGCGTCAATAATGTCTTTAGTTGCAAACGTGAACTCCGCAAAAGGAAAGACCTTTGAGCCCGCGCAATTTAATCCTTACTCAAAAATGGATGTGAAAAAAGGCCAAAAAGCCACCCCAAAAGACTTACTAGAACAGTTTAAAAAATTCTAATGGCACAAACAACAGTAACAGCAAAAATCTTAGCCGACGCTAGTGGTTTTTCAAAAGGCCTAAACAAGGCGATGACGTCGTTGAGGAAGTTTTCCAGCGCCGCCACAAAGGCTGGCAGGGATATCTCTGTTGCTATTTCTGCTCCATTAATTTTAGCTGGGAAGGCTGCTTTTGACGTGGCCAGAGAGTTTGACTTCGCTCAAGCCAAACTTAGAGGTCTCAAACCTACCGCCGACTTCGTTAAGCTTGAAAAGACGGCAAGGAAGCTTGGGGAAAACACAATATTTACTGCCGCAGAAGTGGCCAACCTCCAAGTAGAACTTGCTAAGATGGGGGCTCAAGGCTCGGAGATTACACAGCTCCAAGAGCCTATCTTGAACCTTGCGCAAGCAATGGACATAGACCTTGCTACGGCGGCGGGTATTGCGATTAAAACGGTAAAGCGATTTAACGATACCTTCGACGATACGGAAACGCTTATGGATCGCGCCACAAAGGTTTCTGATGTCTTCGCAAAAGCCACGCAAGAGTCCACCTTAACGTCGGAAAGCCTTCGTGTGTCATTTGGCTACGTAGGTGCGGAAGCCAAGAACTATGGCTTGAGCCTCGAAAAAACCACCGCTCTTTTAGCCCTACTTTCTGACAGAGGGTATGAGGCATCTCGTGGCGGTACGGCGTTGCGGCGTGTGTTAGGACAGCTGGCTAAGGACGGCTTAAACGCAGACCAGGCGATTGAGCAGCTCTTCCAGGGTACAGGGAACTATAACGAAGCGCTCGACAGATTTGGCCTTAGGGGTGCTGGTGCTGCGTCGGTGCTCGGAGGCTTAAGGGGGGAGTTTGAAGAATTGGTAGATGTTCTGGAAAGGTCGGAAGGAACGACTCAAAAATTTGCCGACGAAATTGAAAAGTCTTTAGAGGCCAGGGTAAGAAAGCTTCAATCTGCGCTTACCGAACTTGCCCTAAAGCTTGACGATGAATTTGGTGAAGTCTTAAGGGAGACCCTAACAGATCTCACCGAATTTGTAAAATCTCTTTCTCAGCTTGATGCAACCACGAAGAAGAACGTGGTGCAGGCCCTCGCATTCGTTGCTGTCCTGGGCCCTCTTTTACTTGTGCTTGGTGCGATAACCTCAGCTGTTTCGGTGCTAGTGACTGCTGGCGCAGGCCTGGTAAAGTGGGTTGGCCGTGCGTTCACTGGATTTAGGTTGTTTTTAATAGAGTTAGGCCTTTTACCAGGGGCGTGGGCGGCGCAAACCCTGGCCGCGCGTGGTGCGGCGCTATCAATGGAGGGTGTAACAGTGGCGGCAACCGGCGCTAGGCTTGCCGTGAACAAGCTCAAGCTTGCCATGAGAAGAGTCGCCGTACTGGTTGCTCTCGAAGGCATACTGGTGTTGATACAGAAGGTGCAGCAGGCGAGAGAGGAGCTTGCAAAAGGCGAAGAGGCGGTTGCGAATGCCTCTCGGAATGAGGGACAGTTTTCAAGAAGTTTTGAAAAGGAAATCGAAAAACTTAAAGACCTTCCGTTTGCAGAGGTGGCAAAAAGACTTAAAAACGGGGCAGCGTCTCTTACGCAAGCAGTTGTTGACGGCGTCTCTCCGATGTCGCTTGACAGGATTTCTGAAGAGCTTATTGACCCGGCCCTTGCCGAAAAGGTCTTAAATGATGCCGAGGTCATACGTCGGTTTCAGCCAGGTTTGTCTTCCTCAGAGGCGTTAGATCTGGCGATAAAGGGGCAGATTGACTCCATGCGAAAGGTGGAGGAAGCGACGGAAAAAAAGAGAAGGGTTGACGAAGGAAGTATAACCACAATAGACGACCTTAAAGCAAAGTACAAACTCTTAACAAAAGAGATACTTGATGCGCAATCAAAATTCAAGCAAGGTGAACAGATAGACTTCGATGAAATTGCAGAACTACAAAAGGCGTATAAAGATGTTACCTCGAAGCTAAAGCTGTTCGGAGTAGAGAACGTAAAAACGTTTAAAGATATTATTGACCCAGACGTAGAGGATTCGTGGTTTGGCGATTTAATTAAACAATTTGAGGAAGCGAACCCCGCTTTAGCCGAGCTTGAAGACTCCTATGAAAAAAGCGAAAAGGCGCTCAAAAAGCTTAGACAGACGAAGCTAGAATATGAGGTCGTCCAAGCCGCAGAAATAGCCAAAACGGGAGAGGTAAGCAAGGCGGTGGAAGACAACATCGCCAAGGTGTCGGCTCAAATAGAGTATTATAGCGCTCTACAAGATACCCAGCAAGAGTTGTTAAACACAGGGTTGGTTACGAAGTTTGAATCAGAAAATAAGGCGATCGCGGATTTATCCGGCGAGTACGACAGAGCTGTTGCGGCCTTAACTCTTTTAGAGGAGCAAAGAAATGACATAAGCGTTGCCGCTGCTTTAGAGAATGCTGAAAACGGCAAGGTTTCAGAATCGCTTTTACAACAAGCTGCGGACATAGATACACTTATAGCTTATTACGAAGCCTTAAAGATTGCTTTTGACGAAGCGTTCAACAAAGAAGAAGTCAAAGAATTTAACAGCAGTATACAGGAACTACAGTCTTCGGCACTGACTTTTGGGAATATTTTGGCAACAGCCTTTCAGTCCGCTTTTGAAGGCACCGAGAGTTTTGCAAAATCAATCAGAACATCGCTGTTGAGGGCTCTCTCCAACTTGCTTACAAAACTTGCAGCTGTCGCTATTGCTTGGGGTATTATTGCGCTTTTAGCCACCATCGCGACTGGAGGCAGCAACATCGGTGCGGCAGCATCTAGCATAAAAGACGCGAAGTTTGGGAGTTTCTTAATGTCAAGCTTTGGCATGTCGTCCTTGAAAAGCACTGGAGGAGGAGGGGGGTTAAAAGTTGAAGGCGCGATTTCGGGGAGTGATTTGTCAATTTCTACAAAAAGAGGGGTAACAGCAAACCAAAGAATTTATGGCTAGAAGATTAGTAAAAACAGACTTCAAATCCGTAGACCCTGCAATAGATTGGAGGCTAGAGATCTGGGACCTAGCGGTTAATTCAGCCGACCTAGACTACGCGGTTGAAATGAACCTGCCTGGCTTCGAGATACAGTGGGTTGGCGATGAGGCTTCTTCTCTAGATCCTTTCCTTTCAAGCAGCTGCTCTTTTACACTGTCCCTTACAGAGCAGCAGAGAGGAGCTATAATGAGCCGTGTCTATGGTTCGAGTGAATTCTCGCTTGCGGTGAGAGTCGTCAAAGTCAACGTAAACTTGTCAACGTCCAATGTTTATTGGGTAGGTCAGCTACATCCAGAAGAAACGACGGAGGTTGTTGAAGACGGATACATTACAGTTGACTTTAAGGCCTCAGACGGCCTGGCTCAACTTGACTTCATAGACTTTAAGGAAACGAACGGAGAAGCTTACGAGGGTAAGTACAGCGCGACATCTTACATTCACAAAATACTACTAAAGACACCTACAGTAGCTTTGTGGTACGACGACGCTACTGTTGGAAGTCTTTTTATGAGCGAACACTTTTTAAACAGACCCGTAATACAAGATGATTCATTCTCCTTTTCCCACACAGGAAGCGACGGAACAACTAGAGGAGTTTTAGACTATCTTCATATAGACCCTATAACTTGGTATATAAAGAATCAAGACACAGGGATCATTGGTGACGAGTTTTTAAGATACCCGACGACTAAAAAGGAAGGTTTTGTTTCGTGCAAAACCGTGCTACAAGACATACTTTCGTCTTTAGGTGCTACTATATGTTTTTCAGAAGGAAGTTGGAAGATATTTGACAGATGCTATCTGGACTCAACAACAACCTCACTGAGTTCGGCCCAGGTGATTAGCTACAATAGAAAACAAGACGGAACACTTGAGGCCAGCCTCACCAATACATCGATAGACGTAGACCTTAATTCAGGTAGCTCTGAATTTAGAAGAGGGGTTGTAAGAAGAGGTATGCACCCTCTAGGCGGGGCTTCACAGGTTCACAAAAACTCGGGCAGCGACCTAATGTTCGGTTCTGGAGTAGGTTATTCTTTTCAAGGGTTGCCTGTTTATAGGTTTGAGTCCTCAGAAGGAACTTTCCCAGGCTCAAACACAGACGATCCTTCGGGAATACATAATTTTGCAGGAGTAAGTCCAGCGAGTAGCTCAATGACTTATGAAGGGCTGGCTATTCCTAACGGGAACAACGACGGCATTATAAGGCTTCACTTTTCTGGTAATTGCGACTACAACCTATTTCCCAATTTTGAAGGCACCTTGGGGATTTTGTCTTTTAAATTTCAATTAACAGACTCCGACGGAGTAGACTATAGGCTAAAAAGAAGGGTAAGAACCCTAGCTAGCTACAGTGACGGAACCGCTTTCGGCGTTAACGTGTTTCCTTCAACAAATGACTACTACCCTAAATTCTATGAATCAGACTATTACGAATGGGTGGCCTCTACGGACTCCGGATATGGCGAAGCACAGGTAGACCTAATGCTTGGGGCAGACCCCACCTTGTTAAACGATGATGTAGGCGCCACTGAGCAGTTTTTAACGGAGGATTTTCCCTCTACTTCGTTCCACACCCCTCCTTGCACCCGGCTAGACCCTGATAGCAATTTAGACAACGTACTCCTAGTAGACACAGACGTTTCAAGAAGAAGGTTTGTATACCGCTTCGACCAAGAAATATCGACACCCAACGCCTCAAACACAATTGTTGGGTGTACTATGCACAGCATGTGGCTTACAGAGTGGCGACCTAACGCTGGGCCTGATTTGCTTCGTATGCCTGGGTCTGGAGCTCTGCTCCCTTTAGGCACCGACGTGAGTGTGCCTTCGTACAGAACCGAAAGTGTAAATGGGGCAAACGACGGTATTTACCTTTCTTCATTCGACTATCATCCTTTAAGTATCAGCTTGTTTCAACTCAGCGGTATAGAGCTCTTTAACGGAGACGGAACAACTGACTTTGACAACGTGACTATTTTTACACCGTCCGTTGAATTTGGAAGCGAGATCTACAGTCTGAGACCAACAAGTATTGGAGGTGCTTTTCAAAACACTGGGGAATATACTCAAGGCAGATATGAGGTTAGTTCATTTAGCGACCCTGACAACAGAGAGGACAACTTCAAAATGACGACAGCCTGGGACAACACCGACGTTGTTAACAGGATGAACGAACGGACGACAAAAAACCTTATGCAAATAAGAGAAAACACTCGCCAAGTAGTTGAAGGTTCTCTATTCTCTTACACTGGAGGCTCTTTAATTGTTGAGCCCTGGCAAAGAGTTGTCACCTCAAAGTTGTCTGGAAGTTCTGAGATCTTTATACCTCATCGATGTTCACTTGTTTTTGGTGAGTTAGAACAAAAGCTGTCTATGCTCAAGGTTAGAGGGAGCTCTTCTACAATAACAGGAAGCCATGAAAGTTACGACCAAGGAAAGGGAGGCCGGCCTGCAACGGGCGGATCTAAACCTAACACCGACGTCGCGGCTGTCTTTGGGAAAACGATCGAGGTTTCCGGAGACCTAGTTTCTTTAGAGTCAGATGTAGGCGTTATAGACACTACGGTTGACGCGATTTTAGTCAAGACGAACAACATAACTATAACGCAGCCTGTTAACCTGGATTCTATTGAGACAAACTTAAACTCGCTATACTCCAATTTTAAACAAGGAGCGTCAACAGACGTATATGCAGGTGCGGATCTTACGACTCACCTTGAGTTGACTGGAACCACGGCCAACCTAAAGGTAAACACGACTGGTCTCGAGATTACAGAGACAAGCCCTGGAGACATCGAGTTTGTTGTTGCTACAGACGCTTCTGGGGCCACGCCATTTACAGCGGTTCACCTAGACGGATTAACAACAGGGAGTTCCGCAGATTTTCTGATCAAACAAGGCACCAACCTTAAAGTGTATGGATCCACTGGTTATGCTTGGCTAAGACATACAGGGGGGAATGTTCAGGTTGGGCTTCCGGGCAGCAGCGGAACACTTGCGTTACAGTCAGAGGTGTACACGGATGCAGACGCAGACGCCCGTATCGCCCTAGCCAGCATTGACGACTTAGTTGACGTTGACGCTACGGGAGTTTCTGACGGTGATGCGCTAGCATACAACGCTACATCAGGCAACTGGGAACCTACGAACAGTACAGGCGGGAATCACGCCTTTCATCAAATCGCTGTAAGCGGACAAAGTACAGTAGAAGCCGACAACGCTAACGATGTGCTTACGTTGGTTGCAGGGTCCAACTTGGCCATAACGACCGATGCAAACACGGACACTATAACCTTTACACCAAGCCTGACACCCACCTTTACGAGTGTCACCGCTGGGATTCTATCCACCAGTGTGGGTATAGTAAACAGCGGGACCCTTAGCGCTGGCAACACCACGATAAACGGCACCCTGACCAGCGGCGCAATATCCTCCAACTCGACCATATCGTGCAGTGCGTTAAGCTTTGCGGGAAGCGGTACGAGCACAATAGCCCCGGTCGGTTCTGGTGCAGCTTTTCCCGATGACCTAGAGCTGCGAAGCAACGGGAACATTACCCTGGTGCTGGATTATGACAGCGACGAGGCAGCCCAAGCCTTCATCGTAAAGAACCAAGCAGGCACGGTAATTTTTCAGGTGGACGAAGACGGTTTTAGCAGCGGTCTTTTTACAAGCGATACACCAACAATAGCGACCGTTTCAAATTTTGAGAGCACGCAAACAGGTACAGTGACGGTGAACAATTATGATTCTCATGCGACGTATTTGGTAAAACTCTTTAACAGCAGCGGAACGGAACAAACCTCACAAACGATTACCGACAATTCTGACGGCACTTGGTCCATTACGAATGGCGCAATTTTGACTGGTGCTTACATTGAAATTCAAGCGTTAGAATTTGGAAAATTAGTCAGTGCCACAGCCACGTCAAATTCGTTTAATATTACAGCGGCTGCAACTCAGCAGAGGTATTGGCGACTGCAAATGACCGATGCAAGCAAAAACCCAGTAAACGGGCATGTAGCGTTAGGCAATTTCCGACTGTACACAGCTACGGGCGGGGGTGGTACTGCGTACCCTTCGAACATGACAAGTGAAACAACCCCGTCACCCTATGTTGTCACAAAGGGG
>Ga0209631_10006212_pt1 | contig 12353 bp, 10 predicted proteins | sample COG_08_FD_184752 | JGI IMG/M metagenome (GOLD analysis project Ga0209631, IMG submission 184752) | Pelagic Microbial community sample from North Sea - COGITO 998_met_08 (SPAdes) (version 2) | ecosystem: Environmental > Aquatic > Marine > Neritic zone/Coastal water | place: Helgoland, sampling... | reverse complement strand
CGATCTTGTATATCGAACGTTTGTTCGATATACTTTGAAGACAATGACTGCCACAATTACTTCACCCCAGAGTGATGCCGACCTTCTTGTGGCGATGCGTTTGCGGTGTGCCCAGCCGGTGGGCCGACTGCAAGAGTTGCGTTGGCTTTCGACCGACGTTCAGCAGTTCTTGGACAACGACATGGCCGATACGGCCTCAGATGACGAGCCTGTTGGCCGGCGATTTACGAATGCCGACGATGCGGTCGAGGCTCTGCAGATCGCGGAGTTTCTTCGCCGCTCTGCCGATGCCATCACCGTGCAGGTCATGGACGATGTCGCCGACTCCTACGTGGTTGACGAACACGGCCACGCGTCGGTTCGGGCCATGTACGACGCTGCAACCAGCCAGTCCAGTCGAGACCTCTATGGCCTCGAGCAAGTACGCAAGATGTTCCGCAAGTGTCCCGACATCAAGGCTGCCGCTTACAACGCCGACCTCTCATGGGAACACCTGCGACTGCTGGCCCGGGTGTATGCCAACCGTCGGGTTCGCTCAGCCTTCATTGACCAGCAGGGCTGGTTTCTGCGCAAGGCTGGCCGGTTCGACTTCCGACGGTTCGAGATTCTGGTCAACCGGTGGGAAGAAGTCAACGACCCCGACGGGCCCGAACCCGACGATGCGTTTGTCAAGCGCACCGCCAGCGCCACCCAAGATCATTTCAGCAGGGCATGGCACCGCACCTCAACCCACAGCCCCCAGATCGGCGCCGCCATGGCCGACGTCGAGAACGTGTACATCGAAGCCGAGTTCGCAAAGGATTGGGAAGCAGCCAAAGCCATCCATGGCGACAAGACATGCAAGGCCGACCTCGCCCGCACCGATGCACAACGGCGAGCCGATGCCCAAGCTCAGATCTATGCCGATGCGGCGGCCAATCCGAATGCCTCGGTGTCATTCAACTTCGTGCACCACATTGTCTGCTCGCTCGACGTCCACCTAGAGATGGCGCGTCGTTATCAGGGCGCAGCACCTCGGCCGTTCAACCTCGACACCTTCCGATGCGAAACCATCGATGGCAAACAGCTCGACCCGACCGAGACGTTCATGGACTCACTCACCAGCCCGTTCCGACGGGTCATCATGGATGCCAAAGGAGTCGTGATCGACGTGAGCGAACGTCGGTTCTTCACCGGCATAGCCCGAACCGCACTACAGATCTCTCACGACGAATGTGAATGGCCCGGGTGCCACGTGCCTTCCAGCCGCTGCCATGGCGACCACACACTCTCCAAACAAAACAGCGGGCCGACGACCCAAGTCAACGGTTCAATCCTGTGCCAACGACACAACCGGCACAAAGAACGTGGCTACACCGTGTGGCGAGATCCGGTAACCGGCGATCTCCACATCAAGACCCCACTCGGCACCCAGATCTGCTAACCGGACGTAGTCGCGGCCTCGGCCGACGCAGCAGCGATCGAACGGTACATACCAACACCGGCGCCAGCCAGGAGCGCAGCACCAAGACAGGTTGCTTCGGCAACAGCTGGGACCTCGATCGTGCGACCACCGATCCATTGCTTTCGATCCATCAGCCACTGGATACGAGTGCCGCCACCCGTGGCTATGTGTTTAATGTGGCTCGACCGATCAGGGTCCGCCGCCCAGACCATCTTCTCAAAGAGTGCTTGGCCATCAACCGCCAGCGACTCGATCATGTTTTGCTCCGGGCCCGGCTTCTCGGCCGCCGCCAGGTAGTCCTCGAAGTCGATACCAAGTTCAGCCCGATGGGCGTCTATGCGGCCGGCGCCGTCGCCCGTGCCCGTCATCACGTACGTCAAACCAGGCACAACATGCACACCCTGATTCAGCTCATCGGGCCACAACCGTCCGGTCATGTCAGGTTCACGTCGCGCCAGAAAGAACGCCTCGGCGGTGCCGATGGAATCCAGGATGACACCGGGTCCTGACACGCCAAGCGCCAATGCGGCACAGACGTGGTCTTGTCCACCTCGGATGATCGGCACACCTGTTGGAAGGCCAGTCGCTGCAGCCGCCTCGTCATGAAGCACGCCGACATGGGTGCCGGCAGGAACGAGCTCAGCGAGAAGCTCATGCCGAATGTCGATTGCCTCGAGCAACTCAGCGGACCAACGACGCTCGACCAGGTCGAGTACCAACGTACGCGATGCAAGCGAGTAGTCAGTCGTCAGCGAACCACACAACCGGAACTCGGCGTAGTCGCCTACGTTCAGCCAATGACGACCGGCCGCATACGCCTCGGGTTCGTTGTCACGGATCCACATGAGCTTGGGCATGCCAAACATCGGATGGGGCACCACGCCGCACACGGCGGCTGTGGCATCGAAGCCAACATGCTCACGCCACCAGCCAATCTGAGGATCGGTCCGGTAGTCGAACCACGGGATGATCGGGTACACCGGCCGCAGGTTGGAGTCCAGCAAGACGCCAGACTCCGCCATCGATGTGCAGCCAAGCGCAATCGGCTCGACCTTCAACTCACCGAGCTGCGCAGCGACGGACGACAGCACCGAAGCACACACTGTCCACAGCAGCTCAGGGTCATAGTCAGCATGGCCATTGGCATGGTGCCGAGTTGGTGTTGCTTCGATAGCTTTGGCCAGCTCGTGGCCACCAGGCGAAAAGGCGATCGCCTTGACGCCAGTTGTGCCGATATCGAGGCCAATCAGCGCCTGGTTCAAGCGCGGATCCAGAACTCGTCGCCGACAGCGATGTCGACTGGTTCGGTGTGCTCAGCCAGACCAACGATGAAACCCCGCATGCCATCATCGAGGAACGCCCGATGAGGCGCAACGTTGTCCTCCGACGTCAGCTGATCACCGAGCAGGTACCGGGTGAACGGAATACAGGGCTTGGCTACCTCGGCGTCAACCAAGTCGATGATGCGATCTCCCCGACGGACCTGCACGCCACCACCAAGCTGACCGAGCGAGATGATCTCATCGCATTCCACGATGATGTCTTCGGCGGCGCATCCCATCGGCGCAGCACCAAAGTGTTCAACCATGGCGTCGTAGTGGCTGGTGAAGCCAAATGACAACAGCCGATGCGGCAGATAGGTGCGGTGTTTCTCGGTGGTGCCGATCGTGCGAGTCGGATGAAGACGATGGTGTGCCTGCAAGATCGCTTGCTCATCGACCAGTCCCACGACACCATCGGGGCTCAGCCACAACGAGTCGACCTCGGTCAGCAGTTCGTCTCGGTACACACCGTCGTGAATCATGCGATCCGTGTGGATCTGACACAACACGATCGAACCAAGTTTCTTCCACTGACCAGTCGTGTCATCCATCGTTAGATCGTACGAGATCCAGAGCTTCTCGACGTCGACGGCCAGTTGGGCACGACCACGAAAGATGAAGCTTGCCAAAGGCCATGTGCCCGTTCCCTTTATCAACCAACCCGTGCTCGGGCGGCTGCGGGAGTTTCGGCCATCTTGCCTCTGGCAACGGCTTCTTTACGCATGAGCTTGACCGGCACATCGATGGCGTCACCCGGCGGCAAGACATCGGCGGGATACAGCGCAACCTGTTGTTTGTTGGCGATCCGACCTCCGTCCATATCCAATCCACGAGCGTTCGTGCCTTTTGTTGGCTCCACGGCTCGCCCGTCGGTCCATTCGAGGTCCCACCACCACTTTTTGATGGCGTTGATGGCGCCGTTGCCGACCCTGTCATCGAGTTTGGCGATGAAACTACGAGTGAATGGCAATCGGATTGCCGCCCACAACACCGCCCGTTCGGCAAGCACGCCTTCGGTGTTGAACGGGCATGTCTTCATGCACCGACCGCACGCCGCACCCTTCTGGTTACCCAACCGGTATTTGGTGCACTTCTCGACGTCGGGTTTCCACATCTCGGCGCCATTGAACATGATCTTGTCGCCAAAGGGAATCGCACCACAAGGACATTCGCGGGCGCACTTGGTGCACTTCGAGCAGAAGTCTTGCAGCCCGAAATCGACATGTTTGTCCGCGACGATCGGCATGTCGGTGGTCACCACAACCGACTTGAACCGCGGACCAACAAAGGGGTTCAGGACCAGCTCACCAATTCGGCTGAGCTCCCCCAAACCTGCGTGCAATACCAGCGGGATATGAAGTACATCACTGTCGCGGTTGGTCTGACTGCGAGCGCTCCAGCCCAGTGACCGAATGTGCTCGGCAACGACGCCTGCGATCTGGGCTCCCCGCATGTATGCACGCATGGATTGAGCGCCGCTGACCCAGTCGTCGCCGCTTGCACCTTCCATGGTCTCGTACCCCTGATCCAGCAAGATGACGATGGCGTTGTGGTGATACGGCTCGATCACGGTGCCATCACCCTTATGCGAATACCACGCATAGGTCGGCACCTTGCACAGCCCAACCATGTCGCCACCCAGGTGATACGCCAACGCCTTGAGCGCGTCGCTGTTCGTCGTTGCATCGAGCGTGCTTGCATGTGGCTCGGCCGCCACCGGGCCATCCTGGTGCTCGACCATGGCCATGATCTTCTGCCGGTAACTCTGCGCCTGCGGTGTCTTGTACGCGAAGACCTTGACGTCCTCCTTGAACTTCGGGCCCATGTCCCCGTGTGCCGCTCGAGGAAACCCCCCGGCTCGCACCGGTACACGGGGAACCTCGTTCTCGATGATCAGCGTGGTTGGCTCGTCAACGCGTTTGATCTTCTCCATGGGATACCGACCCATGTGGAGTGGCCGGTGATCGCCGTTCAGCCACGGAGACCCGCCTCGCACACCGCCTCGGCCAAACAGCCATCCTGCGCTCCGGGTGGTTCGCAGTTCGTCGACCATCGACCGATCAGCCAGCGGCGCGTCGGGAGCGATCTCCATCGCGGTACTCACCACCGATAGAGCGAAGCCGCCCGGCAGGAATGGCGCTCGTAGCGTCGTGTCGTCGATCTCGACGAGCCCGGCCTGCAGCGCCACTCGGGCGATGTCGAGACTGTTCGTCGTGGGTGTGTGTGCCGTGGCGTCGAAACCGAGATTGCGGATGTAGTCGGCAGTAATTACCGCAAGTTCGGCGGCCCGCAGATCGGCGGACGCCTGCCGAGTGCCGTTCACCCAGTCGTCACCGGGTTGAGAAGATGGGAGTGAACGACTGAACGCCACCAGCACGACGATCGCCCAATCATGGGACAGGCGCCTATCGGTCCATGCCTCGGCGGGGATCAATCCAGCGCCGACCATGTCGGCGTCGAGAAAGTAGCAACCGGACTTCAGATGATTCGCCCGCTCAACCGGATCTTCGGGAATGGGCGCCAGCGGCGACACATCACCGGACACGTGCGCGTCGAATAGGTCGACGTAGGCGCTGAGCGCATGGGCAGCACCGAGAGGACCCTGGCGATCGCGTTCAGATGGCGAGGCCGGCACTCCACCCCGTCGATCAGCCGCCAGGCCGATGGGTGTTGCTGCCGGATCGGCGAGCCGAGGCAATGTTTCCAACGGAAATGCCCCCAGGTGCACCGGTCGCTTCTTGTGCGAGAACAGCTTCATGGGCTGAACCTAGTCCCCCGGAGTCAGCTCGGCCTCGGTTGCTTCCCACCACGCCATCGCTGGTCCCCGCAGCCGGGCCCTCAGCTCACCGAATCGCTGTGCCGCTGCGACACCAGGCCAACTCGCCGGAAGAAGCTCAGCCGGCAGATCAGGGTCAAGCAGCGGGAACCGACGCCATTGGTGCACGAGCCCGGTGAGCTCAGCCACTGCCGCTAGGTCGCTGCTGGACTGCCCGTCGAGCAGATCGACATCGGTCAGGAACCGGGTATAGGCCTGGCGGAGCTCGGGAAGGTCCCACGCTTGTGCCACCAGCCCAGTCGGCGATCCAAGGTTGCCAACCTCTGCACGAAACGAGGTTGCCTCTACCCCGAGACCGTTGAGTAACTCGACGGCGGTGCCTTCCTGGCCGAGCCAAGGTGAGAGCCAGGTGCCGTTACCGAGCGTGCCAAATCCAGCCCACCCCAGACCGTTCGCCATCGCGTAGCGCAGATGGCGATCTCGTTCCGGAACACTGGCGAGCAGCACGATCCATCGACCATCCCACTGCCGAGTAGTTGCGCCAAAGGAGTAGATCCGCTCGGCACCTGATTCGAGCACCGTGCGGGCGTAAGGCGACAACGACCAACGGGTTTGCCGTCCGACCTTTGTGCGATCCAACCAGCCTCCCTCGTCCATCCGAGCGAGGGCTTGCCGAGCTGCCTTGTCACGGATACCCAACGACTCGGCCGCAGCAACGATGGTCTTTGTCCACGCACTGCCACCCATCGGCAATACGAACTCGCCCAGCAACGTCAGCAGCAGGGCTCGGCTCGAGTCGACGGCCGCAGAGCCATCGCGATTGGTACCGAGTAGTTGTTCATGGGCGAGCATGATGTTCTACATCTGACTAGCGAGTCAACAGGAAGCTGTAGTATAACTACACTGTCGACCTCCGGGGGAAATCAGTGTTCATCGACTTCGCAACCCAACCCAGTGCCTATCGGCATTGGACGCTCGATGTCGATGGTTCCGTCGCAACGGTGACCATGTCGGTCGATCCCACCGCTGGGCTACGCGATGACTACCAGCTGAAGACCAACTCCTACGACTTGGGCGTAGACATCGAACTCCATGATCTAGCGCAACGGTTGCGGTTCGAACATCCCTGCGTAAAGGTGGTTGTCGTCACCGGTGGTCTCGACAAGATCTTCTGTGCCGGCGCGAACATCCAGATGCTGGCTGGCGCCACCCACGAACACAAGGTGAACTTCTGCAAGTTCACCAACGAAACCCGCAACGGCATCGAGGATTCCACCGCCAACTCCAAACAGACATGGATCGCAGCCGTCAACGGCACCGCTGCTGGTGGCGGTTACGAACTGGCCTTGGCCTGCGACGAGATCCTGTTGATCGACGACCGATCGTCTGCGGTGTCACTTCCCGAGATTCCGCTGCTGGCAGTACTGCCAGGCACAGGCGGCTTGACTCGGGTCGTCGAGAAGCGCCATGTGCGCCGCGATCTTGCCGACGCCTTCTCCACTCGCACTGAGGGTGTCCGAGGACAGACGGCGCTCGACTGGAATCTCGTCGATTACATCGCCCCTGGCAGTTCGTTCGATGAACTCGTCTCGACACGAGTAGCTGTTCGCCTTGCAGACTCCGACCGACCTGATCGTGGTGCCGGTGTTGCACTGACTCCCTTGGAACGCACGCTCGAACCCGACTCGATTGTCTATGGGTCTACAAGTCCCGGATCGGTACAGGTAACCATCGATCGAGACTTGGGCACGGCCACCATCAACATCGCTGCGCCAACGGAACCGCAGCCCACAACGGGAGCTGCACTGGTTTCGGCCGGCGATCAGAACTGGCTGCTGCGTGCGGCACGCGAACTCGACGACGCCATTCTCCACCTGCGCTTCAACGAGGTATCGATCGGCACATGGGTATTCACCACGACCGGTGACCCCGATGCTGTGGCGCAAGCCGAAGCAGTGTTCAGCCAGGAAGCCGACCACTGGCTGGTGCGCGAGATTCACCTGTTCTGGACCCGAGTGCTCAAGCGCCTCGATGTGTCTGCCCGCACGCTCATCACCACGGTCGAGCCAGGTAGCTGTTTCGTCGGTGTACTGGCCGAACTCGTGCTCGTTGCCGATCGCAGCTTCATGCTCGAAGGCACGTGGGAGGATGACGACGATCCTCCGCCGCCGGCAACGATCCGGCTGGCCGAAACAAACACGGTGTTCCCGATGGGTAATGGCCTGACACGTCTGCAGACACGCTTCTGGCAGCGCCCCGACGCACTCGCCAACGCACTCGCCGCAGTCGACACCGACCTCGATGCTGCAGCTGCCGCCGAGACCGAACTGGTCACGTTCACGCCCGATGATCTGGATTGGCACGACGAACTGCGCGTCGCCTACGAGGAACGCAACAGCTTCTCGCCCGATGCCCTAACCGGCATGGAGGCCAACTACCGCTTCGTTGGACCCGAAACCATGGAGACCAAGATCTTCTCTCGGTTATCTGCGTGGCAAAACTGGATCTTCCAACGCCCCAACGCGGTTGGGCCCGACGGAGCATTGCAACGTTTCGGCACCGGGTCCCGCCCCACATTCGACAACCGGAGAGTATGACCATGGCTGCAGTCGATATCGACGCCAAGATCCCGAACAATGTCGGCCTGGCCGACGACCGACGACTACAACGAGCTCTCGAAGGGTGGCAGCCAAAGTTCATTCGTTGGTGGGAAGACCTGGGTCCTTCGGCGTTCCAGCGCAACCCAGTGTTTCTCCGCACCGCTATCAGCGTGGGCCAAGAGGGCTGGGCAAACTTCGATCATGTCGAGATGCCGGACTACCGGTGGGGCATCTTCCTTGCTGACCAGGAACCGGATCGCAAGATCGCCTTCGGCGACCACAAGGGCCAGGATGTTTGGCAAGAAGTGCCAGGCGAATACCGATCCGATCTGCGGCGACTCATCGTGGTGCAGGGCGACACCGAACCAGCGTCGGTCGAACAACAACGCCATCTCAGCCTGACGGCTCCGTCGTTGTACGACATGCGCAACCTGTTCCAGGTCAATGTCGAAGAAGGCCGCCACCTGTGGGCCATGGTCTACTTGTTGCACCGTTACTTCGGTCGAGACGGCCGCGACGAAGCCGACGAGATGCTCGAACGTCACTCCGGCGACGAGGACAAACCTCGCATCCTCGGTGCCTTCAACGAAGAAACACCCGACTGGTTGTCGTTCTTCATGTTCACCTATTTCACCGACCGAGACGGCAAGTATCAGCTGGCCTCGCTCCGTGAATCGGCATTCGATCCGCTGTCACGCACCTGCGACTTCATGCTCAAGGAAGAGGCGTATCACATGTTCGTTGGTGCAACCGGCGTGGGCCGTGTTGTGCAACGGACCTTGGAACTGATGCGTGAACACGACACCGACGATGTGCAACCCTTTGGGGGGCTCAACCTGGATCTGTTGCAGAAGTACGTGAACTTCCACTATTCGGTGTCACTGGACCTCTTCGGCTCGGAGACGTCGACGAACGCGGCCAACTATTTCGGCGCTGGGATAAAGGGCCGATTTCAGGAAGAACGACGAGACGACGACCACAAGCTCAAGACCGTGTATCGCAACGTGCCCAACTTCGACGAAAACGGCGTGGGCACCCGCGAAGTCACCCAACTATCGGCACTCAATGAGACGCTGCGCGATGACTACGCCGAGGATTGCCAGAAGGGCATGGACCGGTGGAATCGGGCGATTGATGAAGCTGGTGTCAACTTTGCACTGACGCTCCCCCATGTCGGGTTTAACCGCCAGGTCGGCACGTTCCGTGATGCCTACATCTCGCCGAATGGCAAGTCCATCAGCGAAACCGAGTGGGCGGACAACGTCGGTCGATGGTTGCCCACCGATGCCGATCGGGCGTACGTGAAGTCGCTCATGGTCGGGGTTACCGAACTCGGCAAGATGGCCGGTTGGGTCGCCCCACCATCACGTGGCATTCATCAAAAACCCGTCGAGTACGACTACGTACAACTTTAGGCTCGTAGGAGTTAGCTCCTGGCCAGGAATCAAAATGCGGCCAGGAGTCAGCCAGCGTGGCGGTCGCCGATCCAACCGTTGCTGGCGATGACTGTTTCGCCGAAAAGGCGCGGGCCGTCTTCCAACGTTGTCGCCATGGTGTCGTTCCATCGGTTGAGAAAACCGAAGAACGAACAGACAGCAACGATCGCAGTTAACTCGTCGTCGCTGAAGTGTTCCCGTGCGGCATCGAAGTCAGCGGGTGTTGCACAAAACCCATCATCTGCTCGACCATCTGGAAACCAGGTTCGAATTCGGCCAGGTCTTCCCGCGCAAGCGGTTCGATGTGTGCCATGCTTATCTCCTAAGAATTGAGAGTTGCGGTACCGAGCGTGACCGAGCTCAGGTCATCACACACAATGATCTCGCCGGTGTATCCGCCATCTCGCAGGTCATCGGCAAAAAGCTGTCGATCAGCATCGGTGTTTGGTGCAGGGATCAGATGGGTCAGCATCACGGTTGGTATCGCTAGCTCTTGGGCTTGGGCCCCGATCTCTCGGGTGTCAGCGTGATAGTCCTTGATGTACCGCGAGTTCTCGGGCCGCTGCATGATGTGATCAAGACGCATCGCCTCGTACACAATCACGTCGGCACCCGCCGAAAGCTCAGCCATCTCGTCACACACGATCGTGTCGCCAGAGATAACCACGATCCCGTCGGGCGTTTCCACCCGATAACCAACAGCGCCTTCAACCGGTTCATGGCGCACCTGACCTGCGAGTACCCGGACGTCGCCACTCGACCAGACTTCGGTCGGTGAGTCGGGCACGTCGAAACCAACTATTGCGGCCTTCGGCTCTGCCGGACGCCCACCGTGCAAACTTCGAACCGCCAGATCATTGTCCCAGATGCTGAACATACGATCGACAAAGTCAGTGGTGTGCCCGTTCGGAGCCACGATGGGGACCGCCGACCACTCACCACCCCAATCCATGACCCAATGGGTGAGCATCACATCGGTGAGACCCACGACATGGTCGCTGTGATAGTGGGTGAGAAAGATCGCCGACAGGTCCGCCACGCCCACGTCCATTTGGACCAAACGATTGAGCGTCATCCGCCCGACATCGAATTGCAGACGAACATCGCCGTACTGCACATGTGTGCCAGGGCCGGCTCTGTCCCTATGAGGAACTGGGGTGCCGGTTCCCGTCGTGGTGACGATCGTGGTCATCACCGAAGACTAGATGGCTCATGCCTAGCGTCGCATCTCGGGCAGAAGAGGTCTGGCACTTCGCCAACTTCTACGGTGGTGGTCTGCCTTCTGAATCTTGAGGAACCACCATGCCAAGTCCCGTAGTAACTCTGACCGGAGGAGCAACCGGAATCGGTGCCGCAGTTGTCGACCAGTTACGTGAGCAGGATGCCACTGTCTACGTACTCGACGTCGCCGACGCCCCCGAACGCGACGGAGTGCATACGATCCACTGTGATCTGGCGGATCCCGCGTCGATCGACGCAGCGGTCGGCCAATTGCCAGACAACATTGACGCCCATCTCAACGTCGCAGGTGTCGCTGGCCCAACGCCAGCTGACTGGGTGTTACGAGTCAATTTCCTTGGCATGCGCCACATCACCGAATCACTCTTTGATCGCATCACACCTGGAGGCAGCGTCGTCAACGTGTCATCGAGCGCAGGTCGTCAATGGGCGAAGCGTCGCCACGTGGTGGAGCCGATGGTCGACACCGTCGGCTTCGAAGCCGGACTCGAGTGGGCCATGGAGAACGAAGGCCGCTGGTCCCGCGACCCGTACACATTCTCGAAGCAGTGCGTCACCCTGTGGACGCTGAAGGCAGCCCAACGGGGCGCAACCGGCGCGGTTCGTGTCAACGCAGTGAGCCCTGGTGGAGTCGACACGCAGCTCACCACCTCGTTCCGAGCACAAATGGGCGAGGAGTACAGCGACTGGCTTCGTTCATTTACCGACCGTGGCGCGCTCCCCCACGAACTCGCTGAGCCCATCGTGTGGTTGGCCATCGGCGACTGCCAGTGGGTGAACGGTGCCGATCTCATGGTGGACCGCGGCCTCGAAGCCGGGATGATCAGCGGCTGGGTCGATCTGGAGAACGCACCCGGCAAGTGAACGAATCTTGAGAGAAGCTGGGTGGCGACTAAAGGCCGCATCGGCACCATCTTCTTCTGCAAGAAGATGCGCCTCGCTCTCTCTGCGTCGGGTCAACACAGGCTGAAGGCGGCTTTGCCAACGTCAAGAATCACTCATGATGGCACCGTTTCGTTGAACGGAGGTGAGAGAATTGGAGTATGAGCGACGTGTCCAGTGAGACCGGATCTGACAACCTAACCGAGACATCTCATGGCTGGTTGTCCGACGAAGATCTGCAGTCAACCCGGGCTCGGGTCCCCATCGTCTATGTCGACGCCGTTCCCGTCAGGGTCGATGGTCTTGGCCAGGTGACCGAGATCGGCATGCTGCTGCGGCAGGCCGCCGACGGCACGCTCAGTCGCATGGTTGTGTCGGGCCGTGTGTTGTTTGGTGAGTTGCTCCGTGAAGCGCTTGTCCGCCATTGCGAGAAGGACTTAGGCGAACTGGCGTTTCCCCGGGTGCCGCCGAATCCGAGCCCATTCACCGTGGTTGAGTATTTCCCCGACCCGGATCGATCAGGTTTTTATGACCCCCGCCATCATGCGGTGAGCATGGCCTATGTGGTGCCGATCGAGGGCGACTGCGAGCCAACACAGGAAGCACTCGACATGGAGTGGTACTCGCCCGAGGAAGCGGTCAGCCCCGAAGTCA
>Ga0209631_10006207_pt1 | contig 12361 bp, 29 predicted proteins | sample COG_08_FD_184752 | JGI IMG/M metagenome (GOLD analysis project Ga0209631, IMG submission 184752) | Pelagic Microbial community sample from North Sea - COGITO 998_met_08 (SPAdes) (version 2) | ecosystem: Environmental > Aquatic > Marine > Neritic zone/Coastal water | place: Helgoland, sampling... | reverse complement strand
AAAAAACATTGGTAATAATTTTAATGTAGGTATTTACAAAGATGAGATTATTATTAATGGTAATAATGAAGGTTGTGAAAGTTTTGACCTTAATCGTTTAGCTAAAACTAAACCAGATTATGAGGGTCAAGATATTACGTTTAATTATTGTAAGACTAAGGAGTTACCTTATGATCTTGCTGTTTGGCATTTGCTTACATTTTGTCAAATGATCAAAAAAGACTTTGAGTGTAGTCGTGACGGTTGGGCGTGGGAGAAAAACCCACAGCCCACAGAGATTGAAAGCGATAAGCCTCTAGCTGTAAAGTTTAAATCAAATGATTATTGTGAAAACAATGAATTGCCTTTTGATCAAGTTAAATACTTTCAGATGTTTGATGAAGATAATGAGGATAAGACTAAAACCACATGGGTAAGGTTTAAACTTAAAAATAAGTTAAAAGGCAGAAAAGCTAATGGCTTTATAACCGCTATTGATAACGTCTTAAACATGGAACAAGTTAAAGACAATATTTTAAGGAGGTTGTGGGCATAATGTCAAATAAAACAGTTCATAGATTAACAATTACAACGGGGGCAGTAATGTTTCTTGTTGGTATAACTTTAGCTGTTTATGTTGAGGTCGTTTTCGGCCTCATCATAAGCGGTGGAGGTTATTTAATTTTTAACAATGCAATGAAAGGAGATAAATAATGGCTGAACAAAGTAACGCAACGGATTTTATACAATCTAGCAACAAAGCTAGGGCGTATGAAAAAAAGAAAAATCATATTATTGATTTAGAGTTAAAAAAAGAAACAATTGATATGCCAATAGAAGTTGAGCATTATGGTTGGTATTCAAATGATTATGATTTTGGAGAAAAACATAAACCTTATAGAGATTGGATAAAGAAAGATAATGGTGTGGAATGGGATGATTATGAATGTGGTATGTTAGATCACGACACTACAATGATACAAAGATTTTGTGATCAAAATAATTATTCTATTGATTGCCATTATGATGAAAAAAGTGATGGAATATATTTAATCAAAATAAAAACAAAGGAGCAACAATAATGCAATTTTTAGGAAAAACACCAAAAGATTGGAAGGCCCTTGAACTGTACTACAGACGTGAATGGTTATGTTTTGTATGCGGATTTATACTAGGCGTTTTAATTTAATTAACATGACAATTAAGGGTGTTCGTACATTTCTTTGTACGACACCTTTAATTTTTTATACTTATCCAATAATTTTAAATATTTTAATTTCCATTGATGCTTAATCTTAATTGATTTTGCTTTTTCTTTTTTTGCTTTATCAAGTTTAACCATATAACCTAATAGTAAATTACGGCCTACGGCCTTGTCTGTTGTATTTTTTATAAGATCGCTTTTCAGACTTGGACTTCGTTTTTTTATGTACACGTATTCTTTTTTTAGGTTTAGGTCTTGGATGGAATTCTTTGAAGTTCTGTTTTGCCATTGTTTGTTTGGTTTAATATCTTTAAATCAATAATTTGTTTTAAAGTATTAATTTCTTTTTCCTTAATATCTATATCATCATTATAAGATTTTAAGACATTTTGCAACGCATCAAGCAGAAATTTGATTTGTTGCATACCCATAAATTTAACAGCCATAAATAGTTTAGTTTCTTTAGCTGTCATACGTACAGACATTTTACCATCTTTTACAACACTAAAACCATGTCTTTGCATTTCATTATCAAATTTACTTATCCAATCAATACCATTAATATTCATCATGGTATCAATTTTAGATGCATCATATTCATTTAAAACTTCATATAATTTTTTTATCATTTCTTCTCCTTTTTTAATTTCATTCATATACAGACTTTACCATTGTTAATGTTTGTTGCAACAATTCTTTTTGAGTTCCCCATTTTTTTGTGAAAGATTTAGGACTATAATGATATGCGTCTTTACCTTGTCTGTGATGTCTTGGGCATAATGGTATAACTTCAAAATTACTAGCTTTGCGCCCAATACCTGTAAGGTTTTTTATGTGGTGTAGTTCAGCAGGGCTATCTGGAAACCCCATTTTATTGCAGATCAAACAACCTAGACCAGCAACTTTATTCATGTGGTCTTTTTCTTGTTTAGTTTTTGTACTCATTGTAATCAAAATCTTTTTTGTAAAAAGTTCTACTACCTATCTTTTTGATTTTTAATATATTCTTATTAGCAATAATCATCTCATCACCAACTTCATTATGTGAAAATGACATTGAAAAAATATGATTGTGTTTTGTTTTTTTAATTAAATACCCTTCAGTAAAACATACTTCACAAGTATCTTTGACAGCCTCTTTGATGTCTTTCCATTCGCATGATGATGCATGGTCTTCCCACCAACATTCATACTTATCTAGCTTGTAGTAATATGGGTCTTTTCGTTTAATCTTTTTTGAGGCCATAATGTTTTGCTTCTTTCATTTGATTAATCATTTTAGTTTTCCATGTTTCAAAATTAATCTCAATCATTTTCTTTTCCCAATTCCATTTAGCTTCTTCACCAACAGCGTCAGCTAATTCATCAATGTGTTGTTTATATCTATCATCAGATCGTGCTTCACGTTCTTGTGCATTGACGCTATCCAATTTACCTGTATTAGAATTTATCATTTTTTCTTTCATAATCACAGCCAATAATATTTTACGGCCATGTTGTAATCTTTCTAGGTTTTTCTTAGCTTTTGCATGGTTCGTACCGATTTCTCGTAATTTATGCATATGCTGTTCTGTTATTTCTTCACTCATATTGATAACTCCTTCATGTTGTATGATTTTGCTCTTGCAATATTGCAATGCTGTATAAAGCCCATTGTTTCTTTTGATGTAGCAAGTGGAAATACTTTTTTACTGTGTGGAAAATGACCAAACTTTCTTTTGAAAGTATGACTAGCCCAACCTTCTTTAAAACCTTTTTGTTTAGCATAGTATAATAATTCAGCATAAAACTTTTGCTTGTCATCTGTCTTAATTTTCATTTTAGGTAATTCAATTAATCTACCTTGTTGTATCAATATAGCTTGTTCTTTTTTAGTAGGTATAAAACTACAGTTAGGACACTCTGGTTGTTCTTTAGAAGGTTTATAAACTGTATCACATTGTACACACGTAAATGGTTGTTTCTCAATTGGTTCTACAACTTTTTTTTCTTTTTGTTTTATTTTAGATACGGTCAATTGCCAATCTGGTACATCTTCTGGAAACCCATGCTCATATACACATCCAGAATGATCTATGATCAATGTATCTTTTTTATTTTCAGCAGGTCGTAATGCTCTACCAACCATCTGTAAATACATAGAATAAGATTTAGTGGGCCTTGCTATAATTACACATGAGATTTTAGGTTGATCCCAACCCTCTGTCAGTACCATACAATTAGATAAAACTTTTATTTTATCATCTTGTAAATCTTGTAATACTTTTTCACGTTCTATTTCTGGCATCTCACCATCTATGTGACCCGCAGGAATACCATTTTGTTTAAATATATTTGTGATGTATTTAGAATGTTTAATAGAAGTACCAAACACAACAGTAGGTCTGTTCTCACCATACTTTATCCAATGAGTTACAATATCACCAACTAATTTAGGTGTATTCATTCTAGTGTCCAATGCTTTTTTTTCATAATCACCTGCCATGATACGAATGTTTTGTAAATCTGGTATTGATGGGGCAACTATTCTGTTAGGTACTAAGTAACCTTTTGCAGTTAATTCTTTGATTGTACCGCAATTGACTAATTCCTGATAAATATTACCAAGACCACGCCCATCATTTCTACATGGTGTTGCAGTTAAACCAATTACCCATGCGTCTGGGTAAGTGTTTATTAAATCTTGAAATGATTTAGATGTACTTCTGTGGGCCTCATCCAATATAATTACATCAGCTTGTGGTTTAACAAAATCATCATTGTCTTTTCTAGCTGAAAATGTTTGAACACTTGCAACTTGAACATCAGAATAAATACTACCAGACTTACCTGCCATTATAACTCCATGTTTAATATCAAAGTCAGCAAGTTTTCTACTACATTGCATAACAAGTTCACGTCTGTGCGCTACAAACATTCCAAATCTATTGTTTTTAACTAAGCCTTCCATCATTGAACAAGCAATAACAGTTTTACCGCTACCTGTAGGGGCAACTAATAATATTCTTTTTTTACCTTCTCTAAAATGTTGTCGTATATCTTCAATTGCTTTTTTTTGATAATCTCTCAATAAGTTCATTAGTATCTTCTCCATATATCGTTTAGTTGAAACATAACTTCGTTTAAATTTTCTGGTGGTACACATGAGTTTGCAAATTCAATAGCTTCACCTTTTGCGTAATCATAACTCTCACCACGTTTTTTTATAGCTATTAATATTTTTACTAACTGTGCATGACGTTCACCTGCATTGATACCGTAACGAAGTGTGCCTGTGTATTTGCCTTTGTATGTTGATGGTGTGTAATCCATCTTAATAGTTTTTTGCTCTGGCCTTTTTAATTCTAAACCTTCTTTGATTTCCTTCATGGTGTATGGCATATCAGTTGTACATTGAATTATTTTTACAGGATAAGGATTTTTTTTGTGATGATAAAAACCTGCAACTCTCATAATTCTAGGTAAATCTTTTACAACAGGGTCAGAATTAAATTTAGATGCCAATGCTTGTTGATACAAAGTAAAACTTTCTAATGGCATATCTTTGACTAACCAATAACAATGGTATTTTTTTGGCGAAGTATTTACAATTAGATTAGGTGGAATATTAAAACTTTCTGGTAATGGTGTACCATCTAAATCTATAAACACAGCCCTAATCTTTTCTATGTTTTTAGTTGTACGACCAAGACCATTAGTTTCATTAACTGTAAAATATATACCTGCACCTTTACTGTTAAGATCAGCCAATTCGTGAAAATGTACTTTTATACTTCCATGTAATTGTTTTATTAATCTTTTGTTTAGGCCCTTATCATCAAATGTTTGGAATGAATGATGTTTGCCAAAATAATCAAGAAACATACTGTAATGAGAATTTTCGTTAAAACTATTCACAACGATAACCTATTACTAAATAACCTTGTATAGTGTAATGACCTGCTCTTATGTCATCAGTTCCTTCTTTGTATTCTAATTGATCTAAAATATGATTGCCATAATCAAAACAATCTTCCATTGGACTTTTGTTAAAAGAAACTTGAGTTAGATTACAGGTAGCGCAAGTTAAAATAAAAAATATTATTTTTGTCATTTGCTCTCCTCCAAACTTTCTTCCCCCCATCTAATTTTAGCACCTAACTTACCTGCTACTACTTTTTTTTTTCTATTTTTAATTTGTTCCTTACGTTCAGCTTCAGCTTGGATACATATTAAATATTTTTTATTATCTTTGCCTTTTACTTCTTCAAATAGATGTTTAATTTTTGGTAAAATTTTTTCAATTTTTTGTAATCTACACCCACACATTTTGGCAATTGTTTCATTATCAAAAGGTATATGAAAACCTCTCCATGCATGGCAAAATAATAAAATATATGCACCTTGTTCTTCTAAAGATAATTTTAATCTATTTGGGTCACTTATCCAATCACTTGCATAAAATTGAAACGCAGGTGCTTGTTCGTCTGTTATTGATTTTCTCATATTAATTTTGTCCTTGAGTTTAGTTAATTTTGTTTTAAACCAAAAAGAAATAGGTGTCAATAGGGGTATCTTGTGTGCAGTTGGAGGTGAAGGTGAAGATGAAGGTGAAGGTGAAGGGCTATTTTTTGCCATTAGCAAAACGATAGCACTTTTTAGCAGACCTATAGCGGTGCTATAGCGGTGCTATACAAAATTGTTGAAAAATAAGGGGGTATGAGGCGGAAAACTAAACTTAGAGAGAGAAAGAAAAAACCGCCCCATACAGAAGGTATATTTTTACCCTAAATTGTGGATGGGCTACGCCTACCTTACAGGCGCAATTTGTAAATCTGGTCTAATGTATTCTATATCAAAATCACCAAGTTTTGCAATCTGATATGCTCTAAAAGGTGGTATTACTTTCCATTTTGATACTGCTGGATGTGAAATACCTAACATTCTAGCTAAATTTTTACCACCGTATTGATTAACGATTTCTTTTTTTCGTTCCATTGCTATTTTAAGATTGGTCATAATACATACTTTTTAATCTTAATAGATACTTCATTGTTTCTTCAGTTTCTATTAGTTCTTTTGTGGTTGATAATATAGCTTCAGCTTTGTTAGTGTGTTGAGGAATTACAGATGACTTATCTATATTCACAACATCTTTTTCTAATCGTTTAGCTTTTGCTTCAAGTTCATTTATTAGTTCTGGTAATATTGTAGCCATGCAAAAAGTTATACATTTTTATTAACATATGTCAATTAATCTTTGACTTTAGTTAATTCCTATGAAATAACGCTATCAATTAAATAATAAATATACAAAAAAGGACTAAAATATGACAAGTATAATAGCAGGTAGTGGAGATGCACCACGTTATCCAAGTGTATCAGTTGGCGTTCACAAAGCCAGATGTGTAAAGATTATTGATCTAGGTACACAAAAATCAGATTTTAACGGTGAGGTTAGTTGGAAACGTCAAGTTCTAATTATCTTTGAAACACCAGAAGAACTGAATAGTGAAGGACAACCATTAACAATCAGTAAGTTCTATACGTTATCGTTACATGAGAAATCTAATCTTGGTAATGATTTAACTTCATGGAGAGGTAGAGCATTTAGTGAGGCAGAAAAACAATCGTTTGATATTTCTAAATTACTTGGTGTACCTTGTTTATTGAATGTTATGGATAAGAATGGGAAACCAAGAATATCATCTATAATGCCAATGAAAAAAGGTGATCCAATTGCTGAACAAATTACTCAAGGAGTAGTGTTTAGTTTAGAGGATTTTCAAAATGGTAAAAAAGAAGTTTTTAATAATCTATCTGAAGGTATTAGAAACATTATTTTAAGATCAAAAGAGTTAGAAGGCATGAACCAAGATCAAGGTGATGAAGGTAATGGTGCAAGTGTCGGTGATAGCCCAATCCCATTTTAATGATTATCACAAATAACTCAAACTTACCAAAAGTAATTGAACGGGCTGTAAAGAATGACCCCTATGATAGTAGTGGGTCAGACATCTCTACTACCCGTTTGATTGCACCCCCTAGAATTAGGGTCTTGCAAATGAGAAATAATGATTTGATTAAAGAAGATGTGTCTGATCGTATATTTTCTTTATTAGGCCAATCAGTTCACCACATTATAGAACGAGCAAAAGTTGCTAGTGATATAGCTGAACGTAGATTGTACTATAAAAATGATACCATCACTAACGGTTGGACATTATCTGGTGCTTTTGATTTGCTTACAGGTGACGGTAAACTTATAGATTTTAAAGTTACTTCAGCTTGGTCAGCATTAGATGCTTTAACAAATGGTAAAATTGAATGGGAACAACAATTGAATGTTCTTGATTTTCTGTGTCGTAAAAACCAAAAAGATTTAACTAAATATAGAAAAGAATTAAAAGTTAAATCATTATCTATCATGGCTATACTACGAGATTGGTCAAAATTAAGAGTAATGCAATCAGACAACTATCCTAGAAAACAAGTTGTGATGATACCCATTCGTAGATGGTCAGATCAACAACAGGAAGACTACGTTAAAGCTAGAATAAAACTACACCAAGACGCAGAGAAGATGAAGGAACTACCTTTGTGTACAGCTAAAGAAAGATGGCGTAAAGAAGATCAGTTTGCTGTTATGAAGGATGGTAGAAAATCTGCTTGGCGTTTATTTCCTACAAAAGAACAAGCTAAACAATTTATCGTTGGTGAAAAAATGGTAGAAGGTAAAGGTTGCGCTATTGTAGAACGTAAAGGTGAAGACGTTAGATGTCAGCATTATTGTAGTGTCAATGAATTTTGCTCTCACTACATGGATGTATCATTTTAATGAGTGTATATAAAAAACAAGTAGGCGGTAACCATTACAAAAAAATGGTTATCCAACCTGCTAAATTTATTAATGCCAATAAACTTTTATATGCAGAAGGTGCGGCTATCAAATACATATGTAGGCACGGTTCAAAAGGTGGCCTACAAGACATAGAGAAGGCCATACAGTACCTTCAAATGATTAAGGCTAGGGATTACTCCAAAAAGAAAAAATAATACCAATTAACCTCTTATTCTGATAAAATAGGAGGTTATGGATTACAGATTTACAGCAATATTAATAATACTTATGTGTTTATTGGCTTTTTTTGGAGGCCCAGCAAAATGATTGATAGGTTTTTATTAAAATTTTTTGGTGGTCTGGACACTTTGTTTTCATTTTTAGAAACATATTCAATTAGATTTTCTGTTTGGTTATGGCAATCAAGAGTAAAGATATTAAGAAGAAAGAGAAAAAATAAATGAGAGATACAAAAGTATTAGAACAGTTTAAAAAGCATACAGAAAAAAAACTTAAAGAAATGAATTTAACAAAGTACCTAAAAAAAGAAGTTAATATAGGTGCTAATGGAACAAGGGATTATGTTATTAAAAAAGGTATCAATAAAGGTAAAATAGCTAAATGAAAATCAATGAAAATACAAATATTGGTCTTCCGTTAAGAAATTTAATTGGCCTTATAAGCGCAATCGTAATTGGCGCATGGTTTGCCTTTGGTGTAATTGAAAGATTAAATAGATTAGAAACTAAAAACCAATTATTTGAAAAAGATTTACTTGAAGCTAGTATTCAAAAACCTATAGACCAAGAACAATTTATGTTACTAGAACATATAGCAGAAGGTTTAGAAAAACTTACAGTTAGAGTTGATGATATGATGAATAACAAAATTAATATTGATAGACTACAACAAGATGTAGAAAGATTAAGAATTGATACAGAAAAATTAAAAGATAGTGTTCGTGCTAATATTGGTAAGTTAAATGGCGATCACTAAATTAGTATTTGCTCTTTGTTTATTTATCAACGGAGAATTAGTTGAGCATAGAATACAAGATACTTTATCTACTTGTTTAAAAATGAAACGTGAAGCTAGTAGAAATATGAATATGGATAATAAACAATTCATGTGTGGAGAAATACAAGCAGAATTAGAAACTAATATTGATGGTAGCAAAACCATTAAAAAAATAATAAAAAATAAATAATGACTAAATTTTTACTTATATTACAGATGTGTTCTGGCATAAATGGTGAATGTACACAGCCAATTCAATACCAAAAATTATTTAATAATTATGCAGAATGTGCTATATACGGTTATTCAGCAAGTGTTGAATATTTAGGAAAAACAGATTTTATTATGATTAATGAACATAAATTACACGTTAGATTTTGGTGCAAAGAGGGTAAAGATGCGTAAAAAAAAAATAGTAAAAAGAACTCCTGTATCTGCATCTCACAAAATAATAGCTTTCAAATTAGATGAAGTAAAACAATTAGTATTAAAAAATTCAAAAGACATAGAAGATTTAAAGGCTCAAGTAAATATGGGTAAAGGTGGCATAAAAGCAATATTTGCAATTGGTTCATTAGTTGCTATTATATTAGGAACAGGAAAATTTTTTAAATTCTGGGGATAATTTATGTGGTTAAATGCAATATCATTAGCACTAAAAGCTGGTACACACATCTACAAAAATAAACAACAAACTAAAATGCTTATGTCTGATGCTCAAATGCGTCATGCAGAAGCTATGGCAAAAGGTGAAAAACAATACGAAGGTAAATTGTTAGAGGCCCGTCAATCGGACTGGAAAGACGAGGCGGTTTTGATAATTCTAAGTTTGCCCGTGTTGGTACTTGCGTGGGCCGTGATATCGGATGATCCTACAGCAATGGATAAGGTTCAATTGTTTTTTGATATGTTCTCACAGCTTCCTTCATGGTTCACAAATTTGTGGATACTTGTCGTTGCTTCAATATATGGTATAAAAGGTACACAAATCTTTAGAAACAAAAAATAGGAGATACAATGGCTAAAAAAGGTTTATACGCAAACATCAATGCTAGAAAAAAAGCAGGTACATCTAGACCAAAATCTAAGAGTACAATTACTGCTAAAGCATACAGTAACATGAAGTCTGGATTTAAGAAAAAATCATCATAATGTACGAAGAACTAAAAGAACGTATCAAAGAACATGAAGGCTTTAGAAATATTATCTATAAAGATAGTCTAGGTTTTGCCACAATTGGGTACGGTCATTTAGTCAAAGAAGATGACCCTTTTGTAGAAGGACATACATACTCTCAAAAATTATTAAACGATTATTTTGAAATAGATTTTACTAATGCTGTAGTTGGTGCTGAAAAATTACTAGGTAATCAAGCTATGAACTACAAAGCCAAATGTGTCATAATTGAGATGGTATTTCAATTAGGCATGACAGGTGTATCTAAATTTAAAAACACTTTAAAAGCTGTAAAAGAAGAAGATTGGGATACAGCCGCAGATGAGATGCTTGATAGTGTCTGGGCCAAACAAACTCCAGAACGTGCTAACGAACTTTCCTCAACAATGAGAAGTTGCAAATATTAAAAATTAAACTATAAGTTTAGTTATGTTAATCATAGAAGATGTAATTATTAATTACGGTAAAAATGAACCTACTGAAATAATTAATAATGTTCACATTGAAAATGGAATTGTTAAATATATTGATCCCAAAGAACAACTTAAACAATTAGAAGAACATATAGATGGTTCTCCTGCGGAGTTATATGAACAAAAGAATATTAGTGATTAGTGATATGCATATTCCTTACCATCATAAGGATAGCATAGAATTTTTAAGAGAAATAAAAAAAGAATATAAACCAGACATGATTGTTAATATAGGTGATCTGTTAGATTTTCATGCTATCTCTATGCATGAGCATAATCCAGATTTATTTAGCGCAGGGCATGAATTAAAAGAAGCTAGAAAATACATTAAAGAACTAGAAGATATATTTCCTAAAATGGTAGAAGTAGATAGTAACCATTCTAGTCTTGTTTATAGACGTGCATTAAAGTTTGGTATGTCAAAAGAATTTCTAAAAGATTATGGTGATTTTCTTGGTACTAAAAAATGGGAATGGATTGATGATCTTACTCTTACATTATCTAATGGTAAAAGATGTTTCTTTACTCATGGTAGATCAGCAGATGTATTAAAAGTTTCACAAGCAATGGGTATGAGTTGTGTACAGGGCCACTATCATACTAAGTTTCTTATCTCTTATTGGGCTAATCCAGATAATATATTTTTTGGTATGAATGTTGGTTGTCTTATTAATCAAAAATCAATGGCATTTGCTTATGCTAAAAACTTTAAAACTAGATTTATAATAGGTTGTGGAATGATTATAGATGGTATTCCAAGACTAATGCCTATGATCCTAGATGATAAAGGTAATTGGATTAAGAAGTTGGTTTAGTAGGAAAAACTACAGCTTCAACATCAGCAACAGTAGTTAAACCATTTGTTATATCTCTTAAAGATTGTCTGTAAGTTCTCATGTCATCAGATAAAGTTTGATCTGATAAAGCATAATGATCTGTGTCAGAAAGTAATCTATTTCTTTTAGTTCTTAAATCTTCCATAGCTGTATCAAACTCTACTGCTGTGAATTGTGCTTCTATGTCAGCTTTAGGAATAGGTGTTGTTCCATTTAACCATTCTATTTCACAAGTATTAATATCGTTTCCTCTTACAGTAACTTCTGCATTAGGATTTATTTTTAATATAGTTTCTATAATCATTAAGATACTACCTCCATAAGTGTCATTGAACTTGCTGATCCATCAGGTTGACAAGTAAATGCACCATTATTTCCAGCTCTATTAGCTTGAATTTTATATGTAATTTGTGATGTAGTATTTGGTGTATCTAAATAATGAACACACACACTTCCAGGATATAAATATCCTCCAGTATCATCATAAGCTAAACTATCTAAAATTTCTGATCCTTCTGGATTTAGTTCTGTGCTATCTCTTAAAAGTTTAATATTACCATGATGAGAAGATGATCCACCACCTTTTCCTATTTGAACATTTAAAATAACTAAAATTTTATTAGATGATGAGCTTGGAGTTATGTTTGCTGTTAAACCAACATCTGAAAAACTACCACCACTAAAATTAACAACTGTTGTATAAACACTATTTACAATTTGTTTTATTCTTCCAGTAGGAATAGATGCTGGTAAAGCTGTTATCGCTGATATTGTATTATTGTTTGGTTTAATTATTGCCATAGTTATATTCCAAATGTTAATTTAATTTCTTCTTCAGTTAATCCTAAGTCTAAAA
>Ga0209631_10006203_pt1 | contig 12366 bp, 6 predicted proteins | sample COG_08_FD_184752 | JGI IMG/M metagenome (GOLD analysis project Ga0209631, IMG submission 184752) | Pelagic Microbial community sample from North Sea - COGITO 998_met_08 (SPAdes) (version 2) | ecosystem: Environmental > Aquatic > Marine > Neritic zone/Coastal water | place: Helgoland, sampling... | reverse complement strand
TTACGATATTGACCCAGAAAATAATACAAAACAAATTCTTTCTGCAAAAGAGCAAGAAGTTTTTATTGGGGATTTACCTTTAATGACACCTAGCGCAACATTTATTACAAATGGTGTTGAAAGAGTAGTCGTTAATCAAATGCATAGAAGTCCAGGAGTTTTTTTTGACCATGATAAAGGTAAAACACATGCAAGTGGTAAACTTTTATTCAATTGTAGAATTATTCCAGGTAGAGGATCTTGGTTAGATTTCGAATTTGACCCTAAAGATATCCTACACTTTAGAATTGATAGAAAGAAAAAACTTCCAATAACAACTATTTTATCTGCTTTAGGTTTCTCAAAAAATAAGATTATCGAGACATTTTATTCCACAAATAAATATAATTATAATTCTGACACAAAAAGTTGGACTACTGATTTTAACCTAGATAATTATAAAAGACCTCAAAAATTATCATATGATTTAATAGATGCCAAAACTAATAAAAAAGTCTTAGGTGTTGGTGAAAAACTAAATATTGTTATTGCAAAAAAATTTAAAGAAAAAGGTTTAAATAAAATATCTATACCAAACGATCAAATAATTGGAAAATACATTGCTAATGAAATTAAAGATAAAAGTGGTGAAATTTTAATTGGCGCAGGTTTTGATATTACTGAAGAGCAACTTGAAAAAATTATAGAACAAGATGAAAAGACATTAGATATTGTCAATATAGATCCTATTAATAAAGGACCCTATATTTTAGAAACTCTTAAAATTGATAAAAATTTGAACAAATCTGATGCTTTAAATGATATTTATAAAATCTTAAGACCCGGAGAAGCTCCAACAATTGAAATTGCAGAACAAATTTTTAATAATTTATATTTTACTAAAGAAAGATATGACTTATCTGAAGTAGGAAGAGTTAAACTTAACTCTAAACTAAATTTATCTACTAGCTCCAAAAAAACAATTTTAGACACAACAGACATTGTTGCGATAATTAAATTTATGTTAGATTTAAGAGATGGAAAAGGAGATGTTGATGACATCGATCATTTGGGAAATAGAAGAGTAAGATCTGTAGGCGAACTAGTTGAAAATCAATTTAGAATAGGTCTTTTGAGAATGGAGAGAACAGTAAAAGAAAAGATGTCTACATTTTTAGAAATAGAGTCTGCAATGCCTCAAGATTTAATTAATGCTAAGCCAATAACTACATCTTTGAAAGATTTTTTTGCAACATCTCAACTTTCTCAGTTTATGGATCAAACTAATCCCTTATCTGAAATAACTCATAAAAGAAGAGTTTCTGCATTAGGACCAGGTGGATTAACAAGAGAAAGAGCAGGATTTGAAGTTCGTGATGTTCACCCAACTCACTATGGAAGAATATGTCCAATTGAAACACCAGAAGGTCCAAATATAGGATTGATAAATAGTTTGGCTACTTATTGTAGAGTTAATAAATTTGGATATATTGAAAGTCCATATAAAAAAGTTGTAAACGGTAAAGTTACATCTGAAATTAAATATTTATCAGCTATTGAAGAAGAGAAATTTACTATTGCTCAGGCAAATTCAACTTTAAATAAAGATGGTTCCTTCACAGAAGAATTAGTTGCCTGTAGAAAAAATTTAAATTTCGAGCTATCTACAAGAGAAACTATTGATTATATCGATGTGTCTCCAAAACAATTAGTGTCAGTTGCAGCAGCTTTAATACCTTTTTTAGAAAATGATGATGCTAACAGAGCTCTTATGGGTTCAAATATGATGAGACAAGCTGTTCCTTTATTAAAACCTGAGTCTCCTTTAGTTGGAACTGGTATAGAGGCTGATGTAGCGTTAGACTCAGGCGTAACAATTGTTGCAAGAAGAAATGGCACAGTTGATAAAATTGATGGTAAAAGAATAGTGGTAAAAGCAACTGAAGTCACAGATTTATCTCAGTCAGCTGTGGATATTTATAATCTATCAAAATTTCAAAGATCAAATCAAAATACATGTATTAATCAAAAACCATTAGTCAAAGTTGGAGATAAAATTAAAAAGGGAGATATAATTGCAGATGGTCCTGCAACAAAACTAGGTGAATTAGCTTTAGGTAAAAACGTAACTGTAGCATTTATGCCATGGCAAGGATATAACTTTGAAGATTCAATTCTGATTTCTGAAAGATGTGTAACTGATGACGTATTTACATCAGTGCATATTGAAGAATATGAGTCTATGGCTAGAGATACTAAATTAGGAGCAGAAGAAATTACAAGAGATATACCTAATGTAAGTGAAGAAAGTTTAAGAAATTTAGACGAATCTGGAATTGTTTATGTAGGTGCTGAAGTTAAGCCTAGCGATATATTGGTAGGTAAAGTTACGCCAAAAAGCGAAACATCTTCAAGTCCTGAAGAAAAATTACTAAGGTCTATTTTCGGTGAGAAAGCTACTGATGTAAGAGATTCTTCTCTCAAATTACCTTCGGGTAGCACAGGTGTAGTGATTGATGTTAGGGTTTTTAATAGACACGGGATTGAAAAAGATGAGCGTTCTATTGCCATTGAAAGATCAGAAATCGAATCTGTGCAAGAGGATAAAAAAGTAGAGGAAGAAATCCTAAATAGAAATATAAAATTAAGGGCTATTGATTTATTGAATGGTCAAAGCATTAGTAAACAATTTAAAGAATTAAAACCTGGAACCACATTAAACCTAAATGATTTTGAAAATTTAACTCTTAAAGATTTATGGAAAATTTCATTACAAAATCAAGAATTAAATACAAATTTAGAAAAATTAAAAATACAGTTTGACAATGCTTCTGAAGATATAAAACTCAGATTCGAGGATAAAGTAGCGAAGATTCAACAAGGCGATGATTTACTTCCGACAGTAATGAAAGTAGTCAAAGTCTTTGTTGCAGTTAAAAGAAGATTAATGCCTGGTGATAAAATGGCTGGAAGACATGGAAATAAAGGAGTAGTTAGTAAAATAGTCCCAGTAGAAGATATGCCTTATATGGAAAATGGAAAAGCTGTTGATATTGTTTTAAATCCATTAGGTGTTCCAAGTCGTATGAATGTAGGTCAAATTTTAGAAACTCATCTTGGTTGGTCTTGTTCTGAACTTGGAGATCAAATTAAACAATATTTAAAAAATTTTGATCAAGAAATAGAAAAAGTAAAAGAAAAATTAAAAGAAATATATGGGAACACATATTATGATGAAATTATATCAAAACTATCTAATAAAGAAATTGCAGAATTAGTTAAAAATTTATCTAACGGCGTTCCTATAGCAACACCGGTATTTGATGGAGCAAGTACAGACGATATAAATAAAATGTTAGATATTGCTAAATTACCTAATTCCGGACAGACTCATTTATGGAACGGTCAAACAGGCGAAAGATTTGATAGACCTGTAACAGTTGGAATAATTTACATGCTTAAATTAAATCATTTAGTCGAGGATAAAATTCATGCTAGATCTACAGGGCCATATAGTTTGGTTACGCAGCAACCTCTCGGTGGCAAAGCTCAACTTGGTGGACAAAGATTTGGAGAAATGGAAGTCTGGGCTTTAGAAGCTTATGGAGCCTCATATACACTACAAGAAATATTAACTGTAAAATCAGATGATGTAGCCGGTAGAACAAAAGTTTATGAAACTATTGTAAAAGGTAATAACAATTTTGAGTCAGGTGTACCTGAGTCATTTAATGTATTAATTAAAGAGATTAGAGCATTAGGTTTAAATATTGAATTAAATTAATTATGGAAAAAAATTTAACAAAGAACTTTGAAAATCAAAATGTTGTTCAAGAAAATAATTTTGATAGCATAAAAATAACACTAGCTAGTCCTGAAAAAATTAAATCTTGGTCTTATGGCGAGATAAAAAAACCAGAAACAATTAATTACAGAACTTTTAGACCTGAGAAAGACGGTTTATTTTGTTCAAGAATATTTGGTCCAGTAAAAGATTATGAATGTTTGTGTGGTAAATATAAACGAATGAAATTTAGGGGAATCATATGTGAAAAATGTGGTGTAGAAGTAACAAAATCTAATGTGAGGCGAGAAAGAATGGGGCACATTGATTTAGCTTGTCCAGTAGCACATATTTGGTTTTTAAAATCATTGCCTAGCAGAATCTCTTTAACAATTGATATGAAACTTAAAGAAGTTGAAAAAGTTTTATATTTTGAAAGTTTTATTGTTGTTGAGCCGGGTTTAACAAATTTAAAAAAAGGCCAATTAATATCTGAAGAATCATTACTTAAAGCACAGGAAGAATTTGGTGAAGATGCTTTCACAGCTGGTATAGGCGCAGAAGCCGTAAGAGAAATTTTGTTAAATCTTGATCTTAAAAAAGAACAAAAAAAATTAAGAGAGTCTCTTCCAGAAATAAAGTCAAAAGTGACTGAAGAAAGAACAATTAAAAGATTAAAACTTATTGAGTCATTCATATCTTCAGGAAATAAACCGGAATGGATGATTTTAACATCTGTTCCAGTAATTCCGCCAGAATTAAGACCTTTAGTACCATTAGACGGTGGTCGGTTTGCAACATCTGATCTTAACGATTTATACAGAAGAGTAATTAATAGAAATAATAGGCTAAAAAGACTTTTAGATCTTAAAGCTCCGGATATTATTGTTAGAAATGAAAAAAGAATGTTGCAAGAATCAGTTGATGCTTTATTTGACAACGGTCGAAGAGGTAGAGTAATAACTGGCACTGGAAAAAGACCGCTTAAATCTTTAGCTGAAATGCTTAAAGGAAAGCAAGGTAGATTTAGACAAAATTTATTGGGAAAAAGGGTAGATTATTCTGGTAGATCTGTAATTGTAGTAGGTCCTGAATTAAAACTACACCAATGTGGTTTACCAAAAAAAATGGCCTTAGAATTATTTAAACCATTTTTATATGCTAGATTAGATAAACTTGGTTTAGCAACGACGATTAAACAAGCAAAAAGATTAGTAGAAAAAGAAAAAAGTGAAGTTTGGGATTGTTTGGAGCATATTATAAGAGAACACCCAATATTATTAAATAGAGCTCCTACACTACATAGACTTGGTGTTCAAGCTTTTGAAGCTAAACTAATAGAGGGTAACGCAATAGAATTGCACCCATTAGTTTGTGCTGCATTCAACGCTGACTTTGACGGAGATCAAATGGCTGTTCATATTCCTTTAAGTTTAGAAGCTCAATTGGAAGCAAGAGTATTAATGATGTCTACAAACAATATTTTGAGTCCGTCAAACGGTAAACCCATTATAGTACCGAGTCAGGATATTGTATTAGGAATTTATTATTTATCTCAAGCAGATGATAATGACAAACAACCTAAAGGAGTTTTTTCAAGTATAGAAGAAATAGAGCAAGCTCTTGAAAATAAGTCTATTAGCTTACATTCAAAAATAATTTCAATATTTAGAAGTGTAAACGAAGAAGGCGATGAAGTTGTTGAAAAATATACAAGCACAGCTGGTAGATTCTTACTTGCCAATGTTTTACCGAAAAATTTTAACATAAAATTTGCTACCGTAAATAGATTATTGACTAAAAAAAATGTTTCGGAAGTCATAGACACAATCTTTAGATTTTGTGGTCAAAAAGAAACTGTTATTTTTTGTGATAGAATAAAAACATTAGGATTTAAGCACGCTTTTAAAGCAGGAATCTCTTTTGGTAAAGATGACTTATTAATTCCAAAAACTAAAACAACTTTAATTAACAACACAAAAAAACAAATTGAAGAATATGAAAAACAATATTCAGATGGATTAATTACAAGAGGTGAAAAATATAATAAAGTTGTTGATGTTTGGTCAAAATGCACTGATACAGTTGCAAATGAAATGATGAAAGAAATATCATCAGCTGAAAAAATTTATAATGATGACAGAATTGAAACTAATTCTGTTTATATGATGGCTGACTCTGGAGCTAGAGGGTCACAAGCTCAAATGAAACAGTTAGCAGGTATGAGGGGTCTTATTGCTAAACCTTCAGGAGAGATTATTGAAACACCTATCATTTCAAATTTTAAAGAGGGATTATCTGTATTAGAATACTTTAACTCAACCCACGGAGCAAGAAAAGGTCTAGCAGATACAGCATTAAAAACTGCAAACTCAGGATATTTAACTAGAAGATTATGTGATGTTGCTCAGGATGTACAAATTACTAAAGCCGCGTGTGATCCTAAAAAAAGGTCATCTGTATTTATCTCAGAAATTATTGAAGGTGGAAATATTTTAGTAAGCTTATCTGAAAGAGTTTTAGGTAGAGTTATAGCAGAAAATATAAAAAATCCTGTTACAGGTGAAATTATAATTAAAAAAGATAAACTAATTGATGAGTTTGATTGTGAAAAAATAGATGCAGCTGGTGTTAAATCTCTAAATGTTTATTCAGTAATTACTTGTGCTTCCACTAAAGGTGTCTGCCAAATATGCTACGGAAGAGATCTTGCTAGAGGAAAATTAGTTAGTGTTGGTGAAGCTGTAGGTATGATAGCTGCACAATCAATTGGTGAACCTGGAACACAATTAACAATGAGAACTTTCCACGTTGGAGGAACAGCTCAAATTAAAGAGGAGTCACAAATTATTTGTCAAACTAAAGGTAAACTTAATATAATTAATAAAAACTTAATTGAAGATTCTAAAAAAAATATGATTGTCATGGGAAGAAATACTCAATTAAGCATTGAAGATGATCAGCAAAGACAACTAGGAATATATAAAGTGAACTATGGTTCAAAATTATTCTTTAAAGATGGAGACATGATTGAAAAAGGAAAAAAAATAGCTGAATGGGATCCCTACACAATGCCGGTAATTGCTGAAACAGGCGGTGTAGTTAACTATATGGATCTTATGGAAGGTAGTTCCTTAACTGAAACTTTAGATGATGCAACAGGATTATCTTCAAAATCAGTAACAGATTGGAAATCATCATCTAAAAACTCAGAATTGAAACCTAGAATTACATTAAGAAATGAAAAAGGTGAAATTATAAAAAAAGCAGATGGTAATGAGGCAAGGTACTATCTTGTGCCAGATACCGTGCTGTCAGTAAAAGATGGTCAAAAAATTTCTGCAGGGGATGTTTTAGCTAGACTTCCAAAAGAAACTTCTAAAACAAAAGATATCACAGGAGGTCTACCAAGAGTTGCTGAATTATTTGAAGCAAGAAAACCAAAAGATAGCGCAATTATAGCGGAGAATGATGGTGTAATCGAATTTGGAAAAGAAGTAAGAGGTAAACAAAAAATTTCTATTGTTGCTTCAAATGGAATAACTTCAAATTATTTAATACCTAAAGGAAAGCATGTAAATTTCAACCAAGGTGAAAAAATTAAAAAAGGAGAGTATTTGCTTGATGGCGCTCCATTACCACACGACATATTAAGAGTTTTAGGTGTTGAAAAATTAACGGAATATTTCATAACAGAAGTTCAAGAAGTATATAGATTACAGGGTGTTGTAATAAATGATAAACATATTGAAACTATTGTAAGACAAATGCTAAAAAGAGTTGAAATTAAAGATCCAGGCGACTCAGATTTATTGTCAGGTGAAGTTATTGATTTGTTAGATATTAATGTTATCAACGATAGATTAATAGAAGAAAAGAAAAAACCTGCCGTATTTGAGAGAATATTATTGGGTATTACTAAAGCTTCCTTACAAACTAATTCATTTATATCCGCTGCATCTTTTCAAGAAACTACAAGAGTGTTGACCGATGCTTCCATAAAAGGAAAAGTTGACTCTTTGGAAGGGTTAAAAGAAAATGTAATAGTTGGTAGATTAGTCCCTGCTGGCACTGGTTTAACTAAAATTGATTGGGATAAACAAGCCAGGGAGCAAGATAAGTCAAGATTAGAAGAATTGAAAAAACAAGAGCTAGAATCAGCTCCTACAGCGCCAGAACAAACAGCATAAATCAACCTAATAAACCTATTAAATATTGACTTTTACATATTCAATGTTAGTTTACGGCAAATTTTGAATGTTAGAAGTAAGGCGTATTATAACCTTAAACACTAACTAAATTTATACAAAGGTAATTCTTACTTTAACTTCAAAATATTATTATGCCGACTATTAATCAATTGATTAAAAAAAGTAGAATAAAACCTGTTGCAAGGAACAAAGTTCCAGCATTGGAAAAGCAACCATTAAAACGTGGAGTTTGTGTTAAAGTTTATACAACTACACCTAAAAAACCAAACTCAGCACTTAGAAAAGTTGCAAGAGTAAGATTATCAAATGGTTTCGAAGTAACTGCTTACATACCAGGTGAAGGTCACAATTTACAAGAACACTCAGTAGTACTTCTACGTGGTGGTCGTGTAAAAGATTTACCAGGAGTTCGTTACCATATATTAAGAGGTAATTTGGATACACAAGGTGTAGCAAATCGTAAACAAAGACGTTCTCTATACGGAGCAAAAAAACCTAAATAATTTATGTCTAGAAAAAGAAAAGCTCCAGTTAGAAAAGTTTATCCCGACCCAAAATTTCATTCAGAAGTAGTGTCTAAATTTATAAACTCAATTATGTATGATGGTAAAAGATCAACAGCAGAAAAAATTCTTTATGATGCGTTAGATAAAATTAAATCCAAAAATAATGAAGACCCATTAAAAATTTTTAATACAGCAATCACTAATGTTAAACCTAATTTAGAATGCAGATCTAGAAGAGTTGGTGGTGCAACTTATCAAGTACCAGTAGAAGTTAAAGCAAAAAGAGGTCAAGCGTTAGCATTGAGATGGCTTATGGAAGCAACACGTAAAAGAAAAAATAAAACAATGGCTGAAAAATTGTACGCAGAACTTTTAGATGCTTCACAAAATAAAGGATCAGCAATAAAAAAAAGAGAAGATACACATAAAATGGCAGAGTCTAATAAAGCTTTTGCGCATTTTAGATGGTAAAAAAATATGGCTACTAAATATACGTTAGATAAATATAGAAATATTGGTATCATGGCACATATAGATGCTGGTAAAACTACTACTACAGAAAGAATTTTATATTACACAGGTAAAAGCCACAAAATAGGTGAAGTTCATGACGGTGCTGCAACAATGGACTGGATGGAACAAGAACAAGAAAGAGGGATCACTATTACTTCTGCAGCAACTACTTGTTTTTGGAACGACCATAGAATTAATATTATAGATACGCCAGGTCACGTAGATTTTACAATTGAAGTTGAAAGATCTTTAAAAGTTTTAGATGGAGCTGTATGTGTGTTTGACGGTGTAGCAGGTGTAGAACCTCAATCAGAAACTGTTTGGAGACAAGCTGATAAATATAAAGTCCCAAGAATTTGTTTTGTAAATAAATTAGATAGAACCGGGGCAGACTTTTATAGATGTGTCGATATGATAAAAGATAGACTAGGCTGCAAACCATTAGTTTTGCAGTTGCCTGTCGGGTCTGAAGCTGACCTAAAAGGTGTGATTGATTTAGTTAAAATGAAAGCTGTTATCTGGCAAAATGAAGATCTAGGAGCTAAATTTGATGTTGTAGACATTCCAAAAGATTTAAAGGAAAAAGCTGATATATACAGGAAAGAATTAGTTGAAGCAGCTGTAGAACAAGATGAAAAATTGATGGAAGCATATTTAGATGGAAAGGAACCTGCGGAGGCAGATTTAATTAAATGTATTAGAAAAGGAACTTTAGGATTTAGTTTTGTGCCCATAACAACAGGATCAGCATTCAAAAATAAAGGAGTACAACCATTACTTGACGCCGTAATAGATTACTTGCCTAGTCCTCTCGATATTGGGTCTATAGAGGCTACAAAACTTAACTCAGAAGAGAAGCTAGAAATGAAATTTGATGATAGTGAGCCATTCTCAGCTTTAGCTTTTAAAGTTGCTAATGACCCATTTGTAGGATCATTAACTTTTATAAGAATTTATTCTGGAAAAATACAAGCTGGAACATCGGTATACAATTCATCAAAAGAAAAAACAGAAAGAGTTGGAAGAATGCTTTTGATGCATGCTAACAGCAGAGAAGACATAAAGGAAGCAACTACAGGTGATATTGTAGCATTAGCTGGTTTAAAACATACCATCACTGGCCATACTTTATGTAATGAAAACAAACCTGTTTTATTAGAACCTATGGAATTTCCTGATCCAGTTATAGAAATCGCCGTTGAACCAAAAACTAAAGCTGACCAAGAAAAAATGGGTGAAGCATTAGGCAGATTAGCTAAAGAGGATCCATCTTTCAGAGTTACTTCGGATGAGGAGTCAGGTCAAACAATTATTAAAGGCATGGGAGAGTTACATCTTGATATTATCGTAGATAGAATGAAAAGAGAATTTAAAGTTGAAGCCAATGTAGGTGCTCCTCAAGTTGCTTATAGAGAGACAATACTTAGTGCTACAGAAGTTACATATATTCATAAAAAACAAAGTGGAGGTTCAGGTCAATTTGCCAAAGTTACATTAAGTGTAGAACCGCTAGAACCTGGACAAGGTAGAGAAGTAGAAAATAAAATTAAAGGTGGATCAATACCAAAAGAATTTATTCCAGGTGTAGAAAAAGGTGTGTTAAGCGTAGCAGAAAGTGGAATATTAGCAGGTTTCCCAGTCATTGATTATAAGGTAACTATTTTAGATGGACTTCACCATGATGTAGATTCAAGTGTTTTAGCATTCGAAATCGCTTCAAGAATGTGCTTTAGAGAAGCTTGCACAAAAGCTACATTAAAATTGTTAGAACCTATGATGAAAGTAGAAGTGGTTACACCAGAAGATTTTATGGGAGACGTAATTGGAGATTTGAATAGTAGACGTGGTCAAGTTGCTTCAACAGAAGCAAGAGGAAATGCAACAGCAATTAACGCAACAGTTCCTTTGGCAAATATGTTTGGGTACATCAATAATTTAAGATCATCTACTCAAGGAAGAGCTCAATATACAATGCAATTTAGTCACTACGATAAAGTGCCTCAAAATGTTCAAGATGAAGTAACAAAGAAACTAGCTTAATTTATGGAAAATCAAAATATTAGAATTCACCTTAAAGCATACGATAATAAGATCCTTGATCTCTCGACAGAGGAAATTGTCAACACGGCTAAAAGAACAGGCGCTCAGGTAAAAGGTCCGATACCACTACCAACAAGAATAGAAAGATACACTGTTTTAAGATCGCCGCATATTGATAAAAAAAGTAGAGAACAATTTGAATCAAGAACACACAAAAGATTAATAGATATAATTGAACCTACACCACAAACAGTTGAAGCATTAATGAAATTAGATCTAGCTTCAGGTGTAGATATAGAAATAAAAATATAAAATTATGAGCATTGGATTAATAGGAACAAAAATAGGAATGACTAGAGAATTCATGGAGAGCGGTCAATCAGTTCCAGTAACAGTAATAAGAGTTGAAAAAGGCAGGGTGTTAGATGTGATATCCAAAGATAAAAGAGGCTATAGTGCAATTAAATTAGGGTTTTTTAGATTGAAAAATTCTAAATTAACTAAGCAAATGAAAGGTTATTTCACAAAAAAAAATACAGAACCAAAAAAAATTCTTAAAGAATTCAGAGTAGAAAATAGTGATGAATATAAAGAAGGAAATGAATTAGGATTAGAAATTTTTAAAGACAAGAAGTTTTTGGATGTAAGATCTAAAACAATAGGTAAGGGTTTTGCAGGAGTGATGAAAAGGTGGAATTTTGGGGGATTGCGAGCTTCCCATGGTGTTTCTGTTTCACACAGGTCTCATGGATCTACAGGACAAAGACAAGATCCAGGCAAAGTTTTTAAAGGTAAAAAAATGGCTGGTCATATGGGTGATAAATTAAGAACAATGTTAAATTTAGAAATTGTAAAATCTGATTTAGAAAATAATTTACTATATTTAAAAGGATCTATACCAGGGTCAAAAAATTCCACTGTGTTATTAAGAAGTGCTGTTAAAAATATAACTAGAAAAACAATAAAAGAAAAACATGAGGCAAAAGTTAAAGCAGCAGCTGCTAAGAAAGGAAAAAAATAAATGAAATTTCCTCTTTTAAATATTGATGGGTCTAAAGCAGACTCTATTGAAATCTCAGACAAATTAGTAAAGTTAAAAGTAAATCATAAATTAATTAAATTTGTTATAGATTGGCAACTTAACCACGCAAAACCAAGAACAGCAAAAACTAAACAGAGAAATGAAATTAGAGGCTCTACAAAAAAAATAGTACCTCAAAAAGGTGGTGGAGGAGCTCGTCATGCAAGTAAAAAAGCTCCATTATTTGTCGGTGGAGGTGTAGCGCATGGTCCAAAAGGTGACAAATATAAGATTAAAAAAATTAATAAAAAA
>Ga0209631_10006192_pt1 | contig 12376 bp, 10 predicted proteins | sample COG_08_FD_184752 | JGI IMG/M metagenome (GOLD analysis project Ga0209631, IMG submission 184752) | Pelagic Microbial community sample from North Sea - COGITO 998_met_08 (SPAdes) (version 2) | ecosystem: Environmental > Aquatic > Marine > Neritic zone/Coastal water | place: Helgoland, sampling... | reverse complement strand
TGGCTGCCTGCGACACCGAGGCGATACTGCGCGAAATCGACGTTTCGGTGCGAACCCGTTTGCCGACTGCCACAGCAGCTCGGAAGATCGAGTTGAGCGACATACCAACACAGCCGTGGTTCTGGGCTGCTTCCCAGGCTCGTTTTAGCTGCCCAAGAATTTCATGCTCGCCGAGTACGGCAGAGTCGACACCAGCGCTAACGCGGAAAAGGTGTTCGATGGCTTGATCGTCGTGGAAGGTATAGAGGTGATCGTTCAGCACCTCGGGAGCAACGAACGAGATCTGGGCCAAGAAGTCGCGGACGTCCTGGAAGGCACCATGAAACCGCTCGGCCAAGATGTAGACCTCGGTCCGGTTACAGGTGCTGAGTACTACCCCTTCGGACACATACGGCCGCAGGGATAGATCGTGCAACGCCTTGTCGAGCCCATCGGGAGCGACGGTTACCTGCTCAAGAATGTCGAGCGGCGCCGTGGCGTGATTGAGACCGATGACTACAAACGACATGATGAGACTTCGAAGGCGGGAATGGGGACTACTTCATTCTGAACCCTATTTGACCAAATGCTCATACTGAAAGCCTGAGTTTTGTGTCACGTTCAGAATCTGACCGCGGTTGGTAGTAGCTCAAAATTTGGAGTTCAAGCGCAAGGTCTACCTGGCGCAACGCCACACCTTCGCCGACCTGCACAACCGTCGGGGCAAAATTCAGCACCGAGGTGATTCCAGCTGCAATGACATCGTCGGTCACCTGTTGGGCAGCATCGGCCGGAGTGGAGATGATGGCGGTGCGAGCCTTGTAATGCGCAACAATCCCGGCAAGGTCGTCGAAGTGGGCCACAACAAGGTCGCCGATCTGCATACCAACGATGTCAGGCTGCACATCGAACAGTGCCACGATCGGGAACCCTCGATCGCCGAAACCGCCGTGTTTTGCTAGCGCCTGGCCCAAATTGCCAAGCCCGACCACGATCACTGGTGACTGTTCATCGAGTCCGAGTTCTCGCTGGATCTCGTGGGTAAGATTGATGACCTCGTAGCCGACACCTCGGGTGCCGTAGCTGCCGAGGTGCGACAGGTCCTTGCGCAGCTTGGCAGCGTTCACGCCAGCAAGTTCTGCCAACCGAGACGACGAGACGGTTGCGACACCGTTCGCGCACAATTCTTCCAAACAACGCAAATACAACGGCAGCCTTGCTACCGATGCTGCGGGGACCTGCAACCCGTCTTCTGCCATCGCTCCTAAGGCTAGAAGCTTGTGCCTCTGTTCACAATCGCACAAGCTAAAGCTCCACGTTGATCTCGCAGATTCAATCGCGCAACACCCGCCGCTGGATTTTGCCGCTAGCCCCGCGAGGTAACTGGTCGACGACTTCAAACCGTGACGGGACTTTGTATCCGGCCAGCCGCGTTCGACAATGCGCCTCGAGGACGTCGGCATCAGGTTCCATGCCACGGGCAGCTACCACATACGCAATCACAATCTCGCCGTACTCCGGATCGGGCTTGCCAACCACCGCTGCCGCCATAACGCTGTGATGTTCCACAAGCCGCTCTTCGACCTCGCCCGGATGCACATTAAATCCAGACACGATGATCTGGTCCTTGTTGCGACCAACGATGTACAGGAAGCCATTCTCGTCGACAACAGCCAGATCCCCGGTGTGAAGCCAACCGTCGGGGTCGATCACCGCTGCGGTTGCCTGGGGGTCACCGAGATACCCCGCAAAGACATTCGGCCCCTGGGCCCAGACTTCGCCGATGTCGCCGACGAGAGCGTCGTCGCCATGTTCATCAACGAGGCGGAGTTTGACCCCCGGCATTGGACGTCCGACTGAGGTCGCTGGAGCATCGGTGCCGACTGCGGAGGTGAGACCGGGTGAGGCTTCGGTCAAACCGTAACCCTGGCGGAGTCGCAGTCCGTACCGTTCGGCCAACGTCTCAGCGACAGCGGCGCTCAACGGGGCGGCGCCGCTCAGAGTCATAGTGATCGACGACAACATGTCTGGTTCGACCTCGCTATTGGCGAGTCGAAACCAGAACACCGGAGGAGCCACTAGGAACGTGACCTGGTTCTCCTTGATGGTGGCCGCAACCGAGATGACGTCGGTCTTCGTGGCGAGGACAACCGTGGCACCAACCGAGATAGCTACCGCAACCACACTGACGATGCCAAGCACATGTGTCAGCGGCATAACGCCCAGGATCGTGTGTTTGTTGTCGGCCAGACCTGGAGCGCTGCTGCGGGACTGCTCGATGCTGGCGGCAACATTGCCGTGGCTGAGCACAGCGATACGTGGGCTGCCAGCGGTTCCGCTGGTGAACATGAGTAGGGCTGGATGGTCCGGTTCGAGGTCGAGCGGAGCGATCGGTTCGCCTTGGGACTCGACAAAGAGTTCTTCGGCCCGAATGTGTTCGATGCTCAAACCTTGGGCCATTGCATACGAGGCATCGTCGGTACTGACGATCAACACAGGCCGTGCAAGCTGCACCGCCCGTTCAACCTCACCACGGGGATACCGAGGGTGCAGCGGCACGACCGGCAACCCGGCACTCAATGCAGCAAATAGCGCTTCGATGAACAACAGCGAACTCTCGCCCATGACCACGATGTTGGACCCTGCCGGAGCGAGACGAGCGAACTCAGTGCGTGCGATTTCGACTCGGGAGGTCAGCTGGCCATAGGTCTGCGAAACGCCGTCGCAGACGAAGGCGACGCTGTCGCGATCATGATCGGAGAACAAATCAACAACGTTCACCTGCGCATCGTAGGGCAACGGCCACCAGAGGATCATGTTCGGCTCGCAACCCGACTGCGACCAGCCAGGTGAGGGCGCCACTGTCCATACGTCGCGGGTTGTGGGCATTATGACCTAGGCCTGGATCGACCCAGGGCCGCAATGCCCAATCAGCGCCCCATCCCTCTTGGCAGGCCGTTTGGTGCCGAACTACCTAGTGCACACCTCCACACTGAACGGTTCTCGACTTCATGCGCCTGCACCCTCTCCGCAAGCTCATCATCCTGGCAACACTCCTCATTACTGCCAGCATGCTCCTCGCTATTCCTGTTGCTTCGGCTCAGGGTCCAGCCCGTGACTTTGGCTCCGAGGCAGGCTTCCTTTCCTCGCTCAACAGCCAACGTGCTGCTGGCGGTCTTGGCCCACTGGCGTTGAACGGTTCGATGACTGCAGCTGCCGACAGTTGGGCACTAAGTATGGCAACAGGCAGCTTTCTCGCCCACGCTGGCGACATCATTAGCGGCACTCCCAGCGGCTGGACCAAAGTTGGCGAAAACGTCGGTCGAGGCCAATCGGTGACCTCGTTGACGAGTGCCTTCATGAACAGCCAAGGCCATCGGGCAAACATCATGGATGCGTCCTACACCCATATCGGCATCGCCGTCTATACCAACCCTAGAGACGGCCGCATCTACACCACCCACCGGTTCGCTGCCCTGCCTGGTGCTGCTCCTGTAGCCGCTGCGCCGGTTGTTGCCGCCCCTGTCGCCGCTGCTCCGACCGCAGTCCCCACCATTGCTCCTGCACCTACTGCTGCTCCTGCACCTACTGCAATCCCGGCCCCACCAACCGCTGTTCCCGTACAGCCAACACCGGTACCAGCAACACCAGTCCCAACCGCTACGCCGATCCCTCCGGTGGTGAGCACCCCAGAGCCTGAACCAACGCCGATCCCGGCAACGGCTACTCCAGAACCAACAGCAGTCCCGGCGACTCCAGAGCCGGTGCTGCCAACGGCAACCTCTGACCAGACCGAACTTGACGCTGACGGCTTTGGTGCGCCACCAGAACAGCTGGCATTCGTCGACAGTGCATCAATCAACGAAGCAGCGACCGCCAAACTCGCATCAAAGACAGCCAAGTTCGGCCGCTAATTCAGGTAGTTACATCCGCCTATCCCGTCACGGCGGGTCTGACCCCTCGTGACGGCGGGTCTGACCCCTCGTGACGCGGCACGTGATACTGACCGAGGACAGCGTGACGTTCTCGGTCGCTGTGGTGAGAACTTCTGTGAGCAGCCGCTCGAGGGTTAGGCGCCTTGGATCACGATTTGATAGAACGCTGCACCCATGATGAGCAACATCAGGATGCCGAGCACCAGCGTTGTCGCCCGGCGCATCAGGCCAGCTTTCCGAGCGTGACCGGCGTGGTGACACCACCGTCGGTTCCGCCGACGTGCAAACGCACTTCGGAACTTGGCCCTAACCGGAGTTCAGCGGCTGCAGAGGTGCGATTCAACACGATGGCAACCATACCGCTGCTGTCGATCATCAGACCGACCTCGCCCGAGCCCAACGCCTCGAAGTGCGTTACCCGACGCGCTGGCCGTTGGGCATCAGCGACTTGCAGCGAATAACGGGTGGCATCAAGTTCATCCGGATCGACATTGAGCTGGCAGTTGCCAAAGCGATCGACCCACAGCACCTCGGCGACGATCGTGTCGCCTTCGCGAGCGCTCACTGGCATCACGGCTGGCATGAGCAATGCAGGATCGATAGGTGTGCCTACCTCGGCAAGGGAAACGCCCATGCAGAGCTGAGCAGCGACCGGCCCGAACAAGTCGCGGCCGTCGAAGGTAGGACCGGGCGCATCCAGCCGGAACGGCGAATGAGTGATATCGACAGCAGCGGTTGCACCGCCAACCAGTGCCACGGTGGGAGCTAGGAGACCGTTGTCAGGACCAACAAGGATCGTGGCGCCGTCACCAACCTCGACGGCAACTGCCTTACGCGCACCCCCAACACCAGGGTCAACAACCGCCAAGACAACACCAGGATTTAGATAGGCCGCCGAACGAGCAAGGGCCAATCCCCCACCACGCACGTCGTGAGGCGCAATATTGTGCGAGACATCGGCGATGCGCACCGTCGGAGCGATCGAGTGGATGACTGACTTGACGACCCCGACGAACTCATCGGCAAGGCCATAGTCGGTCAGGAAGTTGACAGTGTCGTAGCGCATGAACGCTCAGTCTGGCCCGGTCCCGTTCGAAACGGTCGGGCCGAACGCAATGTTGGTTCAGGAACCGGTTTCGGACTCGACATAACGGCTGTCGAGGAACTTGTCCAGATCAGCGACGCGAATGCGGTATGACTTGCCGACGCGCACCGCGCCAAGCTCACCTGACTTAATCAGGCGGTAGACCGTCATCGTCGAAACCCGCATGTCCTGAGCCACTTCGGCAACAGTCAGATATCGGGGGCGTTGGCCTTCGTTCACGTTGGCGGGTCCTTGCTTTTCCTACAACATTGAGAGGCTCACATGGCGGACCCTCTTCGTAACGGGAGTCACTCTAGGGCCTTCGTGGCGCGTCTGTCACTTTGCACCCCACAACCAACGTAAGAAACATGGGCACCGTGTGACTCGCGTGGCCCTTCAGCCGCCTAGTTCCACGCTTCGGGCCACTGCAGCGGCAATACCCTGAGCGACGATCTTTTCGATCTCGTTATCCTGCATAGAGGTAATCGCTGCAGCGGTCGTTCCCCCTGGACTGGTGACGTTGCGCCGAAGTTGGACTGGTGACTCGCTGGATTCAGCAAGCAAGGTTGCAGCGCCGAGCACCGTCTGACGGCCAAGAGCGTCGGCAACCTCGGGGCTCAACCCCTGCTCGATGCCGGCAGCGATCATCGCTTCAGCCAAGAGAAAAATATACGCCGGGCCTGAGCCAGATAACCCAGTCACCGCGTCGAGATCGGGTTCCGCGACCACCCTGACCATGCCGACCGCTGACAGGATTTCAGTGGCCCACGCCAGGTCCTGATCATCAGCGGTCGCAGAAGCAGCGATAGCTGCAGCACCTTGGCCTACGAGTGCTGGTGTGTTCGGCATCGCTCGAATGACCCGAGCCTGCGAGCCGAAGCCATCGAGCAGTGCGCCGATCCGGACACCGGCAGCAATGCTCAGCGCCCGAGTCGCTCCCCCACCACCCAGTTCCACCGCGACCTCGGCTACGTGTTGGGGCTTAACTGCCACCAACACGTCGCTCACGTCGAACTCAGAGCTCTCACATGCCGCCGAGCAACTCTCGACGATCTTGGCCCCAGGAAAGGTTTCGGCGAGATACGCACGGCGCTCGGCAACGACCTCGATGATCCCGATCTCGTCAGCCTGCGCCCATCTGGTTGCGATCAAACCACCCACCAGCGCTTCGGCCATCTTGCCACCACCAACAACACACAATTTCATGGCCTGACCCTACTTCGCAGCGGGAGCCGGAGACGCGTACGCCAGTCTCCTAGTGAGCAGTCAACCGCCGTCGACGGCCACGACCGCACGGTTGGTCATCCCTCCGGCTTGCGAAGCGAGATAGATAGCTGCTCCCGCTACATCCCCAATCTGACAGACATCGCGGAGCTGCCTGAAAAACGGAGCACGCCGGCAGTTACGAACCGGCATGGGTTTAGCGAGCGACTAGCCCAAGTAGCTACGGGGGTCGTAGGCGGTTCCACCGACGCGAGTCTCGAAATGAAGGTGTGGACCGGTGCAGCTGCCGGTACAGCCGACAGCGCCGATCGAGGTGCCGGAGGACACGCTCTGTCCGGTGCTCACGTTGATCGAGCTGAGGTGGGCGTACAAGGTCACGAGACCACCGCTGTGTTGGATCAGCACTCGTTGGCCAAAGCCACCGCTGAAGCCAGCGGCAATCACGGTGCCCGAACCAGCAGACGCCACCGTGGTTCCGGTGTTGGCCGCAATATCGATGCCGTTGTGTTGGCGACCCCAACGTGGCCCGAAGTTCGAGGTCACCGTGCCGTTGACCGGCCACGTCAGCCGCTGGCCAGACGGCGCTCCTACAAGTGCGGCATTGGCTCGACTGACAGGCGCTTCCACAGCAGAGGCTTCGCCTCGGACCGCAGCAGCAATCTGTGCCTGGCGGCGTTGTTCTTCTTCGCGGGCGACTCGCTCACGTTCGGCCTGAATTCGTGCCGCTTCGCGGATAGCAGCAGCTCGTTGTTCTTCTTCGATGATCAAGCCGGTGATCTCGGCTTGCAGGTTGGCTTCGTCGACGGCCAACAGGTCGACTTCTTCCTGGAACTCGGCAATACGTTCGACCAGAATGGCTTCGAGCCGCTGCTGGTTCGCGATCGCTCCGTCTACCTGGGTTACTTGCCGTTGTGCCTGTAGTTCACGGCTTTCGATGTTGCGTTGGGCATTCTCGGCACGAGCGACCGCCAGCTCACGGTTTGCCTCGGCTACTCGGAGGTCGTCGAGGATGTCGGCCTGTGATGTTTGCACCGCAGATACCAAAGCCCGACGACGTTCGCCTTCGTTTAGGTCGCTGGCTCGAAACACGTCGTCGTCGCCGGTGCCACGAGGTTGTACATAGGCCGTGATTGCCTGACGTTGCAGCTGCAACCGCAGATCGGCGATGCGCTGCTGCTCAAGTACGACCTCGTCTTGGGCCGCGATCACTTCGATACGAGCTCGTTCAAGTTGGAACCGAGTCGCATCGAGCTCGGCTTGACGCGAGGCCAAGTCCTCGGTCAGCACCCGTAACGCTTCCTCGATCTGCTCATTCGCCGACAACAAGGGATCCAAATCTGCTGCGGCTCGTGCTCTATCAGCACGGACGGCATCACGATCAGAGCGAAGCTGATCGATCTGCTCCGTTTGCGCGGATACACCCGAAGGAATCAGTTGCGCCAGAAGGCACAGCCCGATACAGGCAACGATAAGGCGGTGAAGTCGTGTCATCAAAGGTTTCGCCGCAGGGGGCAGCTGAACGAATGTAACACTTCTGCAATACATACACGCCTCACCAGCGGCCGTTTACTCAGAGAAACGATTCGCCAAGATCGGTTAGCAATCCTCGGCCACCGCATGCGGGGGCCCGGACCGATAACCGGCAGATCGGTTGTTAGCCGACAGGGTTGTTCATGTTACGCAGGCGCAGGTCGACGGGCAGTGCGGGGTCAGCGTCTGGCCAACCGCTGCGGTACGCCAACGCCACTGCAGCTGCCTGACTATTCACGCCGAGTTTACGGAGGATCGCCTTGACTTGAGTGCGCACGGTGCCGACCGACACGAATGATGATTCGGCAATTTTTGCGACCGAATGACCTTCCATAAGCAGGCAAAGCACTTCGCCTTCGCGGCGGGACAATGATTCGAACGGCATGAAACGGTTGTCCCGGTCGACACGATGTGTGCGGAACAGACTCAGCAATTCATTTCGGCGAAACTCGCTCAGTAGTTGCTCACCCTTAACCATCGCCAGGATCTGGTCGACGGTCTCAATCATGAGGTCGCTGGAGGCGACTAGTCCGGTTGCACCCGCGTTCACCGCTGCAGATAACAGCAACTCGTGAGTGCTATCAGAAAGGACGGCCACTGTTGCCTCCGCGCTCGCTGCGGTCTCCACAAGGTCGAGGCTGCGGGCCAGGCTCGGACCAGGTTGGATCCGCACCAGGGTGAGCGCTGGAGGTCGCTCGAGGATCTCGGCTTGGAGCTGCTCGATGGTCGTTGCTTTGAGCGTGCGCACTGCGCACCCTTCGGCTGCGAGGACCATGGCCAGGCTGCCGGCTAGCAGTGAGTGATCATCAACAATAAGTATTGGAGCCACGGCGTCACCGTTCGTTTCGAGCAGGTCTTCTTCTGCTTTGAGCAGGTTGTGCATGGGGCTTCAAATCCAGACTTTGCCAGCGAGTGCTGTGATTCAGTGTGACCTGAGCTTCTTCCGCTTGCTGTAAGCAATCGGACCTAAATGGTCCGACCGAAAGACCCGCAGCCAGCACTGACACTGTTTACGTTACGAACCCCTTTCGGCCGTTCTGACTCACACTTGAGACCATAGGCCCATTTGACTAGCTACACAGATAGAGCGATGCCGCCCGTACGATATCCGTAGCTCCACAGAGCAAGCCCTCCTCATGGCCACCACCGGGACCACAAGTGCATCGGCAATGTACCTCTAGTCCCAACAGCAACACATCAGCACCAGTGTCGCGTGTCCAGCGTTTCCAGCGTTTCCGCTCCTGGCGTCGCGTTCGAGCGACAACGTGGGTGCCAGCATCGCTGGTAGCTCGTTCATCCTCGCTGAAACCGCCAGCTTCGTCCCGTGAACCACTGCCGACAATGATGACCAGCTGAAAACGTCGAATCAGTCCTGTCGACCGTTAATTCAGGCCAAGCTCGGCACGAAGTTCGGCCAGCTTGTCATCGGCCTTGGCCAACGATACGGCCTCGCGTAGTTCAGCTTCGGCACCTTCGGGTGTGGACTGTGCAATCTCGGCGTGGGCTTTGGCATTTGCCAAGCGCTCTTCGATCTTGTTCTCGACCCGTTCGAGGCTTGGCTTGTCGACTTCGAGGGCACCTGACATCGTTTCGACAGCCTTATTGACTTCTTCTTGCATCTTCGCCTGCTGGATCTGACCGAGAAGCTGCATACGTTTTGCAGCAAGTTCCTGGACGCGCAGGGCGTTACCCTGCACCGCGTTGTTGGCCTCATCGGCCTGAGCCACAGCAATCTCGTACTGGCTCTTGAGGCTTTCAAGGTTGTTCTCGGAGGCCTGCAACTTCATAGCCAGGCTCGACGCAGTGTTGGTCCACTTGTCGAGACCAGCCATGTCTTCTTCGGTCCTGGCTCGTTCGGCGCGCAACAATGCCTGCTTAGCCATTTCTCGAGCTTCGCCAACCTGGTCAGCTGACTTCTCAATACGGCTTTCGATCTGCTCACGATGAGCAATGACCTTTGCTGCCTGGTTGCGGAGCTGCCGATCTTGCTTGCGGGCTTCGTCGATGGCCTGTTCGATCTCGATTTCCGGGTCCATGGCCGCTTCGGCCTTCACCCGGAACAGGGTCCGGAGGTAGTTAATTACTCGCTTGAACACGAATGCCTCTCTAGGGTTGCTATCAGAGCGAGTGTACGTTGTGAGCGGGCTGCCCCGCTCACGATCCGTTCATGTCACCGACGACGTCGCTTTGACGTCGAACGACTGCTACTGGTGCGACGGCTGCTACTGCTACTACTGCTTGTACTACTGCTTGATCGACGAGTGCTCGATCGCGACGAAGGCCGGTTTGCGGTTCGGTATCGTGATGATCCACCGAACACGCCACCACCGGCACGAGGCATCGGTTGGGCCTGGCGTGACCGGCCAGCACCAATGGTCCCGCCCCCGAACACTCCGCCGCCACTAGCGCGTGAACGACCTCGACTGGAGCCCGCCATGCCGGCACCTGCGATCAAGATATCAAGCAGGCCACCGCCGCTACGGCGTCGTGACGGACTGTAGGGCATACGGGGCCTCGGGGCACGCTGGGGCAATCCTTGCTGGCGCTGTTGCGGGGTCCGCTGTTGAGGTGGGGTCGGAGGCGGTGGCGGCTCGACCTTTGGCTTTTCAGGAAGAGGCTCTCCATCGAGAATCGCCTCGGCTGCATCCATCTGCCACCGGGCATGGGCCACACGAGCCCCGATATCAGACAATTCGCCAAGGTCAGCGTGCTCAAGCTCTTCCATATCAGGAATCTCATCGGAGATATCCAGGTAGGTATCAGTGGCTTCGCGGTAGAACTCAATGGCCTGCGGTTTATCGGAAAGATCCACGGGGCCTGACAACACCAGAACATCGTTGGCCAGCTCGTCGATTTCTGTTTGGAGCTCAGCTCGAATCTTCTGGGCAGTCTCCAGATCGATGCCCTGCTTCTTCCTCTTGCCACGTCGGCTCATGAACCACAGTCCGCCGCCGATCACTACCAGAATCACAACCAGCCTCCAAGGGAAACCCCCAACAGAACTGGCTGAGCCCGATGAAGAACCGCTGGAGCCTTCCGAACCAGCGGAAGCGGGTCCGCTCGTTGCTGCGGTGAAGTCGGTGACAACGTCGACCATGTAATCAACCGGGCGTGACCAGTTCGTGTCGAAGGCGGCCAGGGCACGTTCTTCGATCGATCTCGTCAAGCCGGTGGCGAAGTCGACCTGATCGAAGGCGCCTTGTGAATCGCTCTCAACCGAGTGCAACAGCACATTGCCGGTTGGACGCACCGCATCGCGGATGGTTGCAGCGTAGCCCACCTCAGCGGGTCCAGACAGCACCACGTAATACCACGCCACTGCGGTGTTGTTGCCCCGATCAACCAATGATCGCATCTCGCTCTCGGTGGCGTCGGCGCCTGGCTCGATGTAGTAACCAGACCGTTCGAGTTCACTGACAATGTCGTCGAGGTCCTGGGCCGAGGCCATCGGCACGGCGAGAACAAGAGTCACTAGGGCCAGCACCAGCGCACCCAGCATTGCCTGTAGTCGTAGGTTTCGCCGCACACCGGCTCCTTCTGTCGGGAAGTCCCCGAAGGACTCTGTCATCCACGGACACACATCCGGGACAATCGCTTGCATACACCGATCCCGAACGATGCAAGCCTAGGACATGTTCCATCAGCCCAAACCTTCTGCGAACGTGGCGGTTCGCCCGTGCCGATACGATTGGACCACCGGGGCCGACCGGCCATACACGGGTGATCGTCAAGCCGGAGGCTGCCATGGACGCAATTCTCGACGTTGATCTACTCGCCTTTGAAGAGGGCACGGCGGCGGAACGCTCCGCGGTCGTCGATGGCACCATGCGTAGCCTCGAAACCGGCTTTGTCTACACCGCTCACGATGTGAGTTCTGGCCTGATCGATCAGGCCTACGAGATGCTCGCCACGTTCTTCGCACTCGACGGTGAAACCAAACGAAGCTGGACAGCCGAGGGCACCCACGGCCAGACCGGCTACACCGGACTACTCGTTGAGACCGCCGCAACCAGCGACGAGCCAGACTGGAAAGAGATGCTGAACTGGGGAGAGCGGATTCCCACCGGACACCCGTTACGAACCCAGTTTCCGAATCGCTATCACGAACCGGTTCTGCCCGAGGCCGACGTTCCCGGCATTACCGAGACATTGCTGAAGTTTCACAGCTCGATTGCCGACGTACAGCGACGCTTCTTGCGCATTATCGCTGTTGGCGTCGGTGCCGACGAGACGCTCTTCGACGAGACCGTGGCTGTTGGAGCGAACCTCACCCGCGCTATTCGGTACCCCCCAATGGAACAAGCTCCTGGTGGGTCTCACGTGTGGGCAGGCGCTCACGCCGATATCAATCTGATCACCGCGCTACCTCGGGCTACTGCTCGAGGACTCCAAGTCGAGATCGACGGAACATGGTTCGATGCCATCCCGCCCGACGGTCATGTCATCATCAATACCGGCCTGATGCTTGAACGGCTGACCAACGGGCGTGTGCCCTCAGGTATGCATCGTGTTGTTGCCGACCCAGAACAACCCGGTCAACGATTGTCCGTGGTGCAGTTCTGCCATCCGGCACCGTGGACCATGCTGACCCCGATTCCTTCGTGTGTCACGCCAGAACGCCCGC
>Ga0209631_10006182_pt1 | contig 12391 bp, 11 predicted proteins | sample COG_08_FD_184752 | JGI IMG/M metagenome (GOLD analysis project Ga0209631, IMG submission 184752) | Pelagic Microbial community sample from North Sea - COGITO 998_met_08 (SPAdes) (version 2) | ecosystem: Environmental > Aquatic > Marine > Neritic zone/Coastal water | place: Helgoland, sampling... | reverse complement strand
CGCTGGTCCTGCGCCCGCTGCGCCCGCTGGAGCTCGCGGCGCTCCTCCTCCTCCTCCTTCTCCTGCGCCCGCTGTGCACGCTGGAGCTCACGATCCTGGAGCGTGCACAAAAGATCGGCAGCGACGGTCACGTTACCCCCGGCGTCGTTGAACGCCTCGAGGCACTCGCCCGCATTAAAACCCAAGTCCATGAGCTGCGCCAAATCCTCGGTTGAGATCTTGGGTCGGGCGTCGCGCGCGACGGCGTGAACGTCGGCTTTCGATCTCGCTCCAGGCCGCGCCTTTGGCTTACCACGTGCGGCGCCGGCCGCGCCGACCACGCCGTCGTCGTGGTATCCGTGTTTTCGGAGCGCTTCGGGCAGCGCCGGAAGCGTGTTGATTTTTTCCGGGTGTGCCTGAAGCGCCCTCACTCCCGTTGCGATGATCCTCTCCCGCAGCCGCTCGATCAGCGCGATCGTCTTCGCCTGGCGGGCCGCACACACGGGCACAGTCTCCGTCACCGGGATACCGTCGACGCGGACGCGCAGCGAGGTGACAACCATCACGAACCGTGGGCGCGGTCGTGAGAGTGCGTTGCGAGGGGAATGATGGCTTGAACAACGACAAGGTATTTTCCGAGGGTGCCCAGGTAGACCAGGCACAGATCACTTTGCCCCTTTTCAGGTTTTTGCGCCGAGGCTTCCGCCACTCTGGAAGCCACCGCGCCGCCGATATCCGAACTGACACCTGGACGCGACCGGCCAGACAACACGCTCCCTATCCCTTAACGCCTCCATGCTCAGTGAATCCGATGACGAGCCCGTCGTCGACGACCTCGGCGACGTGGCGGTGTGTGCCCTCCCTCCCTCGCTTTCTCCCTCTTCGTTCACCTGTTCCCCGCGCCGGCGACTGACCTCATCTGCGCCCCGTCTCTCCCTCCGCGTGAATATCCAGGTCACCGTGAATGCGCCCGTGGACGTCCCCGTGGTCGACGTCGCCACCGTCGCGCCCCTCAACGCCGCCACCGTCGCGCCCCTCGCAGTGCACGGCAGCAGGGGCTTGTGCTACGAGCACGGGTGCAACTCGCTGGCGCAGAAGCGTGGCCTGTGCGGATGGCACGCGGCCGGACCATGACGACCTGCTCCGAGGACGGATGCGACATGCCGACGGTGGTGTGTGGTCTTTGCACAGTGCACGGCGGCAGGGATTGGCGAAGATGTCCGACGACGAGTGCGACGAGCGACCCGAACGCGCAAATTTGTAATCAAATAGTTTGCAGACGACGTGTGCGGCAGCCCGGACCACCCGAACCCACACCCGTCTCTCGTCTCGTTTTCGTGCCGCGCCCGTCGGCGTCTGCGTGCTGCTCGATGGCGCCCTCGGAAGACTGCATCCTGGTGCACAAGCAGGTGTGGCTGGAGCTTTCGGTGCTCTCAAAGCCACAGGTCAAAAATATTTGATGTCACCAAATTCGACATCCCACAGCCTCGAGCTTTTCGCTCCTCGTTTCCGTTGCTCACTTTGAACGCGCGTGCTCGGACTTCAGCGCAGCGCTGCCTGAGGATGTCGACGAACACGCACGATACTACGCACTCGATTTGCCCTATCAAGGCCAATGATAAGGCGGCGCACCTCAGATGGTACGCCGATGAAGCAGTGAGGTGGGCGGACGTCAACGAAGCGCTCAACAACCGCCTCAAGTTCGCGCCCCCGAACTACGCTCACCTGCTGGTTGCGTCCGCCCTGCGCGCGCTCCCCCCAGATATCGTGTTGCCGGTAAAAGCGTTGGCTCACGTCGTAAAGACGGCGCTCACGCAGTTCTCGGTGGAGGCCGGGAAGCCCGACGATCTCCTGTTCGCGGCCAGGAACAGGTATTGGGGGTCTCTTCTCGAGCGCACTTTTGACTCGAAGAAGCGTATCAAGCTCGCGTTGTCGTTCTCGTTGTGCCCAGAGGGTGACACTTCGGTTCAGTTTGAGCGCAAGTACAACGGCGAGCCGTGCAAACACCACGGTGAGTTCCTCCACACGCCCGAACCCAACTCGTTACCGCCTCAACACGGTTGAACAAACCTGACTCTCGCTTTCCACTTTTCGTCGATAGCGACCCTGCTCAAGTTTTCCGCCGCGTGTGAGGAACTCGACCCGGAGTTCCAGTACGCGTGGTTGGACGTCTTGGGGAGAAGTGATGGATGCATTCGCAGGCTCCAGCAGGATTACTCTTCGTGCGTTCCGCTGGATACCAACAGGGATGCCCCAATATTTCAGTTGATCCTCAACGTCATTTTGACATCAGCCGCTCCCCTTGGCATCGAGGTGGAGCACATGGTGTGCATGTGCAAGGGCATAACGCCGGATATGGTGAAGCAGGTGATCAGTGAAGTACACGAGATCGATGATCTTTCAATCGCGGAGCGTTTCCGCGCGATCCCTCTCGTTCACATGCGATCCAAGTTTGTCTCGAAGGCCCATCATTGGTGAGTAATTTCCCACCTGTTCCTGCCCAACTCGACTTCTCCCCCACTGACGCTTGTTTCCTCACCTCGAGAGAATTCAGGTTCTACCAGGTGTTCGGTGCGGCCGACCGAAAGGAAGCCGCGTTCGACGGGATGATATTCGCCCTGGGGGGCGGAAACATGACCGAGCAGAATGCTATCATCTTGTTTGAATTGGTGCTGAAAACACACTTTGCAGTCGCTTGGAAATTGCGTGTCACCAACGCCTTGAGCGAAGTTCACGCCGTGGAGGAAGAGAACGCGCGAACGATGCTTGGAGAGCTCGATCAAAACGCTGAGACGACTATCGGGCCGATTGAGCTGAAACTGAGGAAGGACTTTCGCCAGGCTACCATCTCCGACATGCTGCTGACGAGGGAGGCCCGCGAAGATTTTGAGGCGAACGAAGGCCACGATCCGTACGGCCTCGCTCAATTCTACGATGACGATGATGATGATGATGATGATCAGGACGATGCCGGGGTCGGGTGCAACTGCGCCACCGACGACTGCTCCATGTCCTGTTTGGGCACGGGACCGTTTCGGCTGTCCCTCAGCAAGCCGTGATTGATGATGATTTTTGATGAAAAATATTTCCACGTTCGCCGCCGCTCGCGTCATCCCGCGCCTCCGCCGCTCGCGTCATCCCGCGCCTCCGCCGCACCGCTCAGGCGGAGCTGTTGCATGGGCTCCGGCATGGATCGCACCGCGGCCAATATTCCAATCACTGGTCACAGTCCCGGTATGTCCTGGCCCGTCGCCATGAGCCCCGCGATGACCACCAGCACCCCGCTGTTCCACATCGCGTGAATCGTCATCGGCGTCAGCAAGTTCCGCGTCCTCGCGTACGAAAACCCGAGCACCATCCCCAGGCACACCAGCTGGGGAAAGTCCCTGGCGCTGAAGTGCGCCCCGGCGAAGATCACCGACGAGAACAAAACCGCTCCCGGCGTCGGGAGCCATTTCGTCAGCGACGTCATCAGGAACCCCCGGAACACCACCTCCTCCAGCGCCGGCGCGAACACGGACGTCACGGCGAGCAGCGACAGCAGCCGCGCGCCCTGGTTTTCGCCGCCGCCGATCAGCGGGAGGACCGCGTCGATCGTCCCCGGTCCGTCGCTCTCGCGCCTCGCCGCGTTTCTCGCGAGCACCCGGTCCTGAGCGCTCACGGAATCTCCCATGTTGTTTGAACCGACGTTCGCCGCGTCCATTCCACCCGGGTCCATCACGCCACCACCGCCCGCGCCGCCTCCCCCACTCAACGCGTTAACGTCCATGGATGTTAACGATGACGTGGAGCTCATCGAGTGCGCGTTGAAGTACTCGAGCGCGAACCCGCCGAGGTTGAAGACGGCGGCGACGGCGCCGATGGACACGAAGACCGCCACGTACCCGTACAGCGCCCACCGGAGCCACCCGCGATCCACCCCGAAGGCGTCGGAGGTTGGATCTACGTTGAACCAGTCCCCGGCGGCGTCCATGTCGTTTTTGTAGTTTCGTAGGAGAGCGTACAGGACCGCGAATGTGATTCCCGTCTCCGCGGCTTGGATGGCGAGGAGGTACTGCGTCTTCTCCGTCGGCGTGAAGGCCCGTGGGTCGAGGCCGTTGAGGGCGAGGAGGACGGGCGCGACGACCCCGGCGGTGAGGACGAAGGACGCGGTCCACCCGGAGAGCCCGAAGAAGACGCGCCATCCGCCCCACGGGACGTCCCATCGCTGACGGACGGTGTCGAGGTCGAAGAACCGGAGCGAGGCGATGCTGTCGTCGTCGACGTCAGGCTTCGACGGCATCGGCGTCGACGTCGACGCTGCCTTTTTGGACGGGGGGATGGGCACGCCCTTGCCGCGGAGGAACCGCTTCAGCTTCTCGTCCTCGTCCACGCGTTCCCCGGCTCGGCATCGCACCAGCCCGCCCCGATCTCCGCGACGGCACCCGCCCACGTGGTCGACGCTCCTCCTTCGCGTGCGTTGGAGCGTCGACGCGTGCGTCCTGGAGGTCGCGCGACGCGGAGCCGCGCCGCGCGCGGTCGCGACGCACACAGAGGCGACGATCGATGCCATCACGCCCCCTCGATCGAGCCCCGCGCGTCTCGTGGAGTGGCCACTCCGCGTATGTATACATCAAGATGCGAAACCACGACGTGGCGGGGCCTCCCGTTTGACTTCACAGAACTTTATCCAGTCGACAGCCCCACTCGTCACCGCGCAGCGTCGGCTCACGCTCACGCCGCGTCGACTCGAATCCAAGGCAGGGTGAGATGACGACGATCGCACCGACGACGTCGATCGCGCGCGCCTCGTCGCGAGCGGGAACCCGGGGACTTACCACCCGGGCCGGGGGGGCATCATCGCGAGTCAAGGTTGGCAACTACTCGCGGGAGGGCGCCCATGCTCCGAGCGGCGTCCGTCTCGCGGGACCGATGCGGGGAAACGGGCGGGGTGGATCGGCGGTCGTCAGGGCGATGGGCCCCGAAGAGCTGGAGGCGGCGCAGCTGTGGTCCGTCGCGGGCCTCGGCCTGTTCATCGGCATCGCGGCCGTCGGGAGCGGCCTGAAGGGGGAGCCCGAGCCGTGCCCGGCGTGCGCGCAGAGGGGCGGCGAGGAGTGCATATTCTGCACGGGGACCGGGCGCAGGGAGGCGCCCATCAAGGTCTCAAAGCGAGAGTTCAACGACGACAGCGTACTGGGGCTCACCAGGCGGAACCCGCTGGAGTGCACGGCGTGCAAAGGGGCCGGCATGATCCTCTGCAAAACGTGCAGAGGAACCGGCTTCAAGTGAGACTCGCGAACGTGTGACCCCGTGGTGTGCGGTATAGCCTCGTGCGTGGCTTTCAATCGCAGTGCTAGAACTAAACCTATAGATGACGCGCACCGTATGGACGCACGCGCTTCACTCGCCCTTGAGGGGCATCTCCAGCGGCGAGATGTCCTCGAACCCCGCGCCTTGCTTGGTCGCCGCCAAAAACTCCTTCTCCGCCTCCATCACCGCGCCGTTGGAGATGCTGTCCCGTTTGCCGTCGTCATCCTGCGCCGCCCGCGCCGCCGCGCGCTTCGCCTCGTTCCGCAGCTCCTTCTGCCTCGCCTCCAGGTTCTTCTCCCGGCGCGCCTCGCGCTCGAACATCTGGTTGATCGTCTGCTTCTCGTTGGGCTGCATCACGCTGAGGCCCTCGCAGAGCTCCATGAGGGTCGCGGAGCCGTCGGCGGCGCCGACGGTGACGAGCCTTCCCGCGGTAGGATCCGACGTGGCGCCGTCGCCCTGGATGTTGAACGCGGTCAACGGTTTGTCCGTCACCTTCACGCTCAGCGTCGGGTCGTTCTGCTTGTAGTAGTAGTCCCACACGTCCATCTCGCCGTCCATCTTGATCGTGAAAAAGACACCCGGGCGCGTGGGCGACCACGTGCCACCCGTGAGGTACGTCCCGTGGTACCGCGTGGTCATGATCGGCGTCTTGATGTCCTCCATCCACACCCGCGCGGTCCAGTCCCCGACGGACATGAAGTACTTCGGGAACCACGGGTTCCGCTCCAGCGAGTACACCGGTCCGTGGTGGCCGTGGAACGAAGCCCCGACCCGATCGGCGGGCGTCTTCGCCTTGCTGTTGCACATCAAAACCGTACCTTGCTCCGTCCCGATCATGAACTTGGTGGGGCCCGCGATGGACTCGTACTCCACGCTCACCGCGCCGAGCACGGTGTCGCCGCCCCTCTCCTTCAGCAACAGCTCCTCGACGGGTTCCCCGAGCCGGCGAATATCCCACCAATACACGTACCCATCCGTGGAAACCGAGAAGCACTCGGTGCCAGTCTTGCTTTGCAGCCAGTCCATGTCGTAGCACGGGTCCCTGTGCGACTTTTCAATCGGGGACAAATCCACCGGGTTGTGGCCCTTGCGGGTGTCCCAGTACGCAACCTGACCGTTGTACAACCCGCCGGAGAGGATGTGCGGATCCTTCGGGTTGTAGTTGACGCAGCACAGCTGTGAGGGCGATCGTAGGTAAAAATCCGGTTTGTTCGGCGCGTTGACGTCCCAGATGTAGGAACGCTTGGACATACCCTCGGGCTGCTCCTGGAACCCGAGGATGCTGTACGCGATGGCGCACTTCGCCGCGGACGGATCGGGGGACCAGGAGATATAAGAAGCGGCTCGCTTGATCGGTGACGGATCTCGAAAGACGGTCAGTGTCTTGGCGTACGGCTGTTCCGTGGAGTGATCCGCGACGGACCCGGCGAAGTATTCCTCGTAGATGTCAACCGCGTTGTTCTGCTTCACCAGTTCCTCCACCTCTCCGATCATCCCCGCGATTGATTTGATGTACTCCTCGTCTTTTTCAACTTTTTTACGGTAGCGCATGACGTGCTCGATCTCGGTCGGGTCCACCTCTTTGGGCCAGCCGCCCTCGGTGTGCGCGAAGCCGCGGTTCTCGAAATGGGTCTGCTGCGTGTTGGCCTGATGTATGACGGATGGTGGAAGGAAGGACGCGGTGAGTTTAGGGTGGGGGGGCGAGGCGAGCGCGGATGGGCGTGTTAGCCGTTCGCGGGGAGAAAAACACCCTAATTTGGTTTGAAGGGTGGTTCTGAAGGACGTGTGTAGGGCTGCTGCGCACCTCGTGCTCGGACATGTCGGGCGCGACCTGGACGTTGGTCACGACGGGGTTACGCTCGATGTACCCGTCGCGGAGATCGGGCTCGGGGCGGATGTCGGTGACGACCTGGGTTAAGAGGCGGGGGGCGGGGGAAGAGGTCAGCATCTCGGGTCAACCGGGGCGCAGTTCATCGCTGTGTGTACGGTGGGAGATATAATTCCGGGCCGGGGTCGCACCTCCGTGGGCTCGTCGTCGAACGCCGCGTGCCTCCCGAACTCCTTCCCCGTCTTCGTGTACATGTAATAGATCTCCATGGCGGCCGATCAGTCCACTTCTCGCCAGTGGCCTCTCCCCGCGGGCGCGCTCCTGAGATCAGTGATGATGAAGGCGGATTCCGTATCGGGCAACTTCCTCGGGGAGCTGACTCAAGAAAATTAGACCGTCAGTCTTGACACCCCGATTTCTCCGTCCAGTCGTTGCGTTGTTTGCCCCGAGGACTGAGAGTCACTTCGAACCGCGCCCCTACTGGCTAGTAGGAGGCGGGGTTCGCCGGCTACCCACGATGAGGTGGAAGGAGGCGTCGTTCACCAACGGGCAGCCGCCCCCGTCCCCACGCAGCGGTCACTCCACCACGGTGGTCAACGACGGCGAGGACGTCGTCGTCTTTGGCGGATTACACACGAGCAACTTCGTCGGCGAGACGGTGGTGCTCTCGCTGAAGGAGGGACGATGGTGGAGGCCCCCGTCCGCGGCGGTGGGCGGGCCGGGCCCGCGCGCGTTCCACTGCGCGGTCGCCGTGGACAAGCAGCTCTTCGTGATATGCGGTAGGACGGGCAGGCAGCAGCACGGCGACACGTGGGTGCTCAATACCACCACCTGGGAGTGGCGACCGATGGGACGCATGCCCGGGTCCGTCGGATCCGACGCCATCGCGCCCCGGGACTTTGGCACCGCGCAGCGCGTGGGCACCACGCACAAGATCGTCCTCTTCGGCGGCTACGACGGCAAGAAGTGGCTCGCCGACGCGCACGTCCTCGACACCGCCGCCGGCGTGTGGCGACCCATTCAATTCTCATCCCCGGCGCCGTCGCCTCGGAGCGGCCACGCCATGTCGACGTCGCAGAACGGCCGGCACCTGCTCTTCGGCGGGCAAGGACCCAACGGGACCCTGTGCCACGACCTGTGGGCGCTCAAGGGCGTGGACGAGTCGGAAGGGAGCCAGGATGGGAGCCAGGAAACTGAAGGAAAGCCGGGTGTCCAATCGATCAAAGGTGAGTCGAGCGTGGGTCCTCGGTGGACTAAGCTGGCGCTGCGAGGTGAGGCGCCCGTCGCTCGAGCCGGCCACGCGCTCGTCGCGCTCGACCGGTTCATCGTCGTGTTCGGCGGCGGCGGCGGCAAGGGGTGGATGAGCAAGCAGCAGGAGTACCGCAACGACGTGCACGTCATCGACAGGGAGACCATGAGGTGGAGACGGCTGGCGGGGATAGCGCCCAGCGAAGCGGGCCGAGGCGGGTTGGCACCAACGCAGGTAAGAGTCCGAACAGCAGCACTATCCCCCCCCGTACTCACAGTATCCGCCCCGTATGATACTCAAATACCCAAATACCACCCAATTACTGACCCAATCACGACCGTCAATCACCCACACGAACGCAGCCGGGCCCGAGGGCGTTTCACGCCGCGTGCGCCGTCGGCGAACGCGCTTTGGTCTTTGGCGGTTTCACCGGTTCCGAGGCGCTGAACGACGCGTGGTGGCTGGAACTCGACGAGAGCGACGGGTGCGGTGGCATCGGCGGGGACTCCCTCGGTGGGATGGATACCTCCGCGATGGCGGCGCTGTCGGCTCCCATGAGCATAGTGTCCAACACGATGTCCGGGCTGAGCTCGCCCTTCGACAGGCTCTTCGGGGGCCCCACCGGCGAGGACGCTAAGGGCCTAGGCGTCGGCGCGGGTTCCCCGGATGGAGCCAAGTCCTCCATGTTCGGCCAGCTCACGTCCCTAGCTGGGGACGCGTTCACGGGACGACGCGCCAGCCGCGCCGGTCGGGATTCCGCCAATTTATCCGAGGGACCACACGAGACGGCGGAGGAGAAGATTAAAAACCTCGCGCGGTCCATCGACTCGGCGCTGGCTCGCGAAGGAGCTGAGAGACACGAAGGAGGCCTGGACGATACCCCCGGGTGGATGCACGAGTTTTACGCGTCGTGCGACGCGGAGGACCTGAAGATTGGCGACATGGGGCGGTTTTTAGATGAGTACCGCCGAGCCGTCGGGGCGCAGGCGCTCGGATCCCCGCCCGACTTGTCACCGGGCGCCGACGAACACATCGACGGGGTAAACAGTGTCAGCCGCGGTAGGTTCCTGCACGTGTCCTCGGCGGAGTCGCTTCGGTTGGCGGACGTCCCGGCGATGCTCGCGGAGCTTCAGGGCGCGCTCATCGAGGGTGCGTGACGTTCATTCGATTGAGGGTCCTCGGGCGATTGCGGGTAAGAGTTACTCGGGAATACAGATAAAATTCATCGAACAGTGGACAACGCGCTTTCGTCGTCGCGCGCTCACGCCTCGCAAAACTCCTGGGCACCCTCCTCCACGGCATGGCCGGTGAACTTGATCATCTCAGCCATGAGCTCCTTGTCGTCCTCGTCGTCCCCGCCGCCGCACCCGTACCTCAGCGCGTGGACCGCCGCCGCCTCAGCCTCCGCCGCGGCGATGATCTTCTCCTTCCCGGCGCCACCCGCGGCGACCCGCTGATGGATAACCTTGATCGCCGTCTGCTTCACGTGGTCGTAACTGCACGGGTCCGTGTCCCGCAGCGTCGCCGCCACCTTTGTCAGCATCTCCGCGCGCGCCTCCAGCTGCCCCGCCGCGTTCAGGCACAGCTGGACGTTGGAGTACACCTGGATCACGGACGTCCTCGCCCACGACTTTTGAGTCTCGCTCAGCCCGAGCGCGTCCATCTTGGACTCGAACCAAACCGTCAGCTCCACCAGGTGGTTAGGATCCGGCGCCGCGGACTTACCCTTGGTTCGCTTGTACTCCGCCATCTCGCGGGAGATGTCGCCGTGGAGAACCTTGGCTTTGGCGCGGAGCTGCGCGATGAGCACGGCGACGGAGCTCGTGTCCTCGGCGGAGAGCGAATCCGCCGCGGCTTTCGCCGCCGCCTTCTCGCCATCCTTGTCGCCACCCTTTTTCTTGTTCGCGTTGAACTCGGCGACGGCGGCGTCGCGCGCGGCTTTCGCCGCCTTGGACGCCTTCTCCGCAGCCTCGAGCGCCTTGTCCTCGCCCACAGCCTCGAGCCCGCACCGGGGGCACGCGCAGTCGAAGCCCCACCGCTTGGCAACCGAAGCCCGCTCGGGTTTGGGCATGGTCACGTCGAAGTACTTGACGAACACCTCCTCGTTCGCGCCGAGGTCACGCGCCGCGCGGATGAACATGGTGTGACCGATCATCACCTTGCACGCGTTGGGCGCACAGCTGTGGTTGAAGAAGGACGGCAGCGGGTAAATCCCGACGGAATTCGCGTTGCGAATCGCCGACGTCTTCACCACGTTAGCCGCGCGCCTCGCGAAGACTTCCTGCGGCGGGAGCTCGGGAAGCGCCTCGTCGCCCTTGCTCAGGTGCTTACGGAACGTCGACATGTCCGGCGCCGGGGCTTTGTTGTCGGCGTCGCTGGAAGGTAAGGCGAGGATGACGGCGAGGTCTTGGGGGTTGCGGGAGGCCGCGCCGACCAACCCGCCCATGAGCGCAGCCTCCGCGCCCGAGGTCAACGGCGCGACGGCGAGCGGTGACGCGACGCAGATGAGCTCACCGGCTCTCATGGCGCGCGTGGTGACGACGCCGCGGCCGAACTTCATGCCCTCGGCGATCTTGACCGGCCCGACGTAGTCCGCGCACCTTCGAAAGGACGTCGCGAGCCTGCCGAAGAGGAGGGCGGGCATGTGGAAATCGCCCGCGAACGCCTGCGACTGGAGGAGCTCGCACTCCGCCAGGGCGTTGGCGGCGGCGGGATCTTCCGGTTCCTTCTCGAGTAACGCCTTGATGGTCTTGATGGCGTCGGGGTACCGCCCGAGGCCGTTGAGCGCCATCGCGCGCTTGTACAGAGCCTTCGTGTGATTCGGATCGGCCGCGAGCGATGCGTCGGAGTCGACGAGCGCGAGGTGGAACTGGCGGACGCGGAGGTAGCACTCGGCGCGGTTGGCGAGGGTGACGGCATCGTCGGTCTTGACTTTGAGCGCCTCGGCGTAGCGAGCCGCGGCGGCGCCGTAGTCGCCCTTGCGGAACAGCTCGTTGCCCTGCTCCCTGAGAGCCTCGGGGGGCCAGTTGGGAATGGACGCGGCGTCGGACGCGACGGCGTTCTTCGCTCCTTTCTTCTTCTGCACCGGAAGGTCGGCGACCATGCCCTTGGGAGCCTCGGGAGCCATCGTGTATGTACAGGAACGGCGAAGGGTGGGTACGTGCGTCGGAGGCGCCCGCGTTACTTGTGCCCGTCCGGGGTCGATGTCGGTGCTTTTTATCTAACAAGTTCCAATAACGCACGCTGATTGGCCAGGCGAAACCGAGATCAGATTCCTGGGATTCCTCGACCTCGGACGTCGTAACGCTCGAACCGGCGCGAAAGTTCTGCTCAGAATCTAGGGCGCCCACATCACCAATGGACGCCCGACACCGGCTACATGATGGCGTTCCCGAGGGCGCGAGGGTTTACGTCATGGAAAACTGGTGCACCCCCGCGGAGGAGGAGTACTTCTTAGGGCGCGTGTATCGCCCCTCGGGTGCGGTGGGCGACCCGTGGGCGCTCGTATCGGGGCGGAGGGTGCAGGCGCACGGAGGCGAGGTGCACGAGAAAGGGATGATAGCCCGGCCTATCCCGGACTGGCTTGGAAAGCTGCTGAAATCCGTCCGCGAGACGTGCGGCGACGACGCGTTCCCGGCGAACGTCCAGCTGAACCACGCGCTGGTGAACGAGTACGCGCCGGGCGGCGGCATCATGCCACACCAGGACGGGCCACTCTACTTCCCCGCGGTGGCAATCGCGTCGCTGGGCGCATCCGCGGTGATGAGGTTCACGCCGCACGTCGGTGAGTCACCGGGTGCCGAGGGGGGTGCCGAGGGGGGTGCCGAGACCGCGATGAAACCCTTCGGCGTGTGGCTGCCCAGGCGGAGCTTGCTGTTCTTCGACGGCGCCGCGTACACTAAATGCCTGCACGGGATCGAGTCGGTGACCGAGGACGCGGTGGACGAATCGGTGGTGAACTGGCGGTGCGCTGTGGATTCGTGCGGGGAGGTGAGGAGGCGGGAGGGTACACGGGTGTCGGTGACGTGTCGCAACGTGCTCAAGGT
>Ga0209631_10006178_pt1 | contig 12400 bp, 10 predicted proteins | sample COG_08_FD_184752 | JGI IMG/M metagenome (GOLD analysis project Ga0209631, IMG submission 184752) | Pelagic Microbial community sample from North Sea - COGITO 998_met_08 (SPAdes) (version 2) | ecosystem: Environmental > Aquatic > Marine > Neritic zone/Coastal water | place: Helgoland, sampling... | reverse complement strand
CATTTTGAACCCTACTTCGATAGCGATCGAGGTCAAGTTTTGTGCTTCGAAGAAGTGAGTCTCTTTGGTGTTGTTCTGGTTAAACGCCGAAAGACAGATTATTCCACCCTCGATGCGGTCGGTGCCCGGGGGATTTTTATCCAAGAAGCGCTTGTGATGGAGCGGCTTGCGGGTCCTCATAAGTTTCTAAAGCGCAACGCGCAGATGATTGCCGAGGTTGAACAGTTGGAGTCAAAGCGTCGGAAGCGCGACCTACTGGTGGATCATCAGCGGCTCACTGCTTTTTACGAGCAGCACTTGCCAGAATCAGTGCTCAGTGAGATCGAACTGGCTGCAGCGATTAAGGCCGATCGTTCGCTCAGTCAGCGCTTGCACTTGACGAAGGAGGACCTGCTTCAGCGCGAGGTGGAGGTGTCGGGTGAGATGTATCCAGATGAGATCAGCGTTGGAGATAACGCGCTTCCCCTCCATTATGCGTTCGATCCGGCGGGTAGCGACGATGGCGTCAGCGTTGACGTACCCTTGGCGCTGCTTAACCAAGTTTCTCGGGAAAAGCTCGATTGGCTGGTGCCAGGACTATTGCCAGAGAAGTGTCTTGCATTGATCAAGTCCTTGCCAAAATCTATCCGGAAAAATTTTGTGCCTGCGCCAGAATATGCGAGCCGGGCGCTCGAAGGGTTAGACCCCGAGCAGGGATCCTTGCGAGCGGCGCTGGCTGATCGGCTGTTCCGAATGACCGGAATGAAGGTCAATGAAGCTGATTTTCAGACGGAATCGCTGGATAAACATTTATCGATTTTGGTGCGGGTGGTGGACGACGCTGGGCAGGTTTTGGAGGTTGGCCGAAACTTAGACCTCTTGTTTGAAAAATTCAAAAGCGTTAGGCCTCAGCAGGCGACGCGGCATTCGATTGCCAGGTCGGGGATCAAAAGGTGGGATTTCCAGGATTTACCCATCGAAGTAACTTCTAGTCAGGGCGCTATTCAAGTCAAGGGTTATCCTGCCCTTGTGGATCAAGGCGATCATGTTGATATCAAAGTTTTTGATGAAGCGCCCGAGGCGGAACGCGCGCAAATTCAGGGGCTGACGCGCTTGGTATCGTTGACGCTCTCTGATCAGCGCCGGTATCTTGAACGGCAGCTCACCGGGCTCTCAGCCTTGGCGCTACAATTTGCAGCTCGGGGCGATGCACAAAGGCTCAAACAGGACGTTTTGGACGCTATTTTTAGAGTGACCCTAGTCGAAGAACAATCGGATCTTCGGGATGAAGACGCGTTCAAGGCGAGGCTTGAGGGTCGCGGTGCACTTTTTGAATCGGGAGAAAAAATTTGTGCGGCCCTTGCAGAGGCGCTTCGGCTTGCCACGGGTATCGAACTCTCACTTTCAAGCCTGGCATCGCCGGAGCAGGGGCGCCCTTTGGAGGATATCCGTCAGCAATTGGCTTGGTTATTCAGACCGGGCTTTGTTGCGAGTGCCAGCGCGCCTTGGCTGTTGTCTTATCCACGTTATCTGAAGGCCATTGCCTATCGGGTCGATAAGTTGCCTGGTAATTTGAACAAAGAGTTTGACAACCTCGCGAAACTCTCCGTGTTTGAAAGTCGACTGAACTTATTGCCTGCAAGGACGCGGACTCAGGCCTTGGCTTTTGAGTGGTTGCTCCAAGAATACCGAATTTCACTTTTTGCTCAGACAATCGGGACTCGGGTGCCGGTTTCCGAAAAACGGCTAGAGAAGGCTTGGTCCGAATTCGAGCGATCGCAGCGCTCGTGAGCGTATGATCGTCTCACCGACCGCCAAGCCTCAGCTTTGAACGATCAGCTTAGCTTGTGCGGTTGCTTGCTTTCAGTGGTGTTTAAAAGCCGCTTGGGTAAAGGCCTACTTAAAAAAAACGCCCCCGAAAGCCGCGCTCTAAAACGCCATCTCTTCGAAGGCAACCAGGGTTAAGCAGGCGCTTTGCATCCCAGGATTGCTTTTGCGTTTATCCGTTGAAAGAAGTTCGAAGCCTCGATCGATGGGCTTTGATTTGAGGTTAGGTTCGCGGCATCTTGATGAGCTGCCCGATCAAGCCAATGCGCCCAGAGCCAGCTGAACGCGATGTGGCTCAAAATTCGAGGCCCATTTGTAAAACAGTCTGCCTCCTCGTTGGGAATCGAGCAGACGTGCTTAATCTGGGAATTTAGGGCATCTGAGATTGCAAGACACGCCCTCGCGTGCAAGGCTTGCCCTCATGGATGATCCGTCAGACATTCTTATCGTTTTATCCGGTGCGCCGCTCGGCACTGTTGGCCGTTTGCTGCTCGAGGGAAGTGCTGGTGATCCTCGGATTCAACAAGTCGAGCAAAGGGCATTGGACCGGTTAGAAAGGCTGGAGAAACCTCCTGCGTTGTTGCTGATCCAGGGCGGAGCAGAGTCACCGGCTTTCAGTAATCTGTTGTTGACCTGCTTTGCGCGTTGGCCAAGCGTGCAGATGGTGCTATTTGATGAGGATGAGGGGGCGCCCGGCGGCTTAAAGACCTTTTTTGAGCAAGGCGGTCAGACGGTCTTGACTGAAGCGATGCTCGCGCCTGATGTGTGGCCGGATTTCATCAATGTGCAGGTTAGGAATCAAGCTCAGAGTTTGGCGCTCGCTGAGTACGAGGTCGATCAAACTCAAGGAGCGGCAACCCAGCGCCGAATGATGCCCGGCGCATCGCTGACAACGCCTTATTGCAGGCTCTCCCATCAGATTCAGCCGTGCCTGACTCTGAGCGGTGATTTTATTGATTACCAAATGATCGATGCCGACCGGGTGCTGTTTTGCTTGGCGGATGTGTCGGGTCATGGCTCAAGCAGTGCTTTGGTGACTGTGGTTTTGCAGGAGTTTTTACGTGGGAGTCTCGCGGGGGTGACACCCGCAGATGCAGTAGAGCCCAGCGAACTGATACAGGGATTGAATCAAGCGATTTGTGAGAGTGCCTTCGATCACTACGTCACCTGCGTGGTGGGCGTCATCGACGGGTCGACGGGTCTGCTCAGTTATGTTTCGGCGGGGCACTTTCCGCACCCGATGCTGATTCAAAGGGGTGAAATATCGCTCTTAGAATCCAGTAATTTACCCCTAGGTTTATTGAATTCTAGCGGTTATGATGCGCATCAGCTCACGCTGGTGCCCGATTTTAGGCTTGTAATAGTGACCGACGGGGTACTCGAGGGTCTTGTAAACAAGACGCTGGTAGAAAGAGAAGCGCAGCTATTGTCGTTTGTGGAGAAAGACGCGGGTGAGGCCGATGGTTGGCTCAGTCGCTTTATTGGGGATTCAGACGAGAGATTGGCCGATGATGCGTCCGTGCTTTGTATTGCGGGACTCCGGTCACGATAGCGAAGAAGGTTGTCTATGACCGGAAAGATTCTACACAAGGTGGTTGGAGCCAGCCACGTCCTGAAACCCGTTGGTGATGTGAGGGTGACCCAAGGGCCGAGCCTCAATAGGTTTTTGGTACAGCTTGCAGAAACCGATATTTTAAAATCGGTCGTCGTCGACCTGAGTGAAGCCAGCGCCCTAGACAGCACCGCACTCGGCTTCCTTGCCAAAATTGCGATCACAACTGAATCCCAATTTGGGTTTAAGCCCACGCTTTTATTTGGCCACGAGGATATCCATCGTGTGCTCGATAGCATGGGTTTTCATCAAATTTTCTTGATACTGCAATCCCAACGCACGGATCAGTCTGAAATGGCTGAATTGGTCGCCGATCAATTCTCTGAAGCAGGACTGCGAGCCCAAGTTTTGGCTGCCCACAAAACATTGATGGATCTCAATCATCATAATCACGCGGAGTTTTGTGATCTCGTCGCCGCATTAGAAAACGAATGCGGTCAGGAACCGGCGCATTCGTCTGCTGCGAAAGGTTGCGTGGCTTAAGCGCTGGGATCTTTGAAGGGCTCCAGAGGGCATCGAGAAGACATTCGCTGCGGGCTACTCCATAAACACCCACAACTCCACAAAAAGACTCAGTGAGGTCAACACGACCTTTTTTGGGCTAGATGGGCAATGCCTCGTCGTTGTTTGGAGGAGCGGTTCAAAGAACAGGGCCTCTGAGTAATGGGAAGGGGCGGGCACTAGTGAGGAGCTCAGTTTACACGCTCGCCGTGGGGTATTTCAGCTGCGAGCTACAAAGTCCGATGTGCAAAGTCCGCTCTACAAAGTCCAATAAACAAAGCGACACAGTCAAAGCTCAACCTACAAAGCCCAACCTACAAAGCCGAACTTAAAAAGCCCTACACAAAAAGTCCCAGATACAAAATTCGCTCAAAAAAGGGTGAAGGCCTCGTGTTTTAATGGCTGCAAAGGTTGGCGTTTTCAGAACCCGGGCGGCAATTCGGGATGCTGTCCTTTATTCAGTGAAGCCAGCACACACGATGCCAGCAAGGTTTACGATGGATCGGTCTTTGCCTTGGCCTGAGCTCGGGCGTGCATCAGGTCACTGTGATCGACGCTCAGAAGCCCCGCAATTCTCCGAATAATGTGATCCTCCTGGGGATCGATGTTGGTATCGGCCAGGGCAATTTCCCAAAGGTCCACGACCAGTTTCTTTTTCTCGCCATAGGTGAAGGCGTCGCTGAGTATGCGAGTGAAACTATATAGATCATGCGCCTCTTCGGCAGTCTCCTCGGCAAGGGCAACGAGGTTGCTGATTTCTGAGCTGCTGAGATGCAGTCGTCCCGCGAGTTGCTGGAGGATCAGGTCAATTTCTTCGCTGGATCGGTCAAAGTCGGCGCGAGCGACCTCCATCATTAAAGCAGCGGTTGCCAGTTCTAGTGGATGATCCGATGCGTCTTTAGGGTTATCGTTAACTTCGCTGTTAAACCATGCGGTTAATGATTTGATCATATTGGGCGACTCCGTGTTGCTAATGTATCAATTGTTGGGCTGTGTCGAAGACGTCGATGCCGGCTTCATCTTCAAACATATGTTCACTGAGGTATCTACGATAGGCGCGTGCGCCTGGTTGACCCAGATACAAGCCGAGTAAATGGCGGGTCATGTGTTTAAGTCTTACGCCGTTTCTCAGCTGCTGGCACATGTAGTCACGAAACTTCGCGACGATTTGCTCATGGTCAATGTCCGGCGCGCCCAACATCGCTTGATCGAGACGGTGCAATAACCAGGGATCGCTGTAAATGGCTCGCCCGAGCATCAACCCAGGCACGCGATCATGAATTTTGAGCGCATCCTCAACCGTTTTGACCCCCCCGTTCAAGATGAAGGTCGCATCAGGAAATTCGTCCTGAATGCGATAGACGTAATCATATTTTAGGGGTGGAATTTCTCGGTTGTCTTTGGGTGACAGGCCTTTGAGGATCGCCGCTCGGGCATGAACGATAAAAGTTCGGCAGCCAGCGGTATAGAGCGGAGCGATAAACTTGTGGAAGTCTTCATAGCGATCGTGCTCATCAATACCGATTCTCGATTTTATGGTGATCGGCAGGGTGGTGGCCTCTGTCATATGGTTGAAACATTGGGCGACTAGCTCTGGCGTAGCCATTAAACAGGCCCCGATTCCTCCTGTTTGGACCCGGTCGCTGGGGCACCCACAATTTAAATTGACGGCCTGGTACTCAAATTGTTCAGCAAGGCGCGCGCACTCGGCGAGTGCCGCAGGGTCGCTGCCGCCGAGTTGAAGCGCAACCGGTTCATCCTGCTGGTGGCTCAAGAAGTCCGACGGCTCGTTGTATAAGAGCGCCCCTGTCGTCACCATTTCGCTGTAGAGCAGCGCTGTTGGACTGATGAGTCTGAGCAGATATCGAAAGTGTCGGTCTGTGCATCCCATCATGGGAGCGACTGAGAGAACAGGGTGCGACATGAATTCTAAATTCTTCTTTGGAGGGACTTAGTGTACCATTTCATCGCACGAGGATGCGCTTGGGTGCGTGTTCGTACGATGAGTTGAAAGCGCTTACCACCGAATCATCACAGAGAATCATCATGGTCAGAACACGCGTTGCGCCATCACCGACAGGTGACCCGCATGTAGGAACAGCTTATATGGCGCTGTTTAGTTACTGCTTTGCTAAGCAGCAAGGGGGTGAGTTTGTATTGCGGGTAGAGGATACCGACGTCGCTCGAAGCACGAAAGCTTCAGAACAAGCGATCATTGATTCCCTGACTTGGCTGGGGTTGACCTGGGATGAGGGTCCCGATTTGGGTGGGCCTCATGGGCCTTATCGGCAAAGCGAACGTCTTGAGCGCTATCAGACATCCATCGACAAGCTCCTTGAGGCGGGTCATGCGTTTCATTGTTTTTGTGATACAGAAAAGCTCGATGCCATGCGCAAGGCGCAGGTTGCCGCAGGGGAAACCACGCGTTATGACGGTACGTGTTGCCACTTGAGCGCGAGCGACGTTAACGAGCGGCTTGCCCAGAAAGTACCATTTGTTGTGCGAATGAAAGTGCCAGAATCAGGGATCTGCACTGTTCATGACCGGCTGCGCGGGGCCATTGAGATAGAGTACGCGCAAATTGATATGCAGGTCCTGCAGAAAGCGGATGGGTTCCCGACTTATCACATGGCCGTGGTCGTGGATGATCATCTTATGGGCATAACCCATATTATTCGTGGAGAAGAGTGGATTAACTCGGCTCCGAAGCACCAATTACTCTTTGAGTACTTGGGCTGGCCTATGCCAGAGCTGATTCATCTGCCGCTTTTACGTAACCCCGATAAGAGCAAATTGAGTAAGCGCAAAAATCCAACGAGCATTCAGTTTTACCGGGACATGGGTTTTATGCCCGAGGCGCTGATAAATTACTTGGGGCTTCTGGGTTGGAGTTTGCCGTCAGGGGAAGAGAAATTTTCTTTGGCTGAGATGGTTGAGAGTTTTGATGTCGATCGGATGAGCCTTGGTGCACCGGTTTTCGATGTTGAAAAACTCAAGTGGCTAAACGGCCGTTGGTTGCGTGAGAATCTGGATGATGGTGCACTCGCGGATCGACTTCAAGATTGGGCGTTAAATCGAGAACGTCTGCTCGCAGTGATTCCATTAATCAAGGAGCGCATCGAAGTGTTCAGCGATCTTGCGCCGATCACCAGTTTCTTCCTAGAGGGCATGCCGAGGCTTGATGCAGACAGCTTTGAGAAGCTCAAAACGGAACCAGCCGAGACGATCAAAGTGCTGCAGTACAGTCTTTGGCACCTTGAACGGGCTGGAGATTGGAAAAGCCCTGTTCTACAGGCCGGGCTGCGTCAATTGGCCGAGAATATGGGACTTAAAATTCGGGACTTTCTAGCTCCATTGTTCATCGCAGTCAGCGGTCAGCCAGTGGCACCGCCACTTTTCGACTCGATGGTTGTGTTAGGGCCTGATATGACCCGTGCGCGTATTCGCCACGCGCTGAATGCTCTGGGCGGGGTCTCTAAGAAACAAACGAAAAAGTTGGATTCAGAGTATCGGCAGTTGGAGGTAAAAGGATGACCGAGGTTGCGCCCGCATTTTTGGAAGAAGCTCAAGCGCTTGCTGCAGTTTTAGCGCCGCTTGACGACGAAGCTTGGAGGACGACGACCACCTTCAAGAACTGGTCCTTCGACCATATCGTGCAGCACTTGCATGGTACGGACCGAGTTGCACTGATGGCGCTGCAAGATCCCGATGCCTTTAATTCAATGAAGCGAGACCCCAAACGAGCCAGTAACACAATGCAACCCACCATGACCGGGAAGGCATTGCTTGAACATTGGCAGGAGGGCTTCGAGGCCTTGGCCTCAGCATTGCTGAATTGGGACGAAGCAACGCGAGTGCCGTGGTTTGGTCCTGATATGGGGGTCAAAATGTTTGCAACGGCCCGGCAAATGGAAACTTGGGCGCATGGACAGGCCATCTTTGATGCCCTCGGAGCGACAAGAACGGATACAGACCGGATTAAAAACATCGCCGTTATTGGTGTGAAAACCTACGGTTGGACCTTCGTTAACCGAGGGCTAGAGGTGCCGGGGCCCGCACCTTACGTTGAACTGACAGCACCTTCAGGCGAGGTCTGGTCGTTTAACGATTTTTCGGAGGCTTGTTTTGTCGAGGGAGATGCCGTGGACTTTTGTCATGTCGTGACCCAGGTCCGGCACGTCTCTGATGTGGATCTTATGATTTCCGGGGATGCGGCGCACGAATGGATGGCGATCGCCCAGTGTTTCGCTGGCCCGCCGGAGTCGCCGCCTGAGCCGGGGTCTCGTTTGCGGGCTAGCAACCAGACTGCGACTTGAACCTCTGTAAGGTTCGCGATAGCATTCGCCCCTCTCGATTCGAGCAGGAGCCACGCGCTTTATCGGATTAAAAGAGAATGTAAAAGAAGCCCGTTAGCCTACGGGTTTTAATCGGCTTACATCCCCTCAGTGCGAGAGGTGTCGAAGATCCACCATCTAGGATCGTAAAACTATGATGGGGCTATAGCTCAGCTGGGAGAGCGCGTGACTGGCAGTCACGAGGTCGGCGGTTCGATCCCGCCTAGCTCCACCAATTACAAGGAACCTCCCCTAGAAATGAGCGATTGATAGGATTAAATTCCCCTTCGTTTTCAATAAACCGTTTTGGTGATGCGAGATAAGCCTTGGCCTTGTGTCGATCCCGTGGAAATAGCGACACAAAATGTTGTCTGAAGTAAAATGTCGTCCTCCAGTCTTTAGAGAAGGTATGACTATGAAGTCTGTATTTGTATTTTTGGCGACGATCACTTATCTGGTTTGTGCGCCGTTGCATGCAGATCATCACGGAGAGAAGGTTGAAGGCGAGAAGCCATTCGTGTTGATAGCTCGGCTGCAGGCTGCGCCTGGCAAAGTTGCTGAGGTAATTGCGCTTTCAGCTGCCGCTGATCGAGCCGTCAAAGCGGGTGAGCCGGGTATGCTTTTGCACACCTTCGATCGCGATCCGGATGATGCTCTGGGCTTCGTCTGGACTGAGCTTTATGAGAATAGTGCAGCGCTTGAGTTCCACTTGCAAAACCCGGATTTGATCGAGTACTTAGATGCCGTCAGCCCTTTGCTCGATGCATTCACCGTTGAACTTTATGGTGAAGTCTCTAAGTCGGCAGTTGACAGGCTCAGAGCAACAGAGACGCCGACTAAACATTTCAAAACGGAGCTCGGCTATATTCGCGACCTAACGCCCTAGTAAAACTGCAGACTATTGCCTAGGAACAAGCCAAGGCGTTGTTTGCCTTCCACTTAGAAAGCGGACGTGATTGCCATCAAAAAATGCATCTTCTTCGAGCATGATTCTGACTGGGTGCTCCCAGTCCTCGACGGTTTCTGTAACTGAAAGTTCTATAGAGTGTGCGGTATCCCGGAAGAGCTTGTAATCGCCTCGACCTGGAATGCCGGTCTGCTGATCCCAGAGCCCAATGGTTGGCCCGGCCCCATGACCGTGAAGGCCCAGAGGGTGCGTGTAGATCAATCCGTTGATACCCTGCTGCTTGGCGAGTGCAAGGCTAGATAGCAGAATCTCATTGCCGGTTCGCCCTGATGCGAACTGTGACATAAGAATATCTTGAAGCGCGTTGCCTTGCTGGAAAGCAGCTTGAAGGGGTAGTGGCAGCTTCACTTCGCCCCGCCTTAAAATGTAAGCGTGCTGCTGTGTATCGGTATTGAGTCTTAGATACTTGATGCCAAAGTCCACATGTAGCAGATCTCCGGGTTGAATGAGATCGTTATTAGGTCGCGTTGCGCCGATGGGCCTTGAGTCTGCTTGATCAGACCTGAATTGGCGTGACACCGAAGGATGAAACCAAACCTCAAGATCCATCGCCTCGACTGACTCCCTCAGCCACCATTCGAGATCTCTCGTTGTTGTGGTGCCTAGATTGATGGCTTCGCTCGAAAAAGCGCGTTTAATAAGCCTCTGAGCATGCGCGACAATGCTTGGATAGATGGTCTGCTCCGACGCTGATCGAGTCTCTAACCAGCCAATGGCGAGGCTTTCAGCGGATTGGATCCGTTTGGCGTACTCATGGAGCGTTCTGGTTAAACGTTGGTGCTCGGTCCGGCTAAGGCCATCTGCCAAAGCAAATTGATCTGACGTATTGATGCCGATTGTTTTTGGGTCGCGCTCGGAGACGATTTCGAGCAATCGTGTCCATTGATCGGGTTGATCCTCGGGAAACCAACCCTGTTTAAAAACTGTGCCAACGGGATAGCGCGCGACCGCAATGGTTTCAAGTGGTTGATTTGGCCCGTGATCAAAAATTGCAAGAATTGTTGTACGCCTTGCGGAAAGCCAGTTGGCAGGCAGGAAGGTCTTAAGAACCGGGTCCTCGTTATATTCACGAGAGACCATAATCCAGCAATCGATACCGGTTCTGCGCATTAGGCCTGGCAGGACCGTCGCAACGCGCTCTTCAATAATTTGGTCTATGAAGCGCGCGCGCTGTTCAAGATTTAAAATGGGGGCGATCGGCGGAGCCGAAGTTTCAGCTGAGAAGGAGATCGAGCTGCATAGTGCGAACCAAAGCAGCGCTGACCAATGCATGGGCCGCCAGGCCAGTGCCTTGGGGCGGCTGATCATTAGACGGTAACTGGCGAAAAGATAAGGCGACTGCATGCGCTCAGTGTACACGAGGCTTAGGTGGGGTGAAGCTTTGAATGCTGGAGCAATCGGTGCAAGGATGCAGGATCAGGATAGCCGATGGTCTTATGTTGTGTTTTTGAGGCACAATAGAACTTAGGAACAAAATCCATTGCTTTCGGAAAAAGCGAATGACTATTGAAAGTATCGCAGCATTGCGGGAGGTGATAGGCGAGCCTCATCCGATCACCGCTTCAAAAAAAACCAGTGTGCTGACCGAAGAGGCGATCAATTTTATCGCTCGTGCTCCCTTGGTCATTATGACGACAGTGTCTAGCGACTATGGGCTTGATGCCTCTCCCAAAGGGGATGCCCCAGGGTTCGTGCAGGTTGTTGATGAGCAGACGGTTTTAGTGCCAGATCGACCGGGCAATAAGCTCGCTGATGGGCATTTGAACGTGCTTCAAACGGGTCGGGTAGGGCTGATATTTGTAGTGCCCAACGCGCGTGAGACGCTTCGCTTAAGTGGCAGTGCGACACTAACCGCCGAACCTGCGCTGCTTGAAAACTGTGCAGCTCGGGGCAAACCGGCGGTGCTGGTGACACGGGTTTCAATTGAGACGTGTTTTTTCCATTGCGGAAAGGCTTTGATTCGCTCGAATCTTTGGCAGCCTGAGACCTGGGATGCGCCCAGTCGTGTTTCCTTTGGTCGAATGCTGGCAAAAGCCAATGGCGGGGACGACCAGCTTGCAGAAGCCATCGATCAAAACATCGCTGATGACTACGCACATAATTTGTAACTGCAGAATCGCTTTTGCGATTCGGAGCGGTATGAGCTGTGTTTTTTGAGCCGTGATTCATGTTGTAGTTCTTTAACTGTTGCGGTTTGAGTGATTGTGGCTTGAATAGTGTTCTGATGCCCTGAGGCGGCAGGACTGCTTCGATCCGGCAGAGGTTTACGGTTGTAGGTAAGCGAGCTAACCTGCAATCAGCGAGTAAAAGGATGCGAGAGATGAAAATGCAATTAGCGATTTTAATTTTGATAGGAGCCCTCGGCCTAGGTGCAGCAACCAACCTCAATGCCTCAGAGCCATTGTTTCCACCATCGGATTTGCCCAGCTTTGATCTGACGGATCTGGAACAACGCGCAACCGCCTCGCAAAAAAACAAAGCGGCTTGGAGTGAATATCAAGAAGGTATGCTCGCGGCTTATCAAAAGGTCAAGGATTTTGCAGAAGGTCAATCAGATCCGGCACTGATTACCCTCGCTTTAAACCGCTTTGTTGAGACCTACGGAGAATCCAATAATCCGCACTCCGAAGAAGATGATCGCATGCTCGGTTTTGTGCGTGAAGCTCTGAGCGCGCGAGCGGAACAGTCCGGAGCTGCCTCCAATACACCGATCAATCAATGATTGCGTTGGCAGACCCGCAATGCGAATCAATGAGTGGCTCAGGGTGTCTGGGATGCTGACGGCGGAGCGCTGATTGTTGCGGTAGTGGCTTTACTGGGGTTTCGTGTTTCAACAACGTCATGTCTGGCAGCGAACGCCACCAGCCTGATTGATCGATACTGTGCATAAGGTACTGTGCATAAGGTGCTATGCATAAAGTGCTGTGGATAAGGTGCTGTGGATAAAGCGTGCTTTGACTTAAGGCTGCTTTGATTAAGGGTTGTTTTGATCAAAAGGCGCTTTGGCACGAAGGTCTGTCGTTCTAGTACGGGCGTCGAAGGCGTTCTAGCCTTTCGCTTGGTTTGTAGCCACTGAAAACCAGCGAGGGAGTTGTTTAGGGTTAAATGAATGATTTAGCGCCCTTCTATCCATCTTTGACTGGCAGGGTACTGGCGCTGACTACGATCCGCTTTTAGGTG
>Ga0209631_10006166_pt1 | contig 12417 bp, 4 predicted proteins | sample COG_08_FD_184752 | JGI IMG/M metagenome (GOLD analysis project Ga0209631, IMG submission 184752) | Pelagic Microbial community sample from North Sea - COGITO 998_met_08 (SPAdes) (version 2) | ecosystem: Environmental > Aquatic > Marine > Neritic zone/Coastal water | place: Helgoland, sampling... | reverse complement strand
TCGTTTAGCACTAATTGTGATTTAGAAGTGTTTGGCTGTAATGATAGTATTGCCATCAACTATGATACAACAGCAACAATAGATGATGGCAGTTGTGTCTATTGTAATTTAATTATAGACACTCTACTTATCTCAAATGCAAGTTGTTTTGGAGATAATAACGGAATGGTTACAGTGCTTTCTTTAGGTGGAACTTCTCCTTTTCAATATTCATTAAGTGGTGGTTTATCACAAAATAATGGAGCCTTTGCATACTTAAACGCAGGAACATATTATATTGATATAACAGATGTAAATAACTGTACATCTAATCAATCATTTATAATTACTCAACCGAATCTAGATACTTCTAATAGTACAATTACTGCTTGTGATACTTATTCTTGGGATGGAATACCGTATATAATAAGTGGAACTTATACCAACATATATACTAACTCCAACGGTTGTGATAGCACACATACTTTAAACTTAACAATTAATAACTCTCCAAATATAACTAGTATTTTGGGAGTCACTAATGTAAGTTATCTTCAAAACGAAACATATTCAGTAGGACAGAATTTAAATTCTACATTTACTTGGTATCTTAATAGTGGAGGTATTATTTTAAATGGAATTAATACAAACTCTGCTGAAGTACAGTGGGGTAATAATAGTGGAATATTTGAACTATATGTAGTAGAAACTGCTCAAAATGGATGTTCTGACACGGTTTTTATAGATGTTAATGTTTTAAGTTCAACATCAATACAAGAACACACTACAAACAAAGAGCTTCTTAAAGTAACAGACCTATTAGGAAGAGAAACAAAAGGCGCTAAGAATGAAGTCCTCTTTTACATCTATGATGATGGAACAGTTGAGAAAAGAATAGTTATAGAATAAATAGATTAACAATAAACTAAGATGAAAAAACTACTACTTATATTACTTTGTTTATTCTCTTTAAATACGATTACTTATGCATCTTTCCCTACAAATGATACGTTAATTACAAAACAAGATAGCCTCCAATCTGAAACAACAGTACAGTATCATCAAAGAATGGAGAGTATGGGTTTTGATATTAACTTATGTCAATGTATAGATTGTCAAAAATTTAAAGGAAATAAAACATCCAATCAAACATCAAAAACTGTTACAAGGACACTCCTAAATGTAGGTTTATTTCTGTTAATTGGTATTCTTATTATTGGGTTATACCTTTTTTACTTAATATTGTCTTGGATTGGTAATCTTTAATTTCTTAAGTTTACAAACTTTAAAACAATAGATTAACAATAGAATGAAAAAACTACTTTACACACTACTATCATTATCAATTATCTTCTTAGCTTGTGAAAGGGACACCCCTTTACCTGCACCTAATAGTAATAATTCAGCATTAGCAATCGGTGATACTCATCAAGGTGGTATTATCTTTTACTTAGATGGAAATGGAGGAGGATTAATTGCTGCTCCTGAAGATTTAGAAGGAACTTATGAATGGGGATGTTTACTTACACAGGTTGAGGATGGAGGTAATTTAACTCAAATTGGCACAGGATATCAGAATACTTTAGATATTGTTGACCAAGAATGTTCAACTGAATTTGGTGGTATTCCTGCAGCACAGGCTGCAAAAGATGCTCAAATAAATGGTTTTAATGATTGGTATTTACCCTCAAGAGATGAATTGTATCAAATGTATTTAAAAATTGGTCAGGGAGGTTTAGATAGTAACAATAATATTGGAGATTTTGGTAGTTCAGAATATTGGTCATCATCTGAAAGTAATTTTTCTAATTCTTGGATTGTCAGTTTTAGTGTTGGTTTAACTGAAAGTATTAGTAAGAATTCTTTTTCAACTAAGGTTAGAGTTATTCGCTCATTTTAAAACAATAGATTAACAATAAACTAAGATGAAAAAAATACTACTTATATTACTTATTCCCTTTTCATTATTCTCACAGAGTACATTGATATTTTCTGAGTATGGAGAAGGTAGTTCATATAATAAGTGGATTGAAATCTATAATCCTACATTTATGAATGTTCCTTTAGATGAATATAGGTATAATTTCTGTTGGAATGGGTGTGATAGTTTGGAGTGGGAGTTTTCAATTCCTTTTGATAGTGGAGTTGTTTTATTGCCTAATGAGACCTATCTATTAGTGCATCATAATGCAGATAGTATTCTTTTGATTGCAGCAAATCAAACTACTAATATTTTAAGCAATGGTGATGATGTTGTAGGATTGTTTCATACTCCATTTAATACAATAGTTGATATTATAGGCGTCTTAGATAGTGCTGATAATATATCCTCTTGGGCAGTAGATGGTATTATTGATGCTACAAAAGACCATACAATGATAAGAAAGCCTGATGTTTGTGGTGGTAATATTGGAGATTGGTCTTTATCAGATGGTTCTAATGGTTCTTCACAATGGATTGTAGGTGTTATAGATGATTTTAGCGACCTTAACACTCATACTTCTAATTGTATCAATTCAACTGCAGTTGAGGTGTTAGAGACACTTAAAGGGGAACTTGTTGAGGTTAGAGATGTGATAGGTAGAAAAACTAAAATTAATAACAACCAACCTCTCTTTTACATCTATGATAATGGAACAGTAGAGAAAAGAATAGTTATAGAATAAATAAGCCTTTTTTCTATTATATACTAAACGATATAATATGCCATTTAAGAAAGGAACAAGCGGAAACCCTATAGGTAGACCTAAATAGAATAAACCAAGCTATTGCTTACTTATTTGCATGAGAGCCATCACAATTCCCATCAGAATCTTTTGTTTTACCACATTGGCATTTACCTCTTTTAATAGTGTTAGATTCTATAATTATGTTTTTTGGATTTTTTGAAGTTGAGCGAGTTGATAAATTCATAGTATTATTTTTTATCAAAAATAAGAAAATTAAAGTTATAAAACATATGTAACTGTATGATTTTTAGTAATTTATATTTAGAATAAATAAAAATAAAAGAACAGGTAATGGCTTAATTAAAAAAATATTAAGTTTACAGACTTTAAAACAATAGATTAACAAACAGATGAAAAAACTACTTTACACACTATTAGCAGTATCAATAATCGTCTCAGCTTGTGAGGAAGATACTCCTTTGCCTGCACCTAATAGTAATAATTCAGCATTAGCAATCGGTGATACTCATCAAGGTGGTATTATCTTTTACTTAGATGGAAATGGAGGAGGTTTAATTGCAGCACCAGATGATTTAGATGGAACATATGAATGGGGTTGTTTTCTTACACAGGTTGAAGATGGAGGTAATTTAACTCAAATTGGTTCAGGATATCAGAACACTTTGGATATTATTAACCAGCAATGTTCAACCGAATTTGGTGGTGTTCCTGCAGCTCAAGCTGCAAAAGATGCTCAAATAAATGGTTTTAATGATTGGTATTTACCTTCAAGAGATGAATTGTATCAAATGTATTTAAAAATTGGTCAAGGAGGCTTAGATAGTAACAATAATATTGGTGATTTTGGTAATACAGAATATTGGTCATCATCTGAAAGTAATTTTTCTAATACTTGGATTGTAAGTTTTAGTGTAGGTTTAACTGAAAGTATTAGTAAGAATTCTTTTTCAACTAAGGTTAGAGCTATTCGCTCATTTTAAAACAATAGATTAACAATGAAAAAACTACTACTTATATTACTTTGCTTGCCTATTATTGGGTTTGGTCAGAATATTTTATGGGAAAGTGATTTTTCAGATCCTAATGATTGGGTGTTAGATAACAATGGTCAAAATCCTCCTAATTATGGTTGGTCAATAGATCAAAATTCAGATGGATGGTGGAGTTCAAATGGTATAACATCTACATCAGGAGGTAATTTTGCAGAACTCTCAAATGGTGATCCAACTCAAACACCAGGAACTCAGGCTGGTGCTGTTGTATATACTATGACTATGTCTCAACCTGTAAATATTTTTGACTCTATAGGATCAAGTAATGCAACACTTTCTTTTGAAGAATTTGGGGCTAAGTTTTATGATTTACAAGAAATTCAAGTAAGCGTTGATGGTATTAATTTTGTTACTGTTGGAGATAATTCTTCTTACAGTCAGTTAACTCAGAGTGGTGGCTCGGCATACCCTAATCCATCTTTGAGGGAAATTAATCTTGCATCATATATTGGATCAACACCAACTTCAGTATGGATAAGGTTTAGTTGGACTTCAGCTTTGAACCTTCCAACTACAGATCCTAATTATTATAATACTTGGATAGCATATGGTTGGTATATTGATGATGTTAAAATTGTAGAATCTCCAGCAAACCGAGTTACTATGAAAGATGTTGTAACAGGTGGGTTTTGGATTGATTATTTAAATTACTCTGGTGCAGGATTAAATGATATTTATGGATTAGACTATAGTGTTACTCCATTATCTCAACTTCAGAATCACCCCTATGCAATAGAAGCACTTTTTAGTAATCAAGGTACTGTATCTCAAACGGTTGAATTAAATTATTCTATAGTTGGAACAGGAAATGTTACTTCATCTAATTCAGTTGTTCTAAATCCTGGCGATAGTGTATTTATAGGTGCATCTTTTTCACCCAGCACTGTCGGCTCATATTCAATTGATATTTGGGGGATTGCTGATTCTGCTGGAGCTGGAGTTTCAACTACCGTAACTAATATTGAAAATAAAAACATTGAGGTAACAGATTACATTTATGGAAAAGATCTCGGACCTACTAACTCTTCATCATATATATTAGGAGGATTGGAAGATCAGAATCATATAACATCAAGATTCGAAATGTATGCGGATGAAGATTTATATTCTTTAAGAGCATATATTGCTGATAATTCTGATATTGGTGCAAAAGTCAAAGCTGTTGTGTATGAAATTAATTCAAATGTCTCAAATTCAAATGGAGGTGCTATTTTAATTGCTCAATCTGATGATTATATAATAACAGCTCAAGATATAAATCAATGGGTAGATATTCCATTTATTGATTCTATAAACTTACTTGATGGCTATGCATATAAATTTGGGATTATTGGGGAACAACATCCTTTTTTAGAATCTCATATAGGGCTTTCAGGTTCATCAATGTATAATGGTGAACATAGTTTGTTTGATGAATTAGGACTTAGTTCATCTTCGGCTGGTTCTCCAACTTGGTATTACATAACATCTACTCCTATGGTACGTATGAATTTCTCTCCTAATAATGTAAATTATGGGTGTACAGATTCAACAGCAAACAACTATGATCCAGTAGCAAACACAGATGACGGAAGCTGTATCTATTGTGATTTATCAATTAATAAAACTGTAACAAATATAAGTTGCTATGGAAATTCAGATGGTCAAATAAGTGTATCTGCTGACAATGGATTATTGCCATATACATTTTACATAAACGGAGTAGCAAATTCAAATCCTCCTCCTTATGATAGTTTGTTTACAGGACTAAGTGGTGGCCTTTATACTATTACAGCTGTTGATCAAAATGGATGTGTTAGTTCTGATACTGCTTTTGTTAGTCAGCCAAATCCATTAGTGGTTGTTATTTTAGATTCTACTTTGGCATATTGTGCAGGTGGTAATACAGCATCAGCTACAGCTTATGCTGTTGATGGCACTCCGCCCTATTCTTTTACTTGGTATGATTCTAATTTGACAGCTCTCAATCAAACAACAGCTACTGCTTCTAATTTATATGCAGGTAATTATCAAAAAGTAGCAAACTTAATAGGTAGACCATTGCTAATGCGAGGCTCTGGAGAACTTGCTGAAGAAGAATTAATATATGGTGGTCAGCAGTTTATAACAGAATATGGTATACTTGATAGAGAACTAGATCTTAGTGCTTGGGACGATACCGCTATGTCTACTATAATAACATTAGGTGTTTCACAAAGCCCAGGTGTTGCTTATTCTGGTATAGTAAACTACAATGCAACTAAAAAGTTTGAAGAAAAAATAAACAAGCTTAGAATAAATAATAACGAGCTTAGTACGTTAATACAAGATTCAAAATTAGATGATAAACAAAAAGAGTTGTTGTTATCTGATATGGCTTCAAACCTACAGGAGCAAGGGTTAGAGGTTGATAGATTAGGTGTAGATATTCTTGGTCGTGATGTTAATGATATAAAAAGATTGATAGGTACCGAGTTGATAAAATCACAACTTTTGTCACAAGCAGGTGTGATGCCTGGTATGTCTGACGTTGATAAAGCTGAGGTTATAAATTCATATAAAGAGTCTTTAACAAAAGAAGAAGCTAAAGTATTCGAAACTCAATTAAACGTATTAGATAAGCAGATCAACAACGTAAAAGAAAAACCAACTAGCACTAAAAAAGCTAAAGAAAGCTTAGGTAATTTATGGACTAACAATGATAAGTATTTATCTAAAACAAATAAAGATAATTACAATGAAAAATCTACAGAAGACAAGTTAGTAGCCGTAATAAATCACGTAAGAGAAAGCGTAAGTAGAGCTAGTAAAAAAGCAGCTAAAGCAAATCCTGAAATTGTAGAAATTGTTGAAAACGAAACTATAAACGACAAACCTCTAAATAAAAAACAAAAAGAAGCTAGGTATAAAGAGCTTGGTGATCAAATGGCTTTAGATAGATCAAGAGCTATTTCTGTGGCTGAAGGTGTAAGCACTAGGGCTAGCGATATATTTGCAGATGTAAAAAATGTAAACATTGTAGAATATACAACTGAAGAAGAGTTAAAAAAAGCTCTTGAAGATGAAGGTGTAGATGTTAATTCTAATGAATATAAAGAAGCTATTTCTAAGTTTAATAATGGTGAAACTTATGGAGCTGTTATGGGTAATACTATAATAACTCAAGATAAGAAAAGCGCTAAAGCTGATTTAGACAAAGGGCAGATACGAGCTGGTACAGTTATATTGCATGAGTTCTCTCATATAGTAGACGATGCAAGAATAAGTAAAGAGAATAGAAAAATATATGCTGAAAACCTAGCGGCTGCAGCAAACCAAACTACTAATCAAGCTATAAAAGCTGTAGACCAAGGCGTAAGAAAAATGCTTGACAACTTATACGCTGAAGAAAATTTAACCTTTGAAAACAGCGAAAAGTATAGAGATGAGTATACTAAGTATATGCAGGAGCATTTATATGCCTACGAAGACGAGGTTCAAATAGAAAAAGAAGATACCTTAATGACAAGGATTTTTAATGGTGTAAATCCTAATAAACTTAATACACCTGAAAAAGCTTTAAAATACTTAGCAGCAAATAATGCAGCATTTAGATCTGGTAAAGTAAGTAAAAAAACAAAAAAAGCATTAAAGAACTTTAAAGGAAAAGATACAAAGTTATCTGAAAAATCTACAGTAAACAAACTAGCTATAGAGTATAAAGAAGATACTAGCAAATTTATGAAAGATCCTGAAAAGTATGGGGATTTGTTTATGCAGTATCAATCAGTAGCGTTAAATGCTATGGGTTATAACGTTGGTAAAGGAGATATTACAGCTGGAGACGCAATGGGATTTGTAGGCACAGAGTTTGACAGTATTATAAAAAACTACAAACCTATAGATAAAAACGGTAAGAAGCAAGCTTTTACAACTTATGTTACCAATGTCTTTAAAATGGGTAGAGGTAATAAATTTTATAAACAAGAACTAGCCCCTAAAGATTTTAAGCAAACAAGAATAGGTACAGGGTTTGATATCGTAGCACAAGATTCAAGTGAAACACTAGAGGAAAGAAAAGCTAGAGAGGATAAAGAAACGGTATCTAAAATTGATCCTAGAAAGTTTAAAGTTGTTTCTTCTGATATAAAAGATATAGAAAAACTAGTTGACGTAAAACCTAGTGATGTTGCTCCGTTTAAGTTAGATTTTAAAGAGATAAGCAGTAGATATGGTAGTAAAATAGCTGCCTCTATGTATAATATATCTAATGACAAAATATCTAAAAACGCTAATTTAACTTACGCTAAAAAAATAATAAATGGTATACCTGAAAATTCAGAAGCTGGTAGAATACAAGATGATTTTAGAGATGCTCAAGAGGTAAGAAAGTTTTTAAAGTTATTACCACCAACAAATGTTGCGTCTAAAGAATCTGAAGTTGGACCACAGGGAGAAAAAGTTATAGTATCAAAAGATACACAAGGTAGATCTATAGGTTTAAAAGGTAGAGTATTAGATTATTTTTATGCAGATAAAACGGGGGAAAGATCATCAGGTTTAAGCAGTCAACCTTTTATAAGAAGATTAAAACCAGAGTTTACTGGAGCTATATCTAACGAAACTGTAAAGAAGTTACAAGAAGATATGGGTATAACACCTATGGGTCAACTAAATAATTATGATAGAAATATAGGTACTTTTTTAAATGGTATAGCTAAGTTGAAAGGTTCTATGATAGCTAATACTATAGCTAGAGATAAGGTTTCTAAATTTACTAAAAAATCATCTAGATCGCCTAAGCAAATACAAGCTGATATGGGCGCTGGTAGATCTGATATTCAGTTTAGTGAAAAAGTAAAAGGTATATTAGCTAACCCAGTATTTAAGTTAGAGACAAGAGGTGTTGACGGTTTACTTAAAGCATACGGTATAGATGGAACTTTTAAATTTAAAACAAGGGAAGATGTAGATAAATACGTAGCTGAGGTTAAAAAGAATTTACTACCCTTGATGCCTAAAGATTTTTGGTTTGGTAAGCCAAATAAAAAAGGTAATTACGGAACTGTGTTTACACCGACTTCAAAAGTATTAGGTACGACTGACGTAGCTAAGTCTCTTTATAAAGAGTATTATGTAGATCAAATGAAAAAACTTGCTACAGATCCTAATCAAAAATACGGTGCGCCTGTAGAAGGTGTTAGTGACTTCTCTATATCTGGTTATGATACGCTTTTCAAAACAAAAGAAATTATAAAAGCAAAAGTTAAATCAGGTGATATAGCTGCTTTTAATAGAAAGGTAGGTAAGATTCATCAAGCTATGTGGTATAGGTTTAATAAAGCTATACAATCAAATAAGGAAAATGCTAAAGTAATAGGTAATTATCTAAAGATAACAGGTAGTGATACTGGACACTGGCATAAGCTTGGAGCTCAATTTGTAGGTTACTCTAATAAAATTACAGGTAGCAGATTTGAATATGAGCATGCTATGCCTGCTACATCCGCATACTTATATTTATTAGATGTATCTTTATCTAAAAGTGCTTTTGAAAGTGCTTATGATTTTGTTATAGATAACTACAAACTTATATCGTTAGATAAAGCTATGGACAAGAAACTAATAGCTGTTGGGCTTCGTAGTGAAATGCCAATAGGTTGGAACTTGTTAAATAATAAATGGTACGATAGATATTTTAGCGAGCTAGTGGCTACCGTAGACGGAGGTATAGATCCAAGGGGATTAATAAGTATTGATGGCACTAACTTTCAAAATAAATACAATATAAACGCAGATGGTAGTCCTTATATTAGAGGTACATTTAAACCAGAAGCTAAATCACAAGTTAAAAAAGATAACATAGCTGATAAAGCTATGAGAAATGCTAGAAGCCCTAAATACTCTGAAAAAATTAAAAAAGCTAGAGTATTTGATTTTGACGATACACTAGCTCAAACTAAAAGCAATGTCTTATACACTATGCCTGATGGTACAAAAGGTAAAATAGATGCTAGTACGTTCGCTAAAGACGCTGGTAGAATGGAAGCGGAAGGAGCTGTATGGGATTTTTCTGAATTTAGTAAAGTTATGAATGGTAAGAAAGGACCATTATTTGATGTTGCAAAAAAGATACAAGATGTTAGAGGTTCTGAAGATATATTTGTACTAACAGCTAGACCACAAGATGCAGCTGGTCCTATTAAAGAATTCTTAGGAAGCCTAGGCTTAAATATACCTTTAAAAAACATAACTGGATTAGCTGATGGTAGACCTCAAGCCAAAGCTGACTGGATGTTAGGTAAGTTTGCTGAAGGATATAATGATTTTTATTTCACAGATGATCACTTAGGCAACGTTAAAGCTGTTAAAGATGTTTTAAGTGTTCTTGATGTTAAATCTAAAGTTCAACAAGCTAGAATAAAGTTTAGTGAAAAACTTAGTGATGATTTCAACGCTATGATAGAGAGAAATAAAGGTGTGAAAGCTAAAGCTACTTTTTCAGACGCGCTAGCTAGAAGAAGAGGTGTAAAACAAAAAAGGTTTTCTTTCTTTATACCACCTTCAGCTGATGACTTTAGAGGTTTAACAATGTATACGTTTGCCGGTAAAGGTAAGCAAGGTGAAGCTGATCAAGAGTTTTTTGACAAAGCATTAATCAAACCTTACATGAGAGGAGTTGGAGCTGTTGAGCAGGCTAAGCAGAAAATAACAAATGATTACAGAGCTCTAGTTAAAAAATATCCAAAAATAAAAAAGAAATTAAGAAAAAAGTTTGAGGGAACTAAATACACTACTGATGAAGCAGTAAGAATATTTTTGTGGGATAGAGCCGGTTATACAATACCTGGTTTATCAAAGACAGATCAAGCTGAAATAGTAAAATTAGTTAGTGAAAATAACGATCTAACTCAATTTGCAGACGGTGTTGAATTAATAACTAGATTAGATAGTTTTGTTGAGCCAAATGATTTTTGGGATGCAAGCACTATAATAGGTGATTTAAGCAGGGTTGGTAGAGATATAAATAGAAAAGAATATTTATCTGAGTTTATAGAAAACGTAGATATAATATTTTCACCAGAAAACTTAAACAAAGTACAGGCTGTTTATGGTTTTAGAATAAGAGAAGCTTTAGAAGATTCTATACGTAGAATGAAAAGTGGTAACAATAAAACAAGTGGTGGTGGTAGACTAGTTGAGAAGTGGAACAATTGGGTTAATAACTCTGTTGGTGCTATAATGTTCTTTAACAGACGATCTGCTTTGCTACAGTTAATGTCCTCTGCTAACTTTATAAACTGGTCGGATAATAACCCAGCTCAAGCTGCTTTAGCTTTAGCAAACCAACCACAGTACTGGAAAGACGTTATAAAGCTATTTAATTCAGATAAACTAAAACAAAGAAGATCTGGGTTAGAAGGTGATATACAAGAAGCTGAGATAGCTCAAGCATCTAAAAAAGGTGGTATGACAGGTGTTATATCTTACTTATTAAAAATAGGTTTTACACCAACTCAAATAGCAGATAGTATAGCTATTTCAACAGGTGGAGCAACTTTTTATAGAAACAGAATTAACACCTATAAGAAGCAGGGTTTTGAATTAGATGAAGCAGAAGCAAAAGCTTTTGAAGACTTTAGCGCTATATCAGATGAGACACAGCAATCAGCAGATCCAATGCTTATATCAGGTCAACAGTCTAGTGTATTAGGTAGATTAGTTTTAGCGTTTCAAAACACACCTATGCAGTATACCAGGCTTATTAAAAAAGCAGGGCAAGATCTTATAAATAATAGAGGAAGTAAAAGACAAAACATATCTAAAATATTATACTACGGTGCAATACAGAATTTTATCTTTAATGCTTTACAAAATGCATTGTTTGCTTTAGTACCAGGGTTTGATGATGAAGACGAAGATTTTGCTACTGATAAAGAAAAAGATAAATACGACGAAAATAAAATAAAATCTGAAGAAAGTAAAATAAGTAGAATAGCTAATGGTATGGTCGACTCTATTGTTCGTGGATCAGGTTTAGCCGGAGCTGTTGGTGTTACCTTGAAAAACACTATTAGAGAATTTATAGAATATCAAGAAAAACCAGTATTTGCTAGAGAAAAAGGAGATATTATATTAGCTGCGCTTCAAATATCACCACCTATAGGTTCTAAGGCTAGAAAAATAAATGCCGCGTTACAAACGTTGCAATATGAAAAAGATGTTATAGACGAAAGAGGTTTTGATGTTATGATAGATGGAAGGTTTCAATTAAGTCCTACGTATAACATGATAGGTTCTTTATCTGCAGCAACACTAAACCTACCTTTAGATAGAGCTGTTGATGAAATAAATTCTATAACAGAAGCTTTAGATACTAGAAACACACAGTGGCAAAGAATAGCTCTTGCTTTAGGTTGGAGGTCTTGGGATGCGGGGGTTCAAGTTGAAGAACATGATTTTATAAAAACAAAAGCTAAAGCATCTAGAAAAGAAGCCGGTAAAGAAAAAGCTAAAATAACTAGGCAAAAAAAGAAAATAGAAAAAGCTGATTACTATAAATACAGAAAAGAAGCTTTTAAAAATATACCTATGAAAGTTGAAGATAGTTTAAGAAAAGTAGAAAGAAGTACAGGTATTATGACACCTAAGTTTAAACTAGAAAAATTAGTGGAAAAACACGGAATATGAAAATAAGTAAACATATATCATATAATGAAGCTGTATACTCTAACACA